>VOFE01001509.1_pt1:0-322500 | contig 1714000 bp, 2108 predicted proteins | sample 5384071 | NCBI WGS metagenome assembly VOFE01 (sample SAMN12384724, study PRJNA508395) | human gut metagenome | isolation source: healthy gut D | host: Homo sapiens
CAGAATCCGTCAGCATATAATGCCGGTAAGCATTGCCCCCAGAACTGGTGTGTACGTCGATGGTTCCGTCTGTATGGTAGGCAAGATAGGTGTAAGGCGCCGGGGCGCGGTAGTGGTTCCCATCAGAGCCTACATACTGGTCGCCCAGCCAGGAGCTTGCCGTCTGTCCGACAGACATGGCAAAAGCCTGAGCCGGAAGAAGCCCCAAAATGCTTGCCATACAAAGCAAAAACGCCAACAGCTTGCGAAAGCCGCGGCGTCTGGTTATGATATGTTCCATGAAAAAATCCTCACTTTCATAAAATCTAAAAGGACAGCCTTATTTGCTGTCCTTGTCGTCAAAATCATCCTCGGAAAGATATTCCGGTTCCCCGTATGCCTCATCCGGGTCAAAGCCTTCGCCATAACCGTCATCCTCAAATTCCGCATCGTCCTCGGCCTGCTGTTTCGGACGCACGATTTTTACATAGTAACCGATCCCGCCGACCGCAAGTAAGGCAACAAGGATAAACAGGATCGTGCCGACGCTGCCGGTTTCTTTCTTCGGCTTTTCCGGTTCTGCCGGTTTTTCAGTTTCCGTCGGCTTTTCTTTTCCTTTGCAGCCATTTAAGTCATTTTTGCAGACCGGACAGCCGGTATTGACTTTTCCCGCCTCACATTTTTCGGTGCAGTTGCAGCTTTCTTCCTGGGGAATCATGCTCATGCTGCCATTGTTCTTTTCTGCAAGCGCCATCAGGTCGGACTCTGTGACGCCGTTTAAGAAGTAGACATTGTTATCTTCCCGTTTCCCGTCGATCACCAGATAAAAGACATTGCCCGCGTCCGTAGTGATGGTGTAAAACTGTTTTTCCCCATCCGTACCACTGATGTTGTCCTGTACCGTTCCGGTGCCTTCCGGGGTAAATGCACCTTCCGGGATCGCAGAAGTATTTTCCTGCTGTCCGGTACTGTTATCTGAACCGGAAGAATTTCCGCCGCCGGAAGGGGTTGCAGCGTTTGAGCCGGAAGGTTTTTCTTCCTTAGGCGGTTTTGTCTGTGTACCGGACGGACTCTGGGGTGCTGCCACAGCAGGTTTCTTTTCAGGAGCCGGTTCTTTGTAATACGGATTATCCAGCTTTACCACATCAGAACGGTTGCCGGCATAATCTTTTGCGTATATGCTTACCTGTTTTTCTGTTCCTGCATAATCTTTTAGTGCAACCGACGCTTTCCCATCGGTAAGGGAGTTGATACGGTTTTCATCAACAAAGACCGCCTCCACGCCGGATAGATCGTCACTGCTTTCTATTTTCAGGGCATCGCCCTCCATGGAAGCAGTCAGCGTTGGCGGTGTGGTGTCTTTGGAACCGCCGGCATGAGCCGTTACAGGTAATGCGCTGACACTTACAAGAAGCGTAAGCGCCAGCAGCAGGGAAAGTTTTTTAAGCCTCATGCACATCCTCCTTCTCCTGCGGTAAAACAGTTTCCGAAGGGGCCGCCTGCTGTGATTTCAAAAAATCCGCAAGCTGCTGGGGCGTCAGTTTGAAACTGCGCGCCACCGCCACATAATCGGTATTTTCCAGCTCCGTTTTCTGTTCCTCCAGCTTATGGAGCTTTGCCTGCATTTCCGCAATCTTGTTTTGGTCTTTTCAATTTCCTTTTCCAGTTTTTCAATTTTAGGATTCAATTTATTACCTCCAATCTGTTAAGGCAGACGCCCAAATGTATAAAAATGCTGCTGCCAGTAGCTTGTATTGATGTTGGCATAAGAGATCGGGTCTCCGCAGTGGATCATCATTCCATTTCCTACATAGATCCCTACATGGCTTGCGCCGCTGGTATTGTAGGTCCCCTGGAAGAAGATCAGGTCGCCCGGTTTTGCATCTGCGCTTGATACCGGCGTACATACACCTAAAAGACCATCCGCAGTCAGCCTTCCGAAATTCCAGCCGACGCCGCAGTTGTTGATCACCCAGGACACATAGCCGGAACAGTCAAAGGAAGTGGAAGGGCTTGCGCCTCCCCATACATACGGATAGCCAAGATATTTTTCCGCCTCGGCCATCATTGCAGCAAACTGTTCATCCGCAAGGGCTTCCGGTGGAATGTCATAATCGAAGTAGTTTCCTGTGCCGCCTGAACCAACTTCCGGCAGGTGCCGTTCGCTGGTATCGCCGGTATCAGCAAAATACAGGGGATTCAAATACTGGCCGTCAACCAGGACTTCTAAATGCAGGTGGGGACCGGTGGAATTTCCGGTATTCCCGACCTTTGCAATCACATCCCCGGCTTTGACCTCCTGCCCGGCAGAAACAAGGATCTGGGAACAGTGCCCGTATTTGGTCGTCAGGGTATGTCCTTCGTATGCCTCGCCTTCAATAGCGACACACAAGCCATAACCGCCGGCATTTCCCGCAAGGGTGACCGTTCCGTCATGCCCGGCAAGGATCTCTGTGCCCTCCGGCATCCCGATGTCCACACCGGTGTGATAGTTCTTTTCCCCGCTGATGGGATGTACCCGGTAGCCGTAGTAGCTGGTCACATAAGGGAGCCAGTTGGTGCCAAAGACATTTTTGACATACTGGCGGTTTCCTTTTGTCTGCAGCAGGATCTCGCAGATCTCTTTCTGGTCTGCGTTCATCCGGGAAACGACCAGGTTTTCTAGAGGTGTGACTGTGAGCTTGACATTTAAGATGCGCCATTCATAAGGCACTTCCTCCTGGGTTTCTTCTCCGGTTTCCGGGTCAACGGAAGTTTCTGTGCGGTAACGGATCTCGGTTTCTTCTGAAAAGGACAGGGTATATTGTTCCTGGAAAAGCTGCCGCAGCACGCTTTCCACTTCATCGTAAGTAAATCCCTGATAAGCAGAAGTCAGATACCCCATCAGCACATACGGGTCATGCTCGATCGCACCCAGGTTATACCGGTATTCGTCATAACCGGGGCGGTCTGATTCCACCCTGTCTATTTCCATTTGCAGATCTGTTTCCCACTCGGTATAGGTAAGCTCCGCCTGATTGATGTCCTGATCGTCTGCAAGATAGGTAGAAGCAGCCAGACTTCCCAGACCGCCGGTCCCAATATTGGAGAACGTGGAAAACAGGGACATGATCAAGAAAATTACCAAAAGGAGAAGCAGGAGGACAAGGCAGATCATAGGGTGCCGTTTGACCGCATGGACAATACCGACGCTGACCCTCTCTGTTGCGACTGCGGCATTTTTTGCCTGTTTCCCGGCTTCACGGGCAGCCTTGGCATACTGCCTTTTCAGTTTTTGTTTCTGCCATATCCGGGCAATCGCATGTTTCTTCAGCTCCGGGTGGTCGCTAAGAGCCTGCCGGTAAGCAAGTCTTGCGTTTGCCTTTGCTGATTTTTGCTGTAATTTCGCTGCCTTTCGGTAGGGGGCAGTTTTATGCCGGTGATATGCCGTGCAAAGCCCCGCCTCGCCCACAAGTTCAGAGCGGTGGGCTGCCTTGATCCCCACATTTTCATCCTCTGCCTCATAAATCTTTTTATGAGCGTAACCAATGGCAGTATTGGCGCCCGCCTTGACCGGACGCAGGGGTACAGGTCCTTTTACATGGACCTTTTGGGATTTGACCTCCTTTTCAAATTTTAAGTGTTTTTTGGCTTTTCCGGTCTCCGGGTCGGAAACCGTCTCCATGCGCAGTTTCTTCCGGGCAGGTAGACGATTTTGCGCCTGCTCTGCTTTTTGTGCAGTCCGTTCCGCCTTCCGTCTTGCATGGGTGAGCTTTTTATCCTTTGTCTCCGGCGGTAGTTCATCCGCAGTAAATTCCAGCTTGGATGTTTTCGGCGGTTCGCTATCCATACCCTTTTCCTTCTGCGCTGCCTGTTCCTCCGCCTGTGCCGCTTCCTGAAAACGCTGCTGATATTTGTTCCCATGCTGATGTGTCCGGTAACGGTGTTCCTGACCGGATCTGTCTGTGCCGCTCGGTGGGGCTGAGCCTTCGGAAGAAGGAGCATATTTTCCGGTATCATGGTCTGTCACATCCTCTGTTACAAAAGAACGCCTGGAAGCCTCCTGCCGGAAATTGCTTCGCACGTTGTCCTGTATCGGGGGCGCTGTCCTGGTAGCATCCGGTGTCTCAAAGTGTTCCGAAAAACCATCCAAAGCGGTTGCATACGCTTCGCCCTGTTCCAGCAAGGACGCCGGTGTTTCCGGTGACAGATGGGAAAATTCCGTCTGTACAGGGATGTCCTGCCTGTGTGTCTTGCCGTTGACAGAAGAAGGGGTGTCCCGTGCCCTGCGCAGGTCAAAATCCTGTTCGGTCTGCCTGGCTGCCGGTTGATCCTCCCCGTGGGAATCACGCACCGGCATCCGGGTATCTTTGCGCTTCCTTTGAAATTCCCTGTCGTGTGCCATTGTTCTCACCTCCGATCCATTTTAATTTTTGTCTCACGCTTTGGTCCCCGCCATTTCATCCGGTCTTGTGGTAAGCACACTGTACAACAGTGTGTCCTTCGGGAAGTGGTCCACAAAGGGGATGATCACATTTCCAAAGAACAAAAGCCCCTCGCCGGGACCGGAATGGGTCACATAGGAAAGCTGGTGCGGGGAGATCCCCAGCTGCTTTGCCAAAATCTGACGGTCTCCCTGGGCCTGGTTGAGCATATAGATAAAGTCCGAGTTCTCAAAAATATTCTCGATCTCACGGGAAGCCAGAAGGTCCTTGACGTTCTGCGTTAAACCTGATGGGATTCCGCCCCATTTACGGAAGCGTTTCCAGATCTCCACGCTGAAACTTCCTGTCTGCCCTTTCAAAAGAAGGTGGAATTCGTCGATATAGAACCAGGTTGTTTTATGTTTGGAACGGTTGGCCGTGACACGGTTCCACACCGCATCCTGCATGATCAAAAGCCCGATTTCCTTTAAGGCTTTTCCCAGTGACTTAAGCTGGAAACACAGTACCCGGTGTTGATCCATCTGGATATTGGAACGGTGGTTGAACACGTTAAGGGAACCATTGACATAGATTTCCAGCGCCGTTGCGATATTCTGCGCCTCCGGTTCAGACTGTTTCAAAAGCAGCTCGTAAAGATCACCTAAGATCGGCATATTTTCCGGGCACGGGTCCTGCAGGTATTCCCGGTACACCAGTCTGGTACAACGGTCGATGATCGTCCTTTCAATGGGGGAAAGTCCTTCTTTGCCGCCGATGATAAGGTCACACAGCGACAGGATAAAATCACTTTTCAAAGTGATCGGGTTTTCATCATCGGAATAGTCCAGATTGATGTCCATCGGGTTGATGTAGTTCGTGGAAGTAGGGGAAATATCAATGACCTGCCCCTGGGAACCGAACTGCTGTACCAGCGGCCCATACTCATTTTCCGGGTCAGCGATAATGATGTCGTCCTCCGTCAGAAGGAACACATTGACGATCTCACGCTTGGCAGAGAAAGATTTGCCGCTTCCTGGGGTACCGAGAAACAGCCCATTGGGGTTTTTCAGCGTTTTTCTGTTCGCCATGATCAAGTTATTGGAAAGGGCGTTCAGGCCGTAATACAATGCCTCGCCCTCCTGGAACAGTTCACAGGTGGTAAACGGTACAAAGATCGCTGTGCTGCTGGTCGTAAGCCCGCGCTCAATTTCAATCTGGTTCGTACCAAGAGCAAGCGAGGACATAAGCCCCTGTTCCTGCTGGTAATCCAGCCGTTTTAAGGCACAGTTGTATTTCTGTGCCACACCCGAAGCGGCAAAAATATCATTGAACAGCTTTTGGCGTTTGGCAGCGATATTTTCCACCAGTACCGTCACAAGGAACATGCGCTCATTGCGGCTCTGTAAATCCTGCAAAAGATTTTTGCTTCCTCTCCATAGGTGGCAAGGTCGGTGGGAATGATGTCCATATCATACCCGGATCGGACCGCTTTCTTTTGTTCCTCAATGGTCATTTTCTGCAGGTCCGACATTTTACGCTTGATGTTTCGGATTGCCTGTGCCTGGTCGATAGACTGAATATGCAGGTTGACAGTCACGGCGTCGTTTAAGTCAAGAAGATCCGCTAAAAGCCGGTCAGTAAGCTCCGGCGCCAAAATCTGCAAAAAGGAGACGGCACCGGAATGGTCGCCTACCCGGAATGTCTTTCCATCCTTTGAAAAAGACAGCCCGGATGGGGAAATGAAGTCTTTGGTAGAAAGACCGGTCTTAGGCAGATCCGACCACTGGAAATGAAACTTTTCCTGACCGTCCGGGTGAAGCTGGCCGTGAAGAAGTTCCAGACGTTCCAGTCCGTTTAAGGATCTTGACTGGACTCCAAGGGTTTTGAAATTTGCCAGCACATCCGTTTCAATGCGTTCCAGACGCATTTTCGCAGTACGCAGGTCATCTGCCTCGATCCCAAAGGTAATGTATTTGCGTTTGGTGAGACCGTTATTTCCTTTCTGCAACTGGTTCTTTAACATATCCCCGTATTCCTTGCGGATTCCGTCATACTCGTCGCCGCGGGGAGGGATGTCAATGCTTCTGGTAAAATCCTGCATATTGGCCCGCTGGTTGATAAAGGTAAGCTGCACATGGATCGAAGCATCGAAGTAATTTAAGAAATCGCAGTAACCCTCGAAGATCTGTGCTTTATCATCTGCTTGTGCAAGCTGATAGTTAATATCAAAAAACTGCACCGTTTTGGTGTAAAGGGTATCAGTCAGCCGGCAGATCCCATCCCGGTACATTTCACGGTAGGGAATGCTCTGCTGGACCGTCTGCGGGGCATCTGCTTTCAGCCCGGCAAAAAAGCCGCCTTTTTTAGACGGCTTGGAACGGGCAGACTTAGTTTTGCCCTGCTTTGCATCGGCTCTAGTCTTTTTGGCCTGCCTGATGTTTTTTTGCAGACGTTTTTCCTGAGCTTCCTGCTGCTTGTTTTTTGGCAATCTTTGTAACCTCCTTCTTTGACATAGATTTATACAGGTTATCCGTCCTGTATGGACGGTTCTTCGGCCAGAGCTTATAACGGAGCCGGTTCTTCAAGATCTTTTCTGCCGGCTGCCCGTCACGCTCATACATGGCGAAGAAGAAAAAGGGCATCATCAGCCCGATCATCAAAAGTACAGCCGCCGAATTGCCGATCGCCCCGCGGGTAAAGAAATACACCGGAAGGCCGACAAGCCCGGCAAGACTGAAACAAATAAGCTGGCGCTTCGTCAGATTGAAGGCCAGCTTAGTTTTAACTTTGGTTAAATCCTTTGGTACAGGTACATAAGGCATCTATACACCTCCCATCGTAATATAATTTCCGGCCCATTACCGTGCACCGAAATCGCGTACCGGTTTCTCCACAGCCGGACATTCCCGCACTTCCTGAGCCGCATTTTGCAGCCGTGCCAGGACAGAAACAGCCGGCTCTCTCTGACACAGGTATTCCTGGCTGTCTCGGATTCCGGCAATATTTTCCCGAATATCCATATCCACGTCGAACACATCTGAAACCGGCATAAGCCAACGGTCTGCAAAGTATTTCAAAGGATTCTCAAGCGCCAGCACATCATCCAGCATTTCATCCCCGAACTCAAACTTTGTTGTCAGATAGGAATACGCCTCCTGCATGGCTGTAATTTCAGCAGCTTTTTCAATTAAGGATTCCTTATCTCTTGACATAAGGCTTTCCCTGTAAGCAAAGTAATTCTGTCCCAGCCGTTTCATCAGGAGTGTATATTTGTCCTGTGCGGAAGGTTCGCTTGTGAAATGTTCAAATTTTTGCGCTGCATCAATTTCTTTGAGAAGATCGCAGATCGGGAAACTGTGTTCATGGTTATTTTCTTCCCAACACCATCGGGCTACATCCAACGGGTCCTGAAAAGAAAGAAGCGCCTCTACTTCCGCCGGAGTAAATACATGCTCAACCTTCAGATAATAGTGGAGTTCCGAAAGTCCCTGTAACTCGTAAATACTGCCGATGTTCTGTGCATCCAGCATATCCGCATGAACCTTCAAACACTCGTCCAGCCGTTCCATAAGCAGCCGCTTTGCATCTTGTTCTATCAAAATCACCCCTTTCGCTCCGGCATAGTCAGCGTACAGTTCACTTCATTGCCCCATACATCCCAGCCGGGTGTCTTTTGTCTTGCAAACAGTTCCACTCTGGGCTGATCGCCCATGAGTTTTACGATCTTATCCCGCACCTCGTCCGGTTTCTTGCTGTGCTGCTCAATATGGGAGATCACAAACTGATGGATTCCCGCACATTGGCGTTTCGGACGGCCTCTGGTTGCCAGCAGGCAGACCTCCGCGTTTGAGCGGGTCCAAAAGCCCATGCCATAAAACCAGCTATCCGCTTTCCGGTTCTGTTTGAGCCATAGAAAAGCCAGCGTTTTATATTTGAATCCCCAGACATCGATCACCCGGAAGGCTTCATTGAGCTGCGGGAAGGTCGCCCACAGAAAAAGGGCACTGTCTTTTGCGGCAAGTTCCGATACCGGCAGGGCACAGATTTCTTCAATGCTCATTGTGGGGTAATGGTTTTCCGCAACGCCGCTTCCATGTTTCCTATCATAGCGCCAGGGCGGATCGGCATAGATAATGCCGTACTGTTTCGTTTCCGGCATTAGCGAGCCTGCTCATTCTTAGATGTGGCCGGTTTGGCCGGCTGTTCTTTGACCTTACCGGCATTTTCTTTCAATGCACCGGTCAGGGAAGGCTTTTCCGCTGCTCCCTTTGTCGCTTCAAGAGTTGCCTGCAAATTTTCAATAGCCTGCCCATACCCATCGATTAAAGCGTCATTAAGCTGTTTGCGGAACTCTGCCGTAACCGGCCAGCAGACATCTTTCCAGTTGCCTCCCTTATCCTGGGTTGCGGGCATATTGACATACAGCCCCTTTTCACTGGAACAGATACGGAAGCCGTCAATCTTAAAGCATCCGCCAATCGTAACATTGGCAAACGCCAGCAGGTTTCCCATTGGGGCGATCGGACGCACGCGGACATCCAGCTTCATGCCGTTTGCCATTTCCGGCGTCTGTGTCTCCGGCGCCATTTTTTCTGTATTGGTTTTACTCATATATAAAATCCTCCTTTTTAGAATTGGTTTTGTTCATGCTATCTTGCATTAAATATGGATTTGGATAACGAACCTGTCTTAAACAGGGCAAAAGCCAGCAGTACCGTATAACCCGCCGTTCCCCAGATCGCGCCGTGCACGTCGCCGGACGATGGGATAGACTGGACCAGCACTGCATAAATGGCAACACAGATCAGAATCAAAAAACCCCTGAAAGCCCAGGGCAAAAAGGGAACGCAGATACCCGGTTCCCATTTGTCCCCATTCCCGGTTTGCCATTGTGGAAAACGGGATCGGTGCAAGGCTCACGGTTAAATAAATCTCGATCATACGGCCATATACAATGACAAAGATCACGATGGACAGTACCCACATACACAGATTGATGATGTTGGTTTCCAGCCACAGTCCAATCAGTTCCCACATTCCCATTGCTTCAAGCTGGGTTTTCAGATCAGACAACGCCGCCTGCACATCCAGGTTCCCGTTTATGACACCGGCACTTTGCGACACCACATTTTGGGCCACATCAAAGACCGCCATCACAATCGTAAAACAGTTGGTGAGCAGGTAAGTGGCAACAAAAGTCTTGAAAATCCACTTGAAGATGTTGAATGTATCGAATTCGTGCATGTTGTTCTTTTCGAGAATCATCTGGATCAGTTCATACACCAGAACAAAGGTAAGGATCATGCCCGCAATGGGAATGACGACGGTTTCTGAAAGATTCTGAATCATGGAAAATACGCCGCCATTCCAGCCCTGCGGGGTCTGTCCTACTTGATTTGCCACATCCGCAACCTGATTGTTGACGGAGTTGAAAATGCTGGTGTACTGTCCGGTGATCGCATCGATCAAGCCCTCTTTAATCCAGTCTGTTATCCATTCAAACAGACTGCCCATAAGTCAGCCCTTAACCGAACAGGCCGGAAAGCAGCGGGATCAGCGTTGCACCAACCAGAGCGATACCTCCGCCTGCCATAAGCTGCTTGATCCCCTGGGATTTTGCACCTGGGTTATCATTTCCGTAACCTTCGAGAAGGTTTACAACACCCCATGCGCCCAGACCTGCGCCCAGGGCGATCACAAGGATCTTCAAAGTATCAATCGCGCTTGCAAAAAATGCCATAATGTTCCTCCTTTAATTTCAGAAATTTTAATTTGTGATATGGCCGTATCAGGCCGGAAACAAAAAAAGCCGCCGCACTGTTTTTAGAAAAAAATCTGTTTCAAACAGCACGGCGGCATGGGGCAGGAAAAATCCTGCGGTTATTTACTTTTCAGGGAGAATCACGAATCCTCAAAATATCCTCCTTTCATCGTGACAAAAACAAAGCCTGCCAGGGCGTCATGCTTTGACAGGCAGGAACAACTCTATAAAGTCTGGGAAGCCAGATCTTCGGCTGTGACTTCATAATTACGGTATCGTTCACCGGGACGCATCGGCATCCGGGTAGAAAGAAACTTTTCGATATTAAAAGCGTTCTTCTCATTAAAATCGGAAAGCAGTTTGTAATTTGGGTGTTTGGTTATATCGTATTTCCGGGAGAGGAACGGCCGCACACCCCTGATCTGCAGCAGACATTTGCCCCCGTCCATAACTGCCAGTTCATCCACCGACATCAGGTCCTTTCCCAGCTTTTGAAAATTTTGTCCGTGGGATTCCTGATTTCCCTTTGTGACACTGGTGTTATACAGATCAATAGTCTCTTTCCCTAATAGGGAGTTCCAGCTTTTTAAGGTAGTTTCTTCTTTGCCTCCTAAGAAAAGAGAGGCGTCACAGTTACCGATGATGGTGTCCATGTTGTCTTTATACAGGGCTTTGAGCTGGCTTTGCGCCTGCAGCACCAAGCAGGCAGAGATCTCACGGCTTCGGATGGTCGCCATAAGACGCTCCAGGTTCGGGATCTGCCCGATATTTGCCGCCTCGTCGATCAGGCAGCGCACATGGATGGGAAGCCTGCCCCCATATACATCATCCGCCCGCTCGCATAAGCGGTTAAACAAAATGGAATAGATCAGACTGATCAAAAATGCAAAGGTTCCGTCCGTATCACTCATAATAAGGAAAAGAGCGGTCCGTTCATCCCCCAGCATATCCAGATCCAGCTCGTCATACATGGTAATTTCCCTGACTTCTTTAATGTCAAAAGGAGCCAGTCTGGAAGCACAGGAAATAAGGATCGACTTCGCTGTTTTTCCGGCAGCGAGCTTATATTTTTTATATTGACGCAGGGCAAAATGATCCGGGTCTTTCTGTTCCAGAGCGTCAAAGAGAAGGTCAACGGCATTTTTGAATGACTCGTCATCCTCACGGACCTCCATTGCGTTCAGCATTTCTACCAGTGTGGCAAAATTCTGTTCGTTTACCGGAGCTTCATAGTAGATATATCCGATCAGTGCCGTATAAAGCAGGGTTTCCGCCTTGACCCAGAAATCGTCTCCGGCTTTTCCTTCGCCTTTGGTATTGGCGATCAGGGTAGTGACGATCTTCAGAATATCTTTCTCGGAATGAATGTAGGCGAATGGGTTAAAGTGCATACTTTTCTGAAAATTGATCGTATTGAATACCCGTATTTTATAGGGCTCATAGATAATCTTTCCTTTTTCATTACGCATAGGATTTCCGTCCTTGTCCAGCTTTGGTGTGCCTCGCTGCAACATCTTTCCGCATTCCACAAGGACTGTACCTTTCGGATCGGTGACGACGTAGGAACTGTGCATTTGCATCAGATTGGGCTTGATGAAAAAGCGCGTTTTTCCCGAACCTGATCCTCCGACTACCAGTACATTTTTATTTCTTGCATTGGCCGGATTTTTGGGCCGTCCGTTTAACATCAGTCCTTCACTTTGGGTAAGAATGATATTGTTTTCCGGCTTTGGGTCCATAAATGGGGCAATATCGGCTTTATTTCCCCATCTTGCAGAACCATATTCCACATTTTTGCGGTATTTCTTAGCGTCTTTCCCTCTAAGATAGACTGCCAGCCGCATAATGGCTGCACCGCATAAACCGATCAGCCAGTCCATTGCCGCCCCCGGCCACATACTCTGAAACGCAAGGGCAAAGCCTTCGGACAGTCCTAACAGCTTTTGGGAAGCGTCTGCTCCGGGAGCCAGACGCACCGCCTCGCCCAGCTTGGCAAATACCAGAAGGAACAGAATATAAGGCAGATGGAGAATGACCTGTTTTTTCATTGTTTCTGCATCGATCTTCATCGTTCCGGTCCTCCGTGCTCTTTGTTCTTTACACGGTCACGGCCAAGCGACTGCGCCAGTTCTTTGAACTTATGAAGCTGTGTAAGCAGCGACGGTCTGGTGCTGCGTGTAAGGTCTTTCTTCGTATATTCCTTAAAAGCTGCCGTCAGTGCATCCGCCTGGTTTGCCTTGAAATATACCGTCCATTTTGGGGGATCGGTCCCAAGTTCCTTTTCTATATGGTAGCGTACCTGATGTTTCCTGGCATACCGTTCAAAAGAGCGGATTCGTCCTGAAACCTCAATGGTATTAGCTCCGGGGTCTTTATAAGTCAGCCGCTTCATACTGTTGCGTCCGACTCTTGGCATTGTACGTTCCTGTTCCATCTTTTGGAGTACCGCAGCAATAGCCGCACGCAGTACCCGCCCTGACAGTTTTGCTGCCTGTATAGAAACAGAAACCGTTCGTTGTTCGAGATCTTCCTGCAAGAGCATCCTCCTTTCTGATAAAATCGGTATTTATAATATGGAAATAACTTTTTACCGGCTTTCCCCAAGAACCTGCTGTCGGGAAGCGTGTTCAAAGGCTTTTGCTGCCTGATCGACCTGAATTTTAGCATGTTTCAAAAGCGTCTTGATGATCGTAGCCGGGCGTTCCTGTTCCTCCAGATGATCGACCATCCCTTTGCACTCATCCGGGAGGTATTCCGCCATATCTTTCAACACATCGGAAAAGTTACCCATAAAGCCCCAGCAGCTATCCGACAGCTCCCCGTTTTTATAAAGCTCAAACCCATAACATTCGCCATGCAGATAGGAATCGTAAGCGGCGACTTCACTGCGCATCAGTGCGTCCGCTTTCTGCCGGATGGCGCCGGTCATCTTGTCAGCGTCAAATTCCTTTAGGGCATCTTCTTTGGAAACATAGATCCAGCCGACCTGTCCGCTGTCCCATTCTGCATGAGGGGCCCTGCCTGAGAAACTTTCTGTACTCATGGCAAGACCTGAGTGGTCGTAGAGATAGAGGGGGAGCATCAGATACTTTTCCGAAATTACTTTCTGCATTGCTTCATCGATCGCCCGTTCCTCTGTCTTTGGTCCATGCCGGAAACGGCTGCTTACAATGTTTACCATCCGTTCATAGCGTTTCATGCCGGCTTCATCATGTCCTACGGTATCTAAATACATTTCCCGCAGGAAGTCGTCTTTGTCCATATAGTTGTGATGGTCGCCCAGCGCATAGCGGGGATGGAAGCATACCATCGTCCCAAAATGTTCATCTACCTCACGGGGAGAGATCAGAATATCGTCCGGCTGCACCATAAGGGCATAAGGTTCATTTACTGCCATTAACATAATTGGCTCCTTTCTTTCTACAAATCCGGGCCGGAATGGTGCATCATCGGTTTTTCCCGGTGTTCATTGGTTGCAGGCTGCTTGACTGCAATGATCTCGCCGGCAATCCTTGCAAATTTTTCAGGGTACTTAAACTGCTCCCCGTATTTCTCCATCAAGTCCGGGGAAAGGTCTGTAAAATCTTCCTCGCCAAGACCAACGATCAGAAAATTCCCGGACACAATATCATAAACGTGGCCGTCATCGTCAAAGAGAGCCCGGTTCAGAGGCAGTCCCATCAGCTTGCCTTCATCATTGCAGATCAGAGCCACCGGGTCCTCATACGGATAGACCGCCTGAATGTCTCCACCCACTGCCGCCTGCAAAGATTTCAGACCGCTTTCAATCTCCGCAGCATAAGAGGACTTGCCCGGTTCTACCATTAACACTTTCATAACTGTATATCCTCCTTCTTTTTCATTGCCATACCGGGAGCGGCTGGCGTTTTTTCCTGGGTTTTTGCCACAGAGAGCTTCCCCAGGACGGAAGGCTTCTCCTGGTTTTGGGGCGTAAAAATACCGCCCTCCGAAACCTCGGTGGCGGCATGTTCCGTTTTGGTCTGTTCCAGTCCTTCAACCGTATAACCAGGTAAAGAGAGTGCCATGAACCATAAAATGACGCTCATATTCTTTCGGAATTGGCGGGGAAATTTCCGTGAATAAATGGGAATAGGCTTTCTTCCGCCCGTCCAGGTATTTTATGGCTGCATTCTTATCTGTATATCGTTTCTGGTTTTGTCCGGCAATCTTTTCTCCATATCCCTGCTTCGGGGAATGAATACGGACTTCCCATGTCACATACCAGGCAACCGGAATACTCTGTTTTGTTTCCCTGTCATATTTCGTATCTTCCCAAATACTGCAGGTCATCTGATAGACCCGGTTGCTGATTTTCTGATCCGCCCTCCAGTTATCGGTGTCTTTCCACTGATTGCCGGTATGTTCGATCTCAGGTGTACGAAGATATTCCAAAGCCCGGTTGATCGTCTGTGTTGCCGCTGCCTGCTGTTCCCACTGTTTTGCGGCAGCCACCACGATTTCATAGGCTTTCTGCTCCCCGTCGATACTTCCCTGGCGCATGGCTTCCAGGCTATCTGTTCCCATTGTGATCAGTGTAGAAATATCCACATTTTCACAAACTACGCTGTGCTCAATTTTAAGCTCCGATCCCGGCGTCAAGTGGTCGCCATACCGGTAGGCATGATAATCTTTATTTTCTTCCAAAATGCTGTTCACCTCCTGCTATATTTCCGGCTCGTGGTTTTTTTCTGGAAAACGTCTGTGCCGGTGATTTTTTATCTGCCGGCCTGTTTGCCGCAAGCTGATCCATCACGGAAGGACGGCCGACGCCGAACATGGATAGCTGCCCGTCCGCCGCCTCACGAAGTTCAGAAACAGAGAGGGGAAGCGTTACATCGGCATGGGTCAATAGCTGTTCCCGTTTCAAATCCTGAATGATCTCGTCAAAAACAGCGTTGATTGCACGGCGTTCTTCCCCCACAGGGAAGGCTTTCAATACCTCCATTTCTCCGTCTTTACCGGAAACCAGGGTAAGGGCACAGTCGGCATGGCCTGCCAGATAATCCGATGTGTAGGGCAGTTTGTCCTTGATATAACAGGCAAAGGCTCTGGCTGTCATTTCCACATTGCTGTCCCAATAACCGCCGTCTTTTTCACATTCTTTTCCCATGCGTACCGAATTACGGTAAAAATCAGTTTCCGTCCGTCCAATCTGCGGAGCTTCCTGCGCCTGCATCCCGGAAAGCATACGCTCAAAAATTTCCAGCCGTTCCCGTTCACTTTTGGGAATTACCCGGCCGGTAACATTCTTCTTAAATGCGCTGATCTGTTCCACAGAGCCGGGTTCGCCGGACAAAAATGCTTCCCGCAAGACTGCGTAGGTTTCCATCTGTTCCTCATTGCCATACCGTTTCAGGGAGGCAAGAACCGAGGAATCCAGCCAGCTTGCCGCATTTTTCCGGGTGCGTTCTGTTTGTGCTTCCGTGCGCTTTGCTGCCTGTTCCGGTGTTTCCGGTTTATACTTCATGGTGTCAATGAGTTTTTGGAACGGCGCATAGAGGTGGGGCTGTTCTGACAGCATCCCTTTTGCTCTCATCTTTGTACCAAGATAATCGTCAAGTCCATGCCACCATTCATGTGCCAGGGAACCGGCCCCGTGCATTTTTGTAAGATTGATGACTGTACGCAAAGGTTCATAATGAGCTGCAGCATTGCCACTGCCTCTTGCACCAAAAGCGATAGCAAGTGTTCCCTGATAAGCAATATCTTTATCGCTGATCTTAAGGGCTGACGCCAGATCCTTTAGTGCTTCAAATCCCATGTTAAGGGAGGTCTGCCGGTCGTTCTGGTTCATCCAGTTTCCAAACTCACCGCCGCGGAATCCAAAGGTATCAAGATAATGCTGTCCGGTGATCTCCACGCCATTCCGATAATCCGGGCCGGTACGTTTGACATGGGCAAGCTGTGGAGGGACAAAACGGATCTTTCCGTTTTTGTTCCTGCCTTTGGCAAGTTCCTGCACCCATTTCAGGGCAGCTTCTTTGGTCCCAAAATTGGTCCGCAGGATCGAATAGCCTTTTGTCACATAGTAGGTACCGGGTTTCCAGTCCCCATTTTTAGAATAGGTCTGTTTCCCGTCGTTGAAGTGGATCGCATAACCTTTCGGTATTTTCTGCTCTTTGGAAACACAAAACTGTTCCTTTTTTGCTTCCTGAGTAAAGTTGCGCTCAAAATATTCAGCTGAGCGGATCAGCATGGTATTGGACAATTTGTTTGTGATCACGGGATTGTCCTGTCCCTTTTTCGTTGCCCGGTAATGGATTCCGCTTCCCCAGCCCTGTACCTTTTCTAAGTATCCATTGTCAGCGAAAAAGCGGTCATAGGCTCTTATGGCATCCTCCACAGTACGGACATCTGAAAGCACTGTCTGCAATTCCCGGACTGTTTTTATATACTCCTTTTGTCTCGCGGTCCGTTTTTCCGGGGTGTCATCCGTGCGGTAATACTGAGGGAGAAGCGTTTAAGCCGTCCCTCGCTTTTTTGATAAAATAGACCACGCCAAGAGGAATCCCTTCCTCCAGCATGGCTGCATAGTCCGGCTTTTTCCAGACATTATCCTTTTTCACAAATTTTTCGGCTTCGCGCTCATTCATGGCTTCCAGATCATCCGCATACAGCCCGCGGTCTTTCCACAGGTCTTTTTTCGCACCGCCGATCTTTTCGCCGAAATCTTCATGCACTCCTGCCAATCTTCATCACCTCCAGTCAGTGTAGAATTCTTATCGCTCCGGGGCAGGGCAGCGTTCTTCGTTTTTGAGAAGTTGTGGGAGGTTTCCTGTGAGCCGGTCAGTTTCCCTGCGGATCAGTTTGTCCAGAGCGCCTAAATCCTCCGGTGCAATGGCAAACTCCCGGTAATTTTCATACCACAGGCCCGTAGAGACTGCCGCAATGGGCGCAATTTTCTCCGAACCGGATGGAAGAAGGCGATACACAGGGGCTTCGTCATAAAGAAGCATCTGTTTTGCCGTTCCCTGTGGTATGCGGTACTTATCCATATCCGGGTTCTGGGCTGCCTCCATATATTGCATATTCAGGCGTTCTTCTAAATCCTGGGGCATATAACGAAATGCCTGATCCATCCACTGTCTGAACATCGTGGAATAGTGGTACTGCCATTCCGTAACTTGATTCGGGGCATAAGAAAATCCCCAACTTTTCAGAGCATCTTTTTCGTAAAGCTCCATTTCAGTCCATTCTTTCAGGCTGACCGTAGCCGCTGAACCATCTTTGCGTTCGACATTGACGCCGCAGGGATAGAGGATATTTCTTTTTATATCCTGCCGCAGCGTGTCTAAATCCATCATCAGGACATCTCCGTACAAGTGACCGCCCTCGCTGCGATCCGTATGAAACAGGAAAACCCTCGCTCCGATGAACTCCGTTGTTAAGATCATTTGATGAAGATCCGCCGTAGAACAATAAGCAAATAAGGCGTCGGAAAGCCACATGTGATTTTTCCCCATGATGGCAATGGAATCAGCCCCGGTATTTGTTGCCAGAGAACGCATATTGAATTCGCATTCTCTAAGAAAATCTCCGGCAAAAATATGGAGTTCATACGCAAAGATGGATAAGTCTGTATCGCGGATCAAATGAATCTGCGGTAGTGGTTCCTGATTCAATCAAATTCCTCCTTTCATGTGAAGCAGCTCTTTGACCTGCTCATTTTCCGCAATCGGCTGGCTATCTGTCTCCGCCATTCATCAATCCCTCCCATCTGCCGGTAGCTGCCCTCTGGCAATCTTGCCAACAATCTCCGGACCGGTTTCATAAATCTGCATGAGGCGTTTTGCTGTGCCGCAGGGCTGTGCAGCTCCGCTGGTCCAAAGACGCACTGTGGATGGGGCAACATTCATCAAAAGCGCAAAGCCCTTTTCGTTCATGTCCAGCTTTTTCATCAGCGATTTAACCATATCGGGGCCGTAGTCTGGACACCGGGAAGCCTCGGCAATCATCTGCAAAGCGGTATTTTCAATTTTTTTCATTTTCAAATCCTCCTGTTATTTGTTTTCCAGCCCTATGCCGGGGCAAAGCCGATCTGGTTGTGTTTCATCCTTTTGGCAAAGTCCGGCATCGAATAATTTACCCCGTCAATTTCTGCATGGGTGTCATCCAGACGATGGCAAACAGCAAAATGCCTGTCCCCGTTTCCATAGAACAGGCAAAGTAAACCATTGTCAGGAATAGAAAACAGCGCTTTTCCGGCGCTGTCTGTAAAGCAGATCTGTTGAGATCCATTCATGTTGAAATCCTCCCTAAATTGAAACAGCCGCCTCTTTTGGGCGGCGTTGGTGCTGGCTGGTTTGCAGTTGTTCCCGAACCTCCAGCAATTTTTCATTGTAATCTTTTCCCATCCGGGGAGGGTTGACACTTACCCGGATATGACGGAAACGTTTATCCTCGTGGAGCATGGTCTTGATTTTCCGGGCATTGACAAATCCGGCAAGATCGTGGTCCATATAAAGGGTAACACGCCGGATCTCCGGGTGGCGTTCCAGAAAAGAAGTCAGCGCCACATGGGAAGTACCTCCCAAAGACAAGCGGTAACCATTCCATTTCCATCCCTCCAGCTCTTGAAGCGTTGCATGGGAAAGCGCATCAATAGGAGCTTCAAAGACTGCCACATGCCGGCTACCCGGACTTTGCGGGGGATAACAAAAGTTATATCCTTTGTCGCTGCCATAGACATCCTTTTTGAGATTGCCGCCGATACTGCGCATACAGGCGAACTTCGCTTTCCCGGAATCATCTTTCCCTACAAATACACAAACCGGTTCTCCATGATACCGGGCTTCGTAAAAAATCCCGGCTTGTAAACACTGGCGAATGACTTCTGAGCTGATTCCCCGTTTCTGCAAATAGAAGACCGCAGCGGTCGCGCAACGTCTGGCCCAGGGGAGAGAGAATGCTTTCTTTTCCGGTTCTTTTGATACCTGTATTTCTGCCGTACTTCGGTAAGCCGGTTCCTGTGGGATTTCGCCACCTACCAGAGCATGAACCGCATCCACAAGACCATATCCCCGAATCTGGATCAGGTAGTCCAGCGCATTGATACTCCGTCCACGGCTGTTCCAGTACCAGTACCTTTTCCCGGTCACATATACCAGACTGTCATGTTCCTTATGCCGGAAATTAGGTCCATCCCGTTTCAGCACACCGGGTTCATGGAACTGCAGGTAAGTAAACAGATCAGCTTCCCGCGCTGCCTGAATCTGTTCTTTGGTTACGCCGGGCATTGTACCGGCACAGTGATTCTTTTCATCGTGCTTTGCCTCCTTCCTGTGATGGAATGAAAAAAGACACCCAAAGGTGCCTAACAGCCGTACAGATCGTGATTGACCTCGGCACGGTAATAGCTGTCCATTGTAGCCGGGGCATTATACAGCGCCGCCAGCAGATATGCTTTGATATTTCCGACCTTCGTCGTGTTCTTGTCGATACAGTCAAAGACATACTCTAAGTGACCGGAATTGATCTTCAGGAACCGGCTCTTGACGATTTCCCGCGGAAAATCATCTCCGGCGATGCGTATGTAAGGGCGTTTCGACAAAATCACTTCAAGCATAAGTTCAAGGGTTTCGTCCAGACGTTCCCTGCCATACCGTAAGACCAGTAAGTCATATTCGATATTTTCTTTGATGATTTCACGATAGGCTTCTATCAGCTCTATCCGATCCATCCCATCCGTGCGGCTTGCCGCTTCCGGCTCTGCCGGATAGATTGATGGATAAGTTATTGATTTATCTTTTTTTGATTTTTTTGTTTTTAATGGATTAGTATTTAATTGTACCGGATTTGCCTGTTCAGGTTCCGCCTGTTTAGGTTTTGCCTGTTCAGGTTTTACCTGTCTTGGATTTTCCCGTTTAGGTGAAAGCCCTGTGTTTTCGGTGCTTACAGGCTGCTCATGGATCGTATATTCAATGTCTCCCAACTGCCCGTTATCATAGCGGAGGCGCTGCCTGGTGAGATAACCATGCCGCTCCAGTTCCTTCAGGGCAGTAGTGATAGAATCCACACCGTCCTTGCAGATATGGGCGAGTCCTTTCGTGGTATAATCCCAATCTTCCGGCAGCGACAACATAAGTGATAAAAGCCCCTTTGCCTTTAAGGACAACTCCGTATTGCGCAGATGGTGATTGCTCATTATCGTAAAGTCCTTTGTTTTCTCTACACGGAATACTGCCATTGTATCGCCTCCTTTCTTCGACTATTCCGTTACAAGGCATGATCCCTGTGGTCATAATGGAGATGACCGCCAGAGACCTTCGCATGGTTTTTCAGTTTCACTTCGCCCCGTTCCTGGCTCTCTAAAAATTTCTGATAGCCGGCATCTGTAAGGAACAAGCGCATCTTATCGCCTTTGTCGCCAACAGGGGAATCGTAAGACAATACATCAAAAATGATCATGTGCCTTACCTCCGGGTCAAAACGTTCAAGCGCCATGATGTCATGCCCCTTCAATTTTTCTGCACCTGATTGTTGTCTGGCCTCGGCGATCTTTTCTCCAATCGTCCGGGCTGGATAGGGCAGACGGTAATTCTTCTGAATATCTTTTACCAAGTCCATGCACTCTGCATTTGACAGAACACGAAGTTTTGCCATAAGACCTTCTGCCGCCTCCCGCTGTTCGGAATTATTTGAATACCGCACGGTCATATAAAGTTCATTCAGGATCTTTGTCTGATAATCGCCCTCCACCTGAAAGAGCAGCTTTTTTTCCATTTCGTTTAATTCCATGGGGATCTCCTTTCTCTTGAAAATAGGTATGAAAAAAGGGCGTCCACCTTAAAAGTGAAACGCCCACGGCAACCAGCGGTCAGACATAAAGCCGGACCGCTGGCACTATTAAATTTTGTCGTTAATAAAACAGCCTCCTTTTTTCTTTATAGTTTTCGTCAATTTTCAACTTGGAAAAGGAATTGAATAAAAGACGACAAACGCTCAAACCCCTTGAAAATAAAGGCTTTTTCTGTTTGTCGTTATTATACCGTAACGGCATTCGCACATTTCATTGCTAATCAATTTAGGATTTTCTGCATTGGCAATAGGGGAAAGAGTCGGACATGAGGCGGTAGATATCACATATCATTATGCACATTTATTTCCAACGGTGCAGACGGATATGGCAGCACAATTGGAAACGGAAAGGGAGGCGTTAGTCAATGTCAGAAAAAAATAGAGATGATAAAAACAGATGGCGTAATGTGACAATCGCATTTCGCATGTCGCCGGAGGAGAATGAAGAACTAAATAACCGGGTGAAACTCAGCGGATTTCGTACAAAGCAGAATTATATAATCCAGAGTGTTCTTCATCAAAAGGTGGTTGCCACAGGTAACCCGTTGATGCTGGTACAGTTCCGGCAGAACCTGCAAAGAATTGAGCGTGAGCTTGAAAGAATTGAAAAGGCATCGGATATGGATGGGGAGTTACTTACTCCCATCCGCTCCATGCTGGAAATATTGGAAGGCTTCAAGGAGCAACCGAGAACAATGGCAGATATGAAACAACTTACAGTACCAAATGAGGAATAATAGATATTTTGTATAAAGGAAGTGACTGCTATGAGCGAAGAAACATTATTTGAAAAATTAGGTGTGAAATACATAGAAAAAGACGGCATTTTTTATCCGTTGATTACATCCGGTGGAGAGGAGAACAGTACAGATGTCGGTAAATATGGTCGTATGTGGATGGATTACATACAGAAGGAATATCCGCAACGATACAGAAGTCTGGTACGATTTGGCGAATTACATGATAAAGCAGCCGAGGTAAATGAAGTGGCTTATGAATTGCTGGAGGATATTGAAAATGAGTGGTTGCGTAAACATAAACCAAAGCAGTCGAATTTTTTGTGGAAATGTATCTGCTAAGGACTCAGGCAAGAATGATAGCAGAGGAAGTAGTTCTGCATGATGTGGTGAACTGTTTCCATTAGGAGCCGGCACGGGTATTAAAGGAGCTGTGTATGGTAAATGATATGCCACATATCTGCGGCTCATAAGCTCCATTAAGAGAGCTTTATCCGGCTTGCAGAGCCGTACAGCCACTCCGGCGAGGAGCGCAAAACCCGCTTGCGGGTCTGCATTTTTGATGGCGAAGCTGTCGAAAGTGCTTTTACGTTACTTTTGACAAAAGTAACAAAACCTTCCCTAAGAAATTTGCTGTCTCGTGTCGTATCCGGCACTCGTTACGGATAAGAAAGAAATGCATACATACATAACGAAAAAGGAGAATTTTGACAATGGAAAGAACAATCAGTTTTATAAATGGGAAGGGTTCCATCGGACACAACGCAAGAAGTTTTATCGCCGACAATGTGGATGCCAGTCGCACCAAGAATAATGTTACACTTATCCACGAGGATATTAAGCAGGTCTATCATAAACTGTTTGACAAGGCGTTGGACGAATACAATGCAAAGCAGAAACGCAAGGACAGGCAGATTAATAGTTATTATGAAAAGATATCCCGGAGTAAGCAGGAAAAATTATTTTATGAGGTGATTGTTCAGATTGGCAATAAGGATGACACCGGAGTGGGTAGTTCAGCTGCTGAGGTTGCAACATGGGTGTTGAAGGATTATGTAAAAATGTTCCAGCTTCGTAATCCGCAGTTATATGTGATAGGTGCTTATATTCATCTGGATGAGGAAACACCGCATTTACATCTGAATTTTGTTCCATGGGTATCCGGTTGTAAAAGAGGACTAGAAACTAAGACGAGTCTTAAGGCGGAACTTGCTACCAGAGGATTTGCAAGTGAAGGTAAAGGGAACACTGAATGGAAGCAATGGGCAGAGGCGGAGAAAGATGATATTGCACTTATTATGCGTCGATACGGGATTGATTGGAAGAAGAAAAACACGCACAATCTGCATTTATCCGTATTGGATTATAAAAAGCAGGAGCGAGCGAAGGAAGTGGCTGCACTTGAGGAGGAGATAGAGGGTGCACAGGTTGTCCTGGAATTAAAAGAGGAAAGGCTTGAATCTCTGGAAAAGGAAATTGAGAATAAGCGTGTCAGTATTCGAAAAGAACAATCCGAAGCTCAAAAGATGTTGGATGATACCAAGGCTGAAACTCAGAAATTGCAGTCAGAGGAAACGGATTTACGTCTGAAGAATTCTGAATTGCGGTTAGAGTATTCTGAAAATGTAGATAAGCTCACAGATAAACAAAAGGAAATCGAGGTAGCTCAAAAAGAGGCTGACAAGTGGATGATGATATTGGATACCGCAAAATGGCAGACGGAACAGGCACAGATGAAACTGGAGGAGGCAGAAAGGCTTAAGAAGGAACTTCTGAAAACCGTAGATGGCGATGATTATCTGAAGGAGCAGGTGATAGAATTGAGATATCAGAATCAGATGCTCCGGGAGGAGAACCGAAGCCTGAAGGATAAGCTGGAAAAGGCGTATGAGTTTATGAAGCAGTTTGTGATTGGCGGGATGAATCTGCTGGAGAGGTTTTTGGAATGGATTGGGGAGAAGGTTAAGGATGTTGGGAGAGGAAAAAGGTAGATGTTTTATCTGTTATATTATTAGACGGACTATATTGAATGGGTTACTATAATATTAATTTTTAGTAAATAAGTTATTTATAGGTCAGTGTTAAGAAATTTGTATAATCATAAAAATGGTAAATCAAAGTTATATGGACATAATTTGAAAATGAAAAAAAGATACGCAAATATTAAAGAATGTGTGATATAATAACTATGTATATCTTGAAATCTAGTCGTCCTTTTTTGTATTATGGTTGCAAAAAACGAACATATGTTCTACAATATAAATAAAGGAGGTATTATTTATGGTACAAAATATACAGAGTTGCAATTTTTTAGAAACAAATAGTCTATTTAAGGCGTGTTTTTTGACAAAAAAAGCATATTACTGAATACGTGTTGGATATTGAAAATATAGAGAAATATATTGAACGTATCAATAAGAGCAAGTTGGTCGTATTTTGTGTCCAAGACGAAAATAAGAATGTACTTATAAGTGCCTTATCAAATTTAAATATTTTGCGTAAACATTATTCGCCAATAGTAGAGGTGGGAGATAGTAAGGTGTTCTTTTTTCCACAATTAAATTATAGTGATATATATTTATTGAAGGCATTGTTTCAACAAAAATATGTAAATGATACAATTAGTATTAATTTAGGTGAAAACAAAAGAATATAGTAATATACATTCGAATGATTCAAAGGAATCACAGGAAAATGGAGGTTATTAGGATGAGTTTTAAAGTAATATCAATGTTTTTGTAATGGTGGGTTAGATATGGGCTTCCATAATAAGGGATTTCAAATACTTTGGCCAATGATTTTTCACAAGATGCTTGCGATACATATGACAAGTGGGCAAATTATTATGAGGATGGAACTAGAAAACCTGATGAGGAATGTACTATTATAAACTGTGGAGATATTTCGAAAATAGATTTAAATACAGTATTACCAGGTGTAAGTGTTGATGTGGTTTTAGGAGGGTTTCCATGCCAAGGCTTTTCGCTTGCAGGACCCAGACAGGTTGATGATTCGAGAAATGTATTATATAGACATTTTGTGGAAATGGTTAGAATTAAAAAACCTAAAGTAATTGTTGCAGAGAATGTTATAGGAATTAAGACACTAGGAGATGGAGCTGTTTTTGATAAGATTATTGAAGACTTTTCTGAATTGGGATATACGATGTCAGCGCCAACTGTAAATGCAAAAATTATGGCGTTCCGCAAGATAGAATGAGAGTTATTTTTATTGGTATTAAGAATGAGATATGTAATGGTGGTGCATACATATTTCCTGGTGGAGATCCTAAAACAGTTACTTTAGGAGAAGTATTGAAAGATTTAGGTCCAGTAGATATGAATGATGTGTGTCAAGCAGCATTTTCTTCTAGATATATGTCAAGAAACAGACAAAGGGATTATGATGATGTTTCGTTTACAATTCCAGCAATGGCAAAACAAGTCCCGCTAAGTCCTGATTCTGATGGAATGGAGTTTGAAGATGTAGATAAGTTTAGATTTGTTGGTAATTATAGAAGATTAAGTTACAAAGAAGCAGCAGCAATACAAACATTTCCGGTAGGGATGCACTTTTGTGGCGATTTAGATAGTAAATATAGACAGATTGGAAATGCAGTTCCTGTAAAATTAGCGGAGGCAATTGCCATAGAGGTTAGTAAAATATTAACTACAGACAATTTGTTTCCTCTTTTAAATATGGAAAATCCGCAAGCGGAAATATATGGACCGACTGCGGATAAAAGAATAACAAATACTGTTTTAAGTGGTAAGGCATTTGAATATGCTACATTAATTGAGATATATCGTGAATTAACAGAAAATGGATGGGACTCAAAGATATTGAAATAATTAAAGATAAGAATTATAAGAATATTGAAAAAGCATATCAGGTTTTGCAAGGTTCGGATGAAGATTTGGATGATGATGTTGAAATGGAGTTAATACATATTGAAACCATGGAAAACAATTACAACAGGGCAGCGAGAGTAGCAGCAATGTATCTGAGAATGGTTGAGCCAATTTTAACTTTAGATGAAAGAGTCTATGGGGTATTGCGTGCTATGCCAGATAGTGCGGGTACCAAGGGAGATGTAAGAGATATTGATTTTGAAATATTTGAAGATAAAAATCATAAAAAATCCATTGCTGATATAGGAATAAGTTGTAAAAATAATCATGAAGCAGTAAAACATCCTAGAATTACAGAAGATCCAGACTTTGCAAAAGTGTGGATAGAGGGACGTTTTACTTGTAGTGATGCATTTGTTGACGGAATGAAACATATTTTTAATAAAATAGATGAATATGCAGAACTATATAAAAAATGGTCAGCCGTAGAGGATAAAATGGATACAATATATTACCCAATAATTAAACTGTTTGTTACAGAAATAAAGCGACTGGGAATTGTTGATGAAAATGATAGTATTGAGAAACAAGAAAATGCGAGAATGTTCACAAAAGCATTCTTTGAATATATGTTCGGTACGCAGGATTTTTATAAGTTTATAAAGGAAGATGGTTCAAAAGCTACCAAAGTGTATCCATATAATATGCATGGCTCTTTGATGCGTTCCTTTAATGGAAATAAAAATATGCAGGCAGTACAGACGATTACAATGCCAGAGGAAATAGTTGAAGTTCGTATAAAACCAAAGAGCAAGACGACAATAGAAATCTATTTTGATCAGTGGATTATTTCGATGAGATTACATAATGCTGATACAAATATAACTAGAACATCTCTTAAATTTGATGTTCAAATAAAAGCCCAGCCAAGGAAAGTAATGGGAACAATTTTACCTTGGGATAAATAGTAAATGGAATAAGAACGGGAGATGAAGTAAATGATATTATTGGATTTTGAAAAGGAAATAATAAATAGTCAAAAAGGAGTGACATTGGAAGTGTCAGATGCTGCAATAAATGAAAAATATGAAAAAGGAGAAGCTCGAATTATTACAGAACAAGGAGCTGTAAAACTTTCTCTTGTAAACCAAGTTTTTAATTCGGAAAATTATGAATTGCAACCTAAATATCAGCGGAGGATTACTTGGAATTCAAAAAACGTTCAAAGTTAATAGAATCATTTATAATGAATATTCCAGTACCTCCCGTATTTATATATGAAACTGATTTTAATAGATATCAAGTGATGGATGGATTACAGAGAATTACAGCAATTATCGATTTTTATAAAGACTGTTATGAATTAGAAGAACTGACGCGCAATCCCGAACTTAATGGGAAAAAATATAGTCAACTACCTAGGAAGGTCAAAGAGGGAATAGATAGAAGACAACTATCTGTTATCACTCTTTTAAAAGAATCTAGTAAAACCTTGATACAAGAGGAAGAAATGAAAAAAATGGTGTTTGAACGTTTGAATACCGGAGGTGTAACATTAGAAGATCAAGAAATAAGAAATGCACTTTATAATGGACCGTTTAATGAATTATGTATTTTACTTTCTAGCAACAATATATTTAGAAAATTATGGTTGATTAATCCGGATGATATTGATGTTTCTGATGAAGAATTAGATAATTATGATGATGCTTTGAAATACGCAAAAAATAAGCTATATAAAAGAATGTATGATGTTGAATTGGTATTACGTTACTTTGCAATGCGTCATATTGATGAGTATAGTGGAAAATTAAGTGAATTTATGGATTTATGTTTGAGACAGGGTAATCAATATACGGATGAACAGCTTAAGATTTTGAAAAAAATTTTTGAGGAAACAATTGAAAAAGCAAATAAGTTATTTGGTGAAAAAGCATTTTGCCAATATGTAAAGAGAAGAGGCTCATTTTCATGGACATCTCCACAAAAAATGATATATGATTCGATGATGCTTGCACTTAGTCAAATTGAAATTAATAACAGAGAGCTTAATTTTAATAGGAATGTTGAAAAGCTAGAGAATTTTTATAAGGAAAATGAAGAAGCATTCGATGGCAAAAGACAATCTAAAAGTGATATTAAGCGGAGGACTGAACTATTTATTAGTTTTATTACAGAAAAAGTATTAGGGTAAAATCAATGATAAACTTACGATTCTATTTTGATGAATATAAAAGGCAACTTGCAGAGATAAGGATATTTATTCAAAGCGTGGAATTACAGAAAGATGTAATTAGTGAGATAGAGTTTTATGAAAAGCAGGGGGAGAAGAAATTAAATTTATCGTTACAGTATAGTAAAATCATTAAGCAGGTTGTGGAAACTCCAATACAATACAATGCAGTGATAATTAGCATATATGGTTGTTTTGAACAGTATATAGACAATGTATTTAATGAATATTGCCTAGCTATATATGGAGTTATTGATAACTATGATAATTTGCCAGAAAAGATGAAAGAAAAACATATAAAAAACTAGGTGATTTTCTTTCAAACCCACAACGATACAAGAATTGCGAGTTGACAGATAAACAAGCGGTAAAAAATGCTGTTGCAGCTTTTAATAATCCTAAAGAAGGATTTGGAAATAATCAAAAATTGATTTTGTCTCATGGTAGTAATCTTAAAATAGAACAGATACTTGAACTTGCAAATGACTTAGGAATAAAAAATTTTGAAAATAGCATAGTTTCTAATTATCTATTTAAGTCATATTTTTTTAAACGTGAAATCTTCAATGAAGAAACGTATAATAGATTAATATCAAATGGTTCAAAACCATTGTTTGAAATGCTTGATAGATTAGTAGAAGAAAGAAATAATGTTGCACATGGATGGGTTGAAACCAGAATAAAGTTATCTGATATTGCGAGTGAATATATTGATTATATGGAGTGCCTTGCTGAATCGATTTTAGAAGCTTTAATTAAGTCAATTTATATTATACAATATGAAAATGACAAAATGTGTTTGCTCGGAAAACCATTGAAGGTTATTGATCATCATATAATATGTATTAATAATCAAGAAATAGTATTACATAAAGAAGATTGTTTGCTTGCAGTTAAAGGAAGTAAAAGAAAAATATTAACAATAAAATCGATTCAGAAAGATGGGGTAGATATTGAAAATATTGAAGAAAAAAATGTTGATATAGGTGTAGGATTTGAGAAAAGAGTAGATCTTAATGTAGATGAAAAATATGAGTTTTACTGCGAAAATAATCTTTAATGCGTGAACGGTAAAAAAGTACTTTTTGGTATAATATTAGTTTTCAAAAATTTACTGACAACAAAATGACAATATAATCCTTTGAAAATCTATGCAATAGATAGAAATTATCCAAAACTCCAGAAATTTTGCCGTTATAACCATCAAAAACACCACAAAACAACTTTACAAAGAAGAGTTTGAATAGTAAACAGAGCTTCATAAATGGCGTAAACAAGCCATTTATGGGGCTTTTTCTTTTATCGTGATACCTATATGATACCTGTTTTGATAGTACCACAGATATTAATGAGTACTAAACAGAAGTGTCCAGAAATATAATTATGTATTATTAAGCTGAAATATGCGTAGATATGTCAATAGTCTGAGCATTTATTTAAAGAATATGTTATGATAATAATATAATGTTTGGCTTTACTCATAATATCATTAAAATTTTATATAGTTATTATGGCATAAAGTCATAGTGTTTGATGAAGTATGAAAGGGGATGTATATGATTTATAAAGGTATTATATTTAAAGCGGAACCATTTTCATACAATCTGGAATTTGATGATAGAATTACTCTTGTTGGTGGAGATAGTGATACAGGTAAGACATTTCTTTATGGAATGTTGGAAGATTAATGATGATGTTAGGAGATTCATTAATTGAGTTATCAAATCAGTATATGCTTTTCTTACAAAATTGTGATGGACCTAATATATCTGATAAGAGTTTTAAAGTGCTTAAGTTTGATAACTACAGAATAACACTGGCAGAGGAGTTGTGATTTTATGTATTGCAATGGAGATGATGGAATATGAACAGCTTTCAGAAAAAGATCGTGGTGCGTAATGTGAAATGAGCAGATCCAATCAGTTTTACATTATGCTGGAACTACTGAATGAGGAAGCAATAACTATAGATGACTTGGAAGATTTTAGCGATGATTTGAAAGAGACAATGAAACATTTTTTTCAATAGATAAAACAGGGAGGTATGCCAATATGCGTGATTCAATAGAAAACATATCACAACTTCAGAAAAAGTTGAATGACCTGCAACTGGAAAATCAGATATTAAAAAACATATTGGACAAAGCAGGATTGTCATACCATAAGGAATTATCGATATTTAGACAAAGTGATAGTAAAGAGGATTATGATCAGAACAGGGCAAAAGAATCATTCATCCGAATGCAATAACAGAAAATATGGCAAACAAGTTTTTTGGCATGTTTTGGGGCAGACAGGACGTTTACGCAAAACGTAGTGTTAATAAAGAAACCGGAAAGGTAGCATATTATCCTCAGTGTAGTAATTTCTGGCCAAGTGTGTGTCATAAGAAGATAAAAGATGGTGTTAACTGTAAGGATTGCAAGAATCGTTCTTATAAGCCAATAACGAAGAAAGACATATTAAATCATTTACAGGGAAATGCTTATAATGCATCTGATGTAATAGGTGTTTATCCACTTCTTAGCAATGGAACATTCAGGTTTATGGTATTTGATTTTGATAATCATAATAAAGGAGCGGAGGAGAAGGATTTTGCAAATGTTGATGATACATGGATTGAAGAAGTTGAGGCAATGAGAGAAATCTGTGTATTAAATGGAATAGATCCATTAGTAGAACGTTCGAGGTCTGGCAAAGGTGCACATATAGATATTCTTCGATAAGCCGATAGCAGCTTCATTGGTAAGAAAATTTGGATTTGCATTGCTTGATAAAGGTGCAGAACAAGTGAATTTAAAATCATTTTAAATATTATGACAGAATGCTGCCGGCACAGGATTCGTTATCAGATAATAGTTCACTTGGCAATCTGATTGCATTGCCGTTGCAGGGAAGGCTTTGCAGGATGGAAATAGTGCGTTTATTGATGGTAAATGGAATGCTTATTCTGATCAATGGAGAATATTATTTAGCAAGCCAAGATTATCACAGGAATTTTTAGAAGAAAAAATAAAAAAATGGACAAATCCTATTGAGGATATTGCTGCAAACGCTGACGAAAGTGATAGGGAAATGCCATGGAACAGAATGCAGAATTTTGCCAAAAAATGATGTAGATGGGAAGATACATATTACATTATCAAATGGAATATATGTGGATAATACGAATTTGAAAGCGTCTATGCAGAATAGAATCCGCAGAATGGCAGCAATCAGTAATCCAATTTTCTATAAAAATCAGGCAATAGGAACATCAAATTATGATACTCCAAGATGGATTTATCTAGGAAAAGACCATCTGAGTGGATATATCCAGATACCAAGAGGTTTGCAGGACGAATTGCTGGACAGGGCTAAGCGAGCAGATATTGATTGTGAAATCGAAGATGAGCGTCAGCAGGGAAGAAATATTAATGTGGATTTTATAGGTGAATTGCGTTCTGAACAGGATAAGGCATTAAAAGAGCTGGTGAAATACGGTAACGGAATACTTCATGCTGCAACGGCATTTGGTAAAACTGTGGTCAGTAGTGCGATAATTGCACAAAAGAAAGTGAATACATTGATTATACTGGAATCATCAGCATTGATAGAGCAGTGGAAAGATGCATTGGAAAAATTCTTAAATATTGATGAGGAACTTCCGTCATATAAAACTAAGACAGGGAGAGTACGGAAAAGAAAAAGTCTGATTGGAACTCTGCAGGGACATGATTCAATGACTGGAATCATAGATATTGCAATGGCAGGTTCACTGTGCAAAAAAAGGAGAGAATCATAATCTGTTGAATGAATACGGACTCGTGCTGGTTGATGAGTGCCATCATTCTGCTTCTGAAACAATAGCCAATGTTTTAAAAGAAGTGAAGGCAAAGTATGTATATGGTGTCACTGCGACTCCTAAGAGGGTGACGGACTTGAAAAAATAAATTATATGCTGATAGGACCTATAAGATATAGTTATACGGCAAAAGAAAAAGCTAAGGAGCAGGGGAATACAGCGTTTAGTTTATCCACGCTTTACCAGGACTGTATCACCAAGGGTGTGATTACCGAAAAGATGCATCCAAATGAAGCATATGATATTATTCACAATAATGATATAAGGGATGAACAGATTGTTGAGGATATTAAGAATTGTGTATCAACAGGCCGCACTCCAGTTGTTTTGTCACGATACAAAGATCATTCAGAAAAATTGTACGAGCAATTAAAAAGCTATGCTGATTATGTGTTTCTTATGACTGGTAATAATTCTAAAAAGGAACATAGGAAAATTCTTGAGCAGATGCGTCAGGTTAATAATGACGAGTCTCTGATATTAATAGCTACAGGTTCTCTGGTAGGAGAGGGCTTTGATTTTCCAAGACTGGATACACTTTTTATGGCAACACCTGTATCATTTCGTGGGGTAGTTGAACAATATGCCGGACGATTGAATCGTGATTATGCAGGTAAAGAAAATGTAATTATATATGATTATGTGGACAACCATATTCCAATGTTTAATAACATGTATATGAAGAGGCTTAAAGCATATAAACAGATAGGATACGAGCTTTCTAGTGGCTTGAAAGCCGATAAACAGATGGTTAATGCAATATATGAGGGAGATAATTATAGAGAAACTTTCCATAAGGATCTACTTGATGCCAATAAAAATATAATCATTTCCAGCCCAGCCATCAGCGGACAAAAAGTTTATGAATTAATCAGCATGCTAAAGGAAAAACAGGAGGTAGGAGTTCAGATTACAATAGTAACATGGACTCACGATTCCTATGGATTTGGAGATGCAGCATACTGGATGCAGTTACATGAAGATATGTGCAAAGCTGGTTTTTATATTAAAACAGTAGAAGAATCATGTGAGCGGTTTGCTGTTATTGATCAGGAAGTAGTCTGGTATGGGAATATTAATCTGATGGCGAAGGATAAAGTTGATGACAGTATTATGAGAGTCATGAGTAAAGAGATAGCGGGTGAATTGATGGAGATTACATTTGGAGATAATGATGGTAAGGGTGCAGAATATAATGAAAATTAATAAAAGAAAGTGAATTTATGGACATAAAGCAGCTAATCGGCGAAGCCACAGATTACGATAAAAAGGTTGCACTTGAGACAAAGAAACCAAAAAGCTGGTGCAAGAGCATCAGTGCATTTGCAAATTGTTATGGTGGCAAGCTGGTATTTGGTGTGGCAAACGATGATGCGTTGGTTGGTCTTTCGGATGCTGAAGGTGATGCAGAGAAAATTAGTGAGATAATTAAAACACACCTTAATCCAATACCAGAGTTTGAGCTTTCATTTGAAAAAGATAAAGACAAGACGTTTGTTATTGTAGAAGTTATGAAAGGGCAGCAGACACCATACTATTATGAAGGCGATGGACAACTTATTGCATTTATGCGTATAGGAAATGAAAGTGTTCCGGCAACACCTTCGCAGTTGAGAGAATTGGTACTTCGTGGAAGTGGTGAAAGTTATGATAGTCTGAAGCCAAGATATGATTTTAGCAATATGTCTTTCACAAAATTAAAATCAGTATATAAACAGAGAACAGGCAATACATTTGAAGATACAGATTATGAATCATTTGGTCTGGTTGATGAAAAAGGCAATCTGACGAATGCAGGAGCACTTCTGGCAGATGAATCTCCGGTTCGTCATTCCAGATTATTTTGTACAAGATGGAATGGACTTACGAATTGGCAGATTACAAGGGACAAGTTGAATTTGATGAGACCAAGACGCCAGTCTTTGAGGCGGATAATGATAATTTTACACTGACTTTGTATAATCTGAATTATGGACATGATTATGTGATGAATGTTAATGATACTCAGGGTGGCACTCAAGACAATTTGCAGAAACAAATCTTTGATATGATAGAAGAAAATCCTCAAATTTCCGCATCAGAAATTGCGAAAAAGTTGGGTGTTGGAGTAAGGACTGTGAAGAGAAGAGTTAAGCAAATGGCGAATATTATATATGTCGAAAGTGGATATAGTGGTCACTGGGAGATTAAAGGGAAGTAAGGCTAAATGTAATTACTTACGATGATTTATCAGATTTCGGTGATGAATTACAGCAGGAAGTAAAAAGAATACTTGAGATGACTTCCTAAGAGAAAGCCTGCAAATGTTACTGATTTGAAAGAAATATTGTTGGGTGCATTGCCAGCAGTTTTGAATGATAAGCAACAGTCAAAGAAAGTGTCGAATATTCTTCAAGCAATGAAGCGAGAGAAAATCGCTAACGTTGAGGGAACTAGTTGGTCTTGAGAAGCTTGCTGATAATGGTGAAACAAAAGGCAAAATGTACAAATTATAATATTTCGTTTCTAAAAAAAGACGAAAAAAGATTCATAGTGAAAAGAGAGAAGGTTGTTTAGTGGTCAGTGTATTTGATATTATTCCAAATAATTTTTTAATCCATTATCAAGCAATAGTAATTATAGGACTAATGCTGCTTTACTCAATTTATATATGAACAATATGATAATGAGATATCATATAGAATAAAGAGAAATATACTGCGAGACGAATTGGCATATTATATTTCGGAACATTCTGAAGATTTGTTATCAGACAGTGATATGTCGAATAAGAGTTATCAGGATATATCAAGCGATTATTTAAGAAAATTCGCAAGTAAAGACGTAGGATGGCTGGAAGAAGAGTTTGATGAGACAACATTTGAAAAGTATATAGTTATAACAGAACAAGGAGTTATGTTAGCGGAATTACTGATACGTTTAGAACGCCTGAAAGAGAAGAACTTTCAAGTTATATGTATAATATTTATAATACTTTACTGAATCAGGATCAGTGGAATGGTGATCCATATGTAGGTGCGTTGAAAAACGTATATAAGAATGCAAAAGCACTGTCAAAATCTCTTAAGAAAATGTCTACTTATATTCGCAAAACAATTGAAAAGATAATGAAAGAAATTTCATATGAGAGCTTAACAGAAAACATTATTGCTTATTGTGATGGCGATTTTATCAAGGAGTATGCCAGACTTACTAAACCACAGAATAACATTCACATATATCGTGGTAAGATAATAACCATGTTAGATCAGATGCGAAATGATGATGATATGTATGAGCTAATTACAATTGGATGTGTTAATGAAGAAGATATTGAAGAATGGGAAGCTCAAGAAAAAATAGACTTAATGTTTGAAACAATTAAGAAGTTCTTGAAGGATGATTATTTGAGAATCATTGCAGATATAAAGCATAAACTCAATCTTTACATAACAATGGCATTGGGAAGATTAAGATATTTAAAAAATCATGAAGTTGATATGCGGGGACATGTTGAAAGAACATTGAAGTATATGTTGGATATGATGACTGAAGCGGGATTGAAAGAAGAGTTACCAAATCAAATGAGTGAAATGATTCGAATAAATCAAAACAAATACATCGATGCACAATCAATTCGAATGCCACAAAATAGAAAAAAGAGTACGACAACAATCAGTAACGGAGATAGAAACTCTTACGGAGGAAGACTTATATAATCTTAAAAAAGTATATGAGAAAGAGGCTAAAAACCCATATTCCAAAAAAAAAATAACAAAACAGTACATAAAAACATTGATTGGAAATAGGCACGAGTTGTCAAGTGCTGAGGTTCCTCTTGAAACAAAAGAAGATTTGTTGATGATTTTATCAGCTGCAGCTTATGCAGAAGAAAATGGGTTTAAGATTGAAATAGAAGAAGGGTATTTTGAGGCTGGAAAAATGGTCTTAAGGTCATTCAGAATATTGGAGGTGTAATATGAATATTGTAGAAGCTTGGGATGATTTTACTTTTTCGGAAAAGTTAATGTTTCAAAACTGTTGCAGGAAGATATTAAGAAGGACATTTTTGGTTAGAGATAAGCAGGATGATAGAAAACATTATTTTTTTGTTGTTAATCATATAGATTCATTTTTAAATTATTTTTCTTTTATGGGATTTGAAGTTAAGTGTGATAAGGATAATGGTGTTGTCATGCTTGACAATTGTTCGGAAATAGGTGATAAAGATAAATTACAATCAAATAGGTATCGTTTCACTAAAGAAGAAACAATTGTGTTGTGCTGTCTATGGTTGCTTTATGTGTCGAGAATAAAAGAGGGAACCTTGTCTTCAGTAATTGTAATTGGAGTGTCTGATTTAATTTACGAATTAGAAAAGTATGATGCAAGAGATATGGTAAATAAGACTGCTTTAGGCAATATTTTTAAAGTGTTTAAAAATTATAGTTTAATGGATGTTGATGGAAATGTTGGAGATATAGATTGTAAACTTATTTTGTATCCTTCATTGCAATTTACTTTAGACACTAATGAGTTTGAAAGGTTTGTAAAAGAAGTTGTAGAGGTTGTACTGGAAGGAAAAGATAGTTTGGAGGAGGATGCGGATGAGCAAACCGATAATGTTGAGTGAAAATAGTAGAAAAAGTGCAACAAAACTCTTATTGGTTAATTGGTCTCGATTTTCTAATGTACCTATTGCATTGGAAGGATCAACTTTGTTTACAGGAGTTAATGGAAGCGGTAAGTCTACGATATTGGATGCAATGACTTACATGCTTACTGGTAACACTCAGTTTAATAAGGCTGCATTAGATAGAGATAGAAATGTGGTTTCTTATGTTCGTGGAGATACAAAGAGTGAAGGAAAAAATAGATTTATTCGCGAAGGAGAAGTAACATCTTATATTGCAATGGAGTTTTGGGCTCCTTTAGAAAATCAATATTTGGTAGTAGGTGTATGTATTGAATATGTTAATGAGACAAGTAACACAAAAAAATGGTTTGTTTTCAAAGATACTAGAATTGATGATTGTAGATTTTATACAGTAAAAGAGAAAGAAGTAACAGTATATCCTCGCCATGAATTGACAGTAAAGGGAAAGAAAGTCCCAGCAGGTGAGTTTATGAATCGCGATAAAGGTACTGAACAAGTGTTGAGGGCTTTAGGTCTGCGTTGTGGAGTTGAAAAGTACAGAGCTAAACTAGTGAAAATGATGGCTTTCAATCCAGAGAATAATATTGATAAATTTATTCAGGAATGCGTTTTGGATGAACATCCAATTCGCTCAATGAGTGATATTCGAGAACATCGTAATCACTATAATGAGGCAAAAAAGGTATATGAAGAATTGGCAAATGGAAAGATTCAATTGGAGGTTGTGCAATCAAAAATAGCTGATTATGAAGCTTCGGAGCGAAAATATGAGGTGAGGCGAATTCTTTTATTATATCAGGAAACGAAATGGCACCAGGAACATAGAGTACAGTTAGAAGAGAAAATTGATGTTGATAAGGCAAAGTTACATCAATTACAGAGCCGGTTAGAAGATTTGACTGAGAAGAGAAAGAATGCACTAGATAGAAAAATAAATGCTGAAAAGAATGAACTATTATGTAGTATTGAAGAAATAACCAAGTCATTAGAAAGCAGTATTTCCGCGATTGAAAAAGAAATAGAGAAATATGAAAAAGCTTTAGAAGAATTACAATTGTTGGAAACAAGAATTCGAGAAATTATGGATTGGTTCGAAACAGATGGTGAATTGACGGACAAAGAGGTTGCAGTTATTGAAACTATTGCGGAGACTACCTTTAATGTTGATGAAAAAGTCGCAGCATTTATAAAGTTTAAAAATATAGTAAGTGAAAAAAAGGCGAATATCAAACAGACAAAGTACATATTTCAGACAGAATTGAGGAGATAAAGCAAGAACTGGAAGAAATACAAGAAAAAATATCTAGATTAGAGTCAGATGTACTTCCTTTTGAGAAGAAATATGAAGGGGCTAAACAAATAATAAAGTCAGAACTTGCAAAACTAAATATTCAAACGGATGTACGGTTGTTTGCAGAGTTGGTTCAACACGTTGATAAGGATTGGCAGTTGGCAATTGAGACGTTTTTAGGGAAAAAGAGATTTGATGTTGTAGTAGATGGGCAGTATTGTGAACAAGTAATGGAGATTGTTCACGATCATCAACTAAGAGATATTAAAGTTGTAATTACGGACAAATTGCCAGAAACAGATATAATACAAGGATCAGCTGCTGCAATGCTTGATATTTCTAATGAATATGGAAGAAGATATGCAAATTACCTTCTTAATGGTATCCATTTGTGTAATGATATTCAAGAATTACATCAGTATCCTAAAGGTGGTTTGATGATTGATGGTACATTGGCTAAGAGTTTCACAATGACTTGTATGAATTTGCAAAGAACTCAAATATTTATGGGGCATGATGCAATTAAACAGCAACTCAAAAAAGCAAAATCAGATAAAGTTGTTCTTGAGCAAGAAGAAAATAGGTTAATAGAGGATTTGAAGATATTAAGTCAATATATAGCTGATATTGATGCAGTAAATTGGGATGAGACAAGATATATATTTGACATTCAAAAGCGTATTGATGAAAAGAAAACGGAAGTCCAAAATAAAAAAGCGGAATTGACAAAAATAGAAAACACTCCAGGATTTGCTGCTGCATTACAAGAAAAGGAGAGTGCTGATAAAGAATACAAAGAAGTCGACGGACAATTCATTAATGTAAATAATTGCATCAGTACATGTAAAGAAAAGATTCGAGATAATGAGGAGAAGTATGATGAATCTGAGCAACAAATTGAAAAAGCTAAGCATGAATATGATAATGCCATTTTACAAAGATTAGAATTAAGAAAAGAAATGGTTGAATTGTATGACAAGCTCCGTATCAAGAGTGATAGTGCACGCGTTATGACGACTAAAAATGTTGAGAATGTTCGTGGGGAAAAAGAAAGTGCTATAAGGATTTTAGAAAATGAACAACGTAAATATTGGCATATCATAGGTCAAAGTGACGAAAAATTTGGCATAGGATTTATCCCTTTGTTTAGAGAACAATATAGAGATATTGCCAATGTGAAAATTGAGGAAGCAAAACAGAAATTAGAGGAACAGCAACATGTACTAGAGAATGCTTTTATGGTTGATTTTGTTGCAGAAATTAATGAGGCAATTAGGGAAGCCAAAGAAGAGACTGATGAAATAAATAAAGCACTTAAGGATATTCCATTTGGAAAAGATACATATCAATTTAAGATGCTGGAGAAACCAGATAGGATGGTATTTTTTAATCTTTGTAAAAACTTGAAAGTTATATGAATTCAATGGATGTGTATCGTGCTATGAACCAGGATGACGAAGAAATGGAATACAACATAAGACAATTCATGGATACTATATTAGAGGAAGAAAATGAGGAAGAGTACACAGACTATCGAAAGTATTTCAAGTATGATATGCGTATATTATCAAGACAGGATGGAGAAGAAGTGCTGGCAGATTTATCGAAAAAACAAGGGTCTGCAAGTAATGGTGAAAAGCAAACACCATATTTTATTATTCTTGCAGCCAGTTTGCTACAATGTTACCCAAAGAATGTTTCATGTGCAAGATTAGCATTTATTGATGAAGCATTTTCGGCTCTTTCAAGGGAAAGAATCGAGCAAATGGTTAAGTTTTTTGAGGATAATAAATTTCAGGTGATTTATGCAGCTCCACCAGAAAAAATTGATAGTATCGGTTCCCATATTAACTCAACTATAAGCTTATGTATGAAAGGAAAATATACATGGGCTGTTGAAGGGCTGGTGAAATTGGATGAGTTTAAGACTGAGTAAAATACAAAAAGATGCTTTGAATATGCTATTAGATGTGTATGAAAACAGTGTTACATATAAAGGGCAAAATATTAAGAATCAAAGCTTTGCTATTAAACCAGAAAAAATATTTTATGAATACAACGGAGATTATACAGATCAAGATGAAGTAAATCAATTCAATAGGGAAATGCAATCTTTGATGGAATTTGAGTTTGTGATTTTGGATTATGAAAGAGGTATTCCAGTAATTTCTAAGATTAAACTTAATACAAATTCGATAAATGAGATATATTCAGTATTGAAGCGAGAAGATATCACAGTAAAACGTAATCGGGAAATTAAAATGTATACGCAATATATGGGTGTTCATGATATTATGGATGCGTTTTGCAAGAGCCAGGTAGAACGACTTAATGATTACAAAGATGCTAAGTATACGTCTGACATTGCAATAAATATTCTGAAATTGTTAAAATATGTGCTTGGAAATAATAGTGACATTATGGAACGTGAATTATCAGTAGCAGTACTAGGAGATACAAAACTCTTTGAAAAAAGTTATAAGTCGCGCATTTGTAGCATAATTGAAGAGTATGGAGAGTTAGAATTAGATTTATCTGTTTTGGACAAAAAGAAAAAGAGAAAGCAATTCTGGAGGAATATCAAGTTTTTTCAAATCCTTCATATATTTTTTCAAAGGAAATGTAGATATTCATTATGTTGATGGGAATTCTATTAGCGTTACACCAGATAATCCGATAGCTATTTTATCAGAGGCAATCGCACGGATAGAAATGATAAAGGTAAATTCAAATCGAATAGTGACTGTTGAAAATCTTACTTCATATAACAGAATTAATGATAATAAATCAACATTTATCTATCTAAGCGGATACCATAATACTGCAAAGCAAAGATTTTTAAAGAAGATAGCAGAAAATAATAGTGGTGTTTCTTGGTTTCATTTCGGGGATATTGACCCTGATGGATATTATATTTTAAAGAATCTGGTTGAAAAAACTGGAATTGCATTTGTTCCGTTGTATATGGATGTACAGCAGTTAATTAATTGTAAACAATATTGTAAGCCGCTTGAAAAGAATGATATGGTAAAGGCAAATTCACTGCTGAAATTTCATTTCTATGATGAAGTTATGGAATTTATGCTAGCGAACAATTGTAAATTGGAACAGGAAATTATTAGTTGGTTATATGAAAGAGATTGATATGATTGTGGTACTGATGGTTGTTACTGTTCTGTCGAATGCTATAGATTAGTAACACAAAATTGTATGCTGCTGAATCCACTTTTTCATATTATAATACCCATAGGTGAACTTGCAAACCAACGGACGATTATTCTTTGAATAGTCCAACCAACCTGCAAGCAACCGGAACTACACACAATAATGAAAAAATGCAATGGTACTGGATTGGTACTAAAAATATGTGAAACGAAAAATAACGTGTGGAAAAGATGTAAATATCAATACAAAACAGTATAGATAACTATATTAAGACAACCAAAATCAAACCAAACTTTGCGAGTTTGAATAAACAAAAATGCTTAGTAAACCCAGCGTTTATGCGGGTTTGCAGCACTTCAAGAAGTCTTTTGATAACAAATTGATAACAGTTGCATGAGAGCCATTATTCTTGTAATCCAGTGGTTTTAGGGTTAGAGAATGATTGACAGGTGGTTGTGCAACAAATAAATCCATATTATAAACGAAGCCCTTAGCTGTGGGTACATATCATCCGTATGGCAGGATCATCAGGGGATTTTGTCAAAGTTCACAAAAATATTATAAATATTTTATTAAATATTCCAGATAGACAACATATATTTTTTCTGATACTATTACGTACAGTTATTAAATAGTTACGAATCAGAAGGATTGTTACTGAAATATTTATTTATCGTCAGGCAAGACCTTATAGTAGTATAGGAATAGGTTTTCTATATACTGTAATGGTCTTTTTTTATTTGTTTGGCATCGGGGGAACAGGACTATGGTTATCCATAAGATTTTGAATAATAATCTGATACTGTCCAGGGATGGACAGGGACATGAAGTTATTGTAAAGGGCTGCGGAATTGCCTTTCAGAAAAAGAAAGGACAGCAAGTGGAGGAGTCCAGGATCGAGAAGATCTTTACTGCGGAAAATGCCCAGATCAGCAAGGAGATACAGGGTTATCTGACTGCTATTCCGGAAAAATATCTGGATTTTGTGGAAGCTTTTGTAAATGATGTGAAGGAAAAAGAGGGGATGAAATTAAATGACAGTATTTATTTTTCCCTTAGCGACCATATCATGGGTGCGATCTCCAGACTTGAAAACGGGATCCGCCTTCAGAATATGCTGCTTCTGGATATCAAGCAGCTTTATCATAAGGAATATGAGATCGGCTTGGAATTACTGAAAAAGGTAAATGAGATGTTCGAGGTAGATCTTTCTGCAGATGAAGCAGGATTTTTTGCATTGCATTTTGTGAATGCGGAAGATGGCGGCAAGACGGACAGCTATCAGATTTCCATTATCGTACATCAGATCCTGGACATCGTGGAGAAGTATTATGACAATATGGAATTTCAGGAGGATAATCTGTATTATCAGCGGTTTCTCACGCATCTGAAATATTTTGCCCAGAGATTCCTTCATAAAGAGCTTCACTATGATGAGAATCAGGAGCTTTTCAAGATCATCAAGGAGCAGTACAGAGAAGCTTACGGCTGTGTAAAAATGATCTATCTTATGATGGAAGAGGAATATAAATACGCTATGACTGAGGACGAAATGCTGTATCTGACGATTCATATCCAGAAGATCACAGAAGACCATAAACGTCTGAAAAATCTGTGAAAAGAGATTGTTTTATAAATTAGGTGTTAATGGATTGTTACTGAAATACGTGCCATGTGCGTATCTTTTCAGGCAAGACCTTTAATCATAAATTTCAATATTTATTATTAAAGGAGGTCCCAGAATGAAAAAGGACTATGCAGAAATTGCAGACACACTTATTGCAGCGCTGGGCGGAAAAGATAATATCACCCGTCTGTTCCACTGCATGACAAGGCTTCGTTTCTATGTGAAAGACAGATCGAAGATCAACGAGAAAGAGATCTTAAAGCTTTCTGAGATCTCCGGCGTTAACTGGCATGAAGATCAGTTCCAGGTTATCGCAGGAAACGAAGTAAACGTTGTTTACAAGGCATTGGAAGACAAAGGCGTTCCTACCGATGATGCACCGGCAGCGAACTCTGACAGCTCAAAGAGTGTTGTTTCAAAAGTTATCGATGCCATCACCGGATGTATGACCCCGATGATCCCTGCCCTGACTGCAGCCGGTATGATCAAAGTTGTACTTACCCTGCTGACAACTTTTCATCTGGTATCAGAAACAAGCAGTACCTACCAGGTGATCAGTTTTATCGGAGATGTTACTTTCTACTTCATGCCGTTCCTGATCGCAGCAAATGCTGCCAAGGTTTTCCGCGTGAACCAGTCACTGGCGCTGTTTATTGCCGGTGTTTACTTAAGCCCTACCTTTGTAACTATGGTAGCTGGTGATGCGGCCATCACACTGTTTGGTCTGCCGATCACAAAAGCAACTTATTCTTATTCCGTTATTCCGGTTATCCTGATGGTATGGATCACACATTATATTGAGATTCTGGTTGATAAGATCACACCGAAAATGGTAAAACTGATCCTGAACCCGACACTGGTAATTCTGATCAGTGCACCGATCGCCCTGATCGTAGTTGGACCGATCGGAACAATTATTGGTAACGGACTTGCGGTAGCCATCAACTTCCTGTCCGTAAAACTTGGTTTCATTATTGTAGGTATCCTTGCAGCAACCTTCCCGTTCATCGTTATGACCGGTATGCACCATGCGCTGACACCGATCGGACTGAATGCCATTGCAACCGGTGGTACCGATACACTGATCTTTGTATCTCAGGTATGCTCTAACCTTGCACAGTCCGGAGCTTCTCTTGCAGTAGCTGTAAGATCCAAGGACAGCAACATGAAACAGCTGGCAAGTGCAGCAGGTGTTTCCGCTCTTATGGGTATCACAGAGCCTGCTCTGTATGGTGTTACACTGAAACTGAAAAGACCGGTTGTAGCAGCTTCTATCGCAGCCGGAATCGGTGGTATCGTAGGAGGACTTCTTCAGGTTTCTCTTTACATTGCACAGAATTGTATCATGGCGATCCCGGCGTTTATCGGCGAGAAGGGATTAATCAATCTGATTTATGGAATCATTATGATCGTGGTATCTTTTGTAGCTGCTTTTGTTCTTACGCTTATCTTCGGATTTGAGGATGTAAAGGCTGAGACAGAGGATGAAGTACAGAACACAGATACAGAAAAACAGCCGGCACAGCAGAACGCTCCGCTTGTAGATAAGATCGAGCTTTGTGCACCGGTAGCAGGAACTGTAAAAGCACTTTCCGATGTTCCGGATAAAACTTTTGCGGATAAGGTTTTAGGTGACGGAGCAGCAATCGTTCCATCAGAAGGAAAGGTTTATGCACCGGCAGATGGTACGGTGGCAAATATCATGGACAGCAAACATGGAATCATGTTTGTGACAGAAAGTGGAGCAGAAATTCTGATCCACATCGGACTTGATACTGTAAATTTAAATGGTAAATATTTTAAATCCCATGTTTCTGATGGAGATAAGGTAAAAAAAGGAAAGCTTCTTGTGGAATTCGATATGGATGCCATTAAGAAAGAAGGATATGATCTGATCACACCGGTTGTTGTGACCAATATTTCTGATTATATCAAAGCAGTATGCATGGAAAAAGAAGATGCAGCTGTAAATGCAGGAGATAAATTCCTGACTATTGTATAAGAATAACAACGAAACATCAGGCGGAGATAACAGATCCGCCTGATGTTTGTAAAAAGGAGAAAATTAAAATATGAAAAATTATAACCGTATGCCGGAAAACTTTCTCTGGGGCGGAGCAACTGCTGCAAACCAGTATGAAGGCGGTTGGGATGAGGATGGCAGAGGCCCGTCCATTGCAGATGTCCTAACAGGAGGAAGTGTGGATAAGGAACGTCGTCTTACACCGCCGGCACCGTTACCGGAAGAATTTTATCCCAATCACCAGGCAACTGATTTTTATCATCACTGGAAAGAGGATATTGCTCTTTTTGCAGAGATGGGATTTAAGGTATATCGTTTTTCTATTTCTTGGTCCAGAGTGTTCCCAAATGGGGATGAGGAAACTCCAAATGAGGAAGGCCTTAAGTTCTACGACAATGTGATCGACGAACTGAGAAAATATAACATTGAGCCGCTGATAACGATCTCTCATTATGAGAATCCCCTTCATCTTTCTCTGGAGTATGGCGGATGGAAAAATCGTAAGATGATCGATTTCTATCTTCGATTTGCAAAGGTTTTATTTGAGAGATATAAAGGTAAGGTAAAATACTGGCTGACTTTTAATGAGATCAATATGCTGACGCAGGACTTTGGTGCGGTATTCTGTGCAGGAATGCTGGACCCGAAGGATGTATGTGAGCAGAGCCGTTATCAGGCAATGCATCACCAGCTGGTAGCAAGTGCACTTGCAGTTTCCATGGCTCATGAGATCGATCCGGAGTTTATGCTTGGCTGTATGCTTGCTTATCACAATGGTTATCCATATACCTGCCATCCGGATGATATCTTATATGCACAGCAGTTTGGGCAGATCCACAATTCCATTGCCGGTGATGTTCATGTAAGAGGATATTATCCGGGATTTGCAGCGAGATACTTTGAGGAGCACGGAATCCAGCTGGAGGTTCTTCAGGAGGATAAAGAAATCCTCAAGAAGGGTACGGTGGACTTTTTCACCATCAGCTATTATTCCAGTAGCTGTGTCAGCGTGACAAAGGACGGAGAGAAAACGGCCGGAAATGGAAGTGACAATCTGAAAAATCCATATCTGAAAGCTTCCGACTGGGGCTGGCAGATCGATGCAACTGGTCTTCGCTATGTTCTGAACCAGATCTATGACCGCTATCAGATTCCGATCATGATCGTGGAAAATGGTCTTGGGGCCGTGGATCAGCTGACAGAGGATGGAAAGATTCACGATGATTACCGTATTGAATATATGCGCCGCCATATAGAGCAGATGAAGGAAGCAATCCATGACGGAGTAGATCTGATCGGCTACACCTGCTGGGGCTGTACAGATCTTGTCAGTGCCTCCACCGGAGAATTCAAGAAGCGTTATGGTCTTATCTATGTAAATAAAAATGATGACGGGACCGGAGACTTTTCCAGAATCCGCAAAGATTCTTTTTACTGGTACAAAAAAGTGATTGAATCCTGCGGGGAAGAGCTTTAACTGGATCAACTGCGAAGCAGTTATCTGGTGTAGAATTATGTAGCGAATGCGGTTGCTTTTATCCGGCTGACGACAAAATCCTGGAGTATGACAATGTACTCCGGGATTTTTTGGAAGGTTGACTTTTACACGGTAAAGTGTAATACTTATTGTAAGTGACGAATGTGAGGAGTGTTTTTTATGCTGGATGAAAAAGTACTGCAGGTAGCGATACTTATATGGGGATGTGTATTTTGTGCCATAGCTGCAATATGTATATTTCTGAGCAGTAATTATGACAGGGAAAAGCGTCGGTATCTTATCCTGATGGAGAGTTTTGCTTCCATGTTATTGCTGATGGATGCCATGGCGCATATTTTCAGCGGATATCCCAGAGTTCCGGGCAGTGTGATGGTTCGTATTTCGAGTTTTCTCGTATTCCTTTTAAGTGACGTAGTCCTGCTGTGTTTTCACATTTATGTGTGTGTTTATCTGTTTTCGAAGAGGGAGCGGAGAACATTAAAAAGAGTAAAAGTCGGATATGTTATTGCTGCCGCAGGGGCTGTTTTTGTGGTGATCTCGCAGTTTACTCACTGGTATTATTACATAGATGTGGATAATTATTACCATCGGGCACCGTTATATATTATGTCAATTCTTCTTCCGGCAGCAGGCTTGCTCATTGATCTTACGCTTCTGCTCCAGTACAAAAAGAGAGTCAGCAGGAAGCTCCTGTTCTCTATGCTGTCATGCATTGTACTTCCGGCAGTGGCGGCAGCTGTGCAGGCATTCAGGTATGGAATGTCGCTGATCGATTTTTCTGTTGGTATTTCCATGATCATTATGTTTATCGTGACGATGACGGAGCTGAATCAGGAAATGTATCAGCTGATAAGCAGAGAGGGCAAGATAAAGGAAAGACTTGAGATCGCAACGATACTGAATAAATGCATTGCAGAGCTGATATCAGGAGAAGATGAAGATGCGGCGATTTTGTTTCATGGTGTTCTCCTTCCCACAGATACTTAGCACCATCAAGCAGGTCAATGATGGCTGTAAGCATATTGATGTAGTCGGTCTGTAGCTCCTTGATTTCATCACTGTTAGGAAGATGGCTTAAAGTTTGTTCTTTACAGCATTCAGTAAATGATATCTGCATTTCAAGTAATTGCAGATACAGAGCATTAACAGTCTGTATAAGAGGATATATGGTTTCTTTCTTGCCGACAACGCATATGCGGTTATAGATGCAGGAACGGACAAAGTAATCTTTCTTCATCATGCCGCTGGCAAGGATACGGGCTTCGATTTGCTTGCGTTCAGCATCATTGATTCTAAAACTTATAGTTGGGTGTTTGTGTTGATTGCTCATAGAAAAGCTCCTTTCATAGTGGGTGTGGCAACAGGCACAGTTAAGCACCTGCAAGCCACATTGGATTATTCTGAAACGCTTGAAAGGATATATGGGGTGTGCAAACATAATATCTGTCATATACATGGGATAAGAGAGATAAATTATGAAGAACAAAAACATAAGGATATGGTTTCAATTGGCAAGGATTATAGTAAACTGATTATTGGATATGAGGAAAAATTATTAAATTTAAAAGAGCATAATTTACTTTATAATGATGAAAACATAAGAAATGCTATTCATATTGCTAAAACGGGATTAATAAAAGATACGAATCAAAATATATTTCATGAAAAAGAATTTTTTGAAGATATCGAAAAAGCAGATATTCAGTAGGTTTATCATATTCAGATGTAGATATGCCATATGTTAAGGAAATATGTGATAGACTTAGAAAATCGAAAAAAATGAGAGCGAGTAGGTGGTATCTTGAAGAATATGATTCAGTTGAACGCAGAAATGAATTTAAAAGAAAAATTACAAAAGTAGGATATAGTGGTAATTTCGCAGAATTTAAAATGTAGATGTATTAGAGTATATGTTAAGACTTTAAACCAGTCTCTTATGTAAAAGTGAGATTGGTTTATTCGTATAAGATATAATTGAATCATCAGCTGTGCAGGTGTGCCAACAAACGTTTTAACTTACAATAAAAAATCGCCAATGTTATACTAAGTATAGGTTTGCCAACTATATTAAAAACAAAGGAGACTATCATAAATGAATGTTAATAGTTTGGCACATACAAAGTGGAATTGTAAGTATTATATTGTATTTGTGCCCAAATACAAGAAGTCATATCTATACAGCAGAGTAGTATGCATGGAAGAAAAACAGAGTATGGTGAAATAATATTTAAAAATATATTGTTGCCTATTGTTGACATGAATTGCCAATAATAGTATATTTACCAACAAAAAAAGGAGAACATACACATGAATCAGAACTTATATTCAAGACGTTATATGTACATGTATTACGGACGTACACAGCTATAAATATGCAAGGTTAGTGCATTAGTTTATGGCTTGTAGGTCTTTTAGTCTAGTGCATAAAACCAGAATATAAGAGATGATTTAACACATTTTATATCTTAGATTGGAAATATCGCACTGGACTTTGAGGGTTTAGTGCGATTTTTTTTATGCTACCAGGCATCTGGAAGGAGCTGCCGGTGGCAGGTTTTGTAGGTGAAAGAGCATTTGTAAAGAACTGTTGGAAATAGGTTTACAAGAAGGAGAGATAAAAAATGAATGATGTAATAGAATTGGAACTCATAACAAGTGGAGAAGCAGAAGGTTTGCGTAAATTGCAGGTAGAAGCATTTATAGCGTTATATGAAAAATATCGGGATGATATTACAAGCCCGGCAAAAGAAAGTCTTGAAAAAATAACACAGAAGATAATTGAAGACAATTCGGTTTCTATTTTATTTTGTTTAATGGTAAGAGAGTAGGTGGTGTAAGAGTTAAATGGCATAATGGGAGAAATGTAAAATGGATTTCCCCTATTTTTGTTATTCCGCAATTTCAAAATAAAGGAATAGCAAGTGCTGTAATAGAACGATTATTTGAAGTGTATTCTTCTGATACAATAGAATGGCGGTTAGCTACTATTAAGCAGGAAGAAAAAAATTGCTATTTATATGAAAAATGTGGATTTGTCAGAGTCGGCAATGAAACAGTTATAAACGAAAAAATGACTTTAGTTGAGTATACAAAAACTTGTAAAAATCATGAGGCAGAGTGACCTAAGGAGGCAGAAAAATAATAACAGAGGCATTTGATAATTCAGAGGCAATAATTAGACTGGAGGATTTTTATGGGGAGAAAAGGCAGTTGTGTGATAAGTGTATTATTGTTTTTTCGGGGCAGATATTTGACTATATGCTGAAAACATATGCACATGAGCAGGCTGGTACAATAAAGTGCTGCAATGGAATTACAAAGGTATATGTTTTTGAAATAGATAATATGAAAATTGCCGCATACTTAAGCCATATAGGTTCTGCAATGGCAGGGAGTGATGTGATAGATGCAAATTGGCTGACAGGTGCAAGCAGGTTTATTATGTTTGGTTCAGCAAGTTCACTGGATAGAGATAAGACAACTGGAAAGTTTGTTATTCCAACGGAAAGTTACAGGAAAGAGGGAATGAGTTATCACTATGCAAAACCGTCAAATTATATAAAAATCAGAAATTATCGGATTGTGAAATCCATATTTGACAATTTAGGACTCCCTAATGTGGCAGGAAAAGTCTGGACAACGGATGCAATATATCGGGAAACTAAAGCGAAGCTTGATGCAAGGAAAAAGGAAGGATGCATTGCAGTGGAGATGGAATTGGCTGGAGTTCAGGCAGTCTGTGATTTTTATGGTTGGGATTTATATAATTTTCTGGTTACGGGCGATGTGCTGGATCAGGCAATTTATGATGCAACTGGGCTGGCGGCAGCAAATCATGACGTGGACAAATTATATATCGCAATTGAACTTGCCAAGAGAATTTAGTATGCAAATATTTATTGATAAATCCAGTAGTAAAAATATTATTTATAGATAGAAAAATCAGACAATTTGTCAATAAAAGGGTTGCAATTTGTAAAAATAGTCGCATAATATCTATATCATATTTGGGAGAGTGAGTTATGAGAAATGAGAGCAGATATTATAATAAGAAAAAATTTAGAAGTTCACAAAAGAGACAATGCTTAAGGTGTTGGCTTTTTTTTGTGGGCTTTTTTGTATTTAAAATTTGAAAAAAACAATTAGAGAAAAATTTCAAAAAGTCATAATTGGTTTTAGATACTACTAGAATTGCATTGAGGTACAATGGATAAAATAGAATATTGGGTACAAATAATAAGGGAATATATTTTGAACAATAATTTAAATGTTGATAAAGCAACTTTTTTGACCATAGTAATTGGACAAATTACAATATATGGAATATTACTAACATTTTACCAATTTGTGGCGTCATATCAGGGAAGTGAAATAGGAATAAATAGGTATTTAGGGATTAATATAAAAGAATTTTTTGTAAAGAAAAAGATAAAAGTTTTTAATAATTTTATATCAAAAAAAGGTTTTGGCATTATAGTTATATTGGAAATTTTGTATAAGCCTTTTATAACGATTTATAGGGCAGTTCTTCCTATAAAAACCATTAGTATAATGAATTTTATTTGGTTTGGATTTGCAATTACATATTTTGTTTTATTTGTAATTATTTTTTATCAATGCACGAAAAGTGTACTAGTAATAAAAATGTTATCTGATGCAAAAACGCAAGAGTTTGTGATGGAGGATATTAATAGAATTTTTTTGAAAAAAACAGTAAAAGATAGAATTAAATATACAAATATAGAATTATTATGTAAAGACTTTAGATGTTTATATTATGCCATTAAAGATGATGATAATTATGGATTACAAGAGAAATATGACAAATTGATTTCGTTTATTTTTGAAGATTATAGGAAACAAAAAGAACATGAATTCTCTTTGGGAAAAAAATATAATATAGAATTCAAAAATCAAAAAAATTGGATATATAATACAAAAAGGAAGTATCTCTATTACAAGAGATTATAGATGAAAAATATTTTCGGGTAGATAAGGAAAATATAGAAAAAATTATGAATTTTTATCTGGATGTATGTAAACAAAATATTTCGAGAGCTGAATTAGAAGGATATGATCAAATTAATTATAATAAGTATATTAGTTTGTCGTTGAACGAGAATAATAGTATATTTGATGCCAGTGGGTGGAAGGAAGTATTATTAGAAATATATATAAAAATGGATGATGAAAGAAGACAATCATTGATACATCGCTTATATATAGAAATATGTAATAGACAAGAATTATATGCATCATATTGTGACGAGTGCCTTAAAAGTTTTATTACAATGGAAGTAAACGATATATTTAAGGAGAAAAGAAAACAAAAAGATGTTATTGATTTATTTGGAACAATCATAAATGAAGAAAATTTTAATGACTATTTGACAGAAATAATAAGAGATAGAATTGATTATTATAATAAAATTGATATAGAAGAAATATTAAAACAGTTAAGCAAACAAAATTGTACATATTTATTTACATATATTGTTATGTATTATTCTTTGTATAGATTCCGATTGAGTGGGAATTTTTAATATAAAGATGTTAAGAGTATTATGGAATTATCATGGTGATATGAAAAGTGATGAAGAAGCAGTGATACAGAAGATAAAAATACAAACATAGGGCATCGGTTTGAAAAGAAAATGTATACAAAGTTGATGGAGTATATTGACGCCAGTCCAAATGGAAATTTATTTAATACTGTTTGTAAAGACGGGATATTAGATGCGTTTTATATTTGGACAATAAAAAAGCAGTGTTACTAATTCAGATGAGGTGATGTATTGTATATATCAAGATGATTATGATATGGCGTCACAAATAGCAATTATAAATGAAGTGTCAAAGCATGATGAATTATTAGAATGCCAGACTATTGCCGAGTGGCTCCAATATATGAAATACAAAACATTTGCAGGACAAACTAGTTTTCCTGAAAAATTAGAGATTTCACTTAGATGTCTTTTGTTAACAGGCATGCATGTATTGGTTGTTATAGCATTTATGAGGGAAAAGAGTTATTTACGTGCGGATATTTTTGGAATATATATTTTAATTAAGATAAATGAGTTGTCGCATAAGGTGCAAAATCAGGATGATATAAAAGGAATTGTAAGAAACGCATTTATAGCAAGAAATATGAATGTAGATGAATATATAGATATGATAGAAAGGGAGTGCAGCATATGCAGGAGTGAAATTAATTATGTTCAAAAGGAGAAGATGAAAGAATATTTGTTGAAAACTTTTTGACAGAAATGAAATAAAACTTCTGAAAGAATAGTTTATGAACAAATTCTTGATGCTAAAGAACTGATTTATTTTCCATATAAAGTTCCCGCCGCCTCTATTCCAAAACGCTTCCCAAGACCCTGCTATGAACTACCCACCAAGATTTCAGCCATACTTGAAGCAAAGCAACCTATCGACCCGAAACATTACAAAACAAACAATTATAAACCATGAACACAATTTGCAGAGATATCTTCCAGGCCATTCATGAGAGAAAATGGCTCAGTATAGAGTACAAAAATGGAAAAGATGAAGTAACAAAATATTGGATTGGAATTATGGAGATAGACCCTATCCGGAAATCCATGCATGTAATGGGACTGCATTTGGGGCAGTATACCACAATGAGCCTTTACATTTATATTGATTCCATACTGTCATCGGCAGTAATAGAAGGCTCTTATTTTGAAACAAAGCAGGAGCTGATAGATGATATTACATATAACCAGGGAAAATACCGGAGAATCTTTGATAATATTGCAAATCTGAAGGTGCTCAATTATCTTGTTGACTGCAATAAAATGGATTCTGTACCTTACAAAACAGATTATGCACTCATTGAGCATCTGGATGGTGAATGGCAGGGAGCTTATAAGCTCGCACCGGAGCAGTTTAAGCAGATTGTATCGAAGTTTCAATATGGAGCAAAGGATGCCGCTTCCAAGAAGAAAATGAAGCAGCTGGCAATAAATGTATTAAGTATACATACGCCCAAAGGCGTATATGTGCTGGTATACCGAAAGCTGCGGCTGGATGTGCAGAAGAAGACCTTAAGGCAGGATGAAGAAATAACCGTCTGCATGGAGTTTGCATTGGAGAAGAATAAGCCGGAAGCAAAATTTGGAATCCGGAAATTTTTAGATGCAGATGACTATGAACTTTTAAATGATTTTGAAAAGAATCAGGAACTGATAAAAGATAAAATAACGAAGTCCAATCCCCAGATAAACGGCGTGGATGATATGCCATATGTAATTGCAATCGGCAGGGATTTGCTGGTGGATCTTCATCAGGAGTATGAAGCAATTCATAAAATGTATGAAAAAGATGAAGTGACCATTCCGATAAAAGCATTTTTCGGAGAACTGTTAAAACAGGTAGACCGAAGGAAAAATTATCCGATAACACTTTTAGACCGGAAAATCAATCTGGACCAGTTACTGGCAATTCATAATGCCATGAAATATCCGCTGGCATATATCCAGGGACCGCCGGGAACCGGCAAAAAACAAATACCATCGTAAATACTATGGTGACTGCTTTCTTTAACGAGAAAACGGTCTTATTTGCGTCTTATAACAATCATCCCATTGATGGAGTGTGCGATAAATTAAAGTCCATTCCTTATCGGAATAAGGGGATGATACCATTTCCGATTATCCGCCTTGGAAATGATAAATGCGTGCTGCAGGCACTGGATGATATTCGGGATTTGTATAAGCGGACAAAGGATATTTCCATATTTGACAGTACCCTTGAGAAGAACAAGGACGATAAGACGAGAAGGACGGAGAAGCTGACCAAGCTTTTACAGAGGCATGAAGAGAGAATCGAATTAAAGGAGCGGGAAGAAGCGATTCTTAAAATGATAGAGACTAATCAGCATCTGACTTTTCAGACAGAATTGCAGGGTGTTCAGCTTCAGGAGGTACGGAAAAAATTAGCAGAAATTGGTGAGATTACAGATGAAGAAGCATTGAAACTTGTAGTGGAAGATGAGGAGCTGTTTAAGAAATATCTCTACTATACGTCTGCAAAATATATTCAGCGTCTGAAGGAACCGAAAAATCAGGATTTGATGGAGATTGTAAACTGTCCGGATGAGGAAAAGAAAGTCAAGCAGTTTAATACCTATATCCGTCAGGAAGAAAATTTGAAGAAGTTCCAGAGAATTTTTCCGATTATTGCAACGACATCCATATCGGCACACAAGATTGGTGAGCCGGGGACGTATTTTGATATGGTTATTATGGATGAAGCAAGTCAGGGAAATATTGCCATGTCATTAGTACCGATTATCCGGTGCAGAAGCCTTATGCTGGTAGGTGATCCGCAGCAGTTGAGTCCGGTAATCCTGCTGAATCCGGTGGACAATGAGAAGCTTAAGCGGATTTATGGAGTGACAGATGAGTATGATTATATAAAGAATTCCATTTATAAGACCTATCTGGCATGTGATGCAGTCAGCGAGGAAATTCTGCTCAGCCACCATTACCGCTGCAATAAGAAAATTATTTCATTTAATAATAAAAAATATTATAACAACAAGTTGATTATCAACAGTCCGGATAAAGAGTCTAATCCGCTGATTTTTAAGAATATTCCAGCAAATACCACCAACTATAAGAATACAGCGCCGCAGGAAGTGGAAGAGATTATTTCGTTTATCAAAGAACATCCGGATAAGAGCATTGGTATCATTACTCCGTTTACCAATCAGAAAGAGCTGATTAACAAGGCGTTGAAAGACAATGGGATGGAAAATATTCCCTGCGGAACGGTTCATGCATTTCAGGGAGATGAAAAAGATGTTGTGCTTTTTTTCGCTGGCAATCACCCAGCAGACTTATCAGGGAACTTATGACTGGTTAAAAAATAATAAAGAACTGATCAATGTGGCAACCTCCCGGGCAAAAGACCAGTTGGTAATATTGTCGGATATCAAGGAACTGAAGCGTTTGCATTCCGCTGGGGATGATGATATTTATGAGCTGGTAGATTATGTCCAGACCAACGGTGAGGCGCAGGTGACAGCAAGAGAGACTTCTTCCAGGGCATTGGGAATCAATCCGTACAGCACGCAGACAGAGGCTCATTTTTAACCACATTAAATCATGCACTAGATAATGTGCTGAATACAAATAACCGCTGCGTTGTGCAGAGAGAAGTCAGCATTGCACACGTATTTCAGGAAAATGAATCCTATGACGACCTTTTTTATACCGGAAGATTTGACTTTGTGGTATATGAAAAAGGATACCGTGGACAGGATATGCCGATACTCGCCATTGAGTTAGACGGAAAAGAACATAAAGAAAATGCCATTGTGCGGGCGAGAGACGAGAAGAAAAATGCAATTTGCCGGGCACATGGATTTGAGTTAATCCGGGTGGAAAATTCTTATGCCAGAAGGTATAATTACATTAAGAATATACTGATACAGTATTTTAAGAGTGTAAGGTGACGAAAACCCCTTGACATCTCACCCAAAACTTATTATATTTATAACAGTGTTATATAACACTGTTATAAATGAAACGGAGGCATCAGTGACTAAACCAATCGAAGGCGTATCGGAAAGAATACTTTCCTGCGCAACGGAAGAATTTTTAGAAAAGGGTTATTCCGATGCATCGCTTCGCACCATTGCGGCGAAAGCGGGAACAACTACAGGTTCTATTTATTCCAGATTTAAAGACAAAGAAGGGCTGTTTGCAGCAATTGTAGGACCGGTGGCAGAGTATATGATGAATCTTTTTGTGAAGACGCAGGAAGAATTTCATGCAGTAGAGCCGGAGCGGCAGCCGAAAGAAATGGATGACTATGTAATATCCGGAATGGATGAAATGTTGGATTACATCTATGATAATTTTACCGCATTTCAGTTGTTATTAGAGGCGTCCTATGGAACGAAGTTCCAGAATTTTGTAGAACAGTTGGCAGAAGTAGAGGCAGAATATACCTACAAGTTCATGGAGGTTATTCATTTTCAGAATGAAGAGGAAAATGAAGTGACGGGAGAATTCATCCATATCATGACCAGAGCATTATTTGACAGCATGTTTGAAGTTGTCCGCCACAAGATGGAGAAGGAGACAGCTCGGAAATACATACATATGTTGGAAAAATTCAACTATGCAGGCTGGAATACCATTTTAAAATTCGAAGTGTAAAAGATAGTAAGACTGCTTATCTTGTAACAGCAGGAAGCAGTCTTTTCTTAAAAACACAGGTTAGTCAAAACTAATTTGCATTAGATACACTGTACGATGGAAATATCAAAAAGGCGCATTCCAGAATCCCAAAAGTCAGTTCTTCTGCCTGAATACCAACAGTGAGGTGGCACTTGGCTGTGAAAATATGTGGCAGCAGCACACCGGGAGCAGTTTTAAAACAGTTTTCGTTTCAATAAGAAGAAAGAATCAATTATTTTTAAAGGAGGAGAAGAAAAAGTGAAAAAGGAAAGTTCCTTATCAAAGCTTTTTGCCTATGCCGGTAAATTCCGCTATCTGACCATAGCATCCTGGATTTTATCGATAATCAGCGCATGGCTGGCTTTGGTGCCATTTTATTACATCTGGAGAATTATGAAAGAAGTACTTTCTGTGGCACCGGATTTTGGCAAAGCAGCTCATTTAAAAGAATATGGCTGGGCCGCCGTTGGATTTGCCATTTTATCCATGCTGGTTTATGTGTGCGCGTTGATGTGTTCCCATCTGGCAGCATTCCGTGTCCAGGCAAATATCCGTACCAGCCTGATGCGGCATATCCTGACGCTGCCAATGGGATTTTTGGATAAAGACGGAACCGGCAAAATCCGTAAAATCGTCAATGAATCCAGCGCAGCAACAGAGACCTATCTGGCGCACCAGTTACCGGATCAGGCAGGAGCCATCGCAACACCGGCAGGTCTTTTGGTATTGCTTATGGTATTTGATTTCCGGCTTGGACTTTTGAGCCTGATTCCTGTGGTGGCAGCATTTTTAATTATGGGAACCATGACCGGACAGCGTATGAAAGATAAGATGGAAGAATATCAGAATGCGTTGGAGGAAATGTCCAGCGAAGCTGTGGAATATGTCCGTGGTATCCCTGTGGTGAAGACCTTCGGACAGTCGGTATTTTCATTCAAACGCTTTCAGACCTCTATCAGGAAATACGAAAAATGGACGATTGCGTACACGAAGGAAATGCGGATACCAATGACGGTGTATACAACAGTTATCAATGCGGTATTTGCGGTGCTGATTGCAGCAACCTTTTTCTTTACACGAAATGGAGCCGATAATACCTTTTTATTAAATCTTTTATTCTATATTATCATTACGCCGATTATCACTGTGACCATGAATAAAATTATGTATTCCAGTGAAAATCAGCTGATTGTAGCAGATGCAATTTCCCGTATCGAAAGTATTTTAGAAAAGAAATCGTTACCGGAAACCGCCTATGCACAGGAGCCGGAGAACAACTCCATTACCTTTGAAAATGTATCCTTCCGTTATGAAGATGCCGGAAGAGATGCGCTGCATCAGATTAATCTTGCCATCAAAGAGGGCGAGCATGTGGCATTTGTAGGACCGTCCGGCGGCGGAAAGACGACGCTGGCAAGCCTTGTGGCACGATTCTTTGATATCACGGAAGGACGCATCCTAATAGGAAATAAGGATGTGAAGGAAATTCCTTCCAGGCAGTTAATGGATATGGTATCTTTTGTATTCCAGGACAGCAAATTATTAAAAACTTCCATTTTGGAAAATGTCCGCATGGGAAAGAAAGGTGCAACCAGGGAAGAAGTCATGCAGGCGTTAAAGGAAGCCCAGTGTGAAGATATCATTGCAAAACTTCCAGATGGAATTGATACAGTAATCGGAAGCAGCGGAACCTATGTATCCGGTGGAGAAGCCCAGCGGCTTTCCATTGCAAGAGCCATGTTAAAGAATGCACCGATTCTGATTCTTGATGAAGCGACGGCATTTGCAGACCCGGATAATGAAGCAAAGGTGCAGGAAGCGTTTTCCAGACTGTCTAAGGGCAAGACCGTAATTATGATAGCCCATCGTCTGTCCTCTATTGTAGACGCAGACCGGATTTGCGTTTTAAAGGATGGCAGTATTGCAGAAGAGGGGACCCATGAGACGTTACTTCAGAAAAATGGTGTATATGCCCATATGTGGGAAGAATACAACAAATCGGTACAGTGGAAGGTAGGTGCGTAACATGAGCTGGAAAGAAAAATTACAACATAAATATGCACTATCAGAGCAGGGCACAAATGACATGATAAAGGCATTTCTGACAGCAACCGTTTCCAATATTGTGTTGATGTTTCCGGTGGGGCTGCTGTATTTTCTGGTAGAGGATTATCTGAACGATAATTTGAGCGGCAGAGGCATGTTCTATCTGATTGGAAGTATTCTCTGCCTGCTTCTGATTGCAGTGACAACATATATCCAGTATAACTGCACCTTCCTCGCCACCTATGTGGAAAGCGGTGTGCGAAGAATTACGCTGGCAGAAAAATTAAGAAAGATTCCATTATCTTTCTTTGGCAAAAAGGATTTATCCGATCTGACCAGCACCATTATGGCGGACTGTGCCACCATGGAGACTGCATCCTCCCACTATATTCCGGAGCTTTTTGGAGCCTGTGTTTCCACCGCAATTATTGCTGTCAGCTTATTCTTTTTTGACTGGCGGATGGCACTGGCTGCACTGTGGGTACTTCCGATATCATTCCTCATTGTGCTGAGTGCTGGAAAATTTTTAAGATATCTTAGCAGAAAACAGATGAAACTGAAAATGGCCTGCGCAGATGGCATTCAGGAATGCTTGGAGACGGTCCGGGATTTACGGGCAAATGATGCACAGGAAAATTATATGGCTGGACTTGAGAAGAAAATTAAAGCAGTAGAAAAACATGCAGTGGCGGCAGAACTTGGAAATGCTGTTTTTGTATCCGGTGCCCAGATGATTTTAAAGCTTGGAATTGCGACGGTAGCACTGGTTGGCGGAATTTTACTTTCGAAAGGAAGTATTGATTTACTGACTTTCTTTATGTTCTTATTACTGGTATCAAGACTTTATGACCCGATGCAGATTTCCCTGCAGAACCTTGCTGCCATAATCAGTGTGGATGTGCAGTGCGAGCGGCTGGATGAAATTTTATCCCATTCGGTACAGAGTGGAAGCACCGAGATGAAATATGATGGATATGATATTGTATTTTCACATGTGGGATTTTCCTATAACAGTAAGGAAAGTGTGCTGAAAGATGTTACTTTTACTGCAAAACAGGGCGAAGTCACAGCATTAATCGGACCATCCGGCGGTGGTAAGACCACGGTCTCAAGACTTGCCTCAAGATTCTGGGATATCAATAAGGGAACGATTACGGTAGGCGGCATGGATATTTCAAAAGTTGACCCGGAGACATTGATGTCACTTTATTCGATCGTATTTCAGGATGTTACATTATTCAATAATACAATTATGGAAAATATCCGTATTGGACGTTCCGATGCAACAGATGAGGAAGTCATCGCGGCAGCAAAATTGGCACACTGTGATGAATTTGCAGATAAACTGCCGGAGGGCTGGCATACCATGATTGGGGAAAACGGTTCTGAATTATCCGGTGGGGAACGTCAGAGGATTTCTATTGCAAGAGCATTTTTAAAGGATGCACCGATTATATTCTTAGATGAAGCAACTGCATCCTTGGACGTAGATAATGAAACACTGATTCAGGAGGCACTGTCCCGGCTGATTCAGGATAAGACGGTTATGATTATTGCACATCGTATGCGTACAGTGGCAGATGCAGATAAGATTGTGGTATTAAAAGATGGAGTGGTAGCCGAAGAGGGTGCGCCGGAAGAACTTACAGCAAAGGATGGCGTTTACCGGCATATGGCAAAGACACAGCTTCAGGCAGCAGGCTGGAAATTGTAAAAAGCAGTTGACCTCCCCTCTGTTCCGTCATAAGATAAAAAAGATAGTGAGCATGCTATTGCGGAAACAGATAACGGAGGAAAAAAGAAAATGAGTTTTTCAGAAAGAAAAACACAAAAGATGGTATGGCAGCAGGTCAGAAAGCCAGCGTAGATAATATTTATTCGCTGGATGGCAAAGTGCCGGTTTTAAATGCAATTCCATTTGGCTTGCAGCATATTTTAGCTATGTTTGTAGCCAATATTGCACCGATTCTGATTGTGGCAGGGGCCTGCGGAATGGATGCAAAGAATACGGCAATGATTATTCAGAGTGCAATGATGATTGCCGGAATCGGAACACTGATTCAGTTATTCCCAATCTGGAGAATCGGTTCGAGACTTCCGATTGTCATGGGAATTTCCTTTACCTTTGTATCCATTGCCTGTGTCATTGGCGGACAGTATGGCTATGGAGCAATCATGGGAGCGGTTCTTGTTGGAGGTATCGTAGAAGGTGTCCTTGGACTTTTATCCAAATACTGGATGAAACTGGTAACACCGATTGTAGCAGCTACCGTTGTAACAGCAATTGGATTTTCCCTGCTTGAAGTAGGCGCAGATTCCTTTGGTGGTGGCAGCAGCAGTGCAGATTTCGGATCTGCAACCAACTGGATACTTGGAACTGTGACACTGGTATGCTGTATCGTATTTAATATTGTAGCAAAATCCTATTTCAAACAGTTATCCGTACTGTTTGGACTGATTGTAGGTTATATTGTGGCATTGTGTATGGGTGTGGTAGATTTTTCAGCACTTTCCGATACAAGCCTTCTGGCACTGCCGCATCTGATGCCATTTAAAATGGAATTTCATGCAGATGCTATTATCGCATTTGTTTTGATATTCTTAGTGTCAGCAACCGAGACAATTGGAGATACCTCGGCACTGGCATCATCCGGCTTAAACCGTGATGTTACCCAGAAGGAGACGGCGGGCTCACTTGCCTGTGATGGATTTGTCAGTGCATTATCTTCGGTATTTGGCTGTATGCCGATTACATCCTTCAGCCAGAATGTAGGTCTGGTTGCCATGACCAAGGTTGTAAACCGTTTTGTCATTGCAACGGGGGCCATAATTATGATTCTGGCAGGAATTTTCCCGGTAATAGGTGCAGTACTTGCCACACTGCCAAGTGCAGTTCTGGGCGGATGTACAATTATGATGTTCGGAACTATCGTAATCAGTGGACTGCAGATGATTGGAAAATGTGGATTTTCCCAGAGAAATATTACCATATCGGCACTGTCCTTAAGTATCGGATTAGGCTTTACCCAGCTGCCGGATTTATTTGCAATCTTCCCAGGAATTATCCGTTCTATCTTTGCAGAAAACTGTGTAGCAGTTGTATTCCTTACTGCCATTATTTTGAATCTTGTATTGCCTAAAAATATGGAAGTAGAACGTCAGGAAAAGTAGCAGAGGAGAGCATATGAATATAGCAGTATATTGCGGTTCATCCGCAGGAAGTAAGGAAGCATATACCATCGGTGCAGTAGCCCTTGGCATGTGGATTGCAGAGAACGGACACACACTGGTATACGGTGGAGCCCGGGGCGGATTGATGGGAACCATAGCCAATTCCGTATTATCCAATGGTGGAAAAGTAATCGGTGTACTGCCACAGGTGGAATCCATCCAAAACCGCAGACACCAGTTTTTGACAGAGTACATAGATACGAAAGATATGGCGGAGCGGAAAGCGAAAATGATAGAGTTAGCAGATGCTTACATCGCACTGCCGGGTGGTCCGGGAACCTTAGACGAGTTATCGGATATCATATCCCTGCAGCGTCTTCACATCAATGAGAATCCATGCATTCTTTATGATATTGATGGCTTCTATCAGCCACTGAAAGCATTTTTCGAAGAAATGCAGAGCTCAGGCTTTGCAGCAAAAGAAGATTTTAACCGGGTGCTGATTTCCAAAGATTTATCGGAAATTGAAGCATTTATTCAGAGCCGTTGAAAGAAGATTCTGGAAAGTCAGGGCAGAGGTCAGCAATATAAAATACAGACAGAAAAGAAAACTTATAGAAAAAAACTCATAGTAAATTCCATGTGGAATCTGCTATGAGTTTTCTTTTATCCTAGCAACTGTTCTACATAATCTTTAATTGCCATATTGTCTTCCGGCATCTGGCAGCCGACGATATACATGCCTTCGTCGTCAGAACTTCGGATAATATGACCTTCCAAAGTAGCCTGATCCGGTAAATCAAAGGAAAGGATATTTAAGAGAATATCAGTCCCTTTGCTATCTGCAAAGAACGGTGCATCGCAAAGGAAAGCAAATCCGTTGGCACTGATATTTTCCATACGTCCCTGGAAGGTTTCTCCGGTGTTCTTAACTGTAATATTACAGAAATTGGAAAGGTCGGCACGAGGATATTTCCGTCGGTTTAAAATATTTGGACTGCCGGTGATTTCTACGACGAAATCAGAGGTTGTTTTATCTACATGGATGGAAGCATTATCCCAGCAGTATAGTACATTTCCAACAGTAATCTGGATGGAACAGGATTCGCTGTTACGAAGAGAAATCTTTTCTTCCAGAGAAAGTATAATCTGGTTGGAATACTGTTTCAGAACTTCACCATGGAAAACATGGTCGGGGTTTTTCGTCAGGCGGATGGTTGCTTTCATACCAGGATTGATATCCTCAATACCCATGAAGCCGCCGATTCCAAGCTTGCACATCAACGCCTGGATTTCATTTTCTATGCTGTTAATATTGTTAGCACTTTCATCATATTTGCTTACCATACGCTGACTGATATCATCAGAATCATGAATGCAGAGTGTCATGGTATCGACAATTTCAGAAATATACTTCATATTTTCTACTAACTGGCGGTTTGATGTTTCCACTTCTTTGATTGCATTGTCAATGACCTGTATATGCTCACCCATCTGAGATGAGTCAGCGGTAATTTTATTTACGTTTTCACCTGTCAGTGTGACTTTCTCAAGAGTAAGCTGAATAAGTTTTAAGGTCTCTTCAATGGATTTTGTCATCTTGCCGGAGATTTCATCCAAACGCATCAGCGCATCCTGGATCTGTTTGGAAGAAGCCTTGGTTTCAGTGCTCAAGGTACGGATTTCCTCAGCAACAACAGCAAATCCTTTTCCTGCTTCTCCGGCTCTTGCAGCTTCAATAGAAGCATTGAGGGCAAGAAGATTGGTCTGACCGGAGATATTGTCGATGGTTCCGGTTTCGGATTTTACTTTTTCAAATTCAGAGGTAAATTCTGTCAGAACCTGTTCTACTTCATTGGAAAGTCTGGACATGGTTCCTGCAGTTGTAACAAGACTCTCCAAGTCAGCAGAACTGACCTGTGCATGATGAATGGATTCATTGGTAAGAGAAACCATTTCCTGAATCATGGAGCCGACATGTTCTACCTGGGAATTGATGTCAGTTGTCATATCAAGGGAAGAAGTCGTACGGTTCTGTAATTCCTGATTGTTGTTGGTCAGATTGTTCATTCCTTTTAAGACAACGTCAGAACCGTGTTTATTTTCATTAGCCAGTTCCCGGACAACGGTGATACCGTCCATAACGTTATTGCTGGCGGTTTTCACCTTTTCTACGGTATTTACCACACGATGTAAATCATCCTTGATACTGTCTGTCAGTGCACCGTCAGCCTCATTTAAATGGCGGATGGACATGATATAACAGATATAGCACAGAATCAGGCAGGATATCTGCAGCTGATAATTCTTTACGTCAGCAGCAGTGGTGCAGCTTAATACCATATAGCGGTAAATAATACTGATTACTACGCTGATAGTATTTGCAATACCGCACTGCAGCATGAATTTCCGGTCTTTAAAAATAATTAAAAGACTGGTTACCGGCAGAATGTAGGTAAATGCAATTGGGGATGCTGTGGTACATAAAAGATAAGTATAAAAGATACCGTAACCAAGTACCAGTATATAGCGATAGATGTCAGTAGTTTTGCCTTTGATTTTTAGAAATAATTCTCCAATAAAAAATGGAATCCAGCAGAGCAGAACAAAATAGAGATACTGCTTCGATGGATAGAGACCGTTGGACATATCGGCACCATAGTTAGCGGTCAGCAGCAGGGAAAATATAAGCCAGATTCTGCGGGCTTTGATATTGGCCTTGGCTTTAAAAACATTTTCATCATAATTCATAGATATTCTTAATCCTTCTCTTTCGCACAATGATATAATAAGCTGATTTAATTCTAAGCCATTTTTTTGTGGTTTTCAAGGTATTTTATGGAAAACATAGCTTGCTTTTTTGTGGGGAATGTGTATAATGAAAATCGTTGAAAAACGGGGTGCTCGCACAAGCGGGCTGAGAGTAAGCGAATGCTTTAACCCAGAACCTGATTTGGATAATGCCAACGTAGGGAGATAACGAAACGCAGGTGCGATTACTTAGTGTGCAGGAATCTTTTTTTACAGAGGTCCTGCACTTTTGTTTTTGCAGGTAGTGAGGAGAAATCACATATGAATATTACAAGAGAACAGCTTCTTCTTTATGCCGTTACCGACCGTAGCTGGCTTAAGGGAGAGACCTTATATGAGCAGGTAGAAAAAGCATTGAAGGGCGGAGTTACTTTAGTGCAGCTTCGGGAAAAAGAATTATCTGAGCCGGAATTTGAAGCAGAAGGCAGAAGCCTTTTGGAACTCTGCCACCGTTATAGGGTACCATTGATCATCAATGATAATGTGGAACTGGCAGAAAGGATAGGAGCCGATGGCGTGCATGTGGGGCAGTCCGATATGGAGCTGACCCGTGCAAGAAAAATTCTTGGAACAGATAAAATCATCGGAGTGACTGCGAAAACAATAGAACAGGCACAAGCAGCAGAAAAAGCCGGTGCAGATTACTTAGGAAGCGGAGCCGTATTTGGCAGCAGCACCAAGACTGATGCAAAGCCGATGGAACTAACCCTGCTGCAGGAAATCTGTCAGAGCGTCACCATCCCCGTGGTCGCAATTGGCGGCATCAACCATGATAACATCCTGAAATTAAAAGGATGCGAAATTGCAGGAGCAGCAGTTGTAAGTGGAATCTTCGCATGTGAGGACATCGAAGAGGGAACGAAAGAACTGTTGCAAAAAGTGAATATGGTAGTAAAAAATCATGAATAAGATAGGACATAAAAAAGTCTTACTTATATAAAGTGCAGATGATGATTTTTGTGAATAAGGGATTCGGGTTGTTCTGATAATACCATTTCTTTGGCTGTTAGAGGCTATTGGATTTCCCTTATGCAACAGGCAACGCCGGCATCATGGATGTGCCGGCGAGGCGGAATGGAGCAAGGATGCGACTTTTCGCCGTTTGCCGGAAAAAAGATATACTTCCGGGAAATCCTAGAGCCTCTTATAGTCAAAGAAGGTATTTCAGGACAAGCCGAAGCCCGTATCAGAAAATGATTCATCTGAACAATTCAGCGGCAGATTGGGGGCACCACCTTCAGTCGCTATATAAAATTAATGCAAAGGAGACAAATGTATGAACACAGCATTAACAATCGCTGGAAGTGATTCCAGTGGAGGCGCCGGCATCCAGGCAGATATTAAGACAATGACCGCCAACTGCGTATACGCGATGAGTGCGGTCACGGCTCTGACTGCCCAGAATACGACCGGCGTAACAGATATTATGGAAGTAACTCCAAATTTTTGGCAGAGCAGCTGGACAGTATTTTTACGGATATTTATCCGGATGCAGTAAAGACCGGAATGGTCTCATCCAGTGAACTGATTGAGACGATTGCGGACAAACTGACAGAGTATCACGCAAAAAATATTGTGGTAGATCCTGTTATGGTAGCGACCAGCGGAGCAAAGCTCATCAGCGATGACGCTATCGGCACATTGAAAAGTAAATTATTGCCCCTTGCAACTGTTATCACTCCGAATATCCCGGAAGCAGAAGTTCTTTCCGGAATGGAGATTAAAACAGAAGCAGATATGGAAAAAGCAGCAGAAATCATCTGTAACACCTTAGGCTGTGCAGTTTTATTAAAGGGCGGACATCAGTTAAACGATGCTAATGATTTGCTCTGGCAGAAGGACAAAGAACCGGTATGGTTTCACGGGAAGAGAATTGACAATCCAAACACCCACGGAACCGGTTGTACTTTATCATCTGCCATAGCATCTAATCTTGCCAAGGGACGCAGCCTGGAAACATCCGTGCAGTACGCAAAGAATTACATATCCGGCGCACTGGCAGCCATGTTGAATCTGGGAAAGGGAAGGGCCCGATGAATCACGCATTTGCAATAGAAGGAGAATATACCAATGAATGAGAAGAAGACATCTGTATTCAGTAACGGATTAATTTGGTTTGGAGCAGGTGTATCCCTGGCGGAAATATTGACAGGTACTTATTTTGCACCGCTTGGATTTGGAAAAGCCATGGCAGCTATCTTATTAGGACACTTAATCGGTGGACTGATGATGTTTGCAGCAGGGATGATTGGTGCAAGAGAACGAAGAAGTGCTATGGAAACCGTAAAAATGAGCTTTGGAAAGAAGGGAAGCCTTCTTTTTGCAGCGTTGAATGTATTGCAGCTGGTAGGATGGACAGCCATAATGATTTATGATGGTGCACTGGCAGCCAATGGTGTCATTCCGGTAGCAAACTGGTTCTGGGCAGCTATTATCGGAGTCCTCATTATCCTTTGGATTCTGATTGGACTTACCAATCTTGGAAAGCTCAATACCATTGCAATGACCGCATTATTTATCCTGTCACTGGTATTGTTTAAAGTGATTTTTATTGGAAATGGAGCCATTCCGGCAATCGTGGATGATGGAAGCCTTACCTTTGGCGCAGCCGTAGAACTTGCAGTCGCAATGCCGCTTTCCTGGCTGCCGCTTATCAGCGATTATACAAGAGAAGCAGAAAAGCCGTTTGCAGCAACCGCAGTCAGCGTTGTTGTATACAGTCTGGTCAGTATTTTCATGTATGTCATTGGTATGGGTGCAGCACTTATTACCGGTGAATATGACATTGCACAGATTATGTTAAAAACCGGTTTTGGTATCGTAGGACTTGTGATTATCATTTTCTCAACAGTAACAACGACTTTCTTGGATGCTTATTCTGCAGGTGTTTCCAGTGTATCCATTTCTGAGAAAATCAATGAGAAATGGGCAGCAATTATTGTAACGGTAATCGGAACTGTGGCAGCAATTGTTTATCCAATGGATAACATTACAAACTTCTTATATCTGATCGGTTCTGTTTTTGCTCCGATGATCGCAGTGCAGATTGCAGATTTTTTCATTCTGAAGAAAGCCAATGCAAAAGACATGGCATTTCAGTGGCGTAATCTTGGTGTCTGGCTTATCGGATTTGTGCTTTACCGTGTGTTGATGCACATTGATACTCCGGTTGGAAATACACTTCCGGATATGGTGGTTACCGTCATTCTCTGCGTGATTGTGGAAAAAGTTGCAGAAGCAGTAAAGAAAAACTAAGAGGTTCCCGTCCTCTCGGATGGGAACAGAAGAGAGGACAAAATGAATCACAAATCAAACTTAAAGAAATTAACCGTAACCGCAATTTTTGCAGCAATCGCAGTCGTAGGAAGCCTGTTTTCATTTCCGGTATTCGGCTCAAAATGTGCCCCGGTACAGCATCTTGTAAACGTACTGTGTGCTGTTCTGGTAGGACCTTGGTGGGGACTTGCCCAGGCATTTATTGCATCCTTAATCCGTAACCTTTTAGCATTGGGAAGTCCACTGGCATTTCCGGGAAGTATGTGTGGAGCACTTCTTGGCGGACTCCTTTATAAATATGGAAAGAAACTCCCATTTGCATATATCGGTGAGGTAGTAGGAACCGGAATCATTGGCGGAATGCTTTCTTATCCGGTGGCATATCTTGTCATGGGGAATAAAGCAGCGGCGTTATTTACTTTTTGTAGTACCATTCTTAATCAGTACATGTGGCGGAACCATTATTGCAATGATTATTACCATTCCTTTAAAGAAATCAGGAATGTTAGCAAAAATGAAAGACAGTCTGGAGAACTAGAATATGGAATTAGAAGCCGGAAAAATTGCAGAACTGCATCATGAGATAAAAGAGAAACGTCCGGTCATTCACTGTATAACCAATGCGGTGACCGTCAATGACTGTGCCAATATTCTGCTGGCAGCAGGCGCATCTCCGACCATGGCACATCATCCGCTGGAAGTGGAAGAGATAACAGAAGGGGCAGCAGCCTTAGTCTGCAATCTTGGAGCTATTGCGGATTTTGAAGCTATGGAAAAAGCCGGAAAGAAAGCAGATGAAATGGGACATGCCATTGTATTAGACCCGGTAGGAATTTCCGGTTCTACTTACCGGCGGATGCAATGCCAGACTTTGATAAAGAAATTCACCCGACCTGCATTCGGGGAAATTATTCTGAGATTCGTGCACTGTTAAAGGACTGCAATACCGTAACCGGTGTGGATGCATCGGATAAGTCTGTTGATGTGGAAAGCATGAAACAATATGCGAAGGTACAGAAGACCATACTGATTGCATCCGGTGCAGTGGATGTGATTACGGATGGCGTAGAAGTCTTTGAATGCAGAAGAGGCATGAAATGATGGCGCATATTACCGGAAGCGGTTGTATGTCATCGGTTATGCTGGGTGCATTTCTTGGAACAGAAGCAACCATAGAAGCGGCAGCAGCCTGCTGCAGTTTTATTGGATTGTGCGGCGAGGCAGCCGCAGAAAAAACAAAGGAATGTCAGGGCGGTACCATGACATTCCGAAATGTTTTCATCGATGAAGTTTCGTTGATGACACCGGAGAAAATTTATGACCGGTATCAGGAAAAGTAGTTTTGTATACCAGATGATGCATTAATCATTTGGAGTATTGTGAAACCGGCCTTCCAATTCCTCCGTCTTTACAATATTGATAAAGGCGTGTGGGTCGATGGAACGTATCATAGGAATTAACTGGCGCTTAGCCTCCGTATTAATGACGGAGTAGATAAGCGTCTTTTCTTTTCTTCATAACAGCCAATGCCCTGAAAGAGGGTGGCATCATGGTTGGTCCGTTCCCGGATGGCACGATAGATTTCATTGGATTTATCAGAAATAATAAACATCGTTTCCTTCTGGTAACGCTTGTACAGTGCCTGAATGATCTGCGTGCTGCAGAACTGGTAAATAATGGAATAAAGTGCAATAGACCAGCCAAAGAGAGCACCTGCAATGGCAAGGATAATGACATTGCCAAGGAGAATATAATTCCATGCATCAATGCCCTTCTGGGAAGAAAGATAAATACTGATAAAATCGGTTCCACCGGTAGTAGTTCAAACGTTTAAGCACAGGCAGATGGCAAATCCGTTTAAAAGACCACCAAACACACTGATTAAAAAGAACATCCTGTGTAAATACATAAGCCGGCAGCAGGTCTACGAAAATACTGGATAAGAAAATCGTAAGAATCGAGTACCAGGTAAATTTTTTCCCAAGGAACCGGAAACCGATATAGATTGGGAAAATATTTAAAACCACGTTGAAAAAGGTATATGGAATATCAATATGGAAAAAGGTCAGCCCGATTTTCTGTAAGAGCAGGGACACTCCGGAAAAGCCGCCCGGAAATAATCCGGCAGTTTTCGCAAAACAACGCAGGTTCCATGCATACAGAATCGATGCAAAAAATACGATGAAAACCCGGAAGACCTGATAAAATTTTGGATGTTTGGACTCAATGGAAAGAAACATAATGATTACCTCCTGTTATCAGATCTTTTTATAGGGACTGTGTCCATAACACTTCTCACAGACCCGGAACGGATAACCTACCGGCAGCGTTACGCCGCAGTATTTACAGGTGCGGATATAATCCTTCTTATCTTTGGCAAGAAGCTTCATAATTGTATCTTCTGTCTTTTCCCGTTCCCGGTTTAATCGTTCGCTATCAGAAATTTTTCCCATTCTGGTGGAAAACTGATGGTACAAGTCCAGCATTTTATAAAAAGTTTCGTAACGCATCAGTCCCTTGTCATTACACATAATCAGTGATGGAAAATGAAGGGAGACATCAGCAGTATAGGTTTTACAGTAATAGACACAAATCAACGATATCCCGGTTTTTGATATCAATGGAGCAGGTCAGCATCCGGTAGAGGGTATGTTTATCCTCAAACCCATCGATTTCTTTACGGGCTTTATATGCCTTATCATATAGAAAGAGAATTTCGTCAATGCTGATTTTCTCAAAAGGAGCAGAGGGCTCTACGGATTTCCATATTTTTAAAATGGCATTTAATGGCTCGTCCATATCTAAAAGGACATGTGGGAAACCAAGGCTTACCTTCTTAATAACCGGTTCCGGCTGGTCAAAACGTTTGGCAATATAATTTCTGGCATCCTCTCCCATGGCATTGACATAACCGGTGTCATACATGCTAAACCGTCCGGCACGTCCGGCAATCTGCCGTATCTCCGGAATATTAAGCGGGCGGGTGGAAATGCCGTCATACTTTTCTGTCTGGATAAAAACAATTCTTCGTACCGGAAGATTCAGTCCCATACCGATGGCATCGGTGGAAACCACTACTTTGGTTTCGTGGCTTAAGAAAAGACGAATCTGTCTTCTGCGGATTTCCGGTGGAAGACTGCCGTAGATGACACTGGCACGAATTCCCTCACGTTCTAATCGTCCGGCAATGTCTAAGACAGCACGCTTGGTAAAAGTGATTAGTGCATCACCTTCTGTGACATCATCCGGAAAAACAAATGCCTCTTGCTCACAGACCAGTGCAGTTTTCCGTTCATAGTGGCGAACCTCAAAGGTATCCTCGCAAAGGGCTATGAGGTGGGTAACAACTTCCTCGGCAGCGGGACTCATGCAGATATGGATTTCATCTGCTTTTACCCCCAGAATAGCGCGGGTCCAGGAGTGCCCACGGTCACGGTCTGCAATCATCTGTGCTTCATCAATAACGGCAATATCATAGTGCTGTTCCATGTCTAACATTTCAATGGTAGAAGAAGTAATCCGGCTGTTTTCCTCCGGAATGCATTCTTCTCCGGTAAGCATCGTACAGGCAATGCCGGCATCTTTCATTTTCTCATAGATTTCCAGCGCCAGAAGACGCAAAGGACCAAGATAGACTCCGCACGAAGCCTCTTTTAAACGCTCTAATGCGTGATAAGTTTTGCCACAGTTGGTAGGACCAACATGCAGGATAAAATGCCGCTGCATGCCTCTGGTCTGTGGAAATTCTGTTTCCGGTTTCAACGGAACCATCCCGACAATCTGATGACGCATTCCAAATTGTCCATACTGATGGCACAAATCCTTTAAGGTGCGCCGGCAGATTGCAAGGGGCATTTCCTGATATAAAAAGTTTAAGAAACGCTCTGTAATTAATTCCGGTTCCTCGTCCCGCAGGGAACTGATATCAAGACGAACCAGCTCAGCAATAAGATAAGTCTCAAACTGCATAATATAAATGGGATTGGCATCCCGATAAACAAAATAGGCAAGATTACGGAGCTGACGGTGATAATTTTCCAGTTGCGGCTGTTTTATCTTCGGAGAACGGATAGCCAGCAGTTCCTTGGAAAGCCGCTGCATCCGCTTCGGATAGGGACCTGTTTCCGGTATCGTTTTTTATGCTTCTTTTTTCGCAAAGGTTTTATACTGGGCACAATAGAATTGTACCAATTTATCTGTCTGTATCATAAGACCTCCATATCTATGCTAAGTATACCATTCTTTGGGTATGGTTGTAAAAGACATATTTTTCATATGAAATCTCTTCCGCTGCTGGTTTGACTTCGGAGAAAATGGGTGTTACAATCGTTCGGTATGAAATGCTTTATGCAGGCGATGGGGAAAGCTTATAAGATACAATAAATATCATTGGTATTTAGAGATTGACTGGCTTTGACCTAAAATGCCTACAGTTCTTACACATATGTTTTTCTTGATTGTAAACTGTCTTTTGCCTGCTTTGACTGGAATACTGTACTGTCCGCTGGATACGGATGCCACATAAGTCCTGCAAGGGGCACTAGGAATTTCGATTTACAGCCTGCTTTGTCTGGCAACCGGCACAAATTCACATCCATGTTCATCTGTGCCTCGCTGGTACATCCCTGTACCAGCGTTGCCTGTTGCCAGACGAAATTCCAAGTGCCCCTAACAGTCCTTGAAATGCATCCGCATTTCAGCGAACGGTGCAGTATTACTGTCAAACATGAAAAGACGGTTTTCATAGCAGAAAGAAAAACATATGTAATAGAACTGTGGTATTTTATGGTCAGGTCAGACAAGCTGTGAATACCAAGGATATTTCTTTTAACTTATTGCCTTTCCCCCTCGCCGGAGAAAGAAAGGAGACCGTGATGGAACACACAGTAGAAACTACGAAGAATCCGCTGGCGGAAGAAAAAATCGGGAAACTGATTGCCCGCTTTGCAATACCGGCAATCATCAGCATGCTGGTAAGTTCCCTTTATAATATAGTAGACCAGATATTTATCGGACAGGGCGTTGGCATGCTTGGAAATGCCGCAACAAATATTGCATTTCCGGTATCCATTATCTGCACGGCAACGGCATTGTTACTTGGAATCGGAAGTGCATCCAATTATAATCTGGAGACCGGAAAAGGAAATGTAGAAGAAGCAAATAAGATTGCAGGAACAGGACTGGGTCTTCTGTTTATCTGTGGAGTGATAATTGCAGCAATCGTATTGCTTTTTTTAAATCCGCTGCTGTATTTATTTGGTGTAACACCGGATGTGCTGCCATATGCACAGGATTATACATTTATTACAGCTTTTGGAATCCCGTTTCTGGTATCTACAACCGGTGGAACGCATCTGATTCGTGCGGACAGAAGCCCGACCTATTCCATGACCTGCATGCTTGTGGGCGCAATTATCAACACGATTTTAGATCCGTTATTTATTTTTACATTTAACTGGGGAATCAAAGGAGCCGCATGGGCGACTGTAATCGGACAGTTTGTATCAGGTCTGCTTGTTATTATATATTTTGTAAAATTCCGAAAAATGGAACTTTGGTTTTCCATGCTTCGTCCAAGGGTGAAATATATGAAAGCGATTGCAGCATTGGGAATGGCTTCCTGCATCAACCAGATAGCCATGGCAATCGTGCAGATTACCATGAATAATACGTTGCGTCATTACGGAGAAATGTCTGTATATGGAACAGATATCCCCCTTGCCTGCGTTGGAATTATCTCAAAAGTAAATATGGTATTTATGGCAATCTGTATTGGAATTTCCCAGGGCTGCCAGCCAATCTGGGGCTTTAATTATGGAGCGGGAAGTTTTGGGAGAGTAAGAAAAACATTTTGGCGTGCCTTTGAGATATCCGTGCTGGTGGGTGTTGTATTTTTCATTGTGTTTCAGATATTTCCACATCAGCTGGTGGCGGTATTTGGTGATGGAAGTACAGAATATTTCCAGTTCGCAGAGCGGTATTTCAGAATTTTTATGTTTATGACATTTATCAATGGAATCCAGCCAATGTCTTCTGGTTTCTTTACATCCATTGGAAAAGCCAGACTTGGTATTGTTGTATCACTGACCAGGCAGGTGCTGTTTTTACTGCCGCTGATTCTTATTTTCCCTTTGTTTATGGGAATCGACGGAGTAATGTATGCAGGACCAATCGCAGATGCAGCTGCAGCTGTCGTTGCCATTTTCTATGCACTGCGTGAATTAAATATCATGAAAAATTTAGAAAAGAAAGCAGTATAAAAAATATCAATATAAAAAACGTCAAAAAGAATCCCATGGAAAACAGAAATATTCTCCATGGGATTTTTTGCTATTTCCGGACATATGCAGGAATTTGCCGGTGGCAGGTCCTACAGGTTATGAAATAGCGGTATAAAACGGCAAAAGGCAGGTCTTTGGGATTAGAAGCTGTGGCCGCCGCCACCGCCTCCACCGCCGCCGCCACTGCTGCTGCCACCGCCGCCACCGCTGCTGCCACCGCTGCTGCCACCGCTGCCGCTGCTGGAAGGCGGACTGTAGACACGGGATTGCCGGATAAAGCGGACATTTGGATTGGCAATATTGCACTGTGTAAATACCTTTCCTAAAAGATCTGTTTTCGATGGTCTCTTCGCACGGGAGAAGGAACGTACCAGAAAATAGTTTAACAACAAAGCAATGATAACTGCTAAAAAGGCATTACTGATATATTTCATCGGCTGCGCAATTTTTCGACCTTCGAGTAATGTATTAATCTGACCAAAAGCGGTAAATGCACAGGTGTAATAATCACCATCAGAGGCATATTTGTATACATTATCGGTGACAGTGTTGGCATAACTTTTCGTAATGGTTTCATAAATGGTTCCGTTGCTGTGAATCCAGATGTTCCGATTGTCCATATCAATGAGAAATACGGTTGCACTGGTGGAACCGAAGGTGTCGCGGTAATAGCTTCGGGTATAATCCTCAGTAGAATAGTAAGGATTGTAATCGATGGATTTAAAAGCAACACTTCCGTAAGTGGTAATCGGAGCCATCTCTTTTCCAAGGGTGGTTTCTTCTTCGTCTGTTAAAAGGTTGGCATCGTCCTCAATGATAACCTGATAACCGGTGCTTTTATTGGTATAGGTCTTGGTTTTGGCTTTGCAGGTAATACTTCCGTTAAGTAAGAGGAAGAAACATGCAAGCAGGCAGCCAAGAATTATTTTTGCAGAAAAAGAGCTGTATTTCTTCTTATATGTATCAGGCACGGTCATCACCTCCCTGTCGGTTAAACTGCGGCAGTTTCCGCATGGTAAGCATATTGTATTCCTTTAAAATGCTAAGAAGCGTAAAAATAATACCGGCAAAAGATACAATTGCACCACCATAGTAATAAAGGTCGGAAACCGGATGCAGGAAGGTAATCATTCCAGCAGCAGCAATGGAAATTAAAGCTCCTAGGAATCCCGGAATTTTTCCACGGGTGGTTGTTTCGCTGAACTGGGAAAATCCAAACAGCGAAGTCAGAACCCCACCGCCGATAACAATAAGCATGACAATTTTAGAAAATGAAAAACCGCCGGAACTAAAGATTCCCATTAGAACCTGAATTGCAAATACACCTAAAAACAGATAAGGAATTATGTTTTCGAATTTAGATTTCATGCTTTTATGGGGCTTTAAGTTTACTTTTACTTTGGCTTCTTTCTTGACATTTCCCTGTTTGGACTGGTATCCCCTGTCATTCTCATAGGTTTCCTGACTATGGATTTCGCTCAGCTCCACAAAATAAATAATGGAGGCAAAAAGTGCCAGTGCCGCAGAAAGTATCAGGGTTGAAGCAGGCCGTATGGTAAAGAAAAGATTTAAAAGCAGAAAAACCGGGATAGCCAGTAGAAAGGAACCGAGTAAAAATTTACGTCTATCTACCGGGATATCAGCAGCAACCTTTCCGGTCTGTCCATTGACCGTAGCGTAGGCAACGCGGTCTTTGTTACGGTAGGATAAGAACCATACCGGAAGCATGGCGCTGGCAGCTTCCTTGCATTCCGTATTTAATGCATAACTCATATAATGTTCTGTTTCCGGATAAATAAAATTAAATTCCTGGAAGGCAGGTATTTTTTTGACTTTGGAATAAGTCTGTTCATTGGCAATGGCTTTTGCGTCCTCCAGATAAATATCACTGTCCACATCGGCAGTATCGGCATAGAAACCACACAGAATGGACGGAGTAAAACTTTTCATGCCGCGCACATCAAAGGGAGCAATATTCTCGCTGATAACATCCGAAAAAGAAGAAGACGCATCATAAGAGAGCCCTTTATAATAGGCATCCGTTTGGCAGAGCAGATTATAGTGGTCGGTTACAATATAGTTGCCTTCCCGGTGGCTTTTTTCAGCCGGCAGCTGTACCGTACCTTCGTGGGTAATGTTATATACCCAGTAAGGCATATAAATCCCACGGAAATTGTCTACATTGCGCGGGTCTTTCAGTTCCTTAGGGGCAAAAATGGCATGGCGCATCATTTTGTCATAAGCCTTCTTACAGTCCTCCTTGGTAATCTGGAAAGGAACAATGTAGTCCGGACGTTTTTCCCTGGCAATCCGGCTGTCAAGAATCGTAGAAGCACCACAGAAACTGCAGAAACCGGCAGCTGCATTGTCGGTACTTAAGATTTCACCGCCACACTGCGGACAGGTGAAAATGTTGACATCATAAGTAGATGTCTCCACAGCATCGTGATCCTTCTGATAGCTGTAAGGATTCAGCTGTGTGTGACAGTAGTCACAGAAAAGTGATTGTGTTGGAATATCAAACCTCAGATTTCCTCCACAATTGGGACATTCATACATAACATTCTCCTCTTTTGATTTAATATACTCAGGTATTGACCGCACAAGGATACGTTGTCCCCGGAAAACTTCTGGTATCGAAGACCTTTGTTTTAGATATAAAATACCGAATTTCTAATGTGTGTGTTTCACTTTTGGTTATAAAAACTATCTTTCCAATGTTTGACAAAATTGCTGTACGGTTCGTCGAAATGCAGATGCCTTATAACGACTGCTAGGGGCACTTGAAATTTCGCCTGAAAACCGGCAACACTGGCACAGGGATGTGCCAGAGAGGTGCATATGAGCACGGATGTGAATTTGCACCGGTTGCCGGATAAAGTGATATATTGTCCGAAATTTCCGGTGCCCCTTGCAGCCGTTAGGTGGCATCTACAATCGACGGACAGTGCAGCGATTCCGTCAAAGCAACGGAAAGACAGTTTACCATCAAGCGAAACACACACATAAGAAATGCAGGTATTTCATATTATAAAAACAAAAGGTTCTTCGATACCAAAGTTTTCCAGTATCAACTTATCTCGTTGACAATGACCTAATGTAATATACTAATATGGTAATGGAAATATAACAGAAAGTAAATACATTTTACTTCCTATTTTCAGAAAATTGAGTTATAATATATATAACTAGAAGTAATACGAGAGAGTTGTCATACGACCGTAGAGGAGGGGTGCTCATGAGACAGGAATTTACTTATAACCAGATTGCACACCTGAATGCAGCGTTACATGAACAACGCCTGCCATACCGTATTAGCTTTCATGATGCGGAGACAGCCGTTGTAGAACCGTTAGGATTTTGTGCATGTGATGGTAAAGAGGGTATGCTCAAAGCGGCAATTGAAGCATTTTTTGAAAAAGAGGGAATGACCGTAACATTCTCTGACCATTGCGAAATTATTTCACCGGGATGCCGGACCGTTTCTATGGCAGCCTGCCAGTAGAAACAGGTGAGACCGGAAAGGTGAGCAGATTAGAAGGAAGAAGCCGGAATTCAAAAATCTTTGAGATGGGAACAGATTTTTGAAAATACGTTCTCTTTTAAGTCCTCATCAGAACAGAACATTTGAATCGCTATATCCACTGCTTTCGGAGAGAGAGCAGTGGATTTTTTGAGCCATGAAATATCAGCGGCAGACTCTGTCCCTGTAAGAAAATGATTTACAATTTCATTTAACCGGTGGCAGAATTCCATCAGGGAATGATAATCGTGAATCATATCTAAAAGGTTGTGCCCATAAAGTTCTTGTTCAAAGGAACAGGTAGAAATTACCTGCATGCAAAGGTGCAGTTCACCGGTAATATCAGAAGCTTCCATCAGAATGTCCGGGCGTTTCGCATAGCTTTCCATGAAAATGGACTGGGCTTTCTGGTAGTCGCCATCCGCAAAACATTTTGCCAGAGATTCCCGGAGCATTCTTGTTTCATGCTTTTCACCGGACATCCCCACCATACATTCATAGGTGGAGAGATTCTGCTTCGCAATGTAGACGGTCAGCAGAAACTCCGACAGGAATCAAACAACCGCTTACAGTAATTATCATAGCTGCTGATATCGACCCGGCACTCCACTTCAAAGAGAATGTCAAACAGCCATTCACAGTAGGTATCAAATCGTTCTTTTGAAGTAATGAAAATATTTCCAAAATAAGTATGTACATCATGAACCATATGTTGAAAAACAGGCACATAGTCCGGGTATTTTTCAGAAATGACCTGCTCAGTAATCAGCAGATCCTTCTGGTGATGGTTCTGGCTGAAACCATTAAAATACGAAGTATTTAAAGTCAGAAGCTTTGGTGTGATCATGTCATGATTCTGAAGCAGCCGCATCAGCTCTTTTTCCGTGAAAATAAGCCCCTGTCTATTTATGAGATAGCGGCGGTAATGACAGATGCCGATATAATCGCAGGCATGGTAATTTTTCCAGAGCCAGTAAATGCCGGTCAGCTCGCAGAAACTTTTGTTTTTCCGGGAAATATTATCTCCGGTATCATCTGCAAGATAGCCCAATTCCGGAGAAATTGCATGTCCGACCTGCAGAGGAACATACATGGAATCGGTGGGAGCTTCAAATTGTTTGTGGGTCATAACGAATATTTTAATGGACATAACACACCTCGCAAAAACATGCTTTTCCCTTACTGTATACGCAATCGCATTCCTTGACAAGAGTAAATCAGGGAACCAATCAACATTTTTGACATAAACTAATACGAAAGTAAGAAAGAATGGGAAGAGGTCAGCGTGAACTGCAGCAATTCAATCGAACATACCGTGGAAGCGGGGGATACATTATACAAACTTTCCCGGCAGTATAAGACGACGGTATCCTCTATTATTTTAAGCAATCCAAGGATAAATCCTTACAATTTACAGATTGGAATGAAGATAGAAATATGCCCGGGCAGAGAATACACAAGACCGGAAATGCCGGGAAATACAGGAGATTCCTGGATTTCCAATAACAATGGAAAAGGAAATTTAAAAGAACTGATGCGGATGGCATGGCTGAATCATACCTACCTGCTCCGGATGCTTTTGGTCAGCATGGCAGCGGATTTGCCGGATCAGCAGGAACTGGTTACTGCATTAATTGACAATGCAGAGGAAATAGCAGACCTTTTCGGCAGATATTATCCGGAAAATACGGTGAACAGCCTCAGAGATTTACTGGTGCGCCAGGTAGAGCTTACCGGTGGACTGATCACCCCCAAAAAAAGAAGGAAGAGCGAAGGATACGGAGGAGCAGGTACGACGGTTAAACGAAAATGCAGACCGCATCGCAGAGCTTTTGGCATCTGCAACACCGGAATATGAAGAAGGTGTATTAAAAGAAATGTTCCGTATGCACGTAGACCTGACCGGACAGGAAATCAGTGAGCGGCTTGCCGGCAATTATGAAAAAGATTTACAGACATTCTGGAATATCCAGCGGCAGATTATTGCCATGGCGGATTATTTTGCCAACGGACTGGAAACAGAGGCAAAGGAATCCGGGCTTCGTTAAAGAAAAGGTATTAAAAAGTATTGTTTCTTATGGTTTCACAGCAGAAGCGGCTGTGTTATAATAGAAAAACAGGACAAAAATAACCGAGGCTGTCCGAATGCAACTGCGGACAGCCACAACATAAAAGTACAGAACAAAAACAATAGTAAATAGAAGGAGACAGCAAAAAATGACACCAGAATTTTTAAACAGCACATTAGAGCATTTATATGAGAGAACCAAAGAAGGAAAGCAGCACTGGAATGTTGAGATGAAGACCAGCGAATATAAAGAGGAATCCGAAAAGCCGGTTGTAGAAGCCGACGGAAAGCAGTGGGTAGTAGATGAGTGTTATACAGCCTATTCCTGCGAAGAGCATGGAAATGAATTTGTAATGATTACTTATGAAAATATTGAGACTTGTGGAGAAGAAGTGCGGAGCACTAACATGGTATTCCTGCCGGATCCGAATGTCCGCTATTTTGATTTGGACCGGCTGGCCCAGTATGCAATTCTTCCAAGCCAGAAATTGATGGAGACCATTCATCAGTTATTTACTCTTCTGCTTTCTCTTCAGAAGGAAGAAAGTGCCCAGGTAGAGTGGAAAATCAGCGAATAGGAAATGGCATCGCAGACAGATTGTAATTACATATGTTTCTTGTAGTTGTTTTAACAATTTAAATAAAACTGAAAATTCAGATAATTTACACAATATATGTAATATAATAAAGCAAATACGAAAAATAATTAAGAAAATTCTAAAAATAGTGTTGACAAATGAACTATAGTTAGATATAATCAAATCATCAAAAGAAACAAATGAACGGAAACAAAGTAAGGAGGAGATTCCACCAGAAAGAGAAGGAACAAACTCATAATAATGTAAGAGGAGGTCGATACCACCAGGATATTAAATCAGAATCGGACAAGCGTTTAGATGAAGAGAAACGCAATAGTAAGAAAGGAAGGTACGGTCCAATGCAGAGCTGACAGATATTATGAAACCTAACATAATAAATAATAAAATCAGATTCAGTTCATGGATTCAGAATCGGAAGGAAAACCTGAGGTAAATACAAAAGAAAAGTGGATGGAGAATCAGAATGGCAACGTAAAGATATGGTTCCAGTCCAACAGGACTCAGAAGCGAACGGATTCAGGAGGAAGGGTTCAGGGATTGAAGACGAAATATACGAAATGAGGTAAAAGTCCAATGGACGAAATAGTATGAAAGGGCATCATCTTAAGAGAATTTAGATGATGCCCTTTTTCACTTTACAGGGAATTGCTTTCCTGTAAAGTGAAAAACGCTCCACGAGGATGCGCACTGCAGCGTACAAGGTAGATGTCGCAAGCGACCGCCGCAGGCGCGGGAATGTGCCAAGGCACATTCTTTGTTCTGTTATGATTCTTTTTTCTGCACTTCAAGGGCTGCTAAGCATGCCTGGGCAAGCTGGTCACCACAGGAAGTGGATTTGAATCCACAGGTGATGCCCTTTAATTTTTCTTCTACTTCTTCTACCGTTAATCCTTCTACCAAAGAAGAGATAGCCTTTAAGTTGCCGTTACATCCGTTGGTAAAGGTAACATGTTTTAAAACATTTCCCTCTAAATCCAAATCAATCTGGGTGGAACAGGTTCCTTTGGTTTTGTATGTGTAATGCATAAGAAACTCCTTTCTATACCTGGACTTGTTGCCAGGCGATTGCAAAATGAAAAATAGTGTATGACATATTTTTTATGAGGTGAAAGGCTCCTCTTCTTTTCAGATATGAAATATTGTAACTCTAAGCACTTTATTTTTCTTTCTGTTATATCGACTGCCTTTCCAATGTTTGACAATGATTCCAGAATTGTCCGCCGGAGTGCGGATACCTTGGCAAAGCTGCTAGGGGCACTTGGAATTTCACTGGCAACCGGCAACACTGGCACAGGGATGTGCCAGTGAGGTGTATCTGAACATGGATGTGAATATACACCGGTTGCCGGACGTAATCATGAGTTTATCGAAATTCCTAGTGCCCCTTGCGGTTTTGACGTCGCATCCGCAACCGGCGGACAGTTCTGGAATCCTATGTCAAAGCAACCGGAAAGACAGTCTGCAATCAAGAAAAATAAAGTGCTAAGAGTTACGAGATATTTCATATCCATTAAAAAGAAGTGAAGTCTTTCACCTATAAAAATATCTTATTCTGTTTTTTCATTTTGCAATCGCCTGTTCAATCTTTGCCTATTATAGCATCTGTTTGTAAAAAGTCCACTGATTTAACAAAAAGTTTATAAAACGTTCATTGGATTAGATATTGTGAAGAAAGGCAGATAGTGGTACAATATTTCATAGTTGCGTAAGCAAAATTATGGATAGGAGCATTATATGAAAGCAATAGAAAAAATCTTTGGAACACATAGCGAAAGAGAATTAAAAAGAATTTATCCGCTTATAGATAAGATAGAGTCTTATCGGCCTGCCATGCAGGAACTGACTGATGAGCAGTTAAAGGATAAGACAAAAGAGTTCAAAAAGAGACTTGCTGATGGTGAGACACTGGACGATCTGCTTCCAGAAGCATATGCAACCGTTCGTGAGGCGGCAAAGAGAGTGCTTGGAATGGAACATTACCGTGTTCAGCTGATTGGTGGTATTATCCTGCATCAGGGACGTATCGCTGAGATGAAGACCGGTGAAGGAAAAACATTGGTATCTACCCTGCCGGCATACTTAAATGCATTGGAAGGAAAGGGCGTACATGTTGTAACTGTCAACGAATATCTGGCAAAACGTGATGCTGAGTGGATGGGACAGGTTCATGAATTCTTAGGACTGACTGTTGGCGTTGTGTTTAACGGCATGGACACTAAGGAACGTCAGGATGCATATAACTGTGACATTACTTATATTACCAATAATGAATTGGGATTCGATTACCTGCGCGATAACATGGTGATTTACAAGGAACAGTTAGTACAGCGTGGGCTTCATTTTGCAATTATCGATGAGGTCGATTCTGTGTTGATTGACGAGGCAAGAACACCACTTATTATTTCAGGACAGAGTGGCAAATCCACCAGCATTTATGAGGCATGCGATATTCTGGCAAGACAGATGAAACGTGGTGAAGATCAGAAGGAATACACCAAGATGGATGCTATCATGGGAGTGGAAATCGAAGAAGATGGAGACTTCGTGGTAAATGAGAAGGATAAAGTAGTCAATCTGACATTAGAAGGTGTAAAGAAGGTAGAACAGTTTTTCCACATTGATAACCTTGCAGATCCGGATAATCTTGAGATTCAGCATAATATCATTTTAGCACTGCGTGCACACAATCTGATGTTCCGTGATCAGGATTATGTGGTAAAAGATGATCAGGTACTAATCGTAGATGAGTTTACCGGACGTATTATGCCGGGCCGGCGTTATTCTGATGGATTACATCAGGCAATTGAAGCAAAAGAGCATGTAAAAGTAAAACGTGAGAGCAAGACCCTTGCCAATATTACATTCCAGAACTTCTTTAATAAGTATGATAAGAAAGCAGGTATGACAGGTACCGCATTAACGGAGGAGAAGGAGTTTCGTGATATTTACGGCATGGACGTTATCGTCATTCCTACGAATAAACCGGTTATCCGTGTGGATAAAGAGGATGCTGTTTATAAGACCAAGAAAGAAAAATTTCATGCTGTTGTGGATGAAGTAGAAGAAGCATACAAGAAGGGACAGCCGGTTCTGGTTGGTACCATCAATATCGATACTTGAGTTGGTAAGCTCCATGTTGAATAAGCGTGGTATACCACACAAAGTCTTGAATGCAAAATTCCATGAGTTAGAGGCTGAAATTGTAGCACAGGCCAGGGTGTACATGGTGCGGTTACTATCGCAACCAACATGGCTGGACGTGGTACCGATATTAAGCTGGATGATGAGTCGAAGGCTGCAGGCGGTTTGAAGATCATCGGTACAGAGCGACATGAATCCAGACGTATTGATAACCAGCTGCGCGGTCGTTCCGGCCGTCAGGGAGATCCGGGTGAGTCCCAGTTCTTCATTTCTCTGGAAGACGATCTGATGCGTCTGTTCGGTTCTGAGAAGCTGATGGACATTTTTAACGCACTCGGTGTTCCGGAAGGTGAGCAGATCCAGCATAAGATGCTGTCCAATGCGATTGAAAAAGCACAGAAGAAGATCGAGGGTAACAATTTTGGTATCCGTAAGAATCTGTTAGAATATGATCAGGTTATGAATGAGCAGAGAGAGATTATATATGCAGAGCGTCTCCGTGTATTGAATGGCGAGAGTATGCGTGATGTTATCTATAAGATGATTACCGACAGAGTGGAAAATACAGTAGATACCTGTATTTCACCGGATTTACCAGCGGAAGAATGGGATATTAATGAACTGAACCAGTTGCTGATTCCAATTATTCCACTTCAGCAGGTGACACCGGAACAGAGCAAAAGAATATAAGGATCAGAAGAAATTAAAACATGCTTTAAAAGAACAGGCTGTAAAACTCTACGAGGAGAAGGAAGCAGAGTTCCCAGAGCCGGAGGCTGTCCGTGAATTAGAGCGCGTTATCTTACTGAAAGTCATTGACCGCAAGTGGATGGATCATATTGATGATATGGATCAGCTCCGTCAGGGAATCGGACTTCAGGCTTATGGCCAGAGAGATCCGCTGGTTGAGTATAAGATGAGCGGTTATGACATGTTCGAAGAGATGATTAACAGTATTCAGGAAGATACCGTACGTCTGTTATTCCATGTCAGAGTAGAGCAGAAGGTAGAAAGAGAGCAGGTTGCAAAAGTAACCGGAACCAATAAGGATGAAACAGCACAGGGCGTGCCGAAGAAACGTGCGGCAGCAAAGGTTTACCCGAATGATCCGTGCCCATGCGGAAGTGGTAAGAAATACAAACAGTGCTGCGGAAGAAAAGCTTAAGAATAAAAATACAAAAGTTAAATCTACTTATAATAATTAAATTACATTATAACAGCAAATATGGCAAAAGGAGGAAAATAGATGCATTGCACAAGAAAAGTAACAGAAGATATCATCTGGATTGGTGGAAGTGACAGAAGACTTGCTTTATTTGAAAACATATTCCCGATTCCAAGAGGGGTATCCTATAATTCCTATCTTTTAAAGGATGAAAAAACAGTATTGTTAGATACCGTAGACCGTTCCATTGCAGGACAGTTTTTAGAAAATCTGGCATTTGCACTGGATGGAAGAAATCTGGATTACATGATTGTAAACCATATGGAACCGGATCACTGTGCTTTAATCGAAGAAATCGTAAGACAATATCCGGAAGTAAAGGTTGTGGGAAATGCCAAGACCTTTGGCATGATACAGCAGTTCTATACCTTTGATATTGCAGAACGTTCCGTTACTGTGAAAGAAGGCGAGACATTAAATACCGGAAAACATACCCTTCACTTTGTGATGGCGCCGATGGTACACTGGTCCGGAAGTAATGGTAACATATGATGAAACGGACAAAGTATTATTTTCAGCAGATGCATTCGGAACCTTCGGAGCATTGAACGGAAATATTTTTAATGATGAAATTGATTTCGACCGCGACTGGCTGGATGACGCAAGACGTTATTATACCAATATTGTTGGAAAATACGGCGGACCGGTTCAGACAACCTTGAAGAAGGCAGCAGGACTTGATATTTCCATTATCTGTCCACTGCATGGCCCAATCTGGCGCTCCAATCTTGGTTACATTCTGGATAAATACAATACATGGAGCAGCTATGAGCCGGAAGAGAAGGCGGTTATGATTGCTTATGCGTCCATGTATGGAAATACAGAAAATCTTGCAAATATACTCGCAGCAAAGCTGGCAGAAGCAGACATTCACAATATTGCGGTATATGATGTATCCAATACACATGTTTCTACTTTGATTTCAGAAGCATTCCGCTGCAGTCATATTGTACTGGCAGCGCCAACCTATAATGGAAATGTATATCCGGTTATGGAGAATTTCTTAAATGACATGAAAGCACTTGCAGTTCAGAAGCGTACCGTTGCGGTTCTGGATAATGGTACCTGGGCAGCAACAGCTGGAAAACAGATGGCAGATAAGATTACAGAAATGAAAGATATGAAGATTATTGAACCAAAGGTAAGTATTAAATCTTCATTAAAGAACGAACAGCTGGAACAGCTGGATGAGCTGGTGGCAGAGATTAAGAAAGATTTCTAAAGCACTGGCAGTTATCAGAAGAGAAAAGAAATAAAATAAAAACGAACAGAGTAAAAATGAGTACAGAACAAACATTCGATTTTGTTCTGTACTTTTTTGCTATAGGGTGCTATAATGAGCGGAGAAACGTGGTAATACTAAAGGAAGAGTAAATGAACAGAGGAGAAATTGAGTGGATCATTTTAAATTAGTTTCCAAATATCAACCCACCGGTGACCAGCCGCAGGCAATTGAGAAGCTAGTCAAAGGATTCAAAGAAGGCAACCAGTTTGAAACGCTGCTGGGTGTGACCGGTTCCGGTAAGACATTTACGATGGCAAATGTCATTGCACAGTTGAATAAACCGACATTGATTATTTCACATAATAAGACATTGGCGGCGCAGCTGTACGGAGAGTTCAAAGAATTCTTTCCGGAGAACGCTGTGGAATACTTTGTTTCCTATTATGATTATTATCAGCCGGAGGCATATGTGCCGTCCACGGATACTTATATCGCAAAAGATTCTTCTGTGAATGATGAGATTGATAAACTGCGTCTGTCTGCTACAGCAGCATTGACGGAACGGCGGGATGTTATTGTCGTTTCCAGTGTATCCTGTATCTATGGACTGGGTGAACCGGAGAACTTCCAGAAGATGATGGTATCTCTGCGGCCGGGAATGGAAAAAGACAGGGATGATGTTATCCGGCAGTTGATTGATATACAATATACAAGAAATGATATGGATTTCCAGCGAGGCACCTTCCGGGTACGGGGAGACGTTTTGGAAATCTTTCCGGCAGACCGTGGAGAGACTGCTATCCGGGTAGAATTCTTTGGCGATGAAATAGACCGGATTACAGAAATCGATGTATTGACCGGCGAGATTAAGAATAGTCTTAATCATATCAGTATTTTTCCGGCATCACATTATGTAGTACCAAGAGAGAAAATCCTGCGGGCATGCGATACCATTGAAGCAGAGCTGGAAGAGCGTGTGAAATACTTTAAGGGGGAAGATAAGCTCTTAGAGGCACAGCGGATTGCCGACGGACGAATTTTGATATTGAAATGTTAAAAGAGACAGGCTTCTGTAGTGGAATTGAAAACTATTCCAGACACTTATCCGGACAGCCGGCAGGTTCGAGACCGTTAACACTGATTGATTATTTCCCGGATGACTTCCTGATTATGGTAGATGAGTCCCATATTACGATTCCGCAGATTCGTGGAATGTATGCGGGAGACCAGTCCAGAAAGACAACACTTGTGGATTATGGCTTCCGTCTGCCTTCGGCAAAAGACAACCGGCCAATGAATTTCGAAGAGTTTGAAAGCCAGATAGACCAGATGCTGTTTGTATCTGCAACGCCAAATGATTATGAAGAAGAACATGAACTTTTGCGGGTAGAGCAGATTATCAGACCGACAGGACTTTTAGACCCTGATGTGGAAGTGCGTCCGGTAGAAGGCCAGATTGACGATTTGATTGGAGAGGTCAATAAAGAGACTGCGGCAGGACATAAGGTGCTGGTAACGACACTGACCAAGAAAATGGCAGAGGATTTGACAGAATATATGCGTGAAGTGGGTATTCGTGTGAAATACCTGCATTCGGATATTGATACTTTGGAAAGGGCAGAGATTATCCGGGATTTGCGGCTGGATGTATTTGATGTGCTAGTGGGAATTAACCTTTTGCGAGAAGGACTTGATATACCGGAAATTACATTAGTGGCAATTATTGATGCGGACAAGGAAGGTTTCTTGCGTTCCGAGACTTCGCTGATTCAGACTATCGGACGAGCGGCAAGAAACAGTGAAGGTCATGTTATCATGTATGCAGATACGATTACCGACTCCATGCGGGTTGCGATTGATGAGACAAAGCGCCGCCGTGAGATTCAGCAGAAATACAATGAAGAGCATGGCATTACGCCGACTACCATTCAGAAATCTGTCCGTGAGTTAATCAGTATTTCCAAGAAGGTAGCCAAGAATGAAATGGAATTCAAGAAAGATCCGGAATCCATGGATAAGAAGGAATTGGAGAAGCTGATTGCAGATATTCAGAAGAAGATGAACCATGCTGCTGCAGAGTTGAACTTTGAGGCTGCGGCAGAATATCGTGATAAGTTAATTGAGTTAAAGAAGATGCTTCGCGATTTGTAAGTAGAGAAAGAGGAAGAAAAAGTGGCAAAGAAAGAGAGAAAATATATCAGGATTCGTGGTGCAAGCGAACATAATTTGAAGCATATTGATGTGGATATACCAAGAGATGAATTTGTGGTACTGACAGGACTCAGCGGCTCCGGAAAATCCTCACTGGCATTTGATACGATCTATGCAGAAGGACAACGGCGTTATATGGAATCCCTGTCCTCCTATGCCAGACAGTTTTTAGGACAGATGGAAAAACCAAATGTAGAAAAAATCGAGGGACTTTCTCCGGCAATTTCCATAGACCAGAAATCCACCAACCGTAACCCTCGTTCTACCGTCGGTACAGTAACAGAGATTTATGACTATTTCCGTCTGCTGTATGCGAGAATCGGTATTCCGCATTGCCCGAACTGCGGCAAGGAGATCAAGAAACAGAGCGTCGACCAGATGGTAGACCAGATCATGAAGCTGCCGGAGCGTACCAGGATACAGCTTTTAGCACCGGTAGTCCGTGGAAGAAAGGGTGAACACCAGAAGCTCTTTGAACAGGCAAAGCGAAGCGGCTATGTGAGAGTACAGGTGGACGGAAATACCTATGAACTGACGGAAGAGATCAAACTGGATAAAAATATCAAGCACAATATCGACATCGTGGTAGATCGTCTGGTGGTAAAGGATGGTATTGAAAAGCGTCTGACGGATTCTATTGAAAATGTGTTAGAACTTTCAAACGGACTTCTGATGGTGGATATCATTGATGGAGAGACCATGCAGTTTTTCCCAGAGCTTTTCCTGTCCGGACTGCGGTGTCAGCATTGATGAGATCGAACCGAGAAGTTTTTCCTTCAACAATCCGTTCGGAGCGTGCCCGGAATGTTTCGGACTTGGATACAAAATGGAGTTTGATGAGGATTTGATGATACCGGATAAGAGATTGAGCCTTGCAGAGGGAGCAATTCAGGTGATGGGCTGGCAGTCCTCTACCGATAAGAAGAGTTTTACTTATGCAATCCTTAAGGCACTTTCTGAGGAATATGGCTTCAGTCTTGATACACCATATAAGGAATTGCCGGCAGAAGTCCGGAATATGCTGATTCATGGAACCAATGGAAGGCCTGTAAAGGTATATTATAAAGGTCAGCGTGGAGAAGGCGTATATGACATTGCCTTTGAAGGACTGATTAAAAATGTGGAACGCCGCTATCGTGAGACCGGCTCTGATACCATGAAACAGCAGTATGAGGAGTTTATGCGGATTACACCGTGTAAATGCTGTGGCGGACAGAGGTTGAAGAAGGAGTCACTGGCAGTAACGGTTTCCGGTAAAAATATATATGAGATTACAGCAATGTCCATCCGTAATCTGGATGCCTATTTAAAAGAAATGGAACTGACGGAACAACAGCATCTGATTGGTGACCAGGTCTTAAAGGAAATCCGGGCTCGTGTAGGCTTTTTGATGGATGTGGGACTGGATTATCTGTCACTGTCCCGTGCAACCGGAAGCTTATCCGGTGGAGAAGCACAGCGAATTCGACTTGCAACGCAGATTGGTTCTGGACTTGTTGGAGTGGCATATATTCTTGATGAACCGAGTATCGGTCTGCATCAGAGGGATAATGACAAACTTTTGAATTCCTTAAAGGGTTAAAAGACCTTGGAAATACACTGATTGTCGTAGAACATGATGAAGATACAATGCGTGCAGCCGATTATATTGTGGATATCGGACCGGGAGCGGGAGAACATGGCGGAGAAGTCATTGCTACCGGAACAGCAGAGGAGATTATGAAAAATAAGAACTCTATCACCGGTGCTTATTTAAGCGGAAGAATCAAGATTCCGGTACCGAAAGAAAGACGGAAACCAACCGGATTCATTACTGTAAAGGGTGCAAGAGAGAATAACCTGAAGAATATTGATGTGAAGATTCCACTGGGTATAATGACCTGCATTACCGGTGTTTCGGGTTCTGGAAAGAGTTCGCTGACAAATGAGATTTTGTACAAACATCTGGCAAGGGATTTAAACCGGGCAAGGTGTATTCCGGGGTGCCCATGATGATATTGAAGGTCTGGAACAGTTAGATAAGGTAATTGATATTGACCAGTCTCCGATTGGAAGGACGCCCCGTTCCAATCCGGCTACCTATACAGGTGTTTTTGATATGATACGTGATTTGTTTGCATCCACTCCGGATGCCAAGGCAAGAGGATACCAGAAGGGAAGATTCAGCTTTAATGTGAAGGGTGGCCGGTGTGAAGCCTGCTCCGGAGATGGTATTATCAAGATAGAAATGCATTTCCTGCCTGATGTATATGTTCCTTGTGAAGTGTGTGACGGAAAGCGTTATAACAGAGAAACACTTGAAGTTAAGTATAAGGGAAAGAGCATATATGATGTGCTTGATATGACAGTGGAAGAGGCACTGGAATTCTTTCAGAATGTGCCTTCTATTGCAAGAAAGATACAGACCCTTTATGATGTGGGCTTATCTTATATCCGTCTGGGCCAGCCATCTACTGAACTGTCTGGTGGAGAAGCACAGAGAATCAAGCTTGCAACAGAACTCAGCAAGCGCAGCACAGGTAAGACCATTTACATTTTGGATGAGCCGACAACAGGACTTCATTTCGCAGATGTGCACAAATTGATTGAAATTCTGCGCAGACTTTCAGATGGAGGTAATACCGTAGTCGTCATTGAGCACAATCTGGATGTAATCAAGACGGCAGATTATATTATTGATATGGGGCCGGAAGGCGGAGACGGTGGCGGAACTGTGGTTGCCCAGGGAACGCCGGAAGAGATTGCCAAAGTACCGGAATCCTATACCGGACAATATGTAAAGAAATATCTGGAATAGTAATACCGGATAAGCATAGACAATGACAATAAAAAATGGCATCTGCTAGAAACTGCCAGTGGCGGGTTCGGCAGGTGCTATTTTCTATAGGCACATTCTTTGTTCCTGTTATGTGCACAAAAAAACTGCTGAAACATTCAGCAGTTACTATCTTGGGGAGTACCCTCCGGACATCCCGAGGGACATCCGAAGGGCTGAGTTATGAAAAATTATATTAGCTTAATAGCTAGTACATAAATGATACTATAGAAGACCTGTGACTATTATGTGAACAAAAAGTTAAGACAATTAGAAAGCAAAAGAAAGTTAAGAAGATGTTGCGATTTCATTAAAAATAAGTAAAAACAAAAAACCTTTGAAAAATGCCATTTATTGTATATAATGTGATTATATATGTAAGAATATGATTGAATGCGTAGTCTGCCTTTTTTGTAGATTACTCCACATATAATGAAACAGATGAAAGGGGAAACATTGACATGGTTTCAACAGATATTGGAATTGATTTAGGAACAGCCAGCATATTGGTTTATATTAAAGGAAAAGGCGTAGTTTTAAAAGAGCCTTCCGTTGTGGCATTTGACAGGGATACTAATAAGATTAAGGCTATCGGTGAGGAAGCAAGATTGATGCTTGGTAGAACACCGGGCAACATCGTGGCAGTACGTCCGTTACGTCAGGGAGTTATTTCCGATTACACCGTTACGGAGAAAATGATCAAATATTTTATCCAGAAGGCACTGGGAAAGAAAACATTCCGTAAGCCAAGAATCAGTGTCTGTGTACCAAGTGGTGTAACAGAAGTAGAGAAGAAAGCAGTTGAAGATGCTACTCTTCAGGCAGGAGCAAGAGAAGTTTCTATTATCGAAGAGCCAATTGCGGCAGCTATCGGTGCAGGAATTGACATTTCAAGACCTTGCGGAAATATGATCGTAGATATCGGAGGAGGAACTTCTGATATTGCAGTAATTTCACTGGGCGGATCGGTAGTAAGTACATCTATTAAGATCGCCGGAGATGATTTTGACGAAGCGATCGTCCGTTATATGAGAAAAAAACATAATCTTCTGATCGGTGAAAGAACCGCAGAGGACATTAAGATCAAGATTGGAACCTGTTTCCCACTGGCACAGCCGGAAACGATGGATGTCCGTGGACGTAATCTGGTAACAGGACTTCCTAAGACAGTAACTGTTTCTTCTGAAGAGACGGAGGAAGCATTAAGAGAACCAACTTTACAGATTGTAGAAGCAGTACACAGTGTATTGGAAAAAACACCACCAGAGCTGGCAGCAGATGTTGCAGACAGAGGAATTGTGCTGACAGGTGGCGGTTCATTACTTAGAGGACTGGAAGAGCTGATTGAAGATAAGACAGGAATTAATACAATGACAGCAGAAGAACCAATGACCTGTGTAGCAATTGGTACAGGTAAATTCGTAGAATTCTTAGCTGGTAAGAGAGACGACGATTAAGATTTCGGGAGGACTGTAGATGGTAAAAGGATTATATACCGCATGGACCGGAATGTTAGACGAACAGAACCGTCTGGATATTCTGACAAATAATCTGGCAAATGCCGACACAACCGGATATAAGAAGGAAGGTACCACAAATCATACATTTGCTGATACACTGGCAATTAAGATTAAGGATACTTCTGATTATGGGCAGCCGCGGGTACTGGGAAATATCAGTATGGGGGTGCATATTGGCGAAGTATATACCGATTTCAGCCAGGGCAGCTTTAAAGTGACAGACAGAAGTACCGATATGGCATTGGATGGAAATGGTTTTTTTGCGGTATCATTTACCAATAAGAATGGTGAAACATCTATGAAGCTTACCCGCGATGGAGCATTTACACTGACCAGAGAAGGCTATCTGGTGACCAAAGACGGTGATTATGTGCTGAACCAGAATGGAGCTTCCACTGGCAATCCTGGTGCAGAGAATTATATCCGGATTAATCCGAATCTGGATTTTGAAGTGCTTTCCGATGGAAGTATTATGCAGAATAATCAGGTGGTTGCAAGACTTGGTGTGGTAGATGTAGATAATTATGACTATATCAGCAAATATGGTGAGAATCTCTATGATGTAGTAAATGGCGGACAGCTTGTGGCATCGAATGCGAGAGTAGAGCAGGGTGCATTGGAAGCTTCCAACATTAATGTAGTATCCGAAATGGTAGATATGATTACAATCACCAGAGCTTACGAGGCTGGACAGAAGATTATCCAGACGATGGATTCAACACTGGACAAAGCCGTAAATAATGTAGGTAAAGTATAAAAAGAACTAAAGAAAAGTGCGAAAGAAGCCGATATAAATAAGTAGGAAACAGGTACGTTTCATAAAAGACTGCCACGGATGGTGCAAGAGAGATAAGGAGCGCAGGGCTTATGATGAGAGCATTGTGGACTGCTGCATCAGGAATGATTGCACAGCAGACAAATATTGATTCGATTTCTAATAACTTATCGAATGTAAATACAACAGGTTACAAATCCGAACAGGCAGAATTTAAATCGCTGCTGTATCAGACACTGCAGTCTAAGACAACTTCTGCAAATGGTGATGAAAAGCCGGTTCCGGTTCAGGTAGGACTGGGAACCAGAGTAGCCTCTATTACATCTGATTTTACCAATGGAGCATTAATTGCCAATTCCAGCAATACGGCATTTGCGTTGGAAGGAAAAGGATTTTTCACAGTGCGTGGAGAAGATGGACAGACATACTATACCAGAAATGGTAAATTTGGCTGGGCAATCGGAACTAATGGAACGACACTTTGCAATGAAGCCGACGGCCTTCCGGTATTAGATAGTAATGGAAATGAAATTGTTCTGCCGGATGGTGTGACGGCATCATCTATCGAAGTATCAAATGATGGAAAGTTCTATTATAAAGATGCGGCAGGCAATACCATAGATATGAACAGACAGATTGGCGTATATCAGTTTACCAATCCGGCTGGACTGGAAAAGGATTCCGGAAGTCTTTTGGTTGCAACAGCAGCATCCGGTAATCCGATGAATGAGCTGACTACTCCGGGACTGACCAGAAGCAAGGTATGCCAGAATTATCTGGAAGCATCCAATGTCCAGGTAGCAGACGAGATGGTTAATATGATTATTGCACAGCGTGCATATGAATTAAACTCTAAGGCGATTCAGGCAGCAGATGAGATGCTTGGACAGGCAAATTCATTAAGAAGATAGTTCTAAAGGCAGGGTAAAATATGAGTATATCGATGGATAATATTTCGACATTACTGAATACAACTGCATCACAGGCAAGTAACAGTTCCAATGGACTGGAGAAGACATTGAATTCAGATTTATCAGGTGCAACGGATGATGAACTGATGGATGTCTGCAAGGATTTTGAAGCTTATTTTTTGGAACAGGTTTATAAGGAAATGAAGAAAACCATTCCGGAGAACGAAGACCAGGATGCCAGTATGAGCCAGATGACGGATTATTTTGAAGACGAGATGATTCAGAAGCTGGCAAGCCAGTCAGTAGAACAGAGTGGCGGAAGTAACAGTCTGGCGCAGCAGCTGTATGAGCAGATGAAGCGTAATTATAATATGGAATAGAATTTAGAAAAGACGATAAAAGGGGCTGTCATTATATGACAGCCTTCTCTTACTTTACAGGAAATTGCTTTCCTGTAAAGTAAAAAACGCTCCGCGAGGATGCACACTGCGGCGTATAAGGCAGATGTCGCAAGCGACCGCCGCAGGCGCAAGAATGTGCCAAGGCACATTCTGTGTTCGATTGGAAAGGAAAGACGATGGAGACGATAACCGGTTATGTAGATCATATCATATATCGAAATGCTGACAATGGCTATACGGTACTGGTGCTGGTTTGCGAAGAAGAAGAGATTACCTGCGTGGGAATCTTTTCGGGAATCAGTGAGGGAGAGAATATCGAAGTGACCGGTGAATATACGGCACATCCGACCTATGGAAAGCAGTTTAAAGCTGAAAGCTATGTGGAGAAAGAACCAACCGATGAACTGTCCATTGAGCGTTATCTTGGCTCCGGAGCAATTAAAGGGATTGGTGCGGCACTTGCAGCAAGAATTGTAAGAAGATTTAAAGGCGATACCTTCCGGATTATCGAAGAAGAACCGGAGCGGTTAGCGGAAGTAAAGGGAATCAGTGAACGGAAAGCAATGGAAATATCAGACCAGGTCTCGGAAAAACGAGATCTGCGTCAGGCAATGATATTTTTGCAGCAGTATGGCATTACACTGAATCTTGCGGTGAAAATCTATAAAGAATACGGACAGGAAGTATACGGCATCATTCAGGAGAATCCATATCGTCTGGCGGATGATATCAGTGGTGTGGGATTTCGGATTGCAGATGAAATTGCTAAGAAAGTCGGTATTCATACAGATTCTGATTTTCGAATCCGAAGCGGTATATTGTATACACTTTGCAGGCATCCGGAGAGGGACATACCTTTCTGCCGGAGGAAGAACTGACAAAGCGTGCAGGAGAGCTTCTGGGTGTAGCAGAAGAAGCAATCGAAAAGCAGTATATGGATTTGTCGATAGAGCGGAAAATCATTATGAAACAGGAGGGCGAACAGGTTCAGATTTATGGTGCACCACTCTATTATACGGAAGTAAATACAGCCATGATGCTTAAGAATCTGGATATTGCCTATGATGTGTCAGATGCAGAGATTACCCAGCGAATTCATAAGATTGAGAAGCAGACCGGCATGGAACTGGATGAACACCAGAAAGAGGCTGTTTCGGAGGCAGTAAGAAACGGACTTTTGGTAATCACCGGTGGACCCGGAACTGGTAAGACGACGACAATTAACAGTATTATCAAATATTTTGAACTGGAAAGGCCTGGACATTTTCCTGGCAGCACCTACCGGAAGAGCTGCAAAGCGAATGAGCGAAATGACCGGATATGAAGCTAAAACCATACACCGGATGCTGGAATTAAACGGTGGAATGGAAGGAGCGGTAGGATTCGAACGAAATGAAAGTAATCCACTGGAAACGGATGTTGTAATTATCGATGAGATGTCTATGGTGGATATCAGCCTGATGCAGTCCCTTCTGAAGGCAATGGTAGCCGGAACAAGACTGATTCTGGTAGGAGACGTAAACCAGCTTCCGAGCGTAGGACCGGGAAGCGTATTAAAGGATATTATCGACAGCGGACAGTTCCATGTGGTACAGCTTACCAAGATTTTCCGACAGGCATCCCAGAGTGATATCATTGTCAATGCCCATAAAATCAACCGGGGAGAAGAAGTAGTGTTAGATAACAAGAGCATGGATTTCTTTTTTCCTGAAACGATATGATGCAGATGTGATTATCAATGTGGTACTACAGCTGATTATGCAGAAATTGCCTAAATTTGTAAATGCACAGCCTTATGATATACAGGTGCTGACTCCGATGAAAAAAGGAAATCTGGGCGTAGAACGATTGAATGCCATCCTGCAGCGATACTTAAATCCTCCCGCTCCGGATAAGAAAGAAAAAGAGTATGGCGATAAAGTGTTCCGCGAAGGGGACAAGGTCATGCAGATAAAAAATAATTATCAGCTGGAGTGGGAGGTCTTGAGTAAATATGGATTTGCCATTGACCGTGGAACCGGTGTGTTTAATGGGGATACGGGAATTATCCGTGAAATCAATGATTATAAAGAGACAATGACTGTGGTCTATGATGAAGACAAGGTGGTAGAGTACTCCTTTAAAATATTAGAGGAACTGGAACTGGCATATGCCATTACAATACATAAATCCCAGGGTAGTGAATATCCGGCAGTTGTAATTCCGCTTCTTGGGGGTCCGAGAATGCTGATGAACAGGAACCTTTTGTATACAGCGGTAACCCGGGCAAGAAAGTGTGTAACACTTGTGGGAAATGAAATGTGCTTCTATGAGATGGAACAGAATATTACAGAACAGACCAGATACAGCGGTCTGCGGGCGAGACTGGAAGAAAAAGTGTAGAGGCGGTTGACTGTACAGACATGCAGAACCTTCCGCCGACCGCTTCTTACGGGTGCCTGGAAAGAAAGAAAAACCAGCCGAAATGCTGTATTTTGCAGAATTCCGGCTGGTTTTTGCGTGTCTGACAACTTGCAAAGCAAATCATTTGTCAATTTTCGTTTAAAAACCGGCAGATACCAATTACTTGGATAATAAAGCTTTGTCATTGGCAAATTCTTCGCCACTGATTTCTTCAAATTTCTCTAATAAATCTTCTACGGTAAGATTCTTTTTCTCTTCTCCGGAAATATCTAAGATAACCTGACCTTCATTCATCATAATCAGACGGTTGCCATGAACAATTGCATCACGCATGTTGTGTGTTACCATCAGAGTGGTAAGGTTCTGCTCTGCAACTATTTTATCCGAAAGAGTAAGAACCTTTGCAGCAGTCTTTGGATCCAAAGCAGCGGTGTGCTCATCTAAGAGAAGCAGTTTTGGACGGTTTAAAGTAGCCATAAGAAGAGTCAGTGCCTGACGCTGGCCACCGGAGAGGAGTCCGACTTTAGAGGTAAGACGGTTCTCAAGTCCTAAATCCAGCTCTTTTAACAATTCTTTGTAATGTGCTCTTTCTGCCTTGGTAATACCGCTTCCAAGACCTCTGCTTTTGCCACGACGGGCAGCGATGGCAAGATTCTCATCGATTCCCATGGTAGCAGCAGTTCCCATCATAGGATCCTGGAATACGCGTCCTAAGAAACTGGCACGTCTGTGCTCGGACATTCTTGTAACATCTACGTCATCAATAGAAATGGAACCTTCATCTACAAGAAAGACTCCTGCAATGGCATTTAATAAAGTGGATTTTCCGGCGCCGTTTCCTCCGATGACTGTAACAAAATCACCTTCGTTTAAAGTAAGGGTAGTGCCGTTAAGAGCGGTTTTTCGTTAATGGTTCCCGGATTAAATGTTTTGTAAATATGATCAACTTTAAGCATTGGTTTTGTCTCCTTTCTTTACTGGTTTTGTAAAATATTTCTTCTTCCAGTAAGGAACTGCAAGGAAGAAAGCAACCACAAGCGCAGATAACAGCTTTAAGTAGTTAGTATCAAGACCAAGCCAGATAACAATCTGAAGTACAGCGTAGTAAATAACAGCACCGATAGCGACAGATAAAAGCTTCAACGCAAAGTTGTGGAAAATCTTTTCGAACAATACAGTACCGATAATAACGGCAGCAAGACCGATAACGATAGAACCACGTCCTGCATTGACATCTGCAAATCCCTGATACTGTGAGTAAAGAGCACTGGCAAGACCAACAAGACCGTTGGAAATCATTAAACCGATTACGGTATTGAAATTTGTGTTGATACCCTGGGCACGGCTCATATTCGGGTTGCATCCGGTAGCACGGATAGAACAGCCTCTTGCAGTTCCGAAGAACCAGTACAGGATAGCTATAATGGCGATGACAAAGATAGCAACGATAAATATGGTGTTTTTATAAAAAGCCACATTTTTTACATATCGTAAAGATACAATTAAATCGTATTTGTCAGCGCTGATTGCCTGGTTGGATTTGCCGCCAAGAATCTTTAAGTTAATGGAGTATAATCCAAGCTGGGTTAAAATACCTGCAAGGATTACCGGGATTCCCATTTTTGTATGGAAGATTCCGGTAATTAATCCTGCCAGCATACCGGATATGGTAGCGGCAAGGATTGCTACCCAGATATTCTGTCCAGAAGCAATCAGAGTAACACAGACAGCACCGCCAAGACTCATGGTTCCATCCACGGTTAAGTCTGCCACATCCTGTATTTTAAAAGTGATGTATACACCGATTGCCATAATACCCCAGATTAATCCCTGGGCTACAGCACCGGGCATAGCGTTTAATAAATCAGCAATTTGCAATTCCACAATAAGTTCCTCCGGTTTCTAAATAAATAATTCAAAAGTAAAAATTACTCAGACATGTCTAAAGCTTTGTAATCGTCTGGGACAGTGATGCCAAGCTTCTCACAGATGTCAGGGTTGTACTGTTTGGTAACTGCTGGAGCAAATTCAACTTCCATAGTGGATGGGTCTGCACCATTTACTAAGATTTCGTATGCCATTTTACCTGTCTGATATCCAAGGTCATAGTAGCTGATGGATAAGGTAGCAACACCACATCCTTTGCAGATACCGGCTTCCCCTGCAATAATTGGAACACCGGCTTCCCCTGCAATGTTATTGATAACTTCTGTATTGGAAGCTGCAGTGTTGTCGGTAGGAACGTAAAGAACATCGTTATCATTTACAGCACTCTGGACAACACTTGCAATATCGTTGGAATCAACGAAAGAATATGCAGTACAGGTGTAATTTAATTTTTCTAATTCTTCTTTGATAACATCAATCTGATACTGTGAGTTTGCTTCTGCGGAGCAGTAAAGCAGTCCGACATTTTTAGCATCCGGGAATAATTCATTTAACATAGCTGCCTGCTCGGACAGAGGAGCTAAGTCAGAAGTTCCAGAAATGTTACGTCCTGTTGTGCCTGACCAGTCAGAAATGTCAAGAGCGGTTGCGTAATCTGTTACGGAAGTTCCAAGAATAGGAATATCTGTAGTTGCAGCAGCTGCAGACTGAAGAGCAGGAGTTGCATTTGCAAGAATCAGGTCTTCGTTTTTGGAAACGAAGGAGTTGACGATAGTTGCACATGTGGCAGAATCACCCTGGGCGTTCTGCTCGTCAAAAACAACGTCATCACCTAATTTCTCGGTAAGATAGTCTTTGAATCCTTTTGTTGCAGCATCTAATGCCTCATGCTGTACGAGCTGACAGATGCCAACGGTGTACTTTGCGTTGGATGAACTTTTCTCTGTAGCGTTGGATGAACTTTTCTCTGTAGCGTCAGCGTTTTGGGTATCTCCTGCTTTGGAGCCACAGGCGGTCATGCTGAGTGCAAGAACTGCTGCAACTGAAAGAGAGAGAAATTTCTTCATTTTTTTCATAATAATTTCCTCCTGAAATATGTAATATTTTTTTGATTTAACGCGTTCGTGCGTCTGTGCGTTTATGCATTAAAGCGTTAATTCGAATAGACTAATTATAATAAGTAGAGAAAAATAAGTCAATAAATTAAATCCTATTTTTATCAGGAAAAATTAAGAGAATGTTAATGTTTTTGCAAAAGGGACTGTGCTAATATGTGCAAAGAGAGTTTTGGAAAGGAAATAATGAATATACTTGATATTATATTCCCAAGAAGATGCCCACTGTGTGATGAGGTGATACCGCCGGATGGAAAAATCTGCCCGGAGTGCATCGGAAAGGCAGAACTGGTGAAGGAACCGGTCTGTAAACGGTGCGGAAAACCCATTGGGAATGCCAGGAAGGAATATTGTGGTGACTGTGACCGGAAAAAACATTTTTTGATTCGGGAAAGGCAGTATTTGTCTATCAGGGGGCAGTGCAACACTCGCTGTATCGTTTTAAATATGCCAATCGGCGTGAATATGCAGCTTTTTATGGAAAAATGGCATGTATACAGTATGCCCGGTGGATTTCAAGACTGGGGATAGATGCAATCATACCGGTTCCGCTGCATCGGAAACGCAGGAGGGAGAGAGGGTATAATCGGGCAGAACTCTTTGCAAAGGAAATAGGAAAACGTACCGGAATTCCGGTAGAAACGAAATTGCTATATCGGTGTATAAATACCAGACCCCAGAAGGAACTTAATGACCAGGAACGCAAGAAAAATCTGAAAAAGGCTTTTACAATCGCACAAAATATAGTACAATTAAGAAAAGTTCTGCTTGTAGATGACATTTACACAACTGGAAGTACCGTGGATGCAGCAGCAGAATGTTTGAAGGTATCAGGAATACAAGAGGTTTATGTACTTTGCATTAGCATTGGCAGGGGGCATTAGGAGGAGAAAGAATGGACGTAAGAAACTGCAAAGGATGCGGAAGATTATTTAATTATTATGGGGGCGTACCGTTATGTAAAGCCTGCAAAGATAAACTGGAAGAGAAGTTCCAGGAGGTAAAAGAATATTTGCGGCAGAACCCGAATACTCCGATACAGGTTGTATCGGAAGATAATAATGTTTCTGTAAAACAGATTAAACAGTGGGTGCGTGAAGAAAGACTTGTCTTTTCAGAAGATTCACCACTTGGTCTGGAATGTGAAGGCTGTGGAACAATTATCAAAACAGGGCGTTTCTGTGAGAAATGCAAACGTAAAATGGAAACGGACTTCCAGAGTGTAATAATAAAGAAAAAACCGGTGGAGCCTCAGTTGGATAAGAGACCGAAGGAAAGAGATAAGATGAGATATCTGTAACTGTAGATTAAGAACTGCCGCAGTGACTGGTGGCAGTTTTTCTTTTCAGAAGATAATATCTATGTTATACTAAAGAGAGTTTGTTTAGGAGCAGAGTATGATTAGTAAAGAACGCGTCAGACATATGACAAAGCTGTCAGAATTCGAAAATGAAGAAAGTAAAGCCTGCCAGAAAGCAACACAGTATTTTAGAAGAGATTATGTTGCCATGGAGTTGATAAAAAGCTTTTTTGCCGGAACCATTGCGTTCGGACTTCTTTTTGTGCTGTGGCTTTTTTACGACATGGAGAATCTGGTAAAGAAAATTAATGATATGAATATGATTGGATTTGGCATCCGGATTGTAATGGTGTATCTGGTATTTCTGGCTGCTTATCTTATGATTACTTATATTATTTATAATCGTAGATATACAAAGGGGAGAAAACAGGTAAAGGAGTATTATAACAGACTGAAGAGGGTGAGCAGTCTGTATCGTGAGGAAGAAAATATATCTAATACGGATGACTGGGAGGTTTAGGATGACGGGTTTACTCGAACTGAAGGAGCGGTTAATCCGCTTTTTTGGAAAAAATGAAATATATGTGGTGCCGGTACTTAAGTTTATTCTGGCAACAGTGGTATTTCTGCTGATCAATCAAAATATTGGCTATATGACCAGACTGGCCGGACTTCCGGTAACACTGGTACTGGCACTGTTATGTGCGGTTCTTCCGGTCAATGCTATCCTGTTGTTTGCGTTCATTCTGATTGCTGCACATTTATTTGCACTGTCTATGGATGTATGCGTGGTAGGACTGATTCTTATGCTGGTTATCGCACTGCTGTATTTACGGTTTTCACCAAAAGATGGTTATTATGCAGTGCTGACACCGATAACATTTGCATTACATACCCCATATATCATGCCGATTTCGGCAGGACTGTTACGTACACCTGCATCTGCTACATCTATTGTGAGCGGAACTGTGATGTTTTATTTCCTGAAGGGAATAAAGGAAAATGAGGCAGTATTAAGTGCAGTGGAAGAGGACAGCAATGCGGCTTCTAAGATGGTGGTAGCAATCAACCAGCTGCTGGGAAATAAGGAAATGTATCTGGTACTGGCAACTTTTATTGTGATTTTACTGGTGGTTTATGTAGTGCGCCGCCTGTCCATAGATTATGCATGGACAGTGGCGTCACTGGCTGGTATTCTGATTGGACTTACTGTGCTGATTAGCGGTTTTGTAATGCTTGGAATCAAGGGACAAATCGTCTGGATTATTGTAGGAGGCGTAATTTCTACGGTGATTGCATTGATACAGCAGTTCCTGTTCTTTAACCTGGATTATAGCAGGACAGAACGGGTACAGTTTGAGGATGATGAATATTACTATTATGTAAAGGCGGTACCGAAGATTTATGTTACAACCAAGGAGAAAAAGGTAAAACGTATCGCAGCCAAGGATGAGGAAAAAGAACGTATTTCCCGCAAAGCATTGGCAGAGGAAATGGATATAGACGAAGATTTGCTGAAATAAGACAGAGAGGAAGTGGAACAGGTGCAGTCATTTTTGACAGTGTTGGAAAATTTTAAAGAAAATTATCTGGCGTGGGTAAGCGTTTTGAACATTACGGTATCAAAGACTGATATTGTAGAAATGCTTATTATTGCGTTCCTGTTTTATCACGTCCTGAAATGGATTAAGGATATACGGGCATGGATGCTGTTAAAAGGAATTCTTGTGATTTTAGCGTTTGTACTTGTGGCAGCAATCTTCCAGATGAATACAATTCTCTGGATAGCAGAGAAGACGATTAATGTAGCAATAATTGCAATCGTTGTTATCTTCCAGCCGGAGCTCCGGAAAGCACTGGAAGAATTGGGACGAAAGAAATTTATTTCATCCCTCTTTTCTTTTGATTTTGGGAAAGACGGAGTGGAACGTTTCAATGACCATACGATTGGAGAACTGGTAAAGGCAAGCTATGAGATGGGTAAGGTGAAGACCGGAGCCCTGATTGTAGTGGAAAATGAAATTATGCTGACAGAATACGAAAGAACCGGTATTGCACTGGATTCCCTGGTATCAAGCCAGCTTCTGATTAATATATTTGAAAAGAACACTCCGTTACATGACGGAGCTATTATTGTACGTGGGGACAGGGTTGTCTCTGCAACCTGTTATCTGCCACTGTCTGACAGCCTGGAACTGAGCAAGGATCTGGGAACCAGACATCGTGCAGCAGTTGGAATTAGTGAAGTGAGTGATTCTCTTACAATTGTGGTATCAGAGGAAACCGGAAAGGTTTCTATTGCGATGGGTGGACAGTTGTACCGTAATGTGGATGCGGAGTTTCTGCGCAGCAAACTGAAATTTCTCCAGAGCCGCAATATCGAACCCAAGCGCTTCCAATTACTGAAGAGGAGGTTACGCAATGTTAAAAAAGCTGACAAAACTGGTGACGAATAATTTTGGACTGAAGGTTGCAGCATTATTCTTCTCTGTTGTGCTGTGGCTTGTTGTTGTCAACATTGATGATCCGACACAGGCGAAGAACTTTACCACGTCTATTACGATAACCAATTCGGATTATATGACACAGCAGGGCAAATACTTTGAAGCAAAGGACAGTAATCTGCAGGTAACCTTTAAGGTTTCTACTGTGCGTTCTGTTATGAAGAACTTGAGCAATACTGATTTCCGGGCAGTAGCAGATATGGAAAATGTTGAGCAGGTAGACGGTGTATACCGGGTACCGATTGAGATAACTGCAACACGATATGCGTCTGCGGTGAACTTCCAGGGCAAAACACAGTATATGGAAGTAAATGTAGAAGATCTGATGCTGTCACAGTTTTCTATTAAGGCAAAAACAGTAGGAGATGCAGCTGAGAATTATGCGGTGGGAGATGTGCGGGTATCTCCGAACATCTTAAAAGTAACCGGACCGGAATCGGTGGTGAATCAGATTGATCATGTAGAAGCAACCATTGATGTAACAGGTGCATCCGCAGACTTGACGGATAGTGTAGTCCCGGTTGTATATAATGCAAACGGTGAGGCGGTAGACACCTCAAAGCTGAATTTTAATATTGATAAAGTGACAATTTCGGCTACGATACTTAATATCCGTAACCTTTCAGTAGAAATTGAACCGAGTGGAACGGTTGCAGATGGATTTGTATGCACCGGAGTGACGATTAATCCGAATAAGATAGCGATAAAGGGAACACCGGAAGCACTGAACGCAGCCGGAAGTATTGTGATTCCGTCAGACCAGCTGGATATCAGCGATGCAACTGGCAATGTAGTGAAGACAATTAACATTTCTTCTTATCTGCCGGATGATGTAGAGGTGGTCGATGCTGACAATCTGAATGTTGAAGTAACCGCAGTGGTGGAGCAGATTGTATCAGAATCTTATAGCATACCGGTTGAAAACATTGCAATTCAGAATCTGAAAGAGGGTTATGAAGCAGTCTTTGCAGAGAGCACAGTTACAATAACCTTAAAGGGACTGCGGAATGATCTGGATAAACTTATGGCAGACAGCATTAAGGGAAATGTAAATGCAGCAGGACTGGCAGAAGGTAATCATACCGTAACAGTTACCCTGGAGCTGGATGACAGCTTATATTCCGTAAATGGAACACAGTCTGCAGTGATAACCATAACAAAGAAATCAGAAGATACATCAGATACCACGAATAGAGAAATGACAATGGAACCCATACGGGTTCGAATGGTGGTACAGAAACGGGAACGGGCAGTACCAATGGAAATAATACGAATAATGGAAATTCGGAGGAAGATTAGAAAATGAGCAGAATGTTTGGAACAGATGGTGTACGAGGCGTTGCAGGAGCGGAGCTGACCATTGAACTGGCAACCAAGCTTGGGCAGGCAGGCGCGTATGTGCTGACGAAAGAGACGGAACATCAGGCGACATTAATTGTAGGATGTGATACAAGAATTTCCGGAGGAATGCTTGCAAATGCACTGATGGCAGGAATCTGTTCTGTAGGAGCCAATGCAATCTATGTAGGGGTTATGCCGACACCGGCGATTGCCTATCTGACAAGAAAGCATAAAGTAGATGCGGGTGTTGTGATCTCGGCCTCGCACAATCCGGTGGAATTTAACGGAATCAAGTTCTTCAACGGCGAGGGCTACAAGCTTTCCGATGCACTGGAGGATGAGATTGAAGCGCTGATCCGCAACAACATGAAGGACGTTGTACTGCCGATTGGATCCGGTGTGGGAAGAATTGACTATCGTTTTGATTTGCGTGATGAATATGTGAAATTTATGAAGAAATGTGTGCCGGTTGATTTGACCGGTATGAAGATTGTGATAGACTGTGCAGAGGGTGCATCCTACTATACATCGGTTAAGACATTAAAAGACCTGGGTGCAGATCTGGTTGCTATCCATACGAAGCCGGATGGAACCAATATCAATGCCAACTGCGGTTCCACCCATATGGAAGAACTTCAGGCAAGGGTTGTTTATGAAAAAAGCAGACGTTGGCCTTGCATTTGATGGCGATGCTGACCGTATGCTTGCGGTAGATGAAAAAAGGTAACCTGGTGGATGGCGACCAGCTTATGGCAATCTGTGGATGCCATGTGAAGAAAAAAAGGAACTTTAAAGAAAAATACCATTGTAGTAACCGTTATGACCAATCTTGGTTTCAGTCTGATGGGAGAGCGGGAAGGCATCCATGTAGAGAAAACCAAGGTCGGAGACAGATATGTCCTTGAAAATATGCTGGAGAATGGCTATAATATCGGGGGTGAGCAGTCCGGACATATTATATTCTTAGATGATAATACAACCGGTGACGGACTTCTTTCCGGACTTCATTTATTACAGGTAATGAAGGAAACCGGCAGGAAATTATCTGAGCTGGCAGAGGTGATGGAAGTATTGCCGCAGGCACTTGTAAATGCCAAAGTGCCGAATCACAAGAAAGAAAAATTCATGGAATATACTGAGATTGCAGAGGCAATCAAGGCATTGGAAGAGAAATTCAATGGGGAAGGAAGAGTGCTGATTCGTCCATCCGGAACCGAGCCGCTGGTAAGAGTTATGATTGAGGGAAAGAACCAGAGCGAGATTGAAGAAGAAGCACAGAAGCTGGCTGAATTAATTACCAATACAATGCTGTAATCAGGAGGGGAATAGAAATGGTAAGTCAGAAAGTTAAAATAAAGAATCCAACAGGATTACATTTGCGTCCGGCAGGAATACTCTGCAAGGAAGCAATGCAGTATAAATCGTTAGTAACATTTCATTATCGCGGAAATACCGCTAATGCCAAAAGTGTTTTAAGCGTACTGGGTGCGTGCATCAAATTTGGAGATGAAATCGAATTTGTCTGCGAAGGTGATGATGAGGACGAAGCATTAAAGGCAATGGTAGAAGCCGTAGAAAGTGGATTAGAGAATAAAAGATGAAAAAAATACTGGTAACTGGATGTAATGGACAGTTAGGAAGAGCAATTCGCAAGGAATATGCAGCAAGTGATGTGGAATTTATCAATACAGATGTAGTAGAGGGAGAAGGTGTTGTATCTCTTGATATTACTGATGTAGATGCAGTACTGAAGCTGGTACGTGCAGAGAAACCGGATGTTATCATCAACTGCGCCGCACATACCAATGTAGACAAGTGTGAGGAACAGTGGGATCTTGCATATAAGATTAATGCAATCGGACCAAGAAACTTAAGTATTGCAGCAACCGAAGCAGATGCAAAAATGATTCATGTATCTACGGATTATGTTTTTGAAGGAAATGGGACAAGACCATACACAGAGTTTGATGCACCAAATCCGGTAAGTGCTTATGGAAAGACCAAGTTAGAGGGTGAAAACTTTGTAAAGGAATTTGCAAAGAAACATTTTATCTTAAGAACAGCATGGCTTTATGGGGATGGAAAGAACTTTGTCAAGACAATGCTGGCATTGGCAGAGAATCATGATGAATTAAATGTAGTTTGTGACCAGGTGGGAACACCTACCAGCGCAGTGGAATTAGCAAAAATGATTCATTATCTGGAAGGCACAGAGAATTATGGAACCTTCCATGCAACCTGTGAAGGAGATACCAACTGGGCAGATTTCGCAGAAGCAATCTTCAAAAGAGCAGGAAAGAATGTAAAAGTAAATCATGTAACCAGTAAGCAGTACAAAGAGATGAATCCGGCATCCGCTAACAGACCGGCATACTCTATCTTGGAGGATTATATGATTAAGCTTACCAGTGACTTTGTAATGGCAGACTGGCAGGATGCACTGGATGTCTATATGAAAGAACTGTTGGGATAATAGGTGAAAAAATGGAACCATTAGTAAGCGTATGTATTCCGGCATATAATAATGCGGAATACATTAAAGATACGATTGATTCAATTCTAAATCAGACATATCAGAATATAGAGCTTGTAATTGTGGATGATAATTCAAAAGATAATACTTATGAACTGATTCGGGAAATCGGGGATGAGAGGATTAAGCTTTATCATAATGATAAGAATCTTGGAATGTCAGGAAACTGGAACCGCTGTCTTTCCTTATGCACCGGTAAATATGCAAAGCTTGTCTGTGCAGATGATATTTTATCACCGGATGCATTGAAGCGGGAAGTAGATGCTTTAGAGGCAAATCCTACAGCAGTGATTGCAGAAAGTGATACCAAGCTGATTGATTTAAATGGAAAAGGAAAAGGCTTTTATAAACGCTATAAGAAGAGCGGACTGGTAGATGGAAAAGAAATCTGCCGGAAGGGCTTCTTTTCACAGGATTATTTCGGAGCACCACAGGCAAATACTTTCCGGAGAGATGTGGCAGAGAAAATCGGAGGATTTGATACAGATTATACCTATATCTTAGACTATGATTTCTTTGTTTCCCTGGCATGTGAAGGCGATGTTTATATCATACACGAACCACTGAATTTCTTCCGTGTGCGAAAAGGTTCAAATACCGGAGAAGTTATGGGGGGCAACAAGAGAAAAAACAAAAGTATATGTAGAGGAACATCTGCATTTACTGGAGAAAAACAAAGAACGCTTGAAACTGACACCGAAAGATATCAGACGCAGTGTTATGATTCGCAAGTTCCGCTGTTTTGCGGCATCTGTATATCTGAAACTGTTTGTGCATAAATAAGCGAAAGGGGACTAAAATGGATAAAATTGCAGTATTGATTCCCTGCTATAACGAGAGTAAAACAATCGTAAAGGTAGTAGAGGATTTTAAACGGGTAATTCCGGAAGCTGTTATTTATGTATATGATAATAATTCAATGATGGAACGGACGAGCTCGCAAGAAGTGCCGGTGCGGTCGTACGTTATGAATATCAGCAGGGAAAAGGAAATGTTATTCGAAGAATGTTCCGTGAAATTGATGCGGAATGTTATATCATGACAGATGGAGATGATACCTATCCGGCAGAATCAGCACCGGAGATGATAAAACAGGTGCTAGAGCATGGAGCAGACATGGTAGTAGGAGACAGACTTTCTTCTACTTATTTCCAGGAAAATACCAGACCATTCCACAATTTTGGTAATTCCCTGGTGCGTAAATCTATCAATCTTTTCTTCCACACGGATATTAAAGATATTATGACAGGTTATCGTGCGTTCAGTTATCAGTTTGTAAAATCATTCCCGGTATTATCCAAGGGATTTGAAATTGAAACAGAAATGAGCATTCATGCAGCAGATAAGAATATGCAGGTAGACAATGTGATTATTGAGTACCGTGACAGACCGGAGGGAAGTGTATCCAAGCTGAATACCTATTCAGATGGATTTAAGGTACTGCGTACCATTGCAAGACTGTACCGGACCTATAAGCCAATGTCATTCTTTGGCATTATTGCATTTATACTGGCTGCTCTTGGAGTTGGTTTCCTGATACCGGTATTGGTAGTATATGCAAAGACCGGAATGGTGCCGAACTTCCCGACTTTATTTGCTTGCTGTTTTACGATATTGGCAGCAACCCAGGCATTCTTCTCGGGACTTATTCTGCAGACCATTGGACAGAAGAACCGGCAGGATTTTGAAATGGAACTGCAGGCAATCGAAGAGAGAAAGAAAAAACTGGATAAAGAATAGAACTGTTAAATTATGTACAAAAATGTGCACAAACTTCTAAAAAGTTGACAAACAAATGAGGACTGTGCCATAATAAAACGATTTTTAAATCAGGAGGAGAATAAGATGAGAACTTATTTAGTAACTGGAGGAGCTGGATTTATTGGTTCAAACTACATTCACTACATGTTTCGTAAATACGACAATGAGATTCGTATTATCAATGTAGACGCATTAACTTATGCAGGAAACTTGGAAAATTTAAAAGACATCGAGAACAGAGACAACTATACATTTGTAAAAGCAGATATTACAGACAAAGAAGCAATCCGCAAAGTGTTTGCAGAAAATGACATTGACCGCGTGGTACATTTCGCGGCAGAGAGTCATGTTGACCGTAGTATCAAAAACCCTGAAGTATTCGTTCATACCAATGTAATGGGTACTGCAGTTATGTTAAACTGTGCAAAAGAAGCATGGGAACTTCCGGATGGAAGCTTCAAGGAAGGTAAGAAATTCCTTCACGTATCCACGGACGAAGTATATGGTTCCCTTCCGGATGATGGAAAGAGCTTCTTCTATGAGACAACACCATATCAGCCACACAGCCCATACTCTGCAAGTAAGGCATCTTCTGATATGTTAGTAAAATCTTATATTGATACTTATCATTTCCCGGCAAATATTACCAATACATCCAATAACTATGGACCTTACCAGTTCCCGGAGAAACTGATTCCGTTAATCATCAACAATGCTTTACACGGAAAGAAACTCCCGGTATATGGTGATGGAATGAACATCCGTGACTGGTTATATGTAGATGATCATGCAAAGGGAATTGACATGGTTCAGGAGCAGGGACGTCTTGGACAGACTTATAACATCGGTGGACACAATGAGAAGCGTAATATCGAAATCATCAACATCATTATTGAAACTTTACAGGAGATTCTTCCGGATGATGATCCAAGAAAAGCAAATGTAAGCAAAGATTTAATCACTTACGTAGAAGACCGTAAAGGACATGACAGACGTTATGCAATCGCTCCGGACAAAATCAAAGCTGAGATAGGCTGGGAACCGGAGACGATGTTCAAGGATGGAATTAAGAAGACCATCGCCTGGTATTTAGAACATGAAGACTGGATGAACAATGTAACCAGTGGTGACTACCAGAAATATTATGCAGATATGTATAAAGATAAATAAATAGAAGTATAGAAAGAGAAGCGGATAGGAAAATACAAGACCTGTCCGCTTTTTTTTTTTGTGCGTTTTCGCCAGTATTTCCACGGGTACTACAGAAATTATTAAGGAAAATATAGATGAAAAATACGATGTAATATGTTATAATTAAATGATTTATTAGGTGAAAGAATGCGTTGGAGAACGTAAACAATATGATTAAGGAGGATTTTTCCATGAAAGGTATTATTTTAGCCGGAGGTTCCGGAACAAGACTTTATCCATTAACCAAGGCAGTATCCAAACAGATTATGCCGGTATATGACAAACCAATGATTTATTATCCATTATCTACACTGATGTTAGCAGGAATCCGTGAGGTGCTGGTTATCTCTACACCAAGAGACCTTCCGGTATTTGAGGAGTTATTAGGAGATGGAAGCCAGCTTGGAATGTCTTTCTCTTATGCGGTACAGGAACAGCCAAGAGGACTTGCTGATGCATTTATTATCGGCGAAAAATTCATTGGAAATGATGCAGTAGCATTGGTATTAGGAGACAATATTTTTTACGGACAGAGTTTCTCAAAAGTTCTTCGGAGCGCAGCTGAGCGTACAGAGAGCCAGCCAGGAGCAACCATTTTTGGATATTATGTAAAAGATCCAAGAGAATACGGTGTAGTAGAATTTGATGAGAATGGAAAAGCATTGTCCATCGAGGAAAAACCGGAAAATCCGAAGTCAAACTATGCAGTACCGGGACTCTATTTCTATGACAATGATGTAGTAGAGATTGCAAAGAATGTAAAACCATCTGCAAGAGGAGAAATTGAAATTACAAGTGTTAATAATGAATATCTGAACCGTGGAACCCTTCAGGTTGAGACCTTAGGAAGAGGATTTGCCTGGTTAGACACCGGAAACCATGACATGCTTCTTGCAGCGGCAGATTTCGTGGCAGCATTCCAGAAACGTCAGGGATTATATATTTCCTGTATCGAAGAGATTGCATACAAGAGAGGATTCATCGATAAAGCACAGTTAGAGAAGCTGGCGCAGCCATTACTTAAGACTGCATATGGTCAGTATCTGATAGACGTTGCTAACGGATTATAAAATAGAGTTGGGTATTATTGTAGAAAAGCGAGGAAGAGAAAAATGGGAAAAATCAAAGTAACAAACGACTGTAATGGAATCAAAGGATTAAAAGTAATTGAACCTACAGTTTTCGGAGATGCCAGAGGATATTTCATGGAGACCTATAACTATAATGATTTCAAGGAAGCAGGAATTGACTGTGAATTCGTACAGGACAACCAGTCTGCATCCAAGAAAGGTGTGCTCCGTGGACTTCATTTCCAGATCAACTATCCACAGGACAAGCTGGTGCGTGTGGTAAACGGAGAAGTGTTTGACGTCGCAGTTGACTTAAGAGAAGGTTCTGAAACCTTTGGAAAATGGTTTGGAGTTACTTTGTCTGCAGAGAATAAGAAACAGTTTTTCATTCCAAAGGACTTTGCGCACGGATTCATCGTATTAATCCGATCATGCAGAGTTTTGTTATAAATGTACTGATTTCTATCATCCAAACGATGAGGGCGGACTTCTGTGGAATGACCCGGATATCGGAGTAGAATGGCCGATGCCGGAAGGAATGACAGAGGCAGACTTGATTTTATCCGACAAAGATAAAGTATGGCATGGCATCAAGGCATATGCAGAGAATAAGAATAACTGCAAGAAAGACTGATAGGCAGTTGAAGTAACATAAGGAGTAAATGATATGTCTAAGAAGAGACTCGCAGCCAGCCTGCTGGTGGTACTGTTTGGTATATTGGCGAACATCCTGGTTTTCAGATATGAACCGGCTTTAAGTGAGAAGAAGGTTACGGTAAAGGTAACACTTACATCCGATGAAGAAAATTATATGGAGATGTTCTATCTGACAGACGGACAGAAAATGCCGGATGATTTCAAGGCAGAACAAAGCAGCGGAGTGAATTATAAAAAAGCTGGAACAGAGAAAACGTTAGAATATACCGTGCCGGCAGATGCTTCATATCTTCGCTTTGATTTGGGAAGCGGAGCATCCGAGACAACTATTTCCGGCATAACCGTTGAAAGTAATGGAAAAACTGCGGTAATAGATCAGAATGTTTTTTCAGAAACAGTGCGTCTGCAGGAAGTAAAACAGAATAATGTTTCAGACGGTATTAACCTGACAGCAGAAAAAGAGGATCCTTACCTGGTATGGAATACAGAGAACTGGGGAATTGCGAAGCTGGTAAAGGACAGCCTGTGGCTTCGGTATCTTCTGGTTAAAATCCTTGCGTGTGTTGTATTAGATATCATTCTTATTGTTACATTAAAAGCAGGTAAAAAGCTGATTGTTCTTCCGAAAGAAGTGTATCAGAACAGAAAGCTGCTCTGGAATTTGTCAAAGAATGATTTTAAAACTAAATTTGCAGGTTCCTACCTTGGTATTATCTGGGCATTTATACAGCCGATTGTAACGGTAGTGGTATACTGGTTCGTATTTGAAAAGGGATTAAAGGCTGGCGGAATCAACACCAGAGCCGGAATTGATGTTCCGTTTGTACTCTGGCTGGTTGCAGGTCTGGTGCCGTGGTTTTTCTTCCAGGATGCATTAAACGGTGGAACCAATGCCCTGATCGAATACAATTATCTTGTGAAGAAGGTTGTATTCAAGATAAGTATTCTCCCAATTGTGAAAGTAGTATCTGCACTGTTTGTACATGTATTCTTCGTAGTATTTACGCTGGTGCTGTATAGTGCATATCACTATTATCCGGATTTATATACATTGCAGATTGTGTATTATACCTTTGCCATGTTTATTATGGTATTGGGAATCGTGTATGCAACCTGTGCGATTGTAATCTTTTTCCGTGATTTAACACAGGTGATTAACATTGTTCTGCAGGTTGGGATGTGGATGACACCGATTATGTGGAACATTGATACCATGGAATTATCTCCAGTGCTGATTACCATATTCAAACTGAATCCGATGTACTATATTGTGGCAGGATACCGGGATGCGTTGATTAATAAGGCGTGGTTCTGGGAAAATGCACCACTGACTTTATACTTCTGGCTTCTGACAGCGGTATTATTCGGTATCGGAACCATGATATTTAAGCGGTTGAAGATTCATTTTGCAGATGTATTATAGGAAGGCATAGGATATGAGCGAAGTAGCAATTAGAGTAGATGATGTAAGCAAATTATATAAGCTTTATGATAAACCTTCAGACAGACTGAAGGAATCGTTAGGCTTGACACGAAAGAAATTATATAAGGAACATTATGCACTGCATAATGTTTCTTTTGATGTAAAAAAGAGGAGAAACCGTTGGCATAATCGGAACCAACGGATCCGGAAAATCTACGATTCTTAAGATTATTACCGGAGTCTTGAATCCGTCCGGTGGTCATGTAGAGATTGATGGAAGAATTTCTGCACTGTTGGAGCTGGGCGCAGGCTTCAATATGGAATATACCGGAATTGAGAATATCTACCTTAATGGAACCATGATTGGTTTTTCCAGGGAAGAGATTGATGCAAAGCTGCAGGCTATTCTTGATTTTGCAGATATCGGTGATTTTATCTATCAGCCGGTAAAAACATATTCCAGTGGTATGTTCGTGCGTCTGGCATTTGCGGTAGCGATTAATATTGACCCGGAAATCCTGATTGTCGATGAGGCGTTGTCGGTAGGAGACGTATTCTTTCAGGCAAAATGCTACAAGAAATTTGAAGATTTTAAGAAAATGGGAAAAACCATCCTTTTTGTCAGCCATGATCTGGGCAGCATCGGAAAATACTGTGACCGTGTTGTACTTTTAAACAGAGGAAAGAAGCTGGCAGAGGGTACACCAAAAGAAATGGTAAGCATGTATAAGCGAATCATGGTCAATCAGGATAAGGCGGAGGAAATCGCAGCACACCAGATGGACATGAGCTCCTTGGAAGAAGATGATGAAAAGGAAATCAAAGAGGCTGCCTGCGAAGGACAGTGGAAGAATCATTACAATCTGAATCCGGATGTGGATGAATATGGCAATGGTGCCGCTGAAATTGAAGACTTTGCCATAATAGATGAGAATGGTAATTATACCAATGCAATTGTAAAAGGAACACGATTCCGGCTGAAATCCAAAGTAAAATTTAAACAGGATGTTCATGATCCGATATTTACCTATACCTTTAAAAATATACAGGGTGTGGCAATAACCGGAACCAATACCATGTATGAGAAGAAGGATGTTCCATTGGCAAAAGAAGGGGAGACTTATGTTGCAACCTTTGAGCAGGATATGTTCCTGCAGGGAGGGGAATACTTATTGTCCATGAGCTGTACCGGATATCGTGACGGTGAGTTCCAGGTATACCACAGATTATATGATGTATGCAATGTGACGGTGGTTTCAGATAAAAATACCGTAGGTTTTTATGATATGAATTCTGTTACGACAGTGGAGAAGATAGAAGAGTAAGAGAAAGTTGTAGGGTCAGGATTTGAATATAGTAGAAAAGGCAGAAAAAATAATACTGAAAACCAGAAAATGGAAGAACTGCTCAAAATAGTGCAGCAATATACTGAGGATGATTTTCAGCAAATTATATCTGAAAAGAAGAACTTTTTTTTCTATATCATCTTTCGCCTATGCGAAGAAATATTCTGGAATGGTATCCTTTTAAGAAAGATGCAAAAGTATTAGAAATAGATGCAGAATGCGGGGCTGTTACAGGATGTATTGCTGATAAAGTATTACAGGTGACAAGTCTTGAAAACAATGATTTGCAAAGACAGATAAATGAATGCAGAAATAGTAAAAAAGAAAATCTCAGAGTGTTTACAGGAACATATGATAAAATGGAAAATGAGTTAGAGAGGGATTATGATTATATTGTAATGGTCGGCTCATTTTCGAAAGCACCTGATTATTTTGCTGATGAAAAACCATATCATACATTTATAAAAAGTGCATTTAATCATCTGAAAGACGGTGGAGAAATACTAATAGCGTGTGATAATCGTATAGGAATGAAGTATTGGTCAGGTTGTCAGGAAGAATTATATTCTGATTATTTTATTGGAATACAGGACTATATAGGTTTTGATAACCATAAGATGAGAAACTTTTCAAAAAAAGAAATAGAGAATATATTACAGGAAATAAGCAATCTGGAATATAAATTTTATTATCCATATCCGGATTATAAGTTTCCGATGGCAATATATTCTGATGAATATCTGCCTAAGAAGGCGGAATTAAGTATGAATATAAGAAATTTTGACAGAAGCCGTCTGCTTTTATTTGATGAGACAAAAGCATTCGATGGAATTATTGGTGCCGGACTTTTCCGGGAGTTTTCCAATTCTTTTTTGCTTAGGATAAAAAAAAGGAGACTAAAAGAGAATGGATAAAATTCTTTTTGTTAAATATTCTAATGATAGAGCCAATCGATTCGCCATTTGTACAGAGATTTTTGCAAATGGGGATAAGAAGCTTTTAAAAAAAAGAGCAACAACAGAAAGTGCAAGAGAACATATAAAAAATATAGCATCATATTATGCACCTTTGAAAAGACAATTTGAAGGAGCCCTTAATGTTGCCGGATGCCAAAAAGAGTATGATGAAATAAACTTTGAGATGGTAGAGGGGAATGGATTAGATAAAATTATTGACTCATATTTTGAAAAAAATGAGATGGACAAAGTTTTTCAAATCATATCAGAGTTTGCTCAAAAAAATATATGGATTAAAAGATAAGGATGTATTTACAATTACACCCTCTTTTGAAAAAGTTTTTGGTATGGTGCATTTTGAAGAAACACAGTATGCTTTAAAAATAACAGATATTGATATGCTGTTTGATAATATTATCGTAAAGGATAATAACTGGACAGTTATTGATTATGAGTGGAGCTTTCAATTTCCTATACCGGTAAAATTTGTTATATATCGTACATTAGCTTATTGGTATGCCCGCCTGGAAAATAGAAGAAATATGGAACAGGATTTTTTGATGGAAATGGTTGGAATAACTCCACAAGAACAGATTCAATTTGCAAAAATGGAAAAGAAATTTCAACAGTATATCATGGATGATAATATTCCATTACGAGATATGCCGAAAATGATGAACCATAAAACTGTAGATTTAAATCACATCCTTTCCGCAGTTGAACTTGAAGAAACTATGCAGGTATTCTATGGAAAGGATAGGAATTTTAAAGAAGAAAATTCTTACTTTAAAAAGTGCAGGAATTAGAAGATGGAAACCTGAAGGTGAAAGTAGAAATTCCAGAGGGAATGCAGCAACTCCGACTAGATCCGGTTGAGGAGCCATGTATCATTAGCATAGAACATATTTATAATGCGCAGGGCGAAGAAAAAGAAAAGATAGAAACAAATGGTGTTGAACTCTCAAATAAGATTTTTTTCTTTGAAACGAGTGATCCGCAGATTTTATTGCAGGCAAGAGAAGAAGATGGATGCTTAAACATCGTTTATAGAAAAATAAATTTAAATGCTTTTTCAAAAGATATCATTCATAATATAGATTTTATCATTAGGGATGAGAGAGAAAAGAATCGACTGGGACAAGCTGCATTACAATTAGAAGTAGAAGAAAGAAAGAACAAAGAAGCTTTATTGAAGAACCAAATAGAGATAAATAATGAACTATCAAAAAACAATGAGAATTTAAAACTTGAAAAGGAAAATTTAAATTTCCAGATAGAACAATATAAAGAAATGTATGAAGCAATCATAAATTCAAGGTCATGGAAAATAACAAAACCTATCCGTGATATGGCAGATAAAATGAAAAGGGTTAAGAAAAAATGATAAGAGAACATGTTGCAATTGAAGAAAAAGAATATATTTATAGTATTGATAAAATTTGTTGCTATGTCAATGATGATAACAGGGCATATTTACAAATTGTAGGTTGGGCATTTCTTAAAAGTGGCAAAAACAAAAATTTGCAGGTTTATATAAATAATAAGCAAACTGAAATGTATATGAAATATATAGACAGAGCAGATGTCCAAAAAATGTATAAAGACTATAATATTAACTTAAATTCCGGCTTTGTAATAGATGTGGAATTTGAGGTGGAGAATCAGAACGAGTGCAATATTGGTATTGGATATGAAAGTGGACAAATATTGTTTGAGGCAAACTTAAAGGAATATATGGAATTCGAGGTAGAGCCTGAAATCAAGTATTATATCGAGCAAACCGTATATAATAATGAAATTATATCTATTGATGGCTGGGGATTTACCACATCAGTTATTGATATGCAGAAAATAGACAGTGTACCAGTAGAGTTGAGCGTTATAAATGAAGATGGTCAGCAGGAAACGATTATGTTGAAAAGAAAGTATCGGGCTGATGTAAATGAAAATTTTGGGTTAGAGAAAAGTAAAAAAGAATTTGGATTTGAGGTAAAGTGGAAAAATACGCAAAAAAATAAAGGCATTTACACTGTTGTTTTAAAAGGCGGAAAAACTTCTGAAAAATTTATTGTGGAATGCAATAAATTAGTAGATCAGTGCCAGGGAAGAAAACAGAAAATATGAAAATTTTTTCGACATGTTAAAGAATAGAGATGAAGAATTGTTCATAGATGATTGGCATTATCTGGTAAACTTTGGATGGAAGAAGTATTGTGACAGAATAAAAAGCGGTTTCAGGATACAGAAGAGGTTTATAATGTCTGGAGAAAAAATATATCCCGAATGCCAGAAAATTGAAAAAGCAGAGGGCAGAAAAGCTGGATTATGAACCATGTATCAGTATTATAGTGCCTACATATAAAACACCGGAAAAATTCTTGAAGGAGATGATTGATTCCGTAAGAAATCAGAGCTATGAAAACTGGGAATTGTGCATTGGAGATGGCAGCGTTACAGAGGATACCGTTAAAAATGTGGTTGAAAGTTATCAGAAAAAGGATAAGCGGATAAAGATGCTTTGCCTTTCAGAAAATCTCGGAATAGCAGGAAATACCAATGCGGCGTTGTCTATCGCAACGGGAGATTATATAGCATTACTGGATCATGATGATATACTGGCACCAGATGCACTTTATGAAGTCGTAAAATGGATGAATGAGCATTATAAAGATGAAACAGATGTCATTTATACCGATGAAGATAAAGTTTCCTTTGATTTAAAGGATTATTTTGAACCTCATTTCAAATCAGATTATAATTTGGATTTGATTCGGAGTAATAACTATATCTGCCATTTATTTGTGGCTAGAAAAAGTATTGTGGACCAGGTGGGTGGCTTCCGAAAAGAATATGACGGTTCACAGGATTATGATTTTATATTGCGTTGTATAGAACAAAGCAAGCATGTAGAACATGTTCCGAAAGTATTGTATCATTGGCGTTGTCATCCGGGCTCAACAGCAGCAAATCAGGAAAGCAAAATGTATTGTTATGAAGCTGGAAAAAGAGCAATAGAAGACCACTTAAAACGCAGGGGAGAGGATGGATGTCAGGTTGTGATGACAGAGCATCTGGGATTTTATCATGTGATATATCCAATACGTGAACATAAGAAGGTATCAATTATTATACCGAATAAAGACCAGAGAGAAATACTGGAGCGTTGTATAGAGTCGGTTATACAGAAAACAGATTACAAAAACTATGAGATTATTATTGTAGAGAATAATAGTACAACAAATGAAATATTTGAATATTATAAAACAATAGAGCAGCGTGAAAACATCCGGGTTGTAATATGGAAGGACAAGTTTAATTATTCTGCAATAAATAATTTTGGAGTAAAGTATGCGAATGGAGAGTACCTTCTGTTTTTGAATAATGATATAGAAGTAATCAGGGAAAACTGGCTGAGTGAAATGCTTGCAAATGTTCAACGTAAAGAAGTTGGAATCGTAGGAGCAAAATTGCTTTATCCGGACAATATGGTGCAGCATGCAGGTGTTATTATTGGCATGGGTGGAATTGCCGGGCATCCTTTATCCAGACATCCGGCAGATGATTGTGGTTATTTCGCAAGAGGAATTATCCAGCAGAATCTGAATGCTGTAACAGCAGCGTGTATGCTCACGAAAAAAGAAGTTTATGAGAAAGTGAAGGGATTTGAAGAAAAGCTGGCAGTGGCTTTTAATGATATCGATTTATGCCTGAAAGTAAGAAAAGCGGGCTATTTAATAGTATATGATCCAGAAGCGTTATTGTATCACCATGAGTCTATTTCCAGAGGAAAGGAAGATACTTTGGAGAAACGAAATCGTTTTGAGGGCGAAGTAGATTATATGGCGAAAAAATGGAAAGATGTTTTAGAAAAAGGTGACGAGTATTATAATCCTAATTTAAGCTTGTTATCCGGAAATTTTGAACTGAAGAAAGAATCGGAGATGCAATGAAGAGAAAAGTAAAGAAAAGAGCGCAAAGGTTATTAACATTAGTGCTGGCAGCATGTTTCATGCTGGCACAACCGACAGAAGCTACGCAGGTAGTAAATGGGGTCAATTCTACCATAAATACATATTATGACGGTGGATACAGTATTATGGGACCGACAACGGTTACCATTGGACAGATGATTAATTATTATCAGGCAAATCAGGCTTATCCGGCATTTTACGCCAATACGGATGCACCAAATATTTATGTATTCTGCATGATGTATATGGAAGAATGTAATGCCGAGGGCGTCCGTGCCGAGGTGGCATTCGCGCAGGCAATGAAGGAAACAGGATTTCTCCGTTACAGAGGAGATGTCCATATTGAGCAGTTTAACTTTGCAGGACTTGGTGCTACCGGTAATGGCAATCCGGGTAACAGCTTTCCAACCGTTCGTATGGGAATCCGTGCCCAGGTGCAGCATTTAAAAGCATATGCGACATCAGAACCATTGAATCAGGAAGTCGTAGACCCGCGTTACAGCCTTGTAAATAAAGGCAGTGCACCATATGTAGAATGGCTTGGCAAACATGAGAATCCAACGGGAATCGGCTGGGCAACTGCATGGGGCTACGGAAACAGTATTGTAAATGATTATATTGCAAGAATGCGGAATTATTCTACCTATTCCACCTGGTATCAAGGAGTGAACTATGAGGCAGTATACAACCCGGATTATTATATGTTACATAATCCGGATGTGGCAGCCGTATGTGGCGGAAGTTCCGACAGTCTGCTTTCTCATTTCCTGAATTATGGAATGAAGGAAGGACGGCAGGGAATTGTATATTTTGATGTAAATTCTTATAAACGCCGGTACAAGGATCTTCGAATGGCTTTTGGAAATGACCTTAAATCATATTATCTTCACTATGTATATTATGGACAGAGTGAACACAGAATTGCATCCGGACCGGTTGACAACTTTGATGCGGTAACGGTTTATAATGGAGTGGATTATTCTCCTGTCTATGATTATAATTATTATGTAAATAAGTATCCGGATATCCGGGCAGCCTTTGGAGATGATGATATGGCAGTTCTTGCTCACTTTGTAAATTATGGAATGGGCGAAGGACGGCGGGGTAATGAGGCATTTGATATAAATTCTTATCGGAATGCGTATTCTGACCTTAGGGCAGCTTTTGGAATGGATTTAAAACAGTATTATCTGCATTATCTATATGCCGGTAAATCGGAAAGACGTGTAACCAGTGGCGTAACAGAACTGGTTAATCCGTTGACTGTATATAATGGGGTAGATTATTCTTCTGTATACGATTATAATTATTATATCAATCTTTATCCGGATATAAGAGCAGCCTTTGGAAATGATGACAGAGCAGTCCTTGCACATTTTGTAAACTGTGGAATGGCAGAGGGAAGAAGAGGAAATGCAACCTTTGATGTAGCTGGTTATCGTAATAAGTATGCGGATTTGCAGCAGGCATTCGGAAATGACTGGAAGGGGTATTATGAGCATTATGTGCAGTATGGAAGATTAGAGGGCAGATAAGAAAGTGATGTAGATGAAATGGGCAATACGAAGAGTAGAAAACGAGCAGTAATTCTTATTTTAATAAGTGCATTATGCTTAAGTGGATGTGGAAAAGAAGTGCATGAAACTGCATTTACAGACAGTGTTGCACCGGAAGATTATGGCTTGGAAATGGAGACAGTTCCTATTTCCGTAGATGGAGTAAAGGGAAGTTACACCTTCCTTTATATGACGGATGACCAGGCAATCTTTGAAAACAGAGATGATCTGGGCTGGTTTGGAAATACCGAAACCCGTGCATTTCGGGATGATGCAGGTATTCCATCAGGAGAAAATATAGAGCATTGGATACAGTATGCCAATGACAGCAAGGTCGATGCATTTCTTACCGGCGGAGATATGATTGATTATGGCTCTACAGAAAACATACAGACCGTTCAGAAAAAAATGTCAGAGCTTACGATGCCATACTTATATACCTACGGAAATCATGATTCCTATATTCCGTGGGAGAATACCTTTGTGGATACGGATGAAACATTCCTTAAAGTATTTAAAGATAACAACTGCGAGTTTCAGAGCCTTGATATGGGAGAGTTCTATGTTGCATCTATCCGGGATTATCAGGTAGATGGATTTGCACAGATTTCAGCAGAAGCTCTAGAGGGATTTCAAAGCTTATATAAAAAGGGAAAACCGATTATTTTAATCTGTCATGTTCCAATTTATACAGCCGGGGCAGAAGATTTGAGGAAGACACTTCAAAATGAGTATGGAGAACTGGTTGTGCAGTATGATGCCGGTGATTTTGGAACAGTAAATAAATCACTTCTGTTGGGAGAAGATTGTGGCTATGAATTAACGCCGGAAACAGAAGAATTTTTAAATCTGCTGACAGCAGATGGCAGTCCGGTGGTAGCAGTTCTGGCGGGACATCTGCATTCCGGTTGGAGTGGCAATCTGACAGACCATATTTATGAATATGTGGGCAAACCTGCTTTCTTAAATCAGGGAGCATTAGTTAAGGTACAAGGAAGTGAGTAGAAAGGATTGGGATAGATTTATGGAATGGATGATACAATGGACAGATAAAAAGAAAGAGAAAGTTGCAGTTGGTCTGGCGGTTCTGCTCTGCTTTATTGTACATCTCCTTACAAGCACACAGTTTACTGGCTGGTTCTCAGGTGATGTATATGGGTATCTTTCCCATGCAGCAACGTTCACTGGAAGAAACTGGTCAGGCGTATTGAGAAATGCAAGTTCTTTTTTATTCATGGGGATATAGTGCCTTGCTGGCAATTCCGATGGCATTTAGCAGCAATATAATAACAGTCTATCGGGTGGCAATGCTTTTCAATGTGCTGATAAGCTGTGGAGTACTGCTTTTGTGTTATAGTATTGCAAAAATGTTGGCGCAGGATGTAAATAAGTACCTGTTACTCTTATGTGCAACAGCAGTATCACTTTATACCAGTTATATTTTCCAGGGAGCAGTTATGCTATCGGAGATGTGGCTTTATTTCTTTGTGCTATTAAGTATTTATTTTGTGCTTAAATATTTAAAAACATATGCTATACGGTGGGGAATCTGCGCAGGGTTGGCAGTTGGATACACTTATATTATTCATAACCGTTCATTGGCAGTTGTGATTGCTTATGCAATAGTTGTGCTGGCACGGAGTATCCGGCAGAAAGATTGGAAGAGCTTGCTGATTCTTCTGTTGCCGCTGGCATTTATGCTTGCACTGAATCAGGGAGTATTGCAGTACCTGAATGTGCATGAGAAACAAGGACGTTCTTATACATATAATACATATGCAAGTCAAGCACAAAATGTTGGAAGCAAAGTTAATTTTTATTTTTGATTTCCGGAATACAATGTATATTGGGAGAAATTTGGTATGCAATAATAGGGTCATTTGGCATTGTTTTGATTGGAATTTGCAGTGGAATAAAAACGTACATTAAAGAAAAAAAAGAAAAGAATGATTTGAAATATTTCTATGTATTTGTTGGACTGGCATTGGTCGGAACAGAGATGGTTTCAGTTTTAGATTTGGCATTAGCAAAGGTACCGCTTGATACATTGAGATATGATGTTTACATATATGGAAGATACTGGGAAACAGTATTTGCTTTCTTTTGCTGCTAGGAATGATAGAATGTTGTAGAGGCATTGAAGGAAAAACCTGGATAGCGATTATTTCAGGTAGCGTTGTATTGTCTGTTTTTGTAGAATATATGACGAGGATATATCAGAATAATGCATTTAATTATTGGGCAATCCCAGCAGTGTTATTGCCATATTTCTCGACACAGAATCGCTTTACAGTAATGCAAAGCAGTATTGTTGGAATTACGTTTATGATATTTATTGCAGTCATATATTATAATTATAAAAAAATGGGAAAAATCGCTTTGATAGGCATATGGACGTATGTGTGTATTTAGTGGATATAATGCAAATTATCATGTAGCGGAATTGTATAAGGATACACCAAATGTCATTAATATGCCGCTTTATGAGACTCAGTTTCAAGTAGCGTGTGATTATTTGAGTGAGAATGGAATAGAAGAGTTTGCTGTGTGTGCAACAGATGGTTATCGTGCAGTTGCTTTCCAGATAAAATTTATGGAAGCAAAAGTTACTGGAATCACGGAAGGTGAGCTGGATGAAATAGAAAGTGGAAAGACATATGTTGTGGATAAAATGGCATGGGCAGAACCAATGGAAGGTACCGTGTTATATGAAAATGAAAATTATTACATTATAAGAAAAAAATAAAGTGAGGAACTAAAAGATGAAACTGATTATACAGATTCCCTGTTATAATGAAGCAGAGACACTTGAGGTAGCATTAAATGATTTACCAAAACATATTGATGGAATTGATAAAATAGAGTATCTGATTATCAATGATGGAAGTAAAGACAACACCGTTGAAGTAGCAAGAAATTGGGGCGTGCATTATATTGTGAGCTTTAAGAGAAATAAAGGACTTGCAAAGGGGTTTATGGCAGGTCTTAACGAATGCCTGAAACATGGAGCAGACATAATAGTGAATACGGATGCGGATAATCAGTATTGCGGTGAAGATATAGAGAAACTCGTAAGACCTATTATTGATAAAAAAGCAGATATAGTCATAGGGGAAAGACCTATTGATCAGACAAAACATTTTTCGCCGCTTAAAAAGAAATTACAGCATTTTGGAAGCTGGGTTGTGCGTAAGGCTTCTAATTCAGATATACCAGATGCACCATCTGGATTTAGGGCATATAGCAGAGAAGCAGCGCTTAAGATGAATGTAGTGAATGAATATACATATACACTGGAAACAATTGTACAGGCTGGGCGTGGTAAGATTGCCATGACATCAGTGCCGATACGTACGAATGCTGAACTGAGACCGTCAAGACTGTTCAGCAGTATGTTTGGTTATGTAAAGAGATCCATGCTTACAATAATCAGAGCTTATATGATGTATAAACCATTGATGGCATTTACTACACTTTCTACAATTCCTATTTTAGGTGGAATTATATTGGGAATCAGATATATTGCTAGATTAGTGAACGGTGTAGGAGGAGGAAATGTACAATCGTTGATTTTATGTGCTATGCTTATCATTATAGGGGTACAAACTTTTGTAATGGGTATGCTTGCTGATGTAATATCTGCAAATAGAAAAATAATGCAGGATGTACAATATAAGGTAAGAAAAATGTACTATTCTTCTGATGCATGCATGGATAATACATTTGATGAGGCAAAAGATGAGGCTCCATTATCATAAAGAAAATTTTATTTATGCATAGGATTATGTATTTAATTTAAGAATGTAGGAAGGAAAAATAAAATGAAAATAGTAATGGTTGGCCCTGTGTATCCTTATAAAGGCGGGATAGCACACTACATGGGAATGATGTGTAAGACTTTTGCGAAAAAGCATGAAGTGATTGCATTATCATATAAGATGCAATATCCTAAATTTATGTATAAAAAAGAACAAAAGGATTATGAAAGCGATACATTTAAAGTTGACGGTACGAACTATTGTATAAATACAGCAAACCCTTTTAACTGGGTTCATGTTGCAAAAAAGATAAATAAGTTATCTCCGGACTTAGTGGTTTTTCAGTGGTGGCATCCGTATTTTGCACCTTGTTATCAAATAATATGTAGCTTATTAAAGACAAAGGAAATTTTATTTGTGTGTCATAATGTTTTTCCACATGAAAGATTTCCTATGGATAGACTGCTAACTCAAGCTACTCTGAAGAAGGGAAAGTATTATATTGTTCATTCCAAGTTAGATGAAGTGGACTTACTTTCGGTAAAAAAGATGCACGTTATAAAAAGGCTGTAATACCCACATATAATGTTTTTAATAAGAGTCAACTGGAAAAAGATGATGCAAGAAAGATATTAAATGTTGCTCAAAATGAATTTGTGTTATTATTTTTTGGATTGATTAGAGAATATAAGGGATTGAAGTACTTATTAAAAGCATTGAGTATTATAAAAAATAAAATACCTAATGTTAAGTTATATATTGTAGGTGATTTTGGAGGAGAAAAGGATCATTATTTAAAAATAATAAAAGATTTAAACATAGAGAATTATATATTAATAGAAGATGCATATGTCTCGGATGATGATGTAGAAAAGTACTTTACAGCAACAGACATGGTTATTCTACCATATGAATCTGCAACACAAAGCGGAATTGTTCAAATTGCATATGAGTTTTTAAAACCTGTAGTTGTTACAAATGTAGGGGGATTGCCAGAAGTTGTTGCGGATGGAAAGACAGGCTATGTTGTTCCGCCATTTAATGCAGAAGAACTTGGACAGGCGATAGTTAAATTTTATAAATGCAATGATAAACGGCATTTTGAAAAGGAAATAGAAAACGAAGCGTACAAATTTAGCTGGGATAGAATGAACGAAATATTAGATGAAATCGTAGAAGGAGGCAATTAATGGTTATATCACAAACTCCGTTTAGAATGTCATTTTTGGCGGGGAACGGATATGGAAAATTATTTTAGAAAGTATGGAGGGGCAGTTTTGTCAACAACATTTGATAAATATTGTTACGTTACTGTTAGACATCTGCCGAGATTTTTTGATTATAAAACCCATTTAACATATTCTAGAATGGAATATGTAAATACATATGATGAAATTCAACATCCTGCAATTAGAAATGCAATGAAAATGTTGGATATGCATGAATTACGATTGACATATGAAGCTGATTTACCAGCACAGTCAGGACTGGGTACAAGTAGTTCATTTGCGGTGGGAATGTTAAATGCCTTTTATGCATTAAAAAGGAAAATATGTAGATAAGAAAAAATTGGCAGATGAAGCAATTTACTTAGAAAGAGAATTATGTGCGGAAGCTGGCGGCTGGCAGGATCAGATAGCGGCAGCATTTGGAGGCTTTAATAGAATAGATTTTAATGAGGATGGATATAAAGTAAGTCCGGTTATTATTTCACCAGAGCGAAAAAGTATGTTGAATTATAATTTAGTTATGTTTTTTACTGGATTTACGAGATTTTCATCTGATATACAAAAAGCGAATAATGCAGGAGAGTCGAATGAAAATAAAATAAAAAGTTAAAAGAAATGTATTCTTTAGTAGATGAAGCTGAAAAGATTTTGGTGGAAAAGAATAGCGATTTAGATGAATTTGGCAGACTGCTTGATTACACATGGAAACTCAAAAGAACTACCGGGGAAAAGGTTAGTACAGAAAGCATTGATGCATTATATAAGAAAGGAATCGAAGCAGGTGCATTAGGAGGGAAACTACTTGGCGCTGGTGGAGGAGGTTTTTGATTTTTTATGTTAAGCCAGAAAATAAACAGAATTTAATTAATGCAATGAGTGGTTTATTGCATGTTCCGTTCGAATTTGAAAATGGTGGCTCGAGAATTATACAGTATACAGCAGAAGATTATGAGGGATAAAAAGTGAACATAGGAATAGTTGGGAGCACAGGATATATCGCACAATTCTTAATTGAACATTTTGAGACTTGTAGCAATATTGCCAAGGTGGTAAAATTTGATAAAAGCGATTTAGCTGATATATATTTAGATTTACAAGATTGCGAAAAATTTAATTTTGATTTATTGGATGGATTATCATACCTTATTTTTACAGCAGCAATTTCTGGACCGGATATGTGTGCAAAGGAATATGAAATGTGCTGGAATATAAATGTGATTGGAACAACAAAATTTATAAGTGAAGCAATAAAAAGAAATATAAGAGTACTATTTTTCTCAAGTGATGCAGTATTTGGAGATATTGATGGATTCATCTATAATGAAAAAAGTGAAACAATGGCAAAGACTCCATATGGTAGAATGAAAAAAGCGGTTGAAGATGAATTTAAACAATCAGCTTATTTAAGGCTATTAGATTATCGTATGTAGCTTCGAGCAAGGATAGATTTGTATCGTATTGTATGTCCTGTATGGAGAAGGGAGAGATAGCAGATGTTTATCATCCTTTTACAGAAATTGTATTGTGGTATCTGATGTTGTCAAAGTTGTAGAGTGGATGATTAATAACTGGGAGGAATTTACGGATTTTGTGTTGAATGTTGCTGGAAATGAGCTGATAAGCAGAGTGAGAATTGCAGATGAAATCAATAGAATTAAAAAGGTAAGCTAAAATACACAATATCTGTACCAGATGAAAGTTTTTATCAAAAATAGGTCCAAGCATAACTCAGATGGAAAGTTTATATCTATATGATATGAATATATTAAAAAGAGAAAGTTTTACAACAAAAATACAAAGAGAAATGGAGAATGAATAAAAATGAAAAAGAAGGCGTTAATAACAGGAATTACAGGAATGGTAGGTTCACATTTGGCAGATTTTCTATTAGAAAATACGGATTGGGATGTTTATGGTGTCTGCAGATGGAGAAGTCCATTAGACAATGTTAGTCATTTGTTAGAAAGAGTAAATGAGAAAAATAGAGTATTTTTTGAATATGCCGACTTGAATGACCAGGTGTCATTAATTACTGTAGTAAATAGGATAAAGCCTGACTATGTGTTCCATTTGGCTGCACAGAGTTATCCATTAACCAGTTTTACAGCACCAATTGATACACTTAATACTAATATTCTGGGAACTGCCAGACTGTTAGAATCAATACATTTGGCAATGGAAGAAGATCCTTCATATAAGCCGATTATTCATGTATGTGCATCATCAGAAGTGTTCGGAAAAATTCCAAAAGAAAAAAAACCAGAAGCAGGAATTAATGAGGAATGTCCATTTCATCCAGCTTCGCCATATGCAATATCAAAAGTTGGAACAGATTTGTTGGGAAGATATTATGCAGAGGCTTATGGGATGACGGTTATGACTACTCGCATGTTTACACATACAGGACCACGAAGGGGCGATGTATTTCATGAGTCCACATTTGCAAAGCAGATTGCTATGATTGAGGCTGGATTAATAGAACCAAAAGTTATGGTAGGTAATTTGCAATCACTTAGGACGTATGCTGATGTCAGAGATGCTGTAAGGGCTTACTATATGTTAGTTACTGTCAATCCTATTGCTGGAGAATATTACAATATAGGTGGATCATATACATGTGAAGTTGGTGACACATTGAATACTTTGATTTCGTACTCGACAATGAAGGATAAAATAGAAGTTGTTACTGATCCGGAAAGATTAAGACCGATAGATGCAGATTTACAGGTGCCAGATTGTAGAAAATTTAAAGAGCATACTGGATGGGAACCTCAAATTCCATTTGAACAGACAATGCATGATTTGTTAAATTATTGGAGAAAAAGAATAAGCAATGGAGAAAATTTTTTGACAAGATAATATGTATTATTAATGGAGATCATAATCTTGAAGAATTTTTGATAGTACTGAATTATAACGATGCTGAGACAACGTTGGAATTTGTAGAAATGGCAAAAATGTGTAATGCAATTGATAAAATTGTTGTTGTAGATAACTGCTCGACAGATTATTCATTGTCTAAATTGACCTGTTTGAAATCAGATAAAATAGATGTTATACAGACTGATAAAAATGGTGGATATGCATATGGAAACAATTTTGGATGCAGATATGCTGAAAAAATTATAATCCCAAGTTGTTCTTTATATCAAACCCAGATGTTCGGTTTGAGAATCCTGTATTGCAAGAAATGGATAAGCTATCTAATAACCACAAAGATATAGGGGTTGTTGCACCGATAGTAAATCAAGGATATAATATTTGGAATTTACCAAAGTTTTGGGGACTGATAGAATCTATTTTTTTGATTTGGTTCAACTTAGACAAAAGAAAGATAAAAAGAAAAATGCTAAGTAGTAAAAATCATTTTGAAACAGTTGGTGTAGTTGAGGGTTCTTTTTTTGCAATTTCGCGTGAGGCATATGATAAGATTGATGGATTCGATGAAAAAACATTTCTTTATTGCGAAGAAAATATTTTGGCAAGACGGCTTCTGCGGAACGGTTATAAAGAGGCTGTTCTGCCAAAATGCAGGTATGACCATTTTCATTCGGTATCAATAAAAAACATTACGGTGGAAAGGTAAAGGCGTTTAAAAATTTTCATAAAAGTATGCTTATATATTTGCAAGACTATTTGGATGGAGGCATTGTTGAACGAATAATATTTGAGATATGTTTTGGCCTGGGATACATTGAAAGATATATGTATGATATATATATGAAAGTTAGAAAGTAAGTTACGGAGGTTAGTGTAAGTATGAAAAAAGTCTTATGGGTTTCGCTAATGGTTCCATATGATTCGGTATCACATGCAAGCGGTAAAACACAAAATTGGTACTTAAAACAGATGGCAAAAGAAAAAAACATTAACTTAAGGTTAGCTACTTTCTGCAAACCAGATGAGATAGGTAAAATAGATTTGGATTTGTATGGAATAAATTATAATATGTATGTCAGACCTAGAGGTGGAATTGTTAATGAATTAAAAAGAGGATTGGCATGGATATCGAAACTGGAAATTTGCAATAAATATGCGGGATTGACAACAATTGATTATAGAATAGGAATGCGAAGAATGCTCCGGGAATTGGAGGACGAAAATTATGAACCGGATATAATAATAATGCAGTGGACAGAAATATTATTCTTTTTGCCGATTTTAAAAAAAATATGGGCAAACGCAAAATTTGTTGCTATAGAAGAAGATGTTTCGTATCTGGGAATGCAACGGAAACGTGATTTCTATAAAAATGTGTTTCAGAAGGCATTTTTTGCATGCAAAGCTAGACGAGTAAAAAAATTAGAAATACGGTATTTAAATCAATGCAATCTTGTTGTTTTTAATAATGAAAAAGATTATAAATTATCTTGTGGCGATGGATATGTGGGAAAGAGCATAATATGGTCTGTTTTTTATCAAAATTTGTCTGACAGAAAATTATGCAATAACGGTAGTAACGAAGTGGTTTTTTATGGAGCAATGGCACGGGAGGAAAATTGGAAAAGCTGTGTATGGTTTATAAAGAATGTTTTGCCTGAAATTGAAGACAAGGAAATTAAATTTGTTGTTATTGGAAGCGGACCTAAAGCTAAACTATTATCATATGCTAGTGACCGGGTCATAATCAAAGGATTTGTTGAGGATGTAGGTAAAGAACTAGCGCAATCTATGTGCCTGGTGGCACCATTGGTTATGGGAGCTGGAATAAAGGTGAAAATATTAGAAGCAATGAGTTTGGGACTTCCAGTATTGACTAATGATATTGGTATAGGGAATTCCAATGATTGATCAAGTTGACTATTACCATTGTGAAAAACCTCAAGATTATATAGATACTATTAATAGAATATGCAAAAAAGAGAAGATGCAAGTTACATTGGGTGCAATGCAAAACAGAAAATAATTAGTAAATTTAATTATGATAATGATGCAAAAAAATTCATAGAACAAATCTTAGGTTTGTAGGAGAGAGGATGAAGATAATAAATGGCTTAAAAGTTAAAGAAAAAAAATATAGTGGAGTTTTAATGATATTAATTCTGAGCTTTTTATTACATTTAATTCCGATTTTTATTGTTAAGACTCCAACATCAGGACCAGATGAGGTGATTTCTTTAGCATCAGCCGCAAAACTGGCAGGATATGACTGGAGCTATTTAGTTACAAAATTTGGCACAAAATATGGATGCGGCAGCGCCTGGTATTTAGCACCATTATTTTATTTTATAACAAATGGGAAAATTATATATAATCTTGCAAGAACTGTATTGGCTTTCATACTGGCGTTACAGTCGGTCGTTTGTTGGTTAATCTTGAAAAAAATTTTTGAATATGATAATGAACTTGAAATAGCTGTGGTTTCATTAGCGGGTTCTTTTTTTTCAAATGCTACTGCTGATATTTTCTGTAACGAAGCCATATTAACACTTAGCACATGGTTATTTATTTATTTTATCCTAAAAATTTATAAATATGGAAGCAATTTAAAATATTCTCTTATATTGATAGGCGTATTTTCATATTGTTGTATCTGCCATGCAAGGACATTGATTTATTTACCTTCAATCTTGGTGGTTGTATTTTTTTGTCTTTAAAAAGAAGAAAAGTTTTCTTGATTATCGAGCAATTATTATTGGTAGTGCTTTTCTGCTTATTGCATGGAAAATTAACCGATATGTTGGAATGCAACTGTATAGAAATGAACAAGCTCTTAATGAATTGGCTTCGGCAGCAATCGGTCAGAGTGGTAATGCGGGATTAGTAAAAAATTTTATTCTGACGATTAAAACGTTTGGAATACGAGATACTTTAAAAGGAATATTAACCGTATCCGCTACTAATGCATATGCAATCTTAATTTTTACTGGTTTTGGTTTTGCAGCTTCGATTGTGTGTTTTTTCTTTTTCTTGAAAAAAAGAAAAAGAAAAAACACAGAGGAAATGGCGAATGTTGTTAGTATGTTTTGCATGATCGGGCTGGGCGTTAGTATTTTGGCAATGGGAGTTATAAATTGCTGGCATGGAATAAATTTAATGCAAGGTGATGTTTACAATGATGGAAGATTTTTTTTCTATTTAAGGTATTATATTAATTTTTTACCGCCAATGGTTATATCATTATATGTATACATGAAAGAAGATGACACAAAAAAAATTACTTACAAAAGCTATATTGCTTGCATTAATTTTATATTTATTATTTAGAGTGGTATTTTTAAGAACTTTTGATATAAATGGAATAGAAGAATTTGATGTTGGAAAATTGTTTGAAGCATTTTCAATGGGCAAAGTGATTTCTTATTCTTTAGCATTTAAGATAAGCTTGCTGATAAGTATTATTTTGATAATGGTTTGTAAAAAATCGAACAGTATTTATATTTATTTTACATTAATAGTCAGCATGCTTTTTTATCAACAGCTGTATCAGTGTATATTTTTCAGGGGAAATATTTCTGAAACAACACAAGAATATACTGACAAATTTGTGGCATATAGCGAAAATGAAACATTAAGAACATATTTGGATAATTTCGGCAAGATTTATGTACATTCAAATAAAGTATATAAATTAGAATACTATATACAATTAATTATTCCGGAAATACAAGTTAAGCGATATGAAGAGAACTATGAGGATGATAATGAAGTAAAAATAGTATTTTCTAACGAAGATTTAACTACTTTTTTGGATAAAAAGTTATATTGCGTTAAATTAGATACAAATGAATATCTTTATACAGATACATATAAGGTATATAAAGATATAAATATGATAATAGCACAGATAGAGGAAGGATAAATGAATATAGGAATTTTAACATATGCAGGTGGATTGAATTATGGTGCACAGGCACAACTGTATGCGATGACAAATTATTTGAAGGAAAAAGGACACAATATTACAGTATTAATGTTTAAACCCAAATATTATTTTGTAAAAAATATAAAAATTGCATTGAGGGTAGAACCAAATTGGCAGAGGCATCCAAAGCATATTATGCAATCAATAAAAAGAATGAAAGCATTTAATAATTGGATAAAAAATATTCCTAATCAAATAGAGGTGAAAGACGGAAAAGAAGTAGATGGTTTGGATTTAGATTTAGTGATAGCAGGAAGCGATGAGATTTTAAATTGCAAACATCCTTTTTATGATGACATATATATAGGAAAAGATATAGATAAAACTGCATTGATTTATTATGCTCCAAGTACAGGAGCTTTATCAGTTGATTATGTGTTATCAGATGAACAGATAATGTGGTTTCAAAAATTTAAAAATTATTCCGCTAGAGATGTAGTTACAAAAAAATTTATTGAAAATAATGAACATCAAGAAGTTACGGTTGTATTGGATCCTACATTTTTATGGGAATTTAATGAAATTACATGTAAAAACAAAGCTAGGGGAAAAAAGTATTGTATTATATTCATTTGATTCAATCGCTGATTATGCAGACGAAATAATTGATTATGCAAATAAACATGAATATGAAATTGTTTCTCTTGCAAGAGAATATAGATGGGCAAATATTAATTTGCCAGCAGCAACCGAGCAAGAGTGGATAACGTGTTTTCGTAATTGTGAAGTTGTTATTACGGATTCGTACCATGGCTTAGTTTTTGCTTTGAAAAATAAAAAGAAAGTTGTTTTAATATCGAGAGAAGACAAATTAAATAAGAATAATGGATTACTGGAATTTTTAGGAATACAAATGAGTTATTATAAAAAGGTAGTATTGATAGATATTTACACACTGAGACTCTTGATTATTCAATAATAAATGAAAACATAAAAAAAAGAAAAATTGAATCTGAAAAGTATTTAAGTGAGGCATTGGAAAATATATGAATATAATATTAAAGATAATAATAGCTGTTTTGTTAATATATCTATTAAACATTTTGTTTTTATCGGTTTATTGCAGAATAGAACGAAAAATAGATAGCATGGTAAAACAAAAACTAAAAATTCTAATCAAAAAACAGAAGAAATAAAAAATAGCAAGTCTTCTTTGAAAGAAAGAAAACTTGTGAATGCATTAAAAACTTTTTATAAAAATGCGGATCATTATTTTTATGGATGGATGCGGTATTGTCAGATGCGCATGAGTAAATATCCGAGTAATAGAATTAGAAAGATATTATATAAAAGAGTTTTTTGCATGGATATAGACAAAAAAACTGTTATAAGTGCAGGATGTGAGATTCGTTCTCCGTGGAATGTGCACATGGGAAATTGCATCATTGCGGGCAACTGCATAATTGATGGAAGATCAGGAATTATAATAGAAGACAATGTTGTTTTAGGCATGAATGTACATATTTGGACGCAAGAGCATGATGTCAATAGCCCAAGCTTTGCAGTTACACCTGAACATAGAGGTGAAGTTGTAATTGGTGAACGGGCGTGGGTGTGTTCGGATTCTACCATATTGCCAGGGGTAAAAATAGGAGAAGGAGCTGTAATAGCAGCAAAGGCATTAGTCTGTAAAAACTGTGAACCATATGGCATATACGGAGGAGTACCGGCAAAAAAATATCTGATAGGACAAGAAATTTGACATATGTTTTGTCAGGAAAACCGCATTGGCATTTTAATTAAGCATAATCATAAGGAAGGTGTATTTTGGAAGAAGCATTTACTTTTAATTATATAAAAAAATAGAATGCACTGGATGTGAAGCATGTGTGAATATATGCCCTGTTGGAGCTATGGAGATGCGAAAAGATGAAAGTGGTTTTTTCTATCCATATACAAATTATAAGAAATGTATTGCATGTGGAAAATGTACTAGTGTATGCCATAGGGCAAAAGATAAGCAGGGGAATAACATAGATGAAATTGAAACTTATGCAGGATATTCAAAAAAGAAACAGATAGTATATAGTAGTTCTTCAGGTGGGTTATTTAGAATTTTTGCAGATGAATTCATGAAAATGTATCCCAATGGAAAGGTATGTGCCGTTATTTGGGATGAAGATTTTAAGGGAGTTCATCATGAATTGGGCGGAGAAGAACTTCTAGAAAGGATGCAACGCTCGAAGTATGTGCAAAGCAGGAAGAACCTGATATATAAAAGAATAAAAGAATGTTTAGAAAGAGAGACTCCTGTATTATTTGTGGGTTGTCCTTGTGAAGTTGCAGCTTTATCAACATTTTTGGGAAAAGAATATGACATTTTGTATAAGATTGATCTTGTGTGTCAGGGACCAACAGCACCTTCAGTTCTAGAAAACTATATAGAAAATTTAGAAAAAAAAATACAAGTCTTCTGTAAAATCTATTAATTTAAGATTGCCGGCGGGGATAAATTGGATACCACAATGGAGCGATATTAGATTTGATAATAAGAAGAGATATGTCAGGGCATTTTATGAAACTGATTTGGGGATAGCAGTCCATTATATGCAAAGAGAATCTTGTTTTTCTTGTTATGTACGAGGAAAAAATAGATTTTCGGACATTACGTTAGGAGATTATCATGGCGTATCACCACAAGAACCATACTATAATGCTAAAGGAACATCAATATTATGCATAAATACAGCTAAGGGGAAGGCATTGCTAAAACTTGTTAAAGAGCAGGTTTATCTAGAAAAAGTAGAATATTCAAAGGTTGAAAAATACAATAAGCGTTTGACTGAACCAAGGGTAAGAGATGAAGCAGATAAAATCTTCTTGATTACGTATAAGAAAGAAGGATTAAAAAGAGCAATTAAGAAAACCTTGTCATGGAAGAAAAAGGTAAAATATTACTTACCAACGGTATTGGCAAATAAAATTAATGGCTATAAAGGTTGTGGAAAAAATGAAGAATAAACAGATAGTATATGGAACAGTCATTAACTATGCTACAGTTTTTGTGCAAATGATCAGTACAGTTGTTGTAACGCCTTATTTGATAAAAATGTTTGGCGATAATGATTATGGAATATATAAAATTATAGTGTCGTTAGCGGCATATTTGATTATTTTAAATTTTGGCGTAGGAAACACATTGATACGTTTTTTGTCAGAATTGAGAGCGAAGGGTGAAGATAAAGGAGATGCAGCAAAAGCATTAGTTTCATTTTCAACAGCATTGAATTTTGTGGCGGGATTATTTGCTGTTTTAGTTGGATGTCTGATATTCCGTTTTATCCCTAATTTTTTTTCTACCAGCTTATCAACGAGAGATTTGCAGCTCGCTAGAAATATTTTTATTATATTGTTAATTAGTGCTGTTTTTTCAATTCTAACAGATATATATATGTCTTATCTGTTTGTATATGAGAAATATGCATATGTAAAAACAGTGGATTTGTTGAAATATCTGTTGAGGGTAGCATTGATATTTTCGTTGATAAACAAAGGAAAGTCGGCTACACTTATAGCGTATATAGATTTGTATGTATCAATATTTACATTTGGTGCAAACTTTTTATATGCGATTTGTAAAGGGAAAATGAAAATTGGCTTTTGCAATCTAAATAAAAATATGCCTATTTCTCCTAAAAAATTCTTTTCATATTCACTATTGTTTTTTTTAAATCTTATAATTGAACAGCTGATATGGAATACCGATTCAATAATAATTGGTATGCGATTAAATGCATCAATGGTTTCTATTTTTTCATCAGGAGCCATTATTTCAGCAGCTTTTAACAGTATGACACAAATTATTAGTACAATGATATTCCCAAAGATAGTTATGAAATTTAGTGAGAACAACCCGAAAGAAAAATCTACAGAAGTGATGATAAAGATAAGCCGGTTACAAGCATTTATTGCGTTCTATATACTGGGTGGATATTTAGTGGTAGGGAAGTTTTTTGTAACAGATATCTGGCTTGATTCTAGGTATGAATTGGCATGGACTACTAGCATGATAGTGATGGTAGGAACATTATTTAGCTCATTAATGGGAAGCGGACACTTGATTTTAAGAGCTATAAATAAACAGACATATTTTTTGGTGTGTGAGTTTGTGATATTTTTGGCTAATGTTGTGGCAACATATGTATTAGTTAAACCATTAGGAATAAAAGGTGCAGCCTATTCTACAACAGCAGCGTATGTTATAGGAATGTGTGTGTTTATAGTCCCATATCTCAAGAAAACGATTGGCTTGGATGTAAAAAGATATTTCCAAAATATTGTGCCAATTGTTGCTTCAATGGTATGTATGAGCATAGTATTATATGTTATTTCTAATAGAATTGGTATTACAAATAAGTTTGATATGATTATATGGGGAATAATTTATACAGTGTTATATATAGCACTTGCTTATATGGTAAGTTCTGATGAGGAAAAAAAGGCATTAAAATCCATATAGATGAAGGAAGTAAATAAATGATGGTTTTAGGAATATTATGTTTGATAATAATGGTATTCATTTTATTGAATTATAGATATAAGAATTCGTTTTATTATCAAAATTTAGTTGAATTTGAGAATCGTCCTGTGAGAAAAATATATTGGTCCGACAAAATCAAAATGGTTAATTTGGGAAGTGTACATGCCAGATTTGCATTTCAGTACTTTAAAAATGAGGGAGTTAGTCTGGCCCGTGCACCACAATCTTTATATTATGATATTCAGTTACTGGAAAATTATTCGAAGCATATTCCACGAGATACAATTGTGGTTGCTTTTTTTCCTATTGGTTTATTTGCTTTAAAAATTATACATCATTGAATCAAATTGCAAAGTATTATTATGAACTGCCCAAAGATAGAATAGAAAAATATTCGCTTCTCAAGTATATAATTGCGGTAAAATATCCAATTTTGTATGCAGGGAAAAAAGCAATATATAGTATTGTAAATAGAAAAATTGACTCAGAATGGTCATATCAAAAATGTGTTGTATCTGAAGAAAGATTGAAAAAAATAGCACAGGAACATTGTGATGTCTGGAAGAAACAGTTTCAATTAGAGAATTTGACAGATGCAGATACAACTCATTTAATACCATGCTTTGAATATAATCGAAAGTTATTAGAAAGATTGGTGGATAAATGTAAAGCGCAGGGATGGAAACTTGTTTTTTGTGACTGGTCCCTATGGCACGGCAGATGAACGAAATGTTTTCTGAAAAATTTTTACAAAATTTTTACTATTCGAATTTTCAGGATATAGCAGAAAAAAATAATGTTTTACATTTAGATTATAGACTGGATGATACATTTCAAGATGATAATAATTTGTTTTGGAATGGAGTTGATTGGTTATCTGAGACTGGAAGACGAGTTTTTATGGAAAAATTAGAGAATGATTTATATAAAAATGGATATTGGGAAGGAGACCAGCCATGAATAAAATTAGCCGTACTTTAAAAAAAATGTTTGGTAAAAAGGTTTATGTAGATATTTCAACAACTCAAAGTGGAAATTTGCTAAGAGATAGCGTGGTTATTACTGGTGGTTCTGAAGGGATTGGAGCAGCTATTGCCCGCAAGTGTATTAGTCAAGGGGCAAGAGTTTTGATAACAGGGAGAGATGAGGTAAAATTACATAACTTTGCAGATGCAGTGGATAGAGATAAAGTCAGCGTTTTGAATTGGGATATATCCGATTGCACAGTTATAGAAGAAAAATTCAAACAAGTACTTAATGAATTGGGACAAGTTGATATTTGGATTAATAATGCCGGAATATATAGGGATGTTAATTACAGTTCATGCAGGTTACGGGATTGGGATGAGATAATGTCGACCAATATCAGAGGACCATATTTCGCTACAAACAGAGTGGCTAATTATTTTATAGAAGAAAAAATCAAAGGAGTTATATTAAATATTTCGTCTGAGACAGGAAAAGTAGCAGGCACAAATCCATATGGTTTTTCGAAAAATATAATTATGCAATATACAGAGGGGCTTGCAGTAGAATTAGGGAAATATGGAATTCGTTCGAATGCAATTGCCCCAGGTGGAGTTGCTACAAAGATTGCGGGAAGGACAACAGGTGACGAATTATCATTTCCTGCATTAGGTGGAAGATTAATTACATGTGAAGAAATTGCGGAGTTAGCATTGTTTTTAGTAGCACCTTTAAGTTCATGCATTAATGGACAAGTGATTTATGCTAACGAAGGTAATACTATTGTTATACCAAGTGGAGATATTTATTAGGAGAAAAGAATAAATGTTAGCAATCATAATGGCAGGTGGTAGAGGAACTCGTATTTCAGCTATTGCCCAAGATATACCAAAACCAATGATTCCAATATGTGGAGTGCCGGTATTGGAGAGAGAAATAGTCTGTCTTAGAAATCAGGGATTTACAGATATTATCCTTACTGTGAGTCATATGGGAGAAGTAATTATGGATTACTTCAAGGATGGAAGTCAGCTGGGAGTGCATATTAGTTATTACTTTGAAAAAGAGCCGCTGGGCAATGCTGGGGCATTATTCCGGTTGAGACAGGAAATAGAAGAATCTGGAGATGATTCGTTTTTACTATTAAATGCAGATGCTATATTTGACGTTGATTTTAATAGAATGGTAACATTTCACAGAGAAAAGAAGGCTGAAGTGACTTTATTTACTCATCCGAATGCACATCCTTATGATAGTGGACTTATTATTGTTAATCGCAACGAACAGGTGGACAAATGGTTGGCAAAAGAGGATAAGAGACCTAGGTGGTATCAGAATAGAGTGAATGCGGGCTTACATGTTATTGCGAATAGGGCTATAGATGAATATTTGAAATTACTGGCAGATGATGAGAAGATGGTTGCCTCAGATGCAGGAGTGCATAGTGATAAGATGGCAATCGTACCCATTGGAAAAGTTGACCTTGATCGTCAGATTTTGAAACCATTATCTGGAACAGGAAAGATGTATGTATACGATAGCCCGGAATATGTAAAAGATATGGGGACACCAGAAAGGTATTATGGTGTATGCAAAGATTATGAAAAAGGAATTGTTCAGGCAAAAAATTTGTCAAATAAGCAGAAGGCTATTTTTTTGGATCGGGATGGTACGATAAATAAATATGTAGGATTTTTGAGAAATATTGATGAATTTGAATTGTTGCCAGGCGTGATAGAAGCAATCAAAAAAATTAATGCATCAGGTTATCTGGCTATTGTAGTGACTAATCAACCGGTAATTGCACGAGGCGAAGTGTCTTATGGAGAACTGGAAGAGATTCATAATAAGATGGAAACACTTTTAGGAGAGAAAGGTGCATATATAGATGCAATTTACTATTGCCCACATCATCCAGACAAGGGATATGATGGTGAAATACCAGAGTTGAAGTTTGAATGTGATTGCAGAAAACCAAAACCTGGGATGTTGTGGAAGGCAGCAACTGATTTTAATGTTGATTTGTCAAAATCATGGATGATTGGTGATGGAGAAAATGATGTATTGGCTGGAAAAAATGCGGTGTAAGACTGGATATATAAAACGTGAAAATAAGCTGATAGAAGCTGATATAACAGGTGAATCTTTGCTTGAGGTAATTACGAAAATTCTTAATTAGAATTTTATGAAGGAGAAATATGAGACATTTAGAAAAAAAAAAAATTAGGGAAACATATTGATTTGTTGATACAGCGATATCCTGTTTTAGAGTTGTGCAGGCAGGATATAATAGATGGTTATTTAGTTATGGAGGAGGCTTATGAAAATAACCATAAGCTTTTGATTGCAGGCAATGGTGGCTCGGCTGCTGATTCAGAACATATTGCGGGAGAGCTTATGAAACGTTTTAAAACTCCGCGAAAAGTATCAGCAGAATTTGCCAAGAAACTTTGTGAGGTGGATTCAGAGAGAGGACCATCTTTAGCTGAAAATCTGGAATGTGGTCTGATGGCTATTCCACTTGTTGCACATGAAGCACTTACTACTGCGTATATTAATGATGTGGATGGACTTGGTGTATTTGCACAGCAATTATTCGGATATGGAAGAGAAGGGGATGTTTTTCTTGGAATTTCTACATCAGGGAATAGTAAAAATATTATAAGTGCAACTGTTGTTGCAAGAGCATTGGGAATTAAGATTGTTGGACTTACGGGGGCAAAAGGTGGAGAACTTGCAAGTGTTTCGGATGTGGTAGTAAAAGTTCCAGAGACAGAAACCTATATGATTCAAGAACTGCATTTGCCAGTATACCATTGTTGGTGCTTGATGTTGGAGGAACATTTTTTGGATAGTTATGTTCGTTATAAAAAAAGGGTTCAAGTACGAAATAAAAAAGTAAGTTTGTAAGGAAGGAAATATGATATGAGGTAAAAAGTTGTGAATAGTGCAGACTATATTATAAAAATATTGTCTGTTCTTGTATCAGTATACTTTGTCAGTTCATTAGTATATAGAAATGTATATATATGTGTTTCATTGGACCTGTTAATGTATCTAATGTCAGCTATTGTAATTGTGGATTATGTAATGTATGCATTTGATACATATAAAATAAATTATGCAGAAAATAAAATAATAAGAGGATGTATATGGACGATAACAGCTTGCGTATGTAATGTGAAAATATTGATAATATTATTTGTTGTTTCATTGCTATTTTGGCTTTATATATCCAATGAAAAAAGAAGAAAATTTGATTTTTCGTTTACATTTATGGTGGCATGTTTTGGCATGGAAATCATTAGCGTTATTGATATAATGTATGATTGCGAATATAGACATGGCGCAAAAATGCTGAATAGCTCGCTGGCAGTAGATATTTTGACAGTAATATCAGTATTGATGTATATATATTCAGACAAGATATTTACATGGATGGCAAAATTACCGGCAATTGAAAGAATGACAAATTATAATAGTGTGAATTTTAATGAGGAAACACTTTGGCAGAAGAGGATGACATATGTTGGAGTAATACTTATTGGGTTATTATTGGGATTACATACGTATAATTCGTTTGTCATTAATAAAGATATTTCGAGAATATTTATATTATCATTGATGATGATACTACAAATTGTAATTGTGTATTTTTTATATGACAAGGTATGCAGTGACCTAGGCAGAACAGTCAATCTGTTTATAGCAGTAATTACGGTTTGCTTGCCATATATTAATTGTAAAAATTACAGCTTGAAAATGTCTCTTATATATTGTTCAGCGTTTGCAATTTGGTATTGCTGTTTCAAGTTTATAAAGAATAAGAAATGGAGTTGGATAATTGCTACAGTTTTGGCGATTTGTGCGGTTGCTTTTTGGTTGTAAATGGTTATTATATTATCCCTTTCATAAATGTTGGCATCGGGATTCTTTTGGGAAAGATATTTAAAAAGAAGGAATGTTATTTAATTATTTTATGCATTATATTGATAATATGTGGTCAGGTGTTGTTTGATTATAAATATATAACACCAATGAAAGAATATGATGAAGTAATTAATACTTGCTATGATATCAATGAAAAAGTGGATGTTGACATGTTTTATGTGGGAGAAGATTCTCATATGATAAAGATGTTAAAAGATGGAGATATAACATTTAATTCAACAACCTGCGATAATATAACGGAAAGTGGAGTGATTATATTTGATGCCGCTATTCCAGAAAAATATATTATACATAAATATGTTGTGTTAGAAGACAATCAATTTATTGTTTGCTTTAACGATGAAAGTTTAGCGGAAAATTATCAAAATATGGGAGGAAAATATTCGAAGAAAGAATGTGATGCTCAATTGAATATAGACTATAAGCAGAAAACACACATGGCAGAAGTAACAGTCTCAAATGTAACGGAAGGGTATCATGACCTATCTGTGGCAGTCTGGAAAGGTAATGAGGAGCCAATATGGTATAATTTTGTGGATCATGGAGATGGACAGTTTCAAGTTAATGTAAAGTTGAAAAAATATAAGGAAAATGAAAGGATTAATTTTCATATATATGGGACATTTGAACAGGAAGACCCAAATATTATAATAGGAAGTGATTATTTAATCCCAGCGATTGAACAATAATCAGAAGTATAACAATAACAACAGAGAGGATAAGATAATGGTCTTGGCAGTAATACCGGCTCGTGGCGGCTCAAAAGGAATACCACGGAAAAATGTCCGTTTGATGAATGGAAAACCACTTATTTATTATGCAATTCATAATGCAAAGAATTGTTCAAGTATTGATGATGTTGTAGTTTCATCTGATGATGAAGAGATTTTGAAAATAGCTTCTTCTTATGGCGTAGAGACCATGACCAGAGACAGTGAACTGGCAAAGGATGCCGTGACATTAGACCCGGTTATCTATGATGCAGTCTGCACTATGGAAAAGAAGAAAGGGATTCAGTATGATGTGGTAATTACCTTACAGGTAACATCACCGTTACTTTCTTCTGATACCTTGGATAAGGCTTTGGAAAGCTTTTTTGGCTTCTTCCGATGATACTTATATCAGTGTGGTAAATAAGCCGCATTTATCCTGGACGAAGAAAGATGGCTGTTATGTACCGAATTATGAGAAACGTCTGAACCGTCAGCAGTTACCGCCGAACTATCTTGAGACAGGTGCATTTCTGATTACAAGAAGAGAATGTATGGAGGTAAACAGCCGCATTGGAAAGAAGGTTTCTGTCTATGAGATGCCGGAGCGTGAGGCAGTAGATATTGATGCTGCTTCCGACTGGGTATTGTGTGAGTATGAACTGAAAAAGAAACGGATTATTCTTCGGGCAGATGGATACAAAGAGCTTGGAATGGGACACATTTATCACTGCCTGACACTGGCATATAATCTGACCGGACAGGAGATTCTCTTTGTGACAAAAGAGCAGCATGAACCGGGACTTAAGAAACTGCAGGAAGCAAATATGCCGGTACATACCATTAAGAGTGACGAAGAATTCATGGAATTCGTGCAGGAATGGAAGCCGGACGTAGTAGTAAATGACTGCCTTAATACAGAAGCAGATTACATCAAAGAATTAAAGAAATATGTGAAACGTGTCGTAACCATAGAAGATCTCGGCGAGGGAGCCGATTATGCAGATGTAGTGATTAATGCTCTGTATGAAGATCATACCAGAGGAGATAATTATTACTGGGGATCCAATTATGTATGTCTTCGGGATGAATTTTTCTGTGCCACACCATCCGTATTTCATGAACAGGTGCAGAATATAGTGGTTATCTTCGGTGGAACAGACCCTTCGAACTTTACCAAGAGAATCTATGAGATGGCAAAGCGGATTCATAAGGATTATCCTGAGATTAAATTCCATTTTGCACTGGGCGTAGGGTATGACCAGAAAGCAAATCAGATTGAGACGGATGAGACAGCAGGCATCTATGTAGAGCAGAATTTAAAACACATCAGCGACCTTTTTGCCAAGGCAGACCTGGCATTTACTTCTCAGGGCAGAACCGTCTATGAGCTTGCCACCATGGGCGTACCTGCAGTGGTTATGGCTCAGAATGAGCGTGAGATGAAGCACACCTTTGCACAGATGAACAACGGCTTCTTAAATCTTGGACTTGGAATCAATGTGGCAGATGAAACCATTGAGACAACCTTCCGCTGGCTGGTTGAGACACCGCAGATTCGAAAGGAAATGCAAAGCCTGATGATGCGTCATGACTTGAAATCCGGTATTAAGAGGGTAATCGGATTAATTTTGGAGGACGAAGAATAGATTTTGGTAGCAAGAGTGAGACCATTGAGACTAAAAAATGAGACCATTGAGACCAAAGTGAGACTAATTGGAGAACAAATATGCAGAAGAACATAGCATGGCTTTCGAGCCTGCGTGGAATAGGCTGCCTCTTCGTACTGGCAGCACATCTTGGCGCAAGCTCGACAAATTATGGAATGTATTTTAACGGCTGCGGCAAAATAGGTGTCTGGCTGTTTATGATTTTCAGTGGATTCTGGTTTCTGTATCCGCTCTGCCAGAGGCAGCAGGCTGAAGGGGCGGAATCTTATGGGCTATTATGGCAAGAAAATCATCCGGATTATGATACCATATCTGGCAGTTCTGCTGATTTCCATGGGACTGGGATTTATTCCGGATGGAAAGGAACTGCTGCGGCATTTGTTGCTGGTAGATGGATTCGGACATTTCTGGTATATGCCGGTTATTATGAAATTTTTCCTGATTGCACCGCTGTTCTGGCTGTTGCAGCAGATGATAAGGAATAAAAATGGCTGTTTGCAATAATCGCAGGAATTGGAATTGCACTGTCAGTAGTATTTCCGTTTACCACATACACAGAAAATTCCACGCAGCTGCGGTGGTATGTTCCGGTATTTTTAATGGGAATGCTTCTTGCAATTATCTGGGACTTCTGGAATAACTGGAAGGAAAACAGAGTAGGAGCAGATGTAATTGTATTGGCACTGGTAGTAATATTATTTTCCCTTACACCGTGGTTCCGGCAGAAGTTGTGGGGAATAGAGCCATCTGCTTATCTGCAGAATAAATATCTGCTGATGGGGGGGTGTGGTGCCTTATTATTCTTGGAATCGTAAAAGGGAAAATATGGAAAGCATGGCTTAATAAGAGCCGCATCCTGCAATGGATTGGAGAAATCAGCTTTCCGCTGTACCTCATTCATTTCCCAATCTTAATGCGGTTAAATACTACGGAAATGGGATGGACGAAAAAGTGATTATTGTATTGGTTACAAGTATTTTACTGGCGGCAATTCTCCATTGGGGCGTGGAAAAGCCATGTATCACATTGTCAAAGAAACTGACAGAATATAAAAAGTCAGAGAAGTAAAGGAGAAATGAATATGAGTAAAATTATCGAACGTGCTCTGACACATAAAGCAGTACTGATTGCAGAGATTGGTGTAAATTATTATGACATTGCAAAGAAAATGAACATTTCCAATATGGAAGCTGCGAAGTTAATGATCAAGAAAGCCAAGGATGCCGGAATCCATGCAGTAAAATTCCAGACCTATAAAGCTGATACGCTGGCAGCAAAAGATTCTCCATCTTACTGGGATACCACGGAAGAGACAACAACATCCCAGCATGAGTTGTTCCAGAAATTTGACCAGTTTGGCAAAAAAGAATATCAGGAGCTGAAGGATTACAGCGACGAAATCGGCATTGAATTTTTATCCACTGCATTTGACATCGAATCTGCAGATTATCTCGATAAGATGATGGATGTCTATAAAGTATCTTCATCCGATATGAACAACCTTCCATTTGTGGAATATCAGGCAAAGAAAAATAAACCAATGCTCATTTCTGTAGGCGCAGCCAATGAGGATGAGATTGACCGCATGATAGCAACTGTCCGTAAGGTAAATAACCAGCCGCTTTGCATTCTGCACTGTGTGCTGGAGTATCCGACTCCGTATGAGCATGCCAATCTGAATAAGATAGCAAGTCTGAAAGAGAAGTATAAGGATTTGATTATCGGATATTCTGACCATACGAAGCCGGATGCCTGTGCAGATGTGATTAAGACAGCATACAATCTGGGGGCAGTAGTCATTGAAAAACATTTTACTCTGGATAAGACATTAAAAGGAAATGACCATTATCATGCCATGGATCCGGATGATGCAAGAAAGATTCTTGCTGGACTGGAATTTATTGATACCATTCGTGGCAAAGGTGATTTATGCTGCTTAGAGACAGAGCAGACTGCTAGAAAGAATGCAAGACGTTCTCTGGTAACAACCTGCGATATTGCCAAAGGAACCGTAATCACAAGAGAAATGCTGACCTTCAAGAGACCGGGAACCGGAATTTCTCCGGAGCGGATGGAAGAAATTATTGGACGCACGCTGAAGGTGGATGTGGCAGAGGATACGATTTTGAAGGATGAAATGTTAGGATAGAAAATTCTGAAATGCATAAACTACATCATAGTAACAATTTGACAGTTGCCGTATTTTTTTTACGGCAGCTATTGAAAAGGACTGAGAAGTAAGTTATTATGGATGTAATGAGAGAAAGCGAGGAATCTATGTTATTAGAATTTCACGTAAAGAATTTTAAAAATTTTAAAGATGAATTGATTTTAGATTTAAGCAGAACAAACAATTATGAATTCAGTGAAGAGGCTGTCCAGGATGGTGTTGTTAAGACCGCTTTGATTTACGGTGAGAATGCCAGCGGAAAGACAAATCTTGGTTATGCCATTTTTGACTTGATTCTTCATTTGACAGATAAGGAAAAAGCAAGTGAAGATTATTCTCCATATGCGAATTTAGAGCATCGAGGATATGTGGAATTTTATTACAAATTTCGGTTTGGTGAGCATATTCTTGAGTACAGTTACAGAAAAAGCCCAACAATGCTTCTTGTGAAAGAAGATGTAGAGATAGATGGAAAGAGAGTCATCTTTTTTGATTATAGAGCAAATAAGGGAGAAGTTCTGCTGAAAGGTGCAGAGAATCTTAATACAGATTTGGCAGAGAAAAACATTTCCTTTGTGAAATATATTGCCCGCAATACGGTTTTAGATGATAGTGATGAGAATAATACGTTTGAAACTTTTATTGATTTTGTTGAGCATATGCTGATGTTCAGTTCTTTGGCAAAGAATAGTTACCAGGGATTTACAGTAGGAAGTGAAAATATTGGAGAAGGAATTATTGAGAGCGGCTATGTGAAAGAATTTCAGGAATTCCTAGCATCAGTGGGAATTAAATATGAATTGGTGGCAAAAGAGATTGATGGAAGCAAGCGGTTATTCTGCCGGTTTGGAAAAAGGGATGTAAGCTTCTTTCGGATTGCATCAAGAGGAACCAGTTCACTGGCATTGTTCTACTATTGGCTGATTCAGATGAAAGAAGCATCCTTTGTATTTATTGATGAGTTTGATGCATTTTATCATGATACATTAGCAGAGCAGGTAGTGCGGGAGTTGTTGGCAATGGAACATACTCAGGCATTATTTACAACACACAATACTGCAATTATGACGAATGATTTTTAAGACCGGACTGCTATATGCAGATTGTCGATGGACAGATTCGTTCTTTTGCAGATTCAACGGAGAAGGAGTTACGCAAGGCACATAATCTGAGAAAGATGTACCAGGCGGGGGCGTTTGATGGAAAATAATTGTATTGCAGTTATCTATGAGGGGAATAAGACAGAACGGATATTGATTGAGAATTTGAAGAAGATTTTCTTTTTAAACAGAGCCAATATTGTTTTTGTTGGATTTCCTGCAGGTCAGAATATTTATATGCTGTGGAAACAAATCCAGAAAGATGAGTACGAAACAGATTTAATAGAGCTGATTCGTGAATATAATAAGGATGCAGCAGAAAAACTAAAGGGATATAGCCGGGATGATTTCTCGGAGATATATCTCTTTTTCGACTATGATGGACATAATTGTAATTTGAGTGCAACAGATCCGGATGGAACTGCTGTACTGGGGGAGATGTTAGAGACCTTTGATAACGAGACAGAATTAGGAAAGTTGTATATCAATTATCCGATGGTAGAAGCAATACGGGATAATAAAAAAGAAGACTGCTGTTACAGAAGGTGCAGCGTATCTTTGGAAGAAGCAGGAAAATATAAGAATATAGTTTCAGATATGAAAGAGTTTCAGGATTTTCGGAAGTATACATATGAAGACTGGCAGTATCTGTGCCAGCAGGCAATAAAGAAAGCAAACTGTATTGTTCAGGGAAAATATGAAACTGTATCTTATAAGGAATTGTTTCAATATTTGTCACAGCAGGATATTTATCAGAGTCAGCAGAAAAATTTTGTAAGCAAAGGGGAAATAGCAATTTTAAGTTCGGTTCCGTTATTTTTGCTGGAATACTTTCCGGGAACCTTTTATGAAAAGATATTAGAGCGAGCATTGTGTTGAAAAAAGTCATTAAAACAAGTAACATGGGATTATATAAATGTGTAAACAAATAAAAAATTAAGGAGGGCACCAATGAAGAAAAATGTGGGAAACAGATTAATTGCCTTGTTACTGGCATTATTTATGGCAGTAACCATGATGCCGGATATGGCGGTTTGGGCAGAAGAAACAGACAATGGGGTGGCTGATGAAGCACAGAAGTGTGGCTATGAGCAGCCAAAGGCCATCAATGTCGGAGAACTTGATGAGGATGAAGCAGAAGATTTACCAATAGTCAGGGCACAGTATAATGCAGCAGATGCATCTTACTGGGCAGTATATGGCTCTGACTATTATTATAGTAAGATGTCTGGTGCAGAGAAGCAGTTCTATCAGGCACTTTATGATGTGAATATGTCATTCCTTACAGGAAATAAGAGCGCCGGCTATAAGACCTTTGATTCTACGAGACATTATCATTCGGGCTTTGTTTCAATCGGCAGTCTGGATTTGGATACTGCACTGGAAGTAGCAAAAATTCTCCAGATGTCCAATCCGCAGTTCTATTTTGTAAATGATGAGATGCTTTATGGTGTGAATTCAGATGGTAAATATCAACTGGCATTAGGCGTTTACAATACCTGCTCAAATGGAAGTGCAAGAGCGGATAAGACGAATGGAATTAAAAACAAGCTGGATTCATGGGTAGCCACTATTAAGAGCAAAGCGACAATTCTTGATATGGAGCAGGAAGCACATGACATTATTATGCAGAATTGCTGGTACTCTGAGGAGGGAAGCTATCATCAGAGCAGTGCCGGAGTTCTGTTAGAAGGTAAAGCAGTATGTGCCGGTTATGCGGAAACCTTTGAAATGCTTTGCAATGCAGTTGGTATTCAGACGGTATGTGTTACCAGCAGCAGTCATGAGTGGAACAAAGTAAAATTATATGGCAGATGGTATGTAGTGGACTGTACCTGGGATGATGATGCAGATGATACAACCGGAACTGTCTATAGTTATTGGTGTTTTAATGTATCCGATAATTTCAGTGATGAATATGGCAAGTGGTCACATGCAGCAGAAAGCTGGTGGAGCAGCTATAGTGTTCCGGTCTGTGAGAATGACAAAGTAATTACAGATAGAGACTATAACTATCAGGGAGTGGATTATTCGTCAGTATTTGATGTGGATTATTATTTGAAAACCTACCCGGATATTAAAGCAGCTTTCGGTGCGGATGAAAATCAGGCATTTATGCATTTTATTAACTGCGGAATGGCAGAAGGACGTCAGGGAAAATCAAGTTTTAATGTAATCTCTTATAAGAACAGATATAAGGATTTAAGGATGACATATGGCAATAATTTACGCTCTTATTATTTACATTACATATCAAATGGTAAAGCAGAAGGGCGTAAGGCGACAGGTGATGTGACGATTACGGATGGTGTCTCCGTATATAATGGAGTAGACTATTCCGCAGTATATAATTACAGCTATTATATTAAGAAGTATCCAGATATTGCAAAGGCGTTTCCAAATGATGATATCAGTACACTGGCTCATTTTGTGACATGTGGCATGAATGAAAAACGTCAGGGAAATATGAACTTTGATGTGAATTCTTATTACAATCAATATGCTGATTTACGGAGTGCGTTTGGTACAAACTGGAGAGCTTATTATCTTCATTATATACAGAATGGCAAGGCAGAGGCCGGAAAGGAACCGGAACTAAAACTATGCAGGGAACTACTGTATACAATGGAGTAGATTATTCTGCAGTTTATAATATGAGTGATTTTCTGAACAAGAATACAGATGTGAAGAAAGCTGTTGGTGGGGATGACCTTGCTGCGATTGCTCATTTTGTGAATTATGGAATGAAAGAAGGACGTCAGGCAAGCAGTAAATTTGATGTGAATTCTTATCGTATGCGCTATAAAGATTTGAGAAGTGCATTTGGTTATGATTTGGCGAGTTATTATTACCATTATATGAGTTCCGGTAAAGCAGAAGGCCGTCAGGCAACCGGAAAAGTAACAGATATTGACGGGGTTACAGTATATAATGGAGTGGATTATGCTGCAGTTTATAATTTTAATTATTATGTGGACGCAAATCCGGATATCAAGGCCGCATTTGGAAATGACGATCTGGCTGTATTGTCACACTTCGTGAATTATGGAATGAAGGAAAGGCCGCCGTGGTTGTGAAGCATTTAATGTGTTGACCTACCGTGAGAAAAACGGAGACTTAAAAGCCGCATTCGGCGATGACTTAAAACAGTATTATATCCATTATATGAACTATGGTAAAAATGAAGGAAGAAAAGCTGCATAGATTGGAATGCAGATAAGAAAGGCTGTTGCACAGGCAGATGAAATTTGACGGTGCAGCAGCTTTTTCCCATTTTGTGACAAAATTCTTAAGATTTTCATAATGACAAGTAGTAATTCTTTAAAGTAGATTCATATCGTGTTACAATACAAACAGTTGTGCAAATAGAAAAATATGGAGAAAATACTTATGAGAAAAACATGGAGACGACAGCTTGCATTAGGGCTGGCAGTGGTGACAATATGGACGAGTGGAAATGCAGAACATTTCTATGCGGGGCAGAAAGATTGTGAGACTCCGGCAATCAGTACAGAGAGACTGGCAGATACAGAACAGAAAATCAATCTGGATAAAGTTAATTATCAGGTGAAGAAAAGTGCGTATGCACCTGTTTTTGATGCATCCTATTATGCAAAGAATAATAAGGATTTAAAAATAGCATTTGGAAATGATGAAAATGCACTTTTTCAACATTTCTTAAATTACGGAATGTCAGAAGGCCGTCAGGCAAGTGCGGAATTTAATGTGAAGTCCTACCGGAATGCGTATGCAGATTTACGACAGGCATTTGGAAATGATTTAAAGAGTTATTATCTGCATTATATGAATTATGGTAAGAGAGAAGGCAGAAAGGCAGCCGGTGTTACAATCTTGCAGAATCCGGTTACAGTATATAATGGCGTAAATTATTCATCTGTATATAATTACAATTACTATATCAGCAGGAATCCGGATGTCGCAAGGGCATTTCCGGATGATGATATCAGTACTCTGGCACATTTTGTGAATTATGGAATGACAGAAGGACGCCGGGGAGCACAGAATTTTGATGTAGCATCCTACCGGAATGCGTATGCAGATTTGAGACAGGCATTTGGAAATGATTTGAAAAGCTATTATCTGCATTATATGAATTGTGGTAAGAGGGAAGGAAGAAAGCCAACCGGTGTCACTTTATTGCAGAATCCGGTTACAACATATAACGGAAAAGATTATGCAGCCGTATATAACTATGATTATTATATTTCAAAATACAGTGATTTAAAGAAAGCATTTGCCGGAGACGACAGTGCAGCAATCCGCCATTTCGTGGAATGCGGAATGGCAGAGGGCAGACAGGCAGGCACAGATTTTATATTAGGCGTGTATAAGAGCAATTACAGTGATTCAAGAGCTGCATTTGGCAATGATAATAAGAGCTATTATCTTCATTACATAGATTGTGGCAAAAAAAGAAGGCAGAAATGCAGTAACAAAGATTGGTACACCGACGAAGCCAGAACCAAATCCGGAGCCAAATCCGGAGCCAGGCCCGGCTCCAGGTCCGGAACCGGAAGAGCCGGCAACAACGGAGGATAAGATTAAAGCAAAGGTTGCAAAAATCAGTAACGAGTATGGTGTGACAGTCCTAACTGGAGATTCGGCAGGCTTCTATTGGACGGATACTTATTGTTCCGGAGAGACAGACCCGGAGACAACGCTTACATGGATTACAATGGTGGATGAACAGATGGCAAGATATCCGAAAGGTTTTTTACAGACATGCAGGATATTACTACAGTAACCATAAAGCTGGTACATAATTTGGATGCCGGTGGAGGTTCTTTTGCAGGAGTGACAAGCAGGGAGTATGGAGATCAGATGTTTATTGCACTAAATACATCCCAGTCCTTTTTATTGTCTGATAGAACCTTTAATCATGAAATGATGCATCTGATTGAATATTATATAGAAGCAAAATCATGGAATGCTTCCACACAGCAGTATGAATCACCATTAAAAGCAACGGAAGCAATCAAACCGGATGCAGAAGTGAACAGTACAAATAGTGATTATACCACATCGGACTATAACAGAGGGTGTGAAGAACAATATTATATTTCTGCTTATGCCAAGACCAATGGAAGGGAAGACCGGGCAGAAACATTCACAGATTATATGTTCCGTGCCTATAAGAAGGACTATATGATAAGGGCAGACTATCCGATTCCAAAGAAACAGCAGATTATTGCCGACTGTATCAGACAGTATTTTCCATCAGCAGCAAGCCAGCCGGCAGGCAGTCTTTCCTGGGAAAAGTGGTTGCCATAATCAGATAAAGTGTTAAAATAGATAGTTAGTAAAAAGAAACAAGTAGTAAAGCAGCAAAGGAGCAAAGACAAAATGAAAAAGAAATGGAGCAGAAAAGCAGCCCTTTTGCTGGCAGCAGTAACAATTCTTACCAGTCTGCCTACAGAATATCTGTATGCAGCACAAACGCAGGAAACACATGATACTGTAACGCCAGAAGAGCAGAGCAATGAGGAAACAGTAGTAGACACAGCCCTTACCGGACAAGAGAGTGTTACAGACACTGAGCAGGAAACGACAGAGACAGTAGAAGGAACAACCGCTACAGAAGAAATTGCTGATGGAACAGAAGCTGCCGGAGAAATAGAAACACAAAGTCTGGATTCGCAGACAGCAGTTGCAGAAGATGTGCAGGAAGCTCAGGATTTATTGAATTATCTGGTATTAGATAATGCGTACATAGCAGTTGGCGGTACACAGAATGTAGTTGTCAATATCGGAGAGGATACTTTAACCATCAGCGGCGGCAGATTACTGTATCACAGAGTATCTGATGGAGCAGCTTATGAGATGGCAGCCACAGAGACGGATGGAAATGGTCTCAGATTTTCAGAGACTTTTGCGGATGAGAGCCGTACCGGTGAATATGCACTGGACGCTATCATTTATGAGAAAGATGGTCAGGAATATCAGATTAATTTATCTGATGCAGGAATGGATGTCAGGTTTGGTGTCAATACAGAAGTGGAGACCAATCCAGATGCAGAAGTAGTAGATGAAGCGAACACAGATGTAGATATGGATGTAGTAAGCTTTGATGAAAATGGCAATCAGACATCAGAAGCTTCGATTGAAGATGCCATTGCAACCCAGAAAGCAGAAACAGCAGAATCCGGAATAAGCACAGCACGTTATAATGGAAATGTGGTTGTTGTCTTAGACCCGGGGCACGATGGAACCCATAGCGGAAGTTCTGCAAATGGATTCGTGGAAGCACAGCTGAATCTGAAAATTGCACAGTATTGTAAAGCGGAACTGGAAGAATACTATGGTGTGACTGTATATATGACGAGAGATTCTGCCTCCTGCCCGAATGGTGGGGGAGATAATAAATCCTGTCTCCAGCGGAGAGCTGATATAGCAAGAGATATGGGAGCAAATCTTTTTGTCTCTCTACATAATAATTATTCCAGTGCATCAGTGCATCCGGTGCAGAAATCTGGTATCCGAACCAGAATTATAACCCATGGACCAGTCAGGTGGGTGGCTCTGCAGCATCCTGTATATTAGAACAGTTGACCAGCCTCGGATTAAAAGGCAGAGGGACACAGATAAGAAATGCAAATGAGGATAAATATCCGGATGGTTCGGCAGCAGATTATTATGCAGTAATCAGACACTGTAAGGAATATGGTATCCCTGGAATTATTGTAGAGCATGCTTTTATGTCTAATTCTTCAGATGCTGCTAACTTTCTTTCCAATGATGAAGGATTAAAAAACTTGGTGTGGCAGATGCAACCGGAATTGCACAGTATTTTGGGTTAAAGAAAGAGAAACCGGAAGAATATTCAGCAGTATTTGATGCTGCATATTATGCAGACCGCTATCCTGATTTAAAGACAGCATTTGGCAATGATGACAGTGCATTATTACAGCATTTTATACAGTATGGTATGGCAGAAGGACGCCAGGGAAATTCCCAGTTTGGTGTATATTCATATAAGAATCTGTACCCTGATTTGAGGGCAGCATTTGGTAATAATTTAAAGAGTTATTATATGCACTATATTAGTAGTGGAAAGTCAGAAGGCAGAAAAGCCACAGGTGTAAATACATTACAAAAGCCGATAACGACGTACAATGGAATAGATTATTCTGCCGTATACGATTATAATTATTATCTGAAAAAGCATAGCGATTTGGCGAAGATATATACGAATGATGATATAGGATTACTTGCTCATTTTGTGAATTGTGGAATGAGTGAAGGCCGTCAGGCCAAAGACAGCTTTGATGTTTTCTCTTATCGTAATCAATATCAGGATTTGAGAGTAGCTTTTGGAAATAATTTAAAGAGCTATTATATGCATTATATTAGTAATGGTAAAGCAGAAGGAAGAAAAGCTACAGGTGTGAAATCTATTCAGAATCCAATAACAACATATAATGGAGTAGATTATTCTGCGGTATATGATTACAATTTTTATATCAAAAAATATAGTGATTTAGCAAGAATATATACAAATGATGAAGTAGGATTGCTTGCCCATTTTGTAAACTGTGGGATGGCTGAGGGACGTCAGGCAAAGGCTGATTTTGATGTTTTCTCTTACCGGAATCAGTATCAGGATTTAAGACTGGCATTTGGTAAGGACTTAAAGAGTTATTATTTTCATTATATGAATAGTGGCAAAAAAGAAAGGCGGACTGCTGCCGGTGTCAAGGTACTTCAGAATCCGGTAACAATTTACAATGGAACGGATTATTCTGCGGTATATGATTACAACTATTACAACAGTAAATACAGTGATTTGAAATCTGCTTTCAAGGGAGATGACATTGACCTTTTAGCCCATTTTGTAAATAATGGAATGAAAGAGGGACGTCAGGCAAGCAAGAAGTTTAACGTTCAGATATATAAAAACAATTACATGGATTTGCAGCAAGCGTTTGGCAATGATTTAAAGCCATATTATATGCATTATATCCAGAATGGTAAGGCAGAGGGCAGAAATGCAGAATCACAGATATATCATTCTGTAATAACAAAATCAACTACAACAGTAAATCAGATGGTAAATTATTATAATGCCAAAGCTTCTTATCCGGCATACTACGGAAATGCCAATGTTCCTGATATCAGAAGCTTTTGCCAGGTTTATTATGATGAAGCAACGGCAGAAGGAGTGGATCCGGCATTGGCATTCACCCAGGCAATGAAGGAGACTGGTTTCTTAAAATTTACCGGACAGGTAAAAATTGATCAGTTTAATTTCGCAGGAATGGGTGTAACAGATGCAAGCACGAATGGAGATTCTTATCAGAATGTAAGAGAAGGAATCCGGGCGCATGTGCAGCATTTAAAAGCGTATGCAGTAAAGAATCCAACCTTTGCGAATCCTGTTGTAGATAAACGTTACAGTTCCTGGTTTGCAGCAAACCGCTCTGGTACAGCTCCATACATCGAATGGCTTGGTATATCAGAAAATCCATCTGGATTTGGTTGGGCTGCAGAAAAAGGATATGGTTATAGTATTTTAAATGATTATATGAATCAGTTATACAAGTATTAAAAGAATAGAAAAGGCATAGAAGCCGGGTGGTCATTATTTGACCATCCGGTTTATTTTTGGTACAATATAGAAAGCTATGATTTCTTTTAAAATGGAGGCAACTATGGCAGAAGTAAACTTTATAGTAGAATGTATCAGATTATATGCCCGGGAGGAAAGAACATTGATTATTCGGGGATTTTTCCCGGAAGATAATCCGGAAAACCGAACATTAAAAGTGTATCTGAATCAAAAAAGAAATTCCAGTGGAATATACGATTACCAGTGGTGCAGAGGTAAGACGAAGACACTTGCAATACCGGATGAATGTAGGAGAAGAAATCACTGGAAAATTATTGTTACCGGAAGAAACTGTAGTAGATTTTAAAATATGTAGTTGCCTTGGAACAGAAGAGACAAGTATATCATGTTAATAAAAAACAGTTCGAGAAGATGATAAATCATCTGGATGGAAATTTGGAGATGGAACGCTTGGAAGATGGGCAATTTGTACTGACAGGATGGTGTGTGGCTGGAGAACAGACAAAGTGCCAGGCACAGGTAGATGGAAAAAATGTTCCGATAGATGTTCAGTGGAAATATCGAAAAGATGTTATGGATGTATTTCCTGAGTTAGAAGAAACGGTAAAATGCGGATTTGAAATTTATGTACCGGAACAAAATGGCAGAAAACTCAGTTTACATTTATATGCAAATGAAAAAGAAAATAAGTATATCGTGTCTCTGGATAAAGTGAGACATGGTGAAAGTGGGCATGATACAGTAAGCCTGTTTCAAAAAGGGATATGTTATTGGAAACAGTATGGTGTAAAACGTACAATACGTAAAATAATTAGAAAAATGCAGGGAAAAAAGGATACTGTATCATACGAGGATTTTCTGAAAAAATATGGTGTGAAGGAAGAAGAACTGGCTCGTCAGAGACAGGAAGTATTTGAAAATGGTCCATGTTTCTCCATTGCAGTTCCGCTGTACCAGACAAAAGAAAAATATCTGAGGGAAATGATAGAATCGGTACAGGCACAGACTTATACGAATTGGGAGCTTTGCCTTGCGGATGGAAGTGGCAGGGAGCACAGCCTCCAGTCTGTTGTCGGGGAATATATTGCAAAAGATAAACGGATTAAATATTGCCTTTTAGACAGCAACGAGGGAATTGCCGGCAATACCAATGAAGCATTGAAAATGACAGACGGTGATTTTGTTGTGCTGACGGACCATGATGATTTACTTTCTCCGGAAGCACTGTATCAGTGTGCAAAAGCGGTACAGAAGGAGCCGCAGACAGATGTGATTTATTCGGACGAAGATAAAGTGGATATGAGTGGAAAGAAGTTTTTGAGCCACATTTTAAATCCGATTATAATATTGATTTGTTGTGTACTATGAATTATATCTGTCATCTCTTTGTTGTTCGCAAAGATGTGATGGAGCGGGCGGGGCTATTTGAAAGCTGTTATGATGGTGCACAGGATCATGATTTTATTTTACGCTGTACCGAGAAAGCGGAGCATATCGTGCATATTCCCAAGGTGCTGTATCATTGGCGGTGTCATGCACAGTCAACCTCCGAGAATCCGGAAAGCAAGTTATATGCCTTCGAAAACGGATGCAAAGCGGTAAAAGCACATTATGACAGAATCGGAATTCCAGCAGAAGTGGAGCAGGGACCCTTCTATGGGATGTACCGTACCCATTATCTCTGGAAGGAGCAGCCGCTAGTATCTATTTTGATTCCAAATAAGGATCATGTTGCGGATTTAAAAAATGTATGGATTCCATTGAAGAGAAATCCACATACCGGAATTTTGAATTTATCATTGTAGAGAATAACAGTACAGAAGAAGAGACCTTCGCTTATTATAAAGAGATTGAGAAAAGGGATAATGTCAGAGTTTTATATTACAAGGAAGAGTTTAACTATTCAAGAATTAATAATTTTGGCGCAAAAGAGGCAAATGGGGAATATGTCCTGCTTCTGAACAATGATACAGAAATGATTGAACCGGACAGCATCAAAGAAATGCTGGATGTATGCATGCGTCCTGATGTTGGAATTGTGGGAGCAAAGTTAATATTTGAAGATAATACCATTCAGCATGCCGGAGTTATCATTGGATTTGGCGGTGTTGCAGGACATGCCTTTATCGGACAGGACAGAGATGATAATGGATATTTTTCAAGAATTATAAGCGTTCAGGATTTGTCAGCAGTAACGGCAGCCTGCCTGATGGTAAGACGAAGTGTATTTGATGAAGTAGAGGGCTTAAATGAAGAATTTAAGGTAGCCTTTAATGATATTGATTTTTGCCTGAAGGTAAGAAAAGCGGGCTATCTTGTAGTATATAATCCATATGCCCAGTTCTATCATTATGAGTCAAAATCCAGAGGGCAGGAGGATTCCGCAGATAAAGTAGCAAGATTCCAGCAGGAGACAGGTTTATTTGGAGAACGATGGGGAGAACTTTTAGAAAATGGAGATCCGTACTATAATCCGAATTTAACACTGGATAAAGCAGATTTTTCTTTGAAAGAGTAGCGTATTTATTGTGTTAAAGAACAAAAAGTCATATAATGACGTTAATATACAATGGAGGATGAAAAATGATTAATTTCAACGAACCACCTTATATGGAAAAAAGCATGGACTATATCCGTAAGGCGGTAGAAAATAAGAAAATATGTGGGGATGGAGAATACACAAAGAAGTGTAATGCCTGGTTAGAAGAACATACAGGAACAAAAAGGCATTACTGACAACATCCTGTACCCATGCAACAGAGCTTGCAGCAATTCTGTCAGAAATTAAGCCGGGAGACGAAGTAATTATGCCGGCTTATACCTTTGTGTCAACAGCAGATGCTTTTGTACTAAGAGGGGCAAAGGCAGTATTTGTAGATATCCGGCCGGATACCATGAATATCGACGAAAAACTGATTGAACATGCAATTACGGATAAGACAAGAGCAATTGTTCCGGTACATTATGCCGGGGTATCCTGTGAAATGGATACTATTCTTGCAATAGCAAAGAAATATAATCTTCTGGTGATTGAAGATGCAGCCCAGGGTGTGATGTCTTCTTATAAGGGAAAAGCACTTGGAACCATGGGAGATTACGGATGTTACAGTTTTCATGAGACGAAGAATTACAGTATGGGAGAAGGCGGAGCACTTTTAATCCGGGATGAGAAAAATGTAGAGAATGCAGAAATTGTCCGGGAGAAAGGAACAAACCGTAGTAAATTCTTCCGGGGGCAGATTGATAAGTATACCTGGGTAGAAGCGGGGTCTTCTTATCTGCCAAGTGAATTGAATGCAGCATATCTTTATGCACAACTTGAAGTAGCGGATAAGATTAATGAAAAACGTCTGTCTATCTGGAACCGCTATTGGGATGGATTGGAAAAATTATCTGATGAGGGTAAAATTGCCCGCCCAACGATACCGGATGGTTGTGTACATAATGCACATATGTTTTATCTCAAGGCCAGAGATTTAGAAGAAAGAACAGCTTTAATCAGTTATTTAAAGGAACAGGGTGTACAGGCAGTATTTCATTATATACCATTACATACAGCACCGGCAGGCCGGCGCTATGGTATGTTTGCAGGAGAAGACCGTTATACAACGAGGGAAAGCGAGAGGCTGGTCCGCCTGCCGTTATATTATAATCTGTCATTGGAACAGGCAGACTATGTGATAGATAAGGTTAATGCATTTTACAAAGAGAGATAAATGAAAATACAGGAAAGAGGACAGAGCAAATGGTTATTGTTATTGGGGCAACAGGATTTATTGGAATGTATACCGTAGACCGCTTCTTGGAAGAAGGTTATGAGGTGCTGGCAACTGGAAGAAATGCAATCATGAAGCAGGAACTGGAAGCAAAAGGCGTTACCTGTGTGTCATTGGATATTTCGAAAAAAGAAGATTTTGATAAATTACCGACAGAAGGTGTAGAGGGTGTCATTTTACTGGCAGGTCTGCTTCCGGCAAATGCACCGGTGGATATCAGTGCAGATGAGAATGCCGCAGACTATATCCGCATTAATGTGGAAGGAACCGTTAATGTATTAGAGTATTGCAGGAAGAACGGCATTAAGAAAGTGATTGCTACCAGCAGCTATGCAGATGTAAGAAATGCATGGAAAAAAGGCGTTGCCTTAAAAGAGACAGAGCCGAGAGATTTCATGTATACTGGAGACCATGCGGTATATGTGATTTCCAAAAATGCCGCCAATGATGTGATGGAATATTATAATGAGCAGCATGGCATGCAGTGTGCATCTTTCCGCCTGCCACCGGTATACGGAGTAGGACCTCATTCTGAGATTTATGTGAATGGTAAATATTATAAGACCGGAATCCAGACCTTTATTGAGAATGCAGAAGCCGGAAAAGATATTGAAATCTGGGGTGACCCACAGATTTCCAGAGACATTATTTATGTAAAGGATGTTGCGAGAGCATTTGTGCTGGCATTACGCAGTGATAAGACCTATGGTCTTTATAATATGACATCCGGTACAGAACTTACTTTAGAGGAGCAGGTGCAGACCGTTATTGATGTATTTGGACCGGGTAAGGGTTCTAAGATTGTCTATCGCCCGGACAAGCCAAATAATACACCATCCTTTTTGTTTGACATGACAAAGGCGAAGGAAGATTTCGGCTTTGTACCGGAATATCTTTCTTATCGTGCAATAATGGAAGATTATAAAAAAGAATTAGAAAGCGGAAGATGGGATAAGTTCATCGCAAGCCGCCGCAAGGATAAATAAGTGCCGGGAGGATGGCAATATGAAGAAAATTGTAATTATAGGAGCGAATTCTTTTCAGAATCCGCTCATTTTAAAGGCAAAAGAGATGGGATATGAGACACATATATTTGCATGGAAAGATGGCTCTATCGGAGAGAGGACAGCAGATTATTTTTATCCCATCAGCATTGTGGAAAAGGAAGCAATCTTAGAAGAATGCCGGAGGATTCAGCCGGATGCAGTTGCAACAATAGCATCTGATCTTGCCAATATTACCGTGCAGTATCTGGCAGAGCAGCTTGGATTACCACATAATTCTGACAACTGTATCTATATATCTACCAATAAATTTGCTATGCGGGAAGCTTTTTCGAAGCATGGTGTGCCTACACCGGGCTTTGTCAGTGTATGTGAAGGGGATGATTATGCGGCGGCTGTAGCAGATATGCAGTTTCCAATGATTGTAAAACCGACCGACCGTTCCGGAAGCCGCGGTATTATGAGGGTGGAACGTCTTGAAGAGATTGCTCCGGCAGTGGAAGAGGCAGTGCGTAATTCCTTTGAAAAGAAGGCAATTATTGAGGAATATATCGAAGGCAATGAATATAGCTGTGAATGTATTTCTTATCAGGGCAGACATCATGTACTGGCGGTGACAAAGAAATATACCACAGGATATCCTCATTTTATTGAGACCGGACATATGGAGCCGCCGGAGCTTTCTGAAATCGAAATGAACCGGGTGAAGGAATTTATTCCGAAGGCACTGACAGCCCTTGAGATTGAAAATGGTGCTTCTCATTCAGAATTTAAACTGGATGCCGATGGCAATGTACGAATCATTGAAATCGGTTCCCGTATGGGTGGCGACTGTATTGGCTCCCATCTGGTATATTTATCTTCCGGATATGACTTTGTCCGCATGGTAATTGAGACTGCTTTGGGACAGGAACCGGAACTGACACCGGCACATGAGCCAATGTGCGCGGGAATCCGCTTTGTGTTTACAAAGAAGGATCTGGATGTCTTGGAAGAGATTAAGAGCAAAAGTCCGGAACTGCTTCAGATGGTCAGTGAAATGGAGCCGGTAGGAGAACATCAGGTAGTAGACAGTGGAAGCCGTTTTGGTTATTACATTCTGGCTGGAAAAAATCAGGCAGAGATTAAGGATTGGTTGGAACGATGAGTAAAGTGGAAGGAAAGAAAAAGTGGATACTGCTGATTTTATTGCAGCTGGTAATCATGATATACACATTATCCGGTGTGGCAGCGAAGTTTGCAGCAGGATATGAGTTTTTATCCATGGGATTTATCCTGTGTTACGGAGTAGAAATCTGCGTCCTTGGATTGTATGCCATCTTCTGGCAGCAGATTATCAAAAGGGTAGATTTGTCGGTAGCATATGCAAACAGGAGCATTGCGATTCTATGGTCTATGATCTGGGCAACACTGATTTTTGGAGAACATATTTCGGTACAGAATATTATTGGTGTCCTTCTGGTAATTGCCGGCACCATGATTGTGAATAAGGAGGGATAGAAGGATGATATACTGGCTTTTTCTTGTAGCGTCTGTTATTGTTGCCTCTTTTTCACAGGTCTTATTAAAGAAAAGTGCGGCAAAGAAGTACGATAACGTGATTAAGGAATATCTGAATCCTTATGTGATTATCGGATATATGATGATGGTTGGAACAACGGTACTGACGATTTTAGCTTATCGTGGCATTGAGTATAAGAATGGTACCCGGTCATTGAATCATTGGGTTATATTCTGATTATGATTTTAAGCTTTTTCTTTTTAAAGAGCCGATTACAAAGCGTAAAGTATTTGGAAATGCACTGATCCTGCTTGGCATTATCGTGTTTTACTTATAGGAGGAAATGAAAATGGATATATCAGTTGTAGTTCCGGTCTATGGATGCCGGGCAGCACTGCATGAATTGCATAGACGTCTGGTGGAATCAGTAAGCACCATCACCGATGATTTTGAAATTATTCTGGTAAATGATGCCTGCCCGCAGAATTCCTGGGAAGTAATCGAAGAAATCTGTAAGGAGGACAGCCGCGTAAAAGGGATTGAATTATCCCGGAATTTTGGACAGATTATGGCAATTACTGCAGGACTGGATGCCTCAAAGGGAGACTGGGTAGTGGTGATGGACTGTGATTTACAGGACCGACCGGAAGAAATCCCGAATCTTTATCGCAAGGCTCAGGAAGGTTATGATGTGGTCTTTGCCAGACGAGCACATAGAAAAGATTCTTTCTTAAAGGTATTGGTATCTAAAATATTCTATAAGATTTATTCCTTTGCATCGGATGGACACTATGATCCGGCAATCTGTAATTTCAGTATCAGCAAACGTGTGGTAATCGATAATTATTGTAAAATGCGGGAAATGCACCGTGCCTTTGTTATCTATGTAAAATGGCTTGGCTTTAAACAGACAGCCATTGATGTAGAGCATGATCAGCGTTTTGAGGGAAAATCCTCTTATAACATGAAGAAGCGTTTTAAGATGGCGGGAGAGATTTTAACCTCCCAGTCGGATAAACTTTTGAAATTCACCATGGGCTTTGGATTCCTGATGTCCATCATTTCAGCAATGATAATTATCGGACTGATTATCTATTATTTTACCGGTCATGTGGCAGCAGGCTGGACCAGTATCGTAGCAACCAACTGTCTCATCGGAGGAATTATTATTATGGTAGTCGGTCTGGTAGGCATTTATGTAGGAAATATCTTTATGCAGTCAAAACAAAGACCATTATATGTGGTGCGCCAGATGCTGAATGAGGAGAAGGAAGATGCAGATTCAAGTCGATAGGAAGAAATGGTTAAAAAATGTAGCAGTATTGTTTGCAGAACTGGTTCTGATTCTTGCAGGGCTGGTTTTGGTGGGAACAGTTGGAGCAAGAGGTTTTGACAATCTGAATGTATATACCACCATCTTCCCACAGTATCAGGATATGGATGAAGTGTTAGCAGGGGCTAACGACCTGATTCCATCGGAGGATGGAAATGGTTATGTGACAGGGAAAGATACTTATTTTGTAATTCCGGTGGATTCGGATAAGTTAATTGATCTTGAGATGAGTCGTATTGAGGGCGAGGGAATCTTAGGAGAAATCTGGCAGTCGGAAAACGAGAACTTTGCAGAAGAATCGTCTCCGTATACTTTTGAACTGGGGCACAACCCGGTTCAGGTAAAGAAAACAACAAAGTATATCCGGGTTAAGATTTCTTCACAACCCGGAGTTCATTATAATCTGTCAAGGATATCTTATCGAAATCCATTTTCTGTTTTTGCAAGAATAAATAAAAGTTCAATTATAACAACAGCCTTTGCATTATGGGGGTTATGTATTCTTTTACAAGTTATGCAATTAGTATTCAAAAATTGCAAAAAGGGTCGCAATTTTTTGCATATAGTATTATACATTGGTTTTGTTGGAATAACTATAGCATATGTATTTCATGATTTTATCTGGGGAGAGAAATTGTTCTTATATATGGATATAGGTTCGGATACGATACAACAATATTATCCATATTATATGAACTGTGTAAGAAGAATATCGGAAGGTTCATTTTCTATCTGGAACTGGGATTATGGATTAGGAACCAGTTTAATCAATAATATTTCTCAGACATTGGATCCTTTTGGTTTATTTGTAATTTTAGGTGGAGTTGTTTTCGGAATAGGAAAAGTAAAACGACTTTTAGTAGTTGCACAGATATTGAAAATTATTCTCTCGGCATTGTTGTGTCGGTACTTCTTAAAACTCTTTCATGTAAGTGAGAGGGCTGCTTGTATTGGTGGATATTTATATGCATTTAATGGATATTTGATGCTTTGGGGACAGCATTATCTCCTGGGAACAATCTGCATTTATCTTTTGTTAATATTGATTTTTTAGAGAAGCTGATACAGGAATTCAAAGTAAGGTATGTTATGGGACTGGGTATTTCTGTTGCAGCATCAATAATTTACAGTTATTACAATACTTATATGGCGTTGCTGTTTGTTGGCATTTATTGTGTCTTGCGCCTTTTAAACCCAAACTTGAATTTGGCCTTTAAAAGAGCGTATAAAACGTGCATTTACAATTTTGGGAAGTATTATTTGTGGGGTACTGGCAGGGGCAGTATCATTACTTCCGGCAGCATCATATCTTACATCCAGTTCATCAAGATTAGATTCAGATATGTCGGCGTTGACAAAATTCTTTCATGGATTATTCTCCGTATACTCTATAGAACAGAATTCAGAAATAGCGGGGCGGATGATATCAAATAATCTATATTACATCAATGACATAAATGCTAGTAGTGGCTGGGGAAATTATTATGAAATGCCTAATATATGCATTACAATTTTTATTTATTTTTTCCTTGGGCAGTTATTAGTACAGAGTATAAAAAATGTAAGAGTTATAAGAATGCATTATACGGTATTCTTATAACTTTTGTTGGAATTCTACTGGTGTTTAATCCGGGAATGGCAATTGCATTTAATGGATTTGCTTATGCACAGGCAAGGTATACATTCGTACTTATGCCGGTTGCAGCATTACTTGTAGCAGTAGAATGGGATAGACTGACAAGAAAAAAGGAATTTAGTTTTATTGGTCTTGGTCTAGGACTGATAAGCAGTTTGTATATTGCTATAAAAGCGTATAACAAGGCATCATTAGAGGTAAGGAGTTATGATGCAGAAATCATAATGCTGCAAATATGTTTTGCACTTCTTTTGCTGGTAATGTTTCTTTGGAAAAATAAGCAGGGGCGTAAGATTGTAGAAAGCTTACTAATAGTGTGCGTGCTGCTTTCAACATGCACAGAAACCTATATGACAACTAGCCAGAGAGGTACTGCTTATACAACGACAGAGGAAATTGGCTATGATGGTAAAACAATGACGAATGATACTATAGAAGCAATCAGATATTTAAAAGAGAATGACAACACCTTTTTTAGAATGGACAAAACATATACATTTTTATCAACTTTTGGGGATTCTCAGGTAGCAGGTTATTCTGCTGTGACAGACTATAACAGTACGATTAATCGCAATCTGTCAGAATTTTATAATATGTTATATACAGGAGCCATTGTGTTGGATGCACAACGCTTCTTCATATACTCTGATGAGTCTGAAGTATATCCAATGAGTTTGATTAATTTAAAATATGTATTGACAACAGAAGAAGTGGGATATCCATGGGGAGAATTGATTAGGAAAATTGGCAGTGTTTATATTTACAGAAATAAGTATGCTGATTCTGCGGCATCCTTTTACACCAATACAATTTCTCAGAGTGAATGTGCTGCAATGGATGAGACAGACCGGCGTATGCTGTTAAAAGATACCTTGATTGTGCCGGATGAGCAGGCTGCTTTACATGAAACAGAACGTGGAGAAGTAAAGCTTGGAGATTTTGTGGCAGATGGAAAATATTTTACCGGAACTATTTCGAATGAAAAGGAAGGCTTTCTGCTTCTTACAATTCCAGACCAGGATGGATGGGAAGTTTATGTTGATGGTAAGAAAACGGAGACTATCAATGGAGATTATGGTTTCATGGCAGTAAAACTTACTGCTGGCAATCATGATATTAAAGCAGTTTATCATATTCCATATATGAAACAGGGAGCGGTAATGAGCGTATTTGGTGTATTGCTGCTGGTAGGATATTGCTTATGGTTATATCGTAGAGATAGAAAGAAAAAACAGGGGTAAGGTAAATGAAGGAAAAGTTAAAGAAGATACCACCAAAATATATCGTGGCAGGGGTAATCCTCATTGTTATGTTATTGCTATTGATAAAACATCGCAGTATTTTCTATAATTCAAGGCAGGACAATTACAATGACATGAGTGGTGAAGAGGAAAATATTGCAGCAGAGAATGCTGTGATTTCTCAGTATTTTACTGTTTCCGGTAACATGCAGAATATTGCGCTTCTTATGACGAATGATTCAGGAGAAGACGTTACGATTCAGGCGATGCTTAGGGATGCAGAGACGGATGAGGTATTAAGTGCAGTAAAATGTAATGTGCCAAAGTCTACTGGAACAGAAGAAGTAGTAAGCATGGAACTGACCTTAGATGGGGTAGAGGGAACACGTAGTGTTTATCTGACGTTAGAAGAGGAGACCAGGGCATCGGAGGTATATTATTGTGCCTTGGCCGGAGATTATGAACAGACACTTCTTGTTAATGAAGAGGCAACGGCTGCAAGACTTCGTATGTCGGTAGTCTATGGTGGTGGACTCAATAAGACATTTTTCATTCTGTTTGCGCTGGGAATGGCAGTGGTAATCGGAATCTTTGTAATGCCGGTAAAATGGGCAAAACCGGAAAATATGGTGCTGATACTGGTTTCCGTTATGGGAATCAGTATGGCAGTGATTAATCCGGCATTTCAGGAGTGTGACGGACCTTCCCATTTCTATCGGAGCATGGACGTGTCCTATGGAAATATACTCGGTTCTTTCGCTAATCTCACACATGAAGATGGTGTGATTTATGTGCCGGAAAATGTACAGGAAATTGCTTATCGTAAGCTGACACCAAATGGGAGTGAAGGAACAGGGTATCTGGAGTATTTACAGACACATAAGTTTTCTAAAAATAAGATAAAGATGACTTATTATGACAGTGTAACTTCAGTAGTATATTGGCCACAGGGACTTGGAATCTTCCTTGGAAGGACGTTCAATCTCAGTATTTATAGTGTGATTCTGATGGGACGTATCTTTAATCTGCTGGCATATATGGGCTTGGCATATGCGGCAGTACGGTTTATGCCGTTTTATAAGAATCTTATGGCAATGTTTGCAGTGATGCCTTTAAGCATTTATCAGGCATCCTCTCTTTCCCAGGATGCAGTATTAAATGGAGCTGGCTTCCTTTTCGTAGCACTATGCTGCTATTATGCTTTTGATGAAAAGGTGAAGCTGAACTGGAAGAAAACACTGGTGCTTGGACTCTTACTATTGACGATGTTCTTAAGCAAATATGTCTATGCGTGTCTTGGACTTTTAGTATTTATGATACCAAAAGATAAGTTTAACAGCAGAAAAGATTACTGGAAATCCTTTATAATCGCATTACTTCCGTTCGTCATCTTAGGCGGCTATGTTATGCTGCGGGTATCCTCCGGAATCAGCAGGTTACAGGTACCGGTGCTGGTGGCGGTGCAGACACCATGACACAGATGCAGTATCTGAAAGCATATCCAATTGCTGCGATAAAGGTAATTATTTCAACATTAATAGTAAACCTGAATGACTATTTACAGCAGTTGAATATGCTTGGAAGCATGAATTATCCATTAACTTTGCTTGCGGTAATAGGACCTTGTTTCCTTTTGGGTGCTGGCTTATTAGACGGTCAGGAAGTAAGAGGACGGATTAAGATACGACACCGGATTATTATGCTGCTTGCTTTTATAATCACTTTTGTAGCAATTATGATGGGACTTTATATCGGGGATGGCATTGCCAATCCGGTAGGCGCATCTGTGATTAATGGTATTCAGGGTAGATATTTTATTCTGATGTTGATATTACCATTTCTGGCACTTGGAAGTGACCATGTGAAACAGGACATCAGACATTTTACGGTAAAATGTTTCGGAATCATGGGCATCATGCTTTTTATATGCAGTATTTATGCTGGTGAACACCTGTTACTAAAGGAAGATAGAATAAAGAAAAGCTAGAATAAAGAAAAGTTGGAACAAAGAAAAACACAGGAAGACTTAAGAAAAAGGGAGATAACATACGATGGGATGGAACCTTGGAACTACAATTTTTTATGGAATAGCAGTGCTGGCACTTTTGAGTGGAGCCTTCTTTAGCTATAAGTCAGAGCGGAAGCAGGCAGGAATGACATGGATTGCATTGTTGTTGATTCTGATGAACTGTTATCACACATTCTGGGCAGCAATCCTGAATGTAATTCATATTCCGGTTAATATTATTTCAATGGGAATCATTGACTTGCTTACCGGCGGATTGCTCTGGTTCTTTATCGTAAAGAAAAAGAAATGGCAGAGGTATGAATTTGCCATAGCAGATGCAGCATTTCTTGTAACCGCAGTGGCAATTATTGCAGTATTTGCCAAGGTAAGATATGGCGGAATGGCATTAAATATCAATTTCCTGACCATTGACCCGGCAAACCATTTCCGGGCAGCGATGGATTTAGTAGAGACCGGAACCGTAACCAGTATGTTTTATGAGACAGTGTTAAACGGACAGCTTTTTGAATTCTTAGCTCCATTTGCACCGGTGGATTATTTCTATCGATTCTTCGTCTTAAGTGAACTGATTCAGCTATTGATGTCGGCATTTATCTTCTATGGAATTGCAAGAAGGTTAAGCAAAGACCGGTTTGGCAGAGTGGCAGCTTATGCCCTGTCCTTTATCTATATGATAGGCTATCCGATGTGTTCTATGCTCTATGGCTTTGTTTACCTTGGCATGGGCGTAACGGTTATCGGAATGATTATTATTTTGACAGACGTTTATTTAAAGGATGATATGCCAAAATGGCAGAATATTGTATGTCTGATGTTGGGCTGTCTGGCTATCTTTGAATGTTATGTGATGTTTATGCCGGTTACCTTCTTTGCTTTGATTACCTGCATTTTTGTAAAACAGTTTAAAGTAAAGAAACTGGTATCCAAAGATACCGTGGCAATCTGTCTGACGGTATTCCTGTTCCCATGCATCGTAGGATTTTATTATACATATGCAGGTATCTTTACCAATGGCGTGACGGTATCTTCTGCACTGGTAAATGAGGGAGCCTGCTACAGGGATTTGTTTTCAAACTTTGTACTGTTTATTCCATTGATGCTCTTTGGATTCTATGGGATGTGTAGGAAGAAGGAGAATAATCTGGTATTGTTTTTAGCACCGTATACGCTTCTGTTTGCTTTATATCTTTTCTTGAAGACAGTAAATGGACAAGCATCTACCTATTATTTTTACAAGATTCATTTCCTGTTGTGGCTGATTGCGTTGGTATTGGTCTATTATGCAGTTGTCTATGCAGAAAAGCAGACAAAGGTATTGATAACCGGAAGCTTTGTGATGTGGGCATTTTTAACAGGAATGTACCTTGGCAAGATAGAGGAGAAAATTGCAGTCCATAATGATTTGATGATTTCTACTTATAAGGCAGAGGATTTTAATGATATTTTGCGTTATAATTATGTATCATTTGGCATGCCGGGTTATTCTAAGGAAAAGGAAGAACTTTATCACTGGGTATATAATGAATTAATCAGCAAGGGTGAAGAAATTGTGCCGATGGCAGGATACTGGGAAGATGATTTATGGTATCAGGCAATTTCAGACCAGCGGTATTATGGCTGGGGACAAAGTGACCCGGATCATACGGATTATTTCAATCACCTGAATGCGTCTGATGCCAGCTATATTCTGGTATTAAAGGACAGCCAGATTTATGCGGATGAACAGGCTTATTTTGATTCATTAGAGAGAATATATGATACCGGGATAGGTTTTGTGGCAAGAAAGGAATTGTATGAGTAAAAAAGTAAATGTATTATTGTCTGCTTATAACGGAGAAAAGTATATTAAGGCGCAGATTGACAGCATTTTAAATCAGTCTTATCCCAATGTGGAGCTTTATGTCAGGGATGACGGTTCGAAGGATGGAACCCTTGCAATTGTAAGGGAATATGAAGAAAAGGGACTGCTTCATTTAGAGGCAGGAGAGAATGTCGGCTTTGTAAAGAGTTTTGAATGGCTCATTGCAAATGGCGGCGAAGCAGATTATTATGCTTTCAGTGACCAGGATGATGTCTGGTTTGAAGACAAGATTAAGATGGCAGTGGAAAAATTAGAACATGTAAGGGAAGATGTGCCGGTATTGTATTTCTCCAATTATGATTTCTATGACGGAGATTTAAATTTCATGGCGCACCGGGATGGCAGGACGCCGAATATTTCTTTTGTGAATTCATTGGTGGATTGTGTGTCTCTTGGCTTTAACAGTGTATTTAACCGCAAAGCAAAGGACATGGTGACAGAGCAGATGCCGGAAAAATCTACCGGACATGACTGGTGGATGTATATGGTCTGTGCCGGAATGGGAGAAGTAATCTATGATGAGCGTCCGACGGTAAAATACCGCAGACACAATAATAATGTCAGTGATGGTGGGTACAGCTTTATTAAGTTTCAGATCTGGCGTTTTAAACGTTTTTCTTGAATCACTATTTCCATAATATTCATGAGCAGATTAAGGAATACAGTGAACTTTACAATGAAAAACTGACCCCGGAAAATCAGAAGGCACTGGCACTTTTTACCAGGGATGGTTTTCATCCGCTGATTGCACTGCGTAAGGTTTTCTATCCGAAGAAGTTAAGACAGAAAGTCGTAGACGAGATATTTGTGCGTTTGGTATTCCTCATCGGAAGGCTATAAGTTGCAAATTTTAAGAAAACATAGTAAACTGTATAAGTTAACAAGAAGGAGCAACGATGAAATTTACTGTTTTAATCGTAACCTATCATACGGACTGGAAGAAATTATTAGTTACACTGGATTCTGTCATGGCACAGACCTTTAAGGATTATGAAATCGTAGTCTCAGATGATGGTTCAGAAGAAAACTGTTTTGATAAGATAGAAGCATATTTTGCGGCACACCAGTTTGCAAATTATACCCTTATTCCTCATGAGAAGAATCAGGGAACAGTAAAGAACCTCATAGATGGTCTGGCAAAGGCAAAGGGTAAATATGTCCGGGATTTTGGACCGGGGATGCATTCTATAATGAACATACCCTGCAGCAGGTGTATGACTTTATGGAAGAGAATCAGTATGAGTCCTGTTTTGGGCTGATGAGGGGCTATTGCCGCAGGGAAGATGGCGGTGTAGATTATGTGGAATTTCCGCATCCCTTTGATTTATCTCCATATAGGAACTGGAATGAGGATAAGATTGTAAAGAATCTGGTGCTGTATCGGGACAATGCTTCCGGTGCATGTACCTGTTATACCGTAGACTATTATGTGACTTATCTTAAGAAGATAGAGGGAACGGTCATTTATGCGGAAGATATTTTTCAGATGATGGCAGGCTTAGATGGCAGACCGATGCATTTCTTCCCGGATTATCTGGTATGGTATGAAGCCGATACCGGAGTATCCACCAGGAAGAAAAGCAGCTTCTCGGAGCTTCTTGCACAGGATGTAGACCGTTTCTATGCCATGATTCAGGAGCAGTACAGCGATAATCCATATGTGAAGAAGCAGAAAAAGGTATTGGGATTATATAAAATCAGAAACCTTTATCTTCGTACTTTGTTACGGCTGTTCCGCAATCCGGATGCCATCCGTTATCTTATAAGCCATATGCTGCAGGCACGAAAAGGCGCATACCGGCCATTACATCAGCAGAAGGGATTTTTAGATAATCCGGAATTCGGCAAAGAAAAAGCAGAGTAAGAGTAGGAAAAGAATTAAAATAGAAAGTGAAGCACAGCAATGTGGAAGAAGGAGAATGTCCATGGAAGTGATTAAGTACAGATTTCAGCAGCATGGGGATGAACGCGGTCAGCTGGTAGCATTGGAAGAGATGCGTGATATTCCATTTGAAATTAAGCGTGTTTACTATATGTATGATACCGTAGATGGTGTACGAAGAGGCTATCATGCACACCGGTGTTTAGAACAGATTCTGATTCCGATTCATGGAACCTGTAAGATTCATCTGGATAACGGCAGTGAGACGGCAGAGGTCTTATTGGACAAGCCATATGAAGGCTTATATATTGCAAATAATATGTGGCGGGAAATGTATGATTTCTCTGAGGATGCAGTGCTGATGGTACTGGCATCAGAATATTATGATGAAAATGATTATATCAGGGATTACGATAAATTCCTTGCATTTGTAAAAGAGGAAAATAAGGATAAGTAAAGGAGAATTGCCATGAAAATACCATTTGCGTCATTTGAGAAAATGCATGATGAAATCAAGGACGAACTTACCGGAAAATTTCAGCAGGTTTTAGCAAAAAACTGGTTTATCCAGGGAGAAGAATTAGCAAAGTTTGAAGAAGAGTATGCCGCATATTGTGGCGTGAAATACTGTGTCGGTGTAGGTAACGGACTGGATGCACTGTTCCTTCCACTGAAAGCATATGGAATCGGGACAGGCGATGAAGTCATTGTTCCATCCAATACCTTTATTGCAACTGCACTGGCAGTTTCTTATACAGGTGCAACTCCGGTATTTGTAGAGCCGACTTTAGAGTCCTTTGACATTGACCCGGCAAGAATCGAAGAGAAGATTACCGATAAGACCAAAGCAATTATGGCAGTACATCTTTATGGACAGCCGGCACCAATGGATGAAATCATGGAGATTGCAAAACGTCACAATCTGAAAGTAATCGAAGATTCTGCACAGGCACATGGCGCACTCTATAAGGGAAAACATGTGGGTAGTCTTGGAGACGGAGCCGGATTCAGTTTTTATCCGGGCAAGAACTTAGGTGCATTAGGAGATGCCGGAGCTTTTGTAACCGATGATAAAGAACTGGCAGATAAAGTACGTGCCCTTGGCAACTACGGTTCTGATTATAAATATCATCATATCTATCAGGGAAATAACTCCAGACTGGATGAGATGCAGGCAGCTTTCTTAAGAATTAAATTAAAGAACTTAGACCGCTGGAATGCAAACCGTATTGAGACAGCAGAGAAATATCTTGCCGGAATTAAGAATCCGGAAATCGCTCTGCCAACTATAATGCCGGATACGAAGCATGTATTCCACATCTTTGCAATCCGCTGTGCACGCAGGGATGAATTAGAGAAGTTCTTAAATGAAAAGGGAATTGGAACCAATAAACATTATCCGATTCCAATGCATCTGCAGGGCGCATATGAAAGCCTTGGCATCAAAAAGGGAGAGCTTCCACTGGCAGAAGAGATTTCTGCAACAGAGCTTAGCATTCCGATGTATTATGGAATGACAGAGGAAGAAACCGGATATGTCATTGATACAATCAATGCATTCAAATAGAAGAGGAGAGACTATGTTTCGATTTGAAAAATATGAGGACAGTTTAGAGGAACAGTGGGATAAATTTATCGCAGAAAAATCCATAAACGGAACCTTTTACAGAGCCGCCGGTTCTTCAATTATCATCCGGCAGGCAGATTTAAAGATGTATCTTTGGTAGTATATAATGAGAAAAATAATATTGCAGCACTGATTCCGGCATGTGAATTAGAGCAGGATGGGAAAAAGGTATTTTTCTCCCACAAAGGAACCACCTTTGGCGGTATCATTATCGACAAGAAGCATCACAATGCCAAACATGTAGTGGTATTAGTAGAAGAATTAAAGGATTATCTTAAGGAGCAGGGCTATAACGAGGCTTATCTTAAGATGACTTCCGATATTTTCTCAGAAGTAGAAAGTGATTTATTCCAGTATGCATTCCAGCATGCAGGCTATACGGAGCATAAGGAATTGAGCACTTATGTAAACTATGCTACCTATAAAGAGGCAATTCTATCTAACTTTGCGCAGGGAAAACGTACTAATGTCCACAACTGTGAGAAGGAAGGTCTGGAATGCAGACCGCTGACGACAGATGATGAGATTAAAGAATTCTATGATATTCTCTGTGAGAACCTTTCCAAGTATGATACCAAACCGGTACATACTTTAGCAGAGCTTTTAGATTTCAAGAATGACCGTTTTCCGAAGGAATGTGGATTCTTTGGCATCTTCAAAGAGGATGAAATGTTAGCGGGCTCCATGATGTTTTATTTCGATAAAGTAGGCTGTGCCCATACACAGTATCTTGCTGCAAGACAGGCGTTTAATAAATTAAGCCCGATGACCTTTATGTATTATTCCATGATTGTGGAAATGAAGAATCGTGGCTATAAACGGATTTCCTGGGGAACAGCAACCGAAGATTTGGGTAATTATCTGAACATGGGACTGATTACCAGCAAAGAAGACTTCGGAAGTTCCTATTGTAATAACCTGACCTACTCAATTACATTGTAGGCACTGGAGGATAGTATGAAAGTAAGCGTCCTTGTGACTTTTTATAATCAGGAAGATTATGTGGATGAGGCATTGCAGAGTGTCTTTGACCAGAAATGTGATTTTGATTTTGAGGTGCTGATTGGTGATGATGGTTCTACCGATGGCACTATGGCAAAATTACAGGAATGGAAGCAGAAATATCCGGACAGAATGGAAATCTATGTGATGGACCGGGAACCTGGTGTGAAATACAACAGCAGCCAGCGGGCATCAAGAAACCGTCTGAACCTTTTGCAGTATGTGAAGGGTGAGTATTTTGCTTATCTCGATGGGGATGATTTCTATATCGATGACCATAAACTGCAGAAGCAGGTAGAGATTATGGATCAGCCGGAAAATGCAAAATATGCAGTCTGTGCCCACAATGTCTATGCCTATGAAGAGAAGACGAAAGAAAATACACCATTTTTAAACTGCAATCATACGATGAAATTAAAGGGAACAACCTATTGGGGACGTTTCTATTTCCATCCGGATTCTATTCTGATGCGAAGTGCCTATATCAAGGATATTCCGATGGATGTGGTAGCAGATTATTTTAATGATAATACCATTACGTTCTGTTTTATCAAGCATGGGGATGTATATTATATGCCGGATATTATGGCGAGCTATCGTCAGACCGGAGACGGCATCTGGACGGGAAATTCCAGGTTTATCAACTATCTTAGAAATTTGATGGACTATGACTTGGAGCAGAAGATTGCACCGGAATTTATCCGCTACAGTCTCGTACGTCACCGGGCAGATATGAGTTTCATGCATAAATGTAAGGAACAGCCAGCCGGAGAAAAGGTGGCTTTCTATGAGGAAAAGATAAAAAAAGACGGACTTACAGTATCCGAGGCGTGGTTAGAATATTGCAAGACCGGAAAGATGTCTGATAAAAAGGCATTAAAATTATACCGGAAGGCAATGCTTTGGTATTTTGTATGCCATGTAAAATGGCTGTTCATTGACAGTTTATTATTACACAATTAGGATATCTGGAATGGATGGAATCAAAGATGAGTGAGAAGAAAAAATTTGGCTTTGTGGTATTGCATTATTGCACTCTTGATATGACAAAGAAGTGTATTGCGGCAATTCAGGAGAAAATGGCACAGGCTGATTATGAAATTGTGGTAGTAGATAATGCGTCCGGCAACGGAACCGGTAAAGATTTAGCAGAGTGCTATAAAGACACAGAGCATGTAAGTGTTCTTTTGAGTAAGGAAAATCTCGGCTTTGCCAAAGGCAACAATCTTGGCTATGTATATGCAAGAGAAGATCTGCACTGTGATTTTATCTGCGTGATGAATAATGATGTGATTTTATTGCAGGATAACTTTGCACAGCTGGTGGAGGCAGCCTATGAAGCACATCAGTTTGCAGTAATGGGACCGCATATTGAATTAAAGGATGGCAGGGAAAATGCCATGTATTATGAAATTGCATCCATTGAGGGTTTGAAAAAAGAACGCCATGTATATGAGACGAGATTAAAACACATTACCTCTTCCATTTATCCACTTTGGAATCTTTGGGACAGAGCAAAGCTGCTGCTTCGCATTTTCCTTGGAAAGATTCATGTGATGCCGGAATTAAAGAAACATGAAGACTGCACAGAAGGCTCCTTGGAATATCAGGATGAACTGGTACTGCATGGCTGCTGTCTGATTTTCTCGCCGATTTATCTTACAAAATATAAAGATGCATTCGTACCGGATACCTTTATGTTCCGGGAAGAGGAACTTTTATATTTAAGATGTAAAGAAGCGGGAATACCGATGGTATACTGTCCGGAGGTAAGAATTCTTCATCTTGAGGATATCTCTACGGATTATATTTATAAGACCGAGCGCAAAAAAGAAATCTTTAATCTGGAGAATCAGATTAAATCGCTTGGAATTCTCTTGGAACATTTAGAGGCAATGCAGAAGTAACAGCGAGGACATATTGTGAAAGAAGTAAAATCAATCAAATTTAACTTTATAATGAATCTGATTCGGGTTTTGATGACAATAGTATTCCCGCTGATTACCTATCCATATGCAACGCGGGTACTGAATTCTGCCGGAGTGGGACGGGCTGCCTATGTAGCATCCATTGTCAGCTATTTTCAGCTGGTAGCATCCTTTGGTGTTAATAATTATGCCATTACAGAGGGTGCAAAAATCCGTGACGATAAGGCAAAATTAAATAAATTTGCTTCGGAGATGTTTTTCATCAATCTGGTATTTACGGTGCTTGCTTATATCGGATTTGCAGGTGCGTTGTTCCTGCCGAAGTTTGATGGTTATGAAATGCTGCTGTTAATCAGCAGTTCTACGATTCTATTTACCACCCTTGGTATGGAATGGCTCTATGAACTGTTGGAAGAGTATGAGTATATTACGATTCGTTCTGTCATTTTCCAGGTAGTAGCACTTGTAATGCTATTTGTGCTGGTACGGAATGAAGGTGATGTGGCATGGTATGTGGCATTGACTGCGGTATCTACCGTTGGCTCCGGTGTGCTGAATTTTATTCACAGCAGACATTACATCCATTTATTTGAAACAAGAGTCCATTGGGCTGATATCAAGGTTCATATGAAACCGATGGTATATATGTTTGGCGTTTCGATTGCATCTGTTATTTATCTCAATTCCGATATTACAATGTTGGGATGGATGAAGGGAGATAAGGATGCGGGAATCTATACAACGGCATCGAAGATGAATCAGGTTTTGTGTACGCTGATTAAATCTCTGAGTACGGTTATCATGCCCCGGATGGCATATTATCTTGAAAATGACCAGAAGGATAACTTTGACCGGTTGTTAAAACAGGCATTCCGTTTTATGATGATGTTAATTGTACCATGTATGGTGGGTATGCTTTTGATTTCGCCGGAAGTCATTCATCTGATATCCGGTAAGAATTACAGCGAGTTTTTCCCGAGTGTTACAACATCGAGAATTCTTGCCATCAATTTGTTCTTCTCGCCGATTAACGGCTTTATTGCATATCAGATATTTATGCCAAAGAAGAAAGAGAAGATTATTTTCTGGGCAACCTTGGGTGGCGCAATCAGTAACCTTATCATTAACTACCTGCTGATTCCGGTATTAAGCTACGATGGAGCAGCAATCGCTACCGTACTGGCAGAGGCAATGGTAATGTTAATCTGCATTATCTTAGGACATAAGATGATACCGTTTAAGGGAATGATGCAGGGTGTCTGGAAATATGTCATCGCATCCGTTCCGATGGTCATTGCATATGTGCTGTTTCAGAAGGTAACTTTCAGCAGTTATTTGATTTATATGTTACTGATGATTATCATTGGAGTAGTAACCTATGGCATTATGCTTTTAATCTTAGGGGATGAACTGGTGCGTGAAGAAGTACGCATGATATTTGGAAAATTAAAACACAATGAAAAATAAGGAGGATACACATGAAAAATTGCAGTAGCAGGAACCGGTTATGTGGGATTGTCAAATTCCATTTTATTAGCACAGAATAATGAGGTATGGGCAGTCGACATTGTTGAAGAGAAGGTCGATCTGATTAATAATAAGAAGTCTCCAATCGTAGACAAGGAGATTGAAGAATATTTAGCAGAGAAACCATTGAATCTGCGGGCTACCACAGATGCAAAGGCAGCATATGAAGGAGCAGATTTTATTATCATTTCCACTCCGACCAACTATGATGAGAAGAAGAATTACTTTGATACATCATCCGTAGAAGCCGTAATCAAGCTGGTTATGGAATATGCACCGGATGCAATTATGGTTATCAAATCTACAGTTCCGGTTGGCTATACCGAAAAAGTGAGAGCGCAGTTTGGCAGCAAAAATATCATCTTCTCTCCAGAATTCTTAAGAGAAGGAAGAGCATTATATGATAACCTCTATCCATCCCGTATCGTAGTGGGATATCCGAAAGAGGATGAAAGCTTAAGGGCAAAGGCAGAAGAGTTTGCCGGCTTATTAAAACAGGGTGCTATCAAAGAGGATATTCCGGTATTATTAGCACACCTCACCGAGGCAGAAGCAATCAAATTATTTGCAAATACTTATCTTGCACTGCGTGTTTCCTATTTTAATGAGCTGGATACCTATGCAGAGGTAAGAGGATTAAATACCAGACAGATTATCGAAGGCGTAGGCTTAGACCCACGAATCGGTAATTATTATAACAATCCATCCTTCGGATATGGCGGATACTGCCTGCCAAAGGATACCAAGCAGTTACTGGCAAATTATGCGGACGTTCCAAATGATATTATCGGAGCAATCGTTGCAGCCAATACGACAAGAAAAGATTTCATTGCACAGCAGATTTTAGATAGAAATCCTTCTGTAGTAGGTATTTATCGTCTGACCATGAAGTCCAATTCCGATAACTTCCGCCAGTCTTCTATTCAGGGCGTTATGAAACGTCTGAAAGCAAAGGGCATTGAAGTAGTGATTTATGAGCCAACCTTAAAGGATGACAGCTTCTATAATTCCAAAGTAATCCGTGACTTAGATGAGTTCAAGAAGATGTCCGATGTTATTGTATCCAACCGTAACAGTGCAGACTTAGAGGACGTGCAGGACAAGGTATATACCAGAGATATTTATGACAGAGATTAATTTTAGAAAATAAAGCTGCCTGATTAGAACGACGAGATTAGCGCAGTGAGATTAGAGCAGTGAAAAAAAGGAGACAAGATGAAACTGAGCCTTTATAACCTCAGAAAAGGTTTCCGATATTTAAAAAATTATGGTTTAAAGGAATTCTTCATCCGCCTGAAAGAAAAAGGAGAACCGGAGCAGATTTCCTATGCGGAATATGCAGCAGGCCATAAGGTAACAGAAGCACAACTTAAGATACAGACAAAAGAATCTGATAAGTGGTCCTATCGACCGCTTATCAGTTGTGTTTATATGGGAGAAAATAGAGAAGATGCGTTGGCTATGTTAGAACAGCAGAGCTATACCAACTGGAATCTAACCTGTATCGATAAGCTCTGTACCGGAAAAGAAATAGAACTTTCCGGGGAATATGCAGCGCTTATTGAGGCGGGTGACACCATAGAACCGGATGCTTTATACGAGCTTTCCCATGCCATTGCTTTTCCAAAAGAGACAAAGCAGTCAGGAATTCACTGGGAAGAAATCGGAAAGCCGGATTTGATTTATACGGATGAAGATGTCAGATGTCCGGATGAATCAAAGACAACGGAGACAGCAGAGCCTCTTTTAAAGCCGGACTTCAGCCCGGATTATCTGGAAAACTACTGTTATATCAGACATTTATGCTGCATCAGAAAAACGGTATTCCTGCAGGCACTGAAAGAAAATGACGGAAATCCTGCAATAGAAGAACTGATCTGCCGGGCGGCAAAGCAGTCCGATAGTATCATCCATATTCCCAAAGTGCTTTATCATACAAAGGCGGAGCATGCACCGAGAGTAGAACATGCCTCTATGGCAGCGGGTAGTCACGAAAAGAAGCAGCCACTGGTATCTATTCTGATACCGAATAAAGACGAAAAAGCTTCTTTGGAAAAATGCATCACATCCATTCGGCAGGGCAGCTACCGGAATTATGAGATTATCATTATAGAAAATAACAGTAAAAGCGAAGAAATCTTTGATTATTATAAAGAGCTGCAGATGCAGTATCCGGATATCCGCGTGGTAGAATGGAAACCTGAAATACCGGGTACTTTTAATTATTCAGCCATTAATAACTATGGAGCATCCTATGCAAAGGGTGAATATCTTTTGTTCTTAAACAATGATATTGAGATTATAACAAAGGATTACATGGAACGGATGCTTACCCTGTGCGGAAAAGAAAATACCGGAGCAGTGGGAGCAAAGCTTTATTACCCGGATGATACGATACAGCATGCCGGAATTGTCATAGGCATCGGTGGACATGCCAGAGGAATTGCAGCCAATATGTGTGTAGGACAGGTACGCAGCGATAGTGGGTATATGTATAGAGCCAGCCTGCGGCAGCATTTAAGTGCAGCAAAGCAGCATTTCTTATGGTGCCGGCGAAGGTGTTCCGTGAGGTGGACGGATTCTGCGAAGCTTTATCAGTAGCATTTAATGATGTGGATTTGTGTCTTAAAATCCGGAAGAAGGGTTATCTTATTATATATGAACCATCCGTAGAAGCGTACCATTATGAATCAAAGTCCAGAGGACAGGAGGATACAGAGGAGAAAGTACGCCGTTTTCAGGAAGAGATTGAATATATGAGAACCCGCTGGATTGATATTTTAAAGCAGGGAGATCCCTATTATCATCCCGGACTGACACGTTACCGGACAGATTATTCCCTGGGACAAAAGCACTAAGGCATTGCAGAATTTGTAAGAAAGTGGTAACTTTGTAACTGAGTATAGAGAAAAACAAGTAACAGGGAGGTAGAGTTACACATGATGAAAGTTTATATTTGTCCGAAATGTGGCTGGATACGGACGGTTTCAAGAAGAAATGAAGTGGAATGTTTTAAATGTGGAAATGAAAGATGGTTCTGGCAAAGATTCCTTATGAGAAATATGGGAAGATGAGTGAGAAAGAACGGAAAGACTATTCGGAAAGCTGGCTGTATATTCACAGAAACAGCATTTGACAGAAGAAGAACATACTTTTTTTCACAGAAAATTAAGAAAGAATTCGGTTGTACCTGACAGGGTAGGACTGGTATAATATTCCTAAAAAGATGGCTTGTATTGCATAAGAGGGAATAGATTATGTATAAAAAAGAACGAAAAAGCTGGATGAAGCATCTTGACTTTACGATTCTGGATATTATCTGTCTGGAACTTGCATATGCCTTATCCTATTTTATGCGTTTTGGAAGAAAAAATGAGTTTTTAAATGAGGAATATCAGCGATTAGCGGTAGTCCTTATTTTGATTGATATCTGCGTGGTATTTTTCGGCGAATCCTATAAGAGCATTCTGCGGAGAAAGAATACGCAGGAATTTAAGCATGTTGTTGTTCATGCAACAATCATTGTTGCCGGAATGATGGTATATGGATACTGGACCAGACAGTCTGACTTCTCCAGACAGATTTTCCTGATGTTCTGGGGACTGTCTATGATTTTTGAATTTGTCGGCCGTTCCGGGCTTAAGAATTTTATTAAGAAAAAGATGATGAATGACAGAAATCTGTCTGCCATGATAGTGGTAACGACAGATGAACTGGTGGAAAGCTGTCTTAAGGAATTTGAAAATCTGCCATATCGGGAATTTGCCGTGCACGGAGTTGTTGTAGTGGATGCAATGCGTAAGGGAGAAATTATCCGGGGCATTCCGGTGGTAGCAAATGCAGATGATTTCTTTGAATATGTAAAAAATAATGTGGTAGATGAAGTATTTATCAATGGCAATACTATAGCCAGCAGCCAGGCACTGGCAGATGATCTACTGGAAATGGGCGTTACGGTACATTTTAATCTGGTACATGCTTCCAAGCTGATGCCGAATAAAGTAATCGAGCAGTGCGGAAATTATATGGTTTTAACTTCCAGTATGTGTATTGCAACACCACGTCAGTTGTTTTTAAACGTCTGATGGACATTGTAGGCGGTTTTGTGGGATTGGTGATTGCCGGTATTGCTACCATTATTTTTGCACCGATTATTAAGAAGCAGTCACCGGGACCGATTTTCTTTTCCCAGATTCGTGTGGGAAAAAATGGCAGGAAATTCCGATTTTATAAATTCCGTTCCATGAATGTAAATGCAGAAGAACAGAAAAAAGAGCTGATGGGGCAGAATGAGATGTCAGGGCTGATGTTTAAGATGGAAGATGATCCGAGAGTGTTCCCGGTTGGCAGGTTCATGCGGAAGTTTTCCATTGATGAACTGCCACAGTTCTGGAATATTTTAAAAGGGGATATGAGTCTGGTAGGCACAAGACCGCCGACGGAGGAAGAATTTTCCGGATATGAGGCAAGGCACCGGGCAAGACTTGGAATTAAGCCGGGACTTACCGGAATGTGGCAGGTAAGCGGACGAAGCAACATTACGGACTTTGAGGAAGTGGTGCAGCTGGATACCTACTATATTACAAACTGGTCATTGGCATTGGATATTAAAATCTTGTTTAAGACCATTCAGGTTGTTGTAACAGGAAAAGGATCGAAGTAAGCAATGGGATTAACGAAAAAGGCTGCATATGCAGTTGGAATGATACGCAAGCATGGACTCCGGGGACTGGCGATTAAAGTAATGGAAACAAAATATGAGCCCATAGACCATGAATATACGAAAAACTGGCAGAATTATATGGTGACAAAAGAGGAATGGAAGGTGCAGCGGAATACGTTGTTTGAACATATGCCGCTGGTTTCTGTTGTAGTACCATTATATGAGACACCGGAATGCTTCTTACGGGAACTGATAGAGGGCATGCTGGGACAGTCCTATGAAAACTGGGAACTGTGTCTTGCAGATGGAAGCCCTACCGATAAAATCGAACGTTTTCTTGCAGCAAATTATAAAGAGGATGCAAGAATACGTTACCGCAGACTGTTGGAAAATGGTGGGATTTCAGAGAATACCAATGAGGCAGTTGCGATGGCAATAGGTGAATATATCGGATTATTGGACCATGATGATGTGCTGGCTGCCAATGCCCTTTATGAAGTGGTGCGGATGTTAAATGCCCATCCGGATGCACAGGTGATTTATTCCGATGAAGATAAAATTGATGCGGAATCCGGGATACACAGCCCCACATTTTAAGACGGATTATAATCCGGAATTGCTGATGCATTATAATTATATCTGCCATTTTCTGGTGGTAAAGAAGACCATGTTAGAGAAGGTGGGGGATTTCAATCCCTGCTATGATGGTGCCCAGGACTATGAACTGGTGCTCCGCCTGACGGAGCAGACGGATGCCATTTATCATATTCGAAAGATTCTTTATCATTGGAGAATACACAGTGGTTCCACGGCAGGCAGTTCTCTGTCCAAGGATTATGCCTATGATGCGGGAAAGCGGGCATTGAAGCTTACGTGCAGAGGCGGAAAATCCCGGCAGAGATTAAAGAAGCCCAGGGGCATAATTCTTATGAAGTGATTTATGAACAGGAAGTTCCGGAGCCGGAGCTTATTAATTTTGCGGAAATAAAGGAAAAAGATGCTTTAGATGAACTGGTAGAAAACAGCACAAGGGAATATCTTTTCATTTATGACAGTCGTCGCACCAGATTGCTTGGGGAGAGAGAACGAAAAGAACTGGCACAATATGCCTGCTTAAATAAAGTGGGACTGGCAGGTGTCCGGTTTAAAAAGCACCGGAAGTTAGTTTCGGCAGGCATTGGCGTATTACCGGATGGAAAGATGGGATATCTTTTTGAAAAACTTCCGGTCTGCTTCAAGGGATATTTCAACCGGGCAGTGCTTCCGCAGAATGTCAGCGCCGTTCCGCTGGAACAATGTATCATAAAGAAAGAAGCATATCTTAAGGCTGGCGGAATTGATCTGGATAAAGAACCGTTAGAGAGGCAATAGATTTTGCCGGACGTCTGCAAAAAGCGGGATATCAGATTATGCTGGATGCAAAACTTACAGCAGTTTATAAGGGATAGAAAATGAAACATGTATTTATTATAGGCAGTAAAGGAATTCCGGCGGCTTACGGCGGGTTCGAGACATTTGTAGAGAATCTGACCGGACAGGCAGTCAGTGAAGATATTCAGTACCATGTGGCGTGCATGTCTGACCATAATGAAGAATTTACTTATCATAATGCGAAATGCTTCCGGGTGAAGGTGCCGGATATCGGACCAGCGAGAGCCGTGTATTATGATTTGGCAGCATTTCGTTACTGCATTCAGAAAATTAAAAAAAGAAAAGATAGAGGATGCCGTTGTCTATGTGCTGGCATGCAGAATCGGACCATTTGTGGGGCACTTTAAAAGGCAGCTGCACCGGTTGTCTGGTACACTTTATGTAAACCCGGATGGACATGAATTTATGCGGGCAAAATGGAATAAATGGATTCGTAAATACTGGAAATATTCGGAAAAGGGAATGGTAAAGCATGCAGATTTATTAGTCTGTGATTCAAAGAATATTGAACAGTATATCAGGGATGAATATCATAAATATCAGCCGAAGACCACATTTATCGCATATGGAACACTATCTTATAAAGCAGGTGAACCAACAGAGGATTTGCTGGCATGGTATCAGAAGTTTGATATCAGAAAAGAAAATTATTATCTTATCGTCGGAAGATTTGTCCCGGAAAATAATTACGAGACAATGATTCGGGAATTTATGGCATCTGATTCCACAAAAGATCTTGTAATCATCACAAATGTGGAAGAAAATGCTTTTTATGAAAGTTTAAAAGAGAAAACCGGCTTTTTTAAATGATAAGCGGATTAAATTTGCAGGAACCGTGTATGATGCTGCATTGCTGGCAGAAATCCGCTACTTTGCTTATGGATATTTCCATGGACATGAGGTGGGAGGAACCAATCCATCCCTTCTTGAGGCACTCAGTACCACAAAACTGAACCTGCTTTTAGATGTGGGCTTTAATAAAGAAGTGGGGAAGATGCCGCACTGTACTGGAATAAGAAAAACGGAAATCTTGCCACACTGATTCAGAAGGCGGATACTATGGATGAAGCAGAGAGGGAAGAGCTTGGCCGGAAAGCGAAGGACAGAATGAAGAAATGGTATAGCTGGGAAGCAATTGTACAGCAGTATGAAACACTGTTTCTTACAGGAGAGGAAGAGAGAGAATGATATCGGTCTTAGTAGTAACCTATAACGGAGAAACCTATATCAGAGAACAGATAGACAGCATACTTAAAAATATCGGACTGGGTGATGAACTGGTGGTATCGGATGATGGTTCACTGGATACTACGAGGGAAATCCTTAAGTCCTATCAGGAACAGGATGCCAGAATCCGTGTTATGGAAGGACCGGGTGAAGGCGTTATTGCCAATGTGGAAGCAGGACTTAGGGCGTGCCGGGGCGATTATATTTTCCTTGCAGACCAGGATGATGTCTGGATGCCGGATAAAGTAGAGAAAGTCATGGAAGTATTCCGGAGGAAGAAAGCCATGGTTGTGGTTCATGATGCCAGAGTGACAGATGCTGCATGCAAAGAGACACTGATGCCGTCCTTTTTTGTTTACCGCCACAGTGGAAGAGGTGCGATTAAAAATATTATTAAGAATACCTATATGGGCTGCTGCATGGCATTTCGGAAAGAGGTATTGGATGCAGTACTTCCGATTCCGAAGGATGTTACCATGCATGATCAGTGGATTGGTGTGAAATGTGATTTGAAATATCACCGCACGGTATTTTTAAAGGAACCATTGATTCTTTACCGGAGGCATGAAAAAATGTATCTGATTTTTCCCATAACAGCGTGGGTGTAATGATTAAGAATCGCTTAATTTTTCTAAAACGGATATTAAGCTATCATGGATAATATTGACACAAAAAGTGTTTTGTTATATATTAGTTTCAATTGTTTTGAAAAAATGAATAGAAACTGTTTAACATCAGGAAAATAAGATAATGGAGATGACTTATGAGTACAAGTAGTAATAATAGAAACCGTAAAAGAAAGAAAATGACCAGACGTCAGAGAAGAAAGAGAAAATTGATTCTTTTTATAGTGGAAGTACTGGTTATCTTAATTCTTCTGGCAGCATTATTTGTAATTATTAAATTAAACAAACTCAATAATACCGGTGATTTGGATGAAGATAAGCTGAATATTAATATTGATGCCAAAACCCAGGAATTGTTAGATGGTTATACGAACATTGCATTATTTGGTATTGATAACCGCAGTACCGGCAAATATGAGTCCGGAACAGTGACTGTATCATGATTGCAAGTATTAATAATGATACGAAGGAAGTAAGACTGATATCGGTTTACCGTGATTCTTTCCTGGCAGTAGATGATGATGACGATTTAAGAAAACTCAATGCAGCATATGCAAAAGGCGGTCCGACCGGTGCAGTTGCAGCATTGAATAAGAATCTTGATCTGGATATTAAAGAGTATGTAGCTGTGGACTTTAATGCAGTTATGGAAGTGGTAGATGCACTGGGTGGAATTGAACTTGATATTAGTTCCAAAGAAGCAGAAACCATGAAAATATATATCAATGAGATGAATGAGGTAATGGGAACCAATGGAACAGCAGTTTCCGGACCTGGACTTCAGACAGTGAACGGAATCCAGGCATTGGCTTATTGTCGTGACCGTTACAGCGGTGGTGATGACTACGGCCGTACCGAGCGTCAGAGAACCGTTATCAGTAAAATAGTCGAGAAGGCAAAAGCAGCCAGTCTTCCTACATTAAATAAGGTGATTGATAAATTGTTCCCGGATATTTCCACAAGTCTTAGCAGTTCTGAAATATTGGGACTGGCAGCAGGCATCAAAGACTACGAACTGGCAGATACACAGGGCTGCCATTCCAGCTTACCACAGAGCGTATGGGAGGAAAGCTTGGCGATGTAGTGGTTCCTACAGATCTGGAAACCAATGTGAATTTACTGCATCAGTATTTATTTGATGTAGAAGATTATGAGACAACACAGACCGTAAAGAATATCAGTAAATCCGTAATCAATGAGTCTGGAAAGACTGCTTCGGATACAGTAAGAGATACAAATCCGTTTACGGCAGAGGACACAGAGGCGGATACCCAGACACAGTAAAGAAAGATAAATAAAAATATTCATAGGAAAAGCTGTCTGGAATAGGACAGCTTTTCTTTCGCAGGAAATAAGGAAGAGACGAAAAAGAGACGGAAAACGAATTCAGAAAAGTTGTTTCTTATATCATGACAGGAGGTTCTCCATGGCGGGAAGAACATCGGAAAAAGGGAATACAACAGGAAAAACAATATTCTGCTTTATCGGAAAGGTAATAGGAGCTGGAATTACAGCATTTGCAATTCTGGCGCTTTTTTGCGTATTTTATTACAACCCTCCGGTACATGAACCATGTGGAAATGGTGTGACCAGCTATGTAAGACAGGCAGATACGTTCTGGGCGAGAGGAACGGAAGGTTTTGCCATGGGAACTACAGATGACAGTGGTTATAACAACAGTTATCCGGCGGATGGAAGAAAGACTGCTATTTTAATGATGGGTTCTTCCCAGACGGAAGGACTGTATGTCAACGAGGATGATTGTGTATCTTATTTGCTAAATGAGAAATACGCCGAAGATGGAAGCAACCGGTATGTATACAACGTGGGAATGTCAGCTCATACCATTTACCGTAATATCAGTAATTTGGAAAATGCCCTTAAGGTTTATCGGCCTGCTGAATATGTTGCGTTAGAGACCGGAACACTGGCAATGAATCCGGTAGAAGCTGCGCAGGCATTGAACCATGAAATGCCTGAGCTGACAGCGGGAAGCGGAATACCGGCACTGGAAGTATTAGAAAAGAATCCTTATATCAAGCTATTGTATCAGCAGTATAAGAATCTGCAGAGCCAGAACAATGGCGAAGCAGATGTAACGATTACGGAAAATGCCGGATATGATGTATTTGGTGATGACACCTATGCGGCCACGGAGGAACTGCTTTCCTATATCAGCAGGACAGCGGAAGAAGCAGATGTTCAGGCGGTGATTTATTATATTCCGGATATGACATTGACAGAGGGTGGTAGTTATGAATGCTCTGCAAGTGTGGACACCAGAGATACTTTTGCAGAATTATGTGGAAAATATAATATTATTTTTGCGGACATGACAGATTCCGTAGAGGAAGCCTATGTGAAAGAGCATATCGTAGCCAGTGGATTTGATAATACAACAGTTGGCTATGGGCATCTTAATGCATATGGACATGAGCTTCTGGCACAGTGCATTTATGATGCAATCGGAGAGGAGGAGCAGAGATGAGTTTTGCAAGTGTAAGCTTTTTACTGTTTTTTCTTGTAGTGCTTCTTCTTTTTACTTCTTGTACAGAGGGTGCTGCCTTTTGCGGAAATAAAGCGCCGCATCATATGCCAGGGAATCCTTCTGATAGCCAGTTATGTTTTTTATGGCTGGTGGAATATGCAGCTTTGCCTGCTTTTAATGGGGATTACATGGATTTCCTTTTTACCGCGGTAAAAAAAGATGAAAAGCATCTGTGGCAGAGCCGGATTTCTCTTCTGATTGGAGTAGGCACGCCTTTGACGGTCCTTGGAATTTTTAAATATTATGATTTCTTTGTGACTTCCTTTTGTGAGGTGTTTCATCTGACACCGGGAGTACTGAATCTGATTCTTCCGGTAGGAATTTCCTTTTATACCTTTCAGGCATTGAGCTATATCATTGATGTCTATACCGGGAAGATAGAAAAAGAAAAAAGCTTTTTGCAGTTTGCGTTGTACTTAAGTTTTTTTCCACAGCTTGTAGCGGGACCGATTGTAAAAGCATCGGAGTTTCTGCCACAGCTTAAGGAGAACCGGAAGGTTACACTTTCGGGACTGGAAAGTGGAATACAGATATTTGTATTTGGTATGTTTAAGAAAGTGGTACTGGCGGACAATATTTCTGTATTTGTGGATGAAGTATATCGTAGTCCGCAGATATTTGGTTCCGGAACGGTTGCACTGGCAGTAGCAGCCTATGCAATTCAGATTTATATGGATTTTTCCGGTTATTCGGATATGGCAATCGGCTGTGCAAAATGTATGGGCTATGAATTACCGGTGAACTTTAACCTTCCATATATATCACATAATGTCAGTGAGTTCTGGAAACGGTGGCATATCAGCCTTTCAAGCTGGCTGATGCAGTATCTTTATATTCCGCTGGGTGGTAACCGCAAGGGACGTATTCGTACTTATGTAAATCTGATGATAACGATGCTTTTAGGGGGACTCTGGCACGGTGCAGAATGGAGCTTTGTATTGTGGGGTGGTCTCCATGGACTGGCTCTTTGTATCCACAAGGGCTTCCGGAAACTGGCTGGATATCAGAAAGGACAGGAGAGAAAGAAAAATGTTCTGGTGGATACCTTATCCATCCTCGGAACGGACATTTTTGTCTGCATCTGCTGGATATTCTTCCGGGCAGAAAATGTGCCGAAGGCATGGCTGGTATTAAAACAGTTATTTGGCTTCCGGGCGGGCATTACACATCCGTACAGCTTTGCCATTGCAGCAATTATTATTCTTTGCATTGCAACAGTGGCTGCATATCTTAGGGCAGCAAAAAAAAAGAAAAGACCGTCAATGGTTTTTATCCGGTTATGGATTTAAATCATTTCTGGTCTCTTGTGATTTTCTTTGTTGAGATAGGCCTTATCCTTGGTCTGGCTTATGTGAAGGGCAGTCCGTTTATTTATTTTCAGTTTTAGGTAAGGCAGTTTGTGTGTCTGCCATGGAGGTCTTTGGTGTCATCGGTTCATCAATAATGAATGGTGGACGGTTTCTGGTGGCATCATAAATACGCCAGATGTAGGAACCAATAATACCGATGGAAAGCATAATAATTCCCATACCCATTAAAAGTACGATTAATAATGAGGTATAGCCTTCTGCAGTTATAATTCCGGTCATTTTCCGGTAAATTGTAATAAAGAACAGAATGAGTGCAAAGAGAAATACTCCGGCACCGGCTGCAGTGACCATGGTAATCGGAAAGCTGGAGAATCCTATCAGGGAATCCGTGGCAAGTTTTATTTTTTTGTGAAGAGTCCATCGGGAATGTCCGATGGTTCTTTTTTTCCGGATATAAGGAACAGTTGCAGTCTGAAAGCCACTCCACAGGACCTGTCCCATAAGGGAGGTATTTTTTTCCTTCATTGCGACCAGCAGGTCAATGATTTGGCGGTCAATCAGAAAACTGTCAAATCCACCTTTGGGCATGGTGGGAAGTGCAACCTCCTTCATAATATAGGCATAAAGGGAAGAAACAGCTTTCTGTGTAAGAGGTTCCTCGCGGTCAGCACGGGTAGCAAGTACTACCTTATTACCATCCCTGTATTTTTCTAACATACTTAAGATTAATTCGGACGGTTCCTGTAAGTCGGCAGCTTTGCGGACAGCACAATCGCCACTGCAGCGGGAGAGTCCTGCAAGAATGGCAGCATGTTCACCAAAATTACGGGATAATTTTAATGGGATAATATGTGTATCCAGGCGGGCAAGCTCGCAGATGACATCATAGGATTTATCTTTGGAACCATCATCAACCATGAGAATTTCATAGTCACAATCCAGTTTACATAAAACCTTTTCCCGCAGATCATTGTAAAGTGGAAGAAGGTTATCATGGTTAAAATACACTGGTATTACAATGGATAGTTTCATAACATTGGCTCCTTTCATAAAGTTTTACTTCTTGATTCTTTATTATGATAACGTATGTTTTTGTAAAATCAATAGGGTAAAGAAAGTCTTAAGAAAATAGTAAGAGAACACTTAGTTGTCTGGATAAGTTTTCAGGAGTATAATACCAACGATTCATCATGAAGAAGAAATTAATAATGAAAAGGAAATGAGAATGGAAAAGACAAATCAGACTCTGAAAAGAGGGTATTTAATATGTTTATTTCTGGCATTGACAATTTGGAGTATGGCAACTACTTCCGGAAGCGGGCCGGATGAAGCAATGAAATATGATATCTGTAATTATATAGCGTCCCATGGAAAGCTTCCTGATGGAACGGACCCGGCGCTAAGAAATCCAATCTGGGGAATATCATATGGATTTACTCCGATTCTGTCATATATGATAAGTGGAGTTTTTTTGAAAATAGCTTTTTTATTTACCACAAATGTGTATTGGCTGTATGTGGCAGTCAGATTCACCAGTGTACTTTCCATAACCGGAATGGCATATTTGATGTTTCAGATAGGAGAGTACTTATTTCAAACCAATAGAAGCAGATTTTTGTTCGTAATGTCTGGAACCCTGCTGCCCCAGGTAATGTATCTTGGAAGTTATCTGAATAATGATTCCTTTGCATTATTTACAATTGCATGGATTATTTATGCCTGGCTCAGGGGCAGGGACAGACACTGGGACTGGAAAAGCTGTATCCTATTAGGAACTGGAATAGGGTTATGTGCATTATCTTATTATAATGCCTACGGTTATCTTTTGATGAGTATACCGTTTTTCTTTATTTCCTACTGGAAGGAAAGGCAAATAGAAGGTGAAGGAAAAAGAACTGACATGCATCGGATGTTCAGGATGGCAGCAGTAATTGCTATTGTAGCAATACTTTTAGCTGGCTGGTGGTTTATCCGGAGTGCAATATTATATGATGGTGATTTCCTTGGACTTCGAACAACGGATAAGTATGGGGAAATGTATGCACAGCCGGGATTCCGTCCGTCAGAACTACCGACGCCATATCATCAGGGTTGGTCATGGCATCAGATGTTATTTACTTCCGGCTGGCTGAGAACATCACTGATTAGCTTTATTGGAATATTAAGGACCTGCGACTGGAATCTGATGGGCAGGGGCTATCTGGGGATTGGAATACTTTTTCTTGCTGGAATCATTGGCTATCTGGCAGGCGGGTGGAAAAGAAAAATATTTTCGTCAGACAGACTGCTGCATATCACATTTCTGATATGCATGGTAATTCCATGCGGATTGAGTATTTATTATTCTTTTATAGTGACTATCAGCCACAGGGGCGGTATCTGATGCCGATGCTGATTCCGTTTCTTTATTTTGTCACGACAGGACTGACTTTGGTACTTGAAAAGATACCACAAAAAGTAAATCGTATGTTATACGGTGGAATTTATATGTTTTTCATATTGATATCTGCAGCAAGTTTTTATTATGTTCATGCGCTGATATAGATTTCAAAAAGGACTGGATAATCCCCGTTTTTTTTCTTATATAATGTCAAAAGGACGATAAAGACAGTTCTATAAAAGATAGGATGAAACAACAGCAATTGGAATAGAATGTAAAAAGAAAAGCAGGAGGAAGAATTATGTGCGGAATTGTTGGATATATAGGGAAGAAACAGGCTGCACCAATTTTGTTGGATGGACTTTCAAAACTGGAGTACCGTGGTTATGATTCGGCAGGTATGGCAATCTTTGATGGGAAGAAGATTAACATGGCTAAGGCGACCGGAAGATTAAAGGTATTATCTGAGCTGACCCATGAGGGTGCTACCTTGCCGGGAACGGTTGGAATCGGCCACACCCGCTGGGCAACCCATGGTGCACCGAGTGATATCAATGCGCATCCACATTTCAATGAAGCCGGTACGATTGCTGTGGTACACAATGGTATCATTGAAAACTATATGAAATTAAAGAAAAAGTTATTAGAAAAAGGCTATAAGTTCCAGTCAGACACGGACACTGAGGTTGTGGTCCCAGCTGCTGGATTATTACTATACCGGGAATCCATTGGAGACCATTACCAAGGTCATGCATCGTGTGGAAGGTTCTTATGCACTGGGAATTATCTTTGCAGAGAATCCGGATGTTATCTATGCAGTCCGTCAGGACAGTCCTCTGATTGTAGGAAGAGGTGAGGGGAGAATCTGATTGCATCCGATGTCCCGGCAATTTTAAAATATACCAGAGATGTATATTTTATTGAAAATGAAGAAATTGCCCGCCTCTCCGAGAAAAAAATAGAATTCTTTAATGTAGACGGGGAATCTATCGAAAAAGAATGCAAACATATCGAGTGGGATATTCATGCAGCTGAAAAAGGCGGCTTTGAGCATTTCATGTTAAAAGAAATGAATGAACAGCCAAAGACCATAAGAGATACCATCAGTCCGCGTATCAAGGAGGGCAGAATTGTCATCGATGAGCTTGGAATGAGTGATGAAGAAATCAGAAATATCAACAGAATTCACATTGTTGCCTGTGGTTCTGCTTATCATACCGGATTTACCAGTAAGTATATTTTCGAGGGAATGGCAAGAATCCCGGTAGAAGTAGACTTGGCATCCGAGTTCCGCTATCGGAATCCGATCTTAGAGGACGGAGCCCTTGTCATTATCATCAGCCAGTCCGGAGAGACAGCCGATTCCCTGGCGGCACTCCGTATGGCAAAAGAGCGTGGAGTTAAGACCCTTGGTATTGTAAACGTAGTTGGAAGTTCCATCGCAAGAGAGGCAGACAAAGTCATGTATACCTGGGCAGGACCGGAAATTGCAGTTGCAACAACCAAAGCTTACAGTGCACAGCTTGTGGCACAATATCTTCTGGCAATTAAATTTGCACAGGTTCGTGGTAAAGTTACGGAAGCAGAAGTAGGAGAAATGCTTCGTGACCTTAAGAAGCTGCCGGTTCAGGTAGAAATGTTACTGAGCCATAAAGAGAAGATCCAGAAATTTGCAAACCGTTATATCGCAGCAAAAGATGTGTTCTTTATCGGAAGAGGCATTGACTATGCGATTTCCATGGAGGGCTCTTTGAAATTAAAGGAGATCTCCTATATTCATTCGGAAGCCTATGCGGCCGGTGAATTAAAGCACGGAACCATATCCCTGATTGAAGATGGTACACCGGTCGTTGCAGTGGCAACACAGGATGCACTGCTGAAAAGACCATCAGCAATATTGTAGAAGTGAAGACCAGAGGCGCATTTGTCATGGCAGTCACCAATGAAGGCAATACAGAGATTGAAAAGACAGCAGATTATGTCATCTATATTCCACAGACCAATGCATATTTTGCCAATTCACTGGCAATTATTCCATTGCAGCTGTTCAGCTACTATGTAGCAGTTGGAAAGGGCTGTGATGTGGATAAACCAAGAAATCTTGCTAAATCTGTTACGGTTGAGTAATTTATAGAGCAATTGGAAAAGAAGATGCGGTTTTACTTAGAATTCTATTTCTATGAAAGGACATTTTATTTTGTGCACACTAAAATGCCAGCCGTTCTAAAATTTTGTTTTGCTTGCTTGTAAACTGTCTTTCCGTTGCTTTGACTTAAGATAGCTCCACCGTCCGTTGAATACGGATGCCACATAATGCCTGCAAGGGGCACTAAGGATTTCGGATAAAGTTTAATTCATCTGGCAACCGGCGCATATTCACATCCATGTTCAGATGCGCCTCGCTGGCACGTCCTGTGCCAGCGTTGCCGGGTGCCAGACGAAATCCTAAGTGCCCCTAACAGTCCTTATCAGGCATCCGTATTTCGACGAACGGTGGAGCTATCTATGTCAAACATTGAAAGACTGTTTTTATAGCAAAAAGCAAAACGAAATATTAAGAACGGTGGTATTTCGGTGTGAAAATAAAATGTCCTTTTTATAGAAAAATTCTAATGTAAAATATATCCTCTTTTGCAGAGCTTTTTACAAATTAAACATAAAAGAAACATATTTTTCTCAATAAATAGACACAGAACTAACACAATTTATGGATATTATCATAATCAGAAAGTAACAAAGAGATGAAAGGAGTAATCTTTATGGAAAACAATTATAACAACAATTTTAACTCCGGCTCTCCTTATTCATATAATCAGACGAACCAGCAGACAGGAGACGGAACAAATACTTCATGGAGCAGTCAGGTGAACGGAAATACTTCACAGGGCTACAGTCAGGGAACCCAGTATGGGCAGGAAAATGCCTATTATAGTCAGGGAACCCAGTATGGACAGGGAAATGCCTATTATAGTCAGGGAACACAGCCATATGGACAGAATCAGCAGAAGAAAAAACGGAAAGAAAAAGTAAAGAAAGAACATGGTAAAGGCGGATTTGGTGTAAAACTTGCAAAATGTGCAGCTATTGCATTAGTCTTTGGATTGATTTCAGGAAGCGTATTTGCGGGAACAAATCAGCTGCTTGGAACGAAGTGGAGCAACTCTGAATCTGCTAAGACAGAGGCTTCCCTGAATAAGAGCAGCAGCGGAGATACCGTTAAGGCAGCAAATACTTCATCCAAAGCAGTAACCGATTTGACGGATGTCTCAGATATTGCAGATAATGTAATGCCATCTATTGTTGCAATTACGAATATGAGTGAAAAACAGGTAAGCACCTGGTATGGATATACTGCATCACAGCCACAGGAAAGCTGTGGTTCCGGAATCATAGTAAGCCAGGATGACCAGTACATCTATGTAGCAACGAATAATCATGTGGTATCCGGTGCCCAAAGTATTACCGTGCAGTTTTCCGATGACAGCACAGTAGCCGCAGAAGTAAAAGGAACAGATGCAGGAAGTGACTTAGCAGTCGTTGCAGTTCCGATTTCCGATATCAGCGCAGACACCTTAAGTACCATTAAGGTTGCAACCCTTGGCAATTCTGATGACTTAAGTGTAGGTCAGGCAGCAGTCGCAATTGGAAATGCGTTAGGTTATGGGCAGTCTGTTACAACCGGTGTTATCAGTGCATTGAACCGAGAGGTGTCCGTAGAAAATGAAGACGGTTCTACCACAACCAATGAACTGATTCAGACTGATGCGGCTATTAACCCTGGTAATAGTGGTGGCGCATTACTGAACGCCAAGGGTGAAGTAATCGGTATCAGTTCTGTAAAATATTCTGATACCAGTGTAGAAGGTATGGGCTATGCTATCCCGATTAATACAGCGTCTCCGATTATTGAAAAATTAATCAACCGGGAACAGGTGGATGAATCCCGTTCCGCATATCTTGGAATCTCCGGTGTAGATGTATCCTCCACCGTTGCACAGACCTATAATATGCCGGAAGGAATATATCTCTATCAGGTAAAGGAAGGTTCACCGGCAGAGCAGGCAGGCTTACAGGCAGGAGATATTATCACATCCTTTGATGGAAGCAAGGTTTCATCTACAACAGAATTAAATGATGCGATTAAGTATTGTGCAGCAGGTGATTCTGTAGAAGTTGTATTTGAACGTCAGACAGATGGACAGTATCAGGAACAGACGGTAACCGTAACTTTAGGGCAGAAAAACTAAAAACGGATAACAAAATGTAACACTTAGTCATCTATAAAGCAAAGCTACCGATAAGGCAGATAAAACAGCAGTGTCTTAAATATGTTGAAGAAAACATGGACACTGCTGTTTTTTTACTTTACAGGAAATTGCTTTCCTGTAAAGTAAAAAAAACGCTCCGCGAGGATGCACACTGCGGCGTATAAGGTAGATGTCGCAAGCGACCGCCGCAGGCGCGAGAATGTGCCAAGGCACATTCTTTGTTACGCAAGTAGCGAGAAAAAGTCTAGCAGAAAAGAAAGAGCCAAGTTTGCTTGAGCGAACTTCTTTTCTGCTAGACTTTGGTGAGCACTGCGATAACTTTAGAAAAAATTAATAGTTGTTTCGGGTATTTTCTGATATGATAGAAAAGTAAGAAAAATAAACTTATGAGGAAAGTAAAAGATGAATCCATTAGATTTTAGCAGAATAAAAGACGAGGCACATCCGGAGGATTTTTAAGTGAGATGAAACCCTTTGGGGATTTGATGATGTATTACCGGTGTGCCATGATGGAAGTGGAAACAAAGTTTAAGGTATTAAATGAGCAGTTTTCCACACAATATAACAGGAATCCGATCGAGTCCATAAAAACAAGACTGAAGAAACCGGTAAGTATTATTGAAAAAATCAAACGGAAGAACATTGGATTTTCCATGAAAGCAATTGAGGAGAATATGTTTGATATTGCGGGAGTGCGTGTCATCTGTTCTTTTCAGGAAGATATTTATACTATGGCAGATTTGCTGCTGCAGCAGGATGATATCATTCTGGTAGAGAAGAAAGATTATATTGCACATCCGAAGGATAACGGATACCGTAGTCTGCATCTGATTGTAGATGTGCCGATATTTTTATCGAACGAGAAGCGCCATATGAAAGTGGAGGTGCAGCTTCGGACGATTGCGATGGATTTCTGGGCGAGTCTGGAGCACAAGCTGCGCTATAAGAAACATATTAATAATTCAGAAGAAATAGCAGATAAATTAAAGCATGTTGCAGATGTAATTACAGAAATGGACTGCGAGATGCAGGATATTCGTCATATGATAGAATTTATAGACGATAATACAGAATCGTAGTATACTATAGATATCTGGCACAAGGAGGAGGTAATAAGATGACAGAGGGTGGACTTCTGATTTTCCTTGGAATTTTAATCTTATTTGTAATAATTGTAGCTGTAATAGCGGTAGTAGCCGCAGTATCCGGGGCAGCAGCGGCAATTGCAGATGAGGACAAAGAAGAAGAGTAAAGAAAAAGAACGTTCCTGAATGGAAATTATTCCAGACGGGAACGTTCTTTTTTGTCTTTACAATGTTATAAATCGATACCAAGTCCTTCAAAAAGCACTTTCATAGAGTCTATTTCAAGAATCAGAATCATGGCACTTTTAATCTGGGTATGGGCAAAACTTAACCGTTCATCAATAAAGAGAACCTGATAATCCAGTTTTGTAAATTCTTTTTCCGGGACAGCCAGAATTTCACCAATGGTACCAAGATGGTTCTGCGGTGGTTCAATATCAATAAAGGTATTTATCATTTTGCAATAGAATTTACATAAGCAGCAGTTGTGATGTTTGCCATTTCGCGCAATACGGATAAATCCATATCATCCAGTGAATCAATGGAATCGACATTTTTTTCATAAAAGGTGTTGATAAGCCGGCTGGTAAATTCTTTCTCCACAATCTGAAGCATAACACCATTCATATCACCTTTTACATTTACAGTCATACCAATAGCAGTTTTATCTGCCCCACCAAGATAATCTGCAGCTTTGGTATAATCCATCAGGCAGATATTTGGCACTTCAATATCTACCGGTGTATTTAAGAGACCTGCCAGTGCAGTAGCAGCATTACCGGAACCGATGTTGCCAATTTCAGCTAGAACGCTTAAATGTATAGAATCCAGTTCTTTTAAATTTAGCATAGACATAAAAACTCTCCCTTTGTCATTACAGTATAAATTTTTCTCGTTTTCATTTATTATAACATAGGATACAGGCAATGAGAATGGATTTTTATGGCATTTCGAAAGGAATTATAAAGAATTTTGAAGAGAATTTGAAGAATAAAAATTCTGCTTGTATTCTCCTTTTTATTTGTTACAATCAGCACAAAGCATATATTCTATTTTTCGAATGGCAAAAGCCAATCTAAATTTCTGGTAACAATTCAATGAATTCTATGCTTTCAAATTCTAATTACAATTAACAAACGCATAGTGCATTGAATGGACGGAACATCAGAGGAAGAAATAGTGTATGCAATCCTGCTTTTCTATGTGCTATGGGAAAAGGAGGAAAAATGAAAACTTTAGAAGAACTGAATCTGGTGGATGACTTTCTGGTAAACAGCCTGACCAGCCACAAAGTTTATGGGGAACAGTCAGCAAGGTATATTTTGGAATGTATTCTGCACCGTCCGATTGGAAAGCTTACAGTGGTGCCGCAACGATTCTTCGGTGGAGAAAATACAGAAGCCCATGGTATCCGGCTGGACGTATATCTGGATGAAGAGAATGGAGAAATTTTTGATATTGAGCCGGACCAGAATGACGGAAAGGGAGATCTCGCAGCACTTCCCCGTAGAGCACGTTTTTATCATGCAAAGATCGATGCAGGAAATTTGCCGGCAGGCGAAGAATATGGAAAGCTTCGAAATGTAATTGTGATTTTTATCACAACCTATGACCCTTTTTAGTGAGAACCGAATGGTATATACCATTAAGAATAGCTGTGTAGAAGTGCCGGAATTAGAGTATGAGGATGGTGCAAAGACCATATTCTTGTATACAAGAGGAAAAGAAGGAAACCCACCGGAAGAATTAAAGCAGCTGCTGCATTACATGGAGCATTCGTCCATAGAGAATGCTTCCACCGAAAGCCTGAAAAAGCTTCATCGGATGGTAACTGCAGTAAAGCGGGATGGAGAGGTAGGTCTTGCATATATGAAGAGTTTTGAGCGAGAAGCGAGAATCAGAAGAGAAGGTCAGACACAGGAAATCATAAGACTTGGTCGCAAATTCGGAAAATCAGAGGAAGAGATTTTGGCGTTATTGCAGGACGAGTTACAGATAAGTGAAGAGTGGGCAAAAGAGTTGTTGGGAAAGTATACTTTATAAAACTCACCCTTGACAAAAGTGCCTGGCAAATTTAATATAAAGCCTAGAGATAAAGGTAATGAGAAAGAGAAGTACATCGGTACGGTTCTAAGAGAGGACGGCTCATCGGCTGGAAGGTCGTCTGAATACGACAGATGGAAGGTAGCTTTTGAACCGGAACACCCAGAAAGCCTGTAACCGGAATCATATAAAGAATTTCAACAAGGCATAAGTTTTCCCGACACTCCACGTTACGGAGAAGAGATATGCATAGATACTATGCATAACGAAGGTGGTACCGCGCTGATTCGCCCTTCTTATCCAGCTGGATAGGGAGGGCTTTTTTTTATTTTACAAGAGAATGCAGGGATACAATGCACTGTGGCAACCGGGTACGGATCACGCATCCATCGCTACAGAGGTAAAGGTGATTCAGAGTTTAAAAGAGCAGGGCATCAATAAGGCGGATGACAAGACTGACCCCGTGAAGAGTTCCTGGATAAGTGCTGGGAGTGGGAAGGATGAGTATGGCAGACCGCATCATCAACCAGTGCGCAAACTTGGGTTCTTCCGCAGACTGGCAGCGTGAGCGCTTTACGATGGATGAAGGATGTTCCCATGCGGTACAGGAAGTATTCACCAAGTTATATAAGAAGGGCTGGATTTATAAAGGTTCCCGTATTGTCAACTGGTGTCCGGTATGTAAGACATCTATTTCCGATGCCGAAGTAGAGCATGAGGAGCAGGATGGATTTTTCTGGCATATCAATTATCCGGTAGTAGGAGAAGCGGGCCGCTTCGTAGAGATTGCCACCACCCGTCCGGAGACTTTATTTGGTGATACTGCAGTAGCAGTAAATCCGGATGATGAACGTTATCAGGATATTATCGGAAAGATGTTAAAGCTTCCGATGACGGACCGCGAGATTCCGGTGATCGCAGATGCTTATGTAGATAAGGAGTTTGGAACAGGATGTGTAAAGATCACTCCGGCACATGACCCGAACGACTTTGAGGTAGGAAAGCGTCATAATCTGGAAGAAATCGTTGTCATCAACGACGATGCAACGATGAATGAAAAAGCCGGAAAATATGCCGGCATGGACCGCTACGAGTGCCGGAAAGCACTGGTGGAGGATCTTAGAGAAGGAAGGACTTCTGGTAAAAGTTGTTCCGCATTCCCACAATGTCGGTGTGCATGACCGCTGTCATACAACGGTAGAGCCGATGGTGAAGCAGCAGTGGTTTGTAAAGATGGATGAGCTGATCAAGCCGGCAGTAGAAGGTGTGAAGAACGGAGATATCAAGCTCCTTCCAAAACGTATGGAGAAAACCTACTTTAACTGGACCGATAACATCCGTGACTGGTGTATCTCCAGTCAGCTGTGGTGGGGACACCGCATTCCGGCATGGTACTGCGATGACTGTGGCGAGATGGTAGTATCCATCGAAAATCCTGGCAAGTGTCCGAAGTGCGGTTGCACCCATATGACACAGGATCCAGATACTCTGGATACTTGGTTCTCTTCTGCATTATGGCCATTCTCAACCCTGGGCTGGCCGGAGAAAACCGAGGATTTGGATTACTTCTTTCCGACTGATGTACTGGTAACGGGTTATGACATCATTTTCTTCTGGGTCATCCGTATGATCTTCTCGGGTTACGAGCAGATGGGAGAAGCACCATTCCACACGGTATTGTTCCACGGACTGGTGCGCGACTCCCAGGGACGCAAGATGAGTAAATCCCTTGGCAACGGTATTGATCCACTAGAAGTCATTGACAAGTATGGCGCAGATGCGCTCCGTCTGACACTGATTACCGGAAATGCACCGGGCAACGATATGCGGTTCTACTGGGAGAGAGTCGAATCATCCAGAAACTTTGCCAACAAAGTCTGGAATGCATCCCGTTTTATCATGATGAATCTGGATGGATTTGAACTCCATACGCCGTCAAAGGATGAGTTACATGCAGCAGATAAGTGGATTCTTTCCAAGCAGTTAATACCCTTGCAAAAGATGTAACAGAAAATATGGATAAGTTTGAGCTCGGAATTGCGGTCCAGAAAGTCTATGACTTTATCTGGGATGAGTTCTGTGACTGGTACATTGAGATCGCAAAAGTCCGTACCTATAAAAAGGATGAAGATCCGGTATCTGCCAATGCGGCACTGTGGACCTTAAAGACCGTACTGACCGAGGCATTGAAACTGTTACATCCATATATGCCATTTATCACAGAAGAAATCTACTGTACCTTAAATCCGAGGAAGAGACGATTATGCTCTCCAAGTGGCCGGGTTTACAAAGAAGAGTGGAATTTCCCGGCAGAAGAAAGATGCCATTGCTCATGTAAAAGAGCTGGTAAAAGGCATCCGTAACTTAAGAACAGAGATGGATGTTCCACCATCCAGAAAGGCAAAGGTATTTATTGTATCTGAAGACAAAGCACTTTGTGACTGTTTTTGAAGAAAATGAAGAAAACATACCAGAATCTTATCAGTGCCAGCGAGGTTGATGTCCAGTCCGATAAGGCAGGCATCGGAGAAGATGCAGTATCCGTAGTTATTCCGGGAGCTGTTGTATCTGACATGCCGTTGGAAGACTTGGTAGATATTGAAAAAGAAAAAGAGCGTTTTGAAAGAAGAAGATAAGCGTCTTAAGAAAGAACTTGCCCGTCCCACGGCATGTTAAATAATGAGAAGTTTTAAATGCAAAACAGGAAGAGAAAAAACAAAATATGAGCAGATGAAAAGGAGCGTCTGGCTCAGGAAAAGTTAAAAGACATTGTCGAGCAGTTTGGCAAAACTTTTATGAGCAGATGATGGCTTATATGAAATACCAAAGTTCACAAAGAAAAACAGTTTAGAGCATACGAAAGAAATGCTGCAGAGACTTTCTATCAGAGAGCATCAGTTTGAAATCATCCATGTGGCAGGAAGCAATGGCAAAGGAAGTGTCTGTGCATTTATCAATCAGGTGCTGGTGGAACATGGATGTGAAGTGGGACTCTTTACTTCTCCGCACCTTGTATGCATGGAAGAGCGTTTCGTAATCAATGGCGAAAAGTGCAGTCAGGAAGAATTTGTAGAAAGCTTTGAGGCAGTGCAGAAGGTGGTAGAGCAGATGGAAGCAGAAGGACTGCCGCATCCAGCATTTTTTGAATATCTTTTTGCCATGGGCATGTATCTTTTTCAGAAGCGGAAAGTACATTATCTTATTTTAGAGACCGGACTTGGCGGAAGGTTAGATGCAACGAATGTATTTGAGGAACCGTTGCTTACGATTATTACATCTATCAGTCTCGAGCATACACAGATTTTAGGAGATTCCATTGAAGCAATTGCAGGAGAAAAGGCAGGGATTATCAAAGAAGGCGTTCCTGTTATCTTTGATGGAAGTAATGAAACAGCGGCAGAAGTGATAAGGCAGACTGCAAGGGCAAAAAGAGCACCTTATTACTGTATTTCTTTAGAAAGTCTTAAAATTCATAAAATAACCGGGAAAACTATTGATTTTTGTTATACCAATGGGTATGATGTTGTTGATTTGAAAATCCCGTTTCCGGCAGAATATCAGATGATGAATGCGTCACTGGCATATCGGGCGTTATCTGTCCTTCAGGTGGAAACCGGAATTGGAAAAGCAGAGATTATCTCTGCAATGGAACATACCAGATGGATGGGCAGAATGCAGCAGGCAGAGCCATTTATCTATTTTGATGGAGCACATAATGCAGATGGTATTGCCCACTTTGTGAAAAATGTGCAGAAGATTGCGGAAGAAAAGCCAGTTCTTCTTTTTTCCATGATGGAAGAGAAGAATCATAAAGAAGCAGTAAAAGTACTGTGCAAGGAAGTTTCGTGGGATAGTATTGTACTGACCCGCATCCCGGACAGCCGTGGAATTGACCCATTGAAATTGCAGGATGAATTTATGGCAAACGATCGGGAAACAGTAGTAATAGAAGACTGTGCACAGGCATACAGATATGTAAAGGAATACAGGAAGGACAACCAGATGGTATTCTGTGCGGGTTCCCTGTATTTGATTGGAGAATTGGAAAAGATAGCAGGAGGAAATGAAGCATGATAGATTTTGAAGAAGAATTAAAGAAATTCAAACCAAGCCTGGAAGTAGAAGAGGCAGAGGAAGCTATTTACAATCAGGACTTAACGGATATGACAGACATTTTAAGAGAAATGATGAAAGAAGCAAGACGACAGTAGAATTCGTTAAGTGAGGTAAAGTATGAAATGTTATAATTGCGGAGCAGATCTGACAGGGGACAACCGTTGTCCGAACTGTGGAATTGACGTAAAAGTATATAAGAAAATTGTGATGACCTCTAATTATTATTATAATCAGGGATTAGAGCGAAGCAATGTCCGTGATTTATCCGGAGCGATTGAAAGTCTTAAGAAGAGTCTTCGGTTTGATAAAACGAACATTCAGGCAAGAAATCTCCTGGGACTGGTACTTTTTGAGACCGGTGAGGCGGTATCTGCCATGGGTGAATGGGTAATTAGTAAGAGCCTTCAGCCAAAGGATAATGATGCAGGACGTTATCTGGACGCTGTGCAGAAGAATCCGGCACAGTTAGAAACGGTAAATCAGACCATTAAGAAATACAATCAGGCATTGTTATATTGCAGACAGAATAGTACAGATCTTGCAATTATCCAGTTGAAGAAGGTATTGTCCTTAAACCCGAAACTGGTAAAGGGACATCAGCTGCTGGCTCTTTTGTACATGAAAGAGAATAAATTCGAGCAGGCAAAGAAGTCATTGCGGGCAGCTATGAAAATTGATTCCAGCAATACGATTACACTGCGTTACATGAAAGAGACCAATCAGATGCTGCGCAGTGCCAACAGCGGTAAGAAGAAAAAGAAAGAAGATGACCTTATTTCCTATAAGAGTGGAAATGACCTCATTATCCAGCCGACAAAATTCAAAGATACTTCAGGTTTTGCCACAATACTGACCATTTTGCTTGGGGTGGCAATTGGTGTTGCAGTCACCTGTTTCCTTGTAGTGCCAAGTGTAAAGCAGAAGGCAAAGAGTGATGCCAATACATCAGTGGTTCAGGCAAATGATACCATAACCACGAAGAATCAGCAGATTACCAATCTGGAAAATCAGATTGATGACCTGAACCAGCAGGTGTCTTCTGCAAAAAGCGATTCCGAGGAGACTTCCAATAAGATTAGCAGCTATGACCAGCTGCTTTCAGCATATAAATCCTTCCAGGAGGGAGATATTACAGCAGCAGGAGATGCACTTTCCGGTGTGAAGGAAGAAAACCTTTCCGATACCGCAAAGGAAATTTATCAGAATATCAACGCAACTGTAAATGACCAGTATCTTCAGGTGACTTATGCAGACAGTTATCAGGCATACAGTAATTATAACTATGAAGAAGCGAAGACCGGATTTGAAAAAGTAGTAGAGATGGATGAGGCATACCAGGATGGCAATGCGATTTATTATCTGGCACAGACCTACCGGAATCTGGGCGAGAATGAAAAAGCCATCGAATACTATCAGAAAGTGATTGATGGTTATCCGAATACGGAACGTGCAGCCAATTCTTCCCGCTATCTGGAAGAATTACAGAATGCAGAACAGTAACAGAATAAAGAAAAACAGTTTACAAAAGACGTCAGGCAGATTGCCGGGCGTCTTTTTTGTAGTTTACAGGAAATTGCTTTCCTGTAAACTACAAAACGCACCGCGAGGATGCACACTGCGGCGTATAAGGTAGATGTCGCAAGCGACCGCCGCAGGGCGCGAGAATGTGCCAGGGCACATTCTTTTTACGTAATGTATATGGAGGATAGAAGAATGGAATTTAAGTATGAATTAGAAAATGGATGTCTTACCATCCGGGTACCAAAGGAGTTGGATCATCATTGCGCCACACAGCTGCGGGCAGAGGCAGATTTACTGATTGATTCTTACCGGGTTAACAAACTGGTTTTTGATTTTGCCGGTACAGAATTTATGGACAGCTCAGGGATTGGCGTGGTAATCGGAAGGTGCCGGAACATGAATTACAGCGGCGGAAAAGTGGTGGCAGAGAATATGAATGAGCGGATCCGGAAAATTTTTGTGGTATCAGGTCTGCATAAACTGGTTCAGATGAAAGAAGGGGAGAAGAAGTAGGTATGAAAATGGAGGCTGTAAATATGGAAAGAAGAAATGAGATGAAACTGGAATTTGAGGCATTATCCGTAAATGAAGGATTTGCCAGAGTAGCGGTAGCAGCATTTTGCGCCCGGATGAATCCCACACTGGATGAGTTAGAGGATATTAAAACTGCGGTATCGGAGGCAGTAACCAATGCCATTATCCATGGCTATGAAGAAAAGGAAGGAACGGTAGTGATGCAGTGCTGTCTTTCCGGAAGTACCGTACATATTACCGTAAAAGACAGCGGGAAGGGAATTGCGGATATTGAACGGGCAAAGGAGCCGTTTTTTACGACAAGGCCGGAGCTGGAGCGGTCCGGTATGGGCTTTTCTTTTATGGAGGCTTTCATGGATGAAGTAGAAGTATGGTCAAAGGTAGGAGAAGGAACTGTTATAAAAATGAAAAAAAATCTGGTGCGGGAAAGTTAAGTGGAGAATGGAACAGACAATTGCTTATATCAAACGGGCACACAAAGGGGATAAGCAGGCAAGAGATACGCTGGTGCTTGGAAATCAGGGGCTGGTCTGGAGTGTGGTACAAAGATTTTTAGGAAGAGGACATGATAAAGAAGAACTGTTTCAGATCGGATGCATTGGACTGATGAAGGCAGTGGATAAATTTGATGTAAGTTATGAGGTATGCTTTTCCACTTATGCAGTGCCGGTGATTATGGGAGAAATCCGCCGCTTCCTAAGGGATGATGGCATGGTGAAGGTCAGCAGGAGCATGAAAGAAAAAGGCTATCTTATCAGCAATGCAAGAAAGGAACTGACAGACATGCTTGGAAGGGAGCCGGAGTTAAAGGAACTGGCAGAAAAAACCGGGCTTTCGGAGGAAGAGATTGTCCTTGCAGTGGAAGCCAATGGAGAAGTAGAATCCATTTACCAGAGCGTCTATCAGTCGGATGGCAGTGAAATCTATCTATTGGACCGGTTAAAGGATAAGAAGAATGCGCAGGAAGAACTGGAAAATAAGCTTCTGATAGAAGAATTGCTGCAACAGTTATCCGGAAGGAGCAGCAGCTGATTAAGATGCGTTATTTTGAAAATGCCACGCAAAGCCAGATTGCTGCAAAGCTTGGCACCAGTCAGGTACAGGTCAGCCGCATGGAGAAGAAAATATTACTGCAGATGAGAAAATACTGAGTCAGGGTTGACAAACAAAGGGGTGGAAATATACTAAAAAAGGATTAAGCGAGATTCCCTTGTCAAAGTGTTCCGGCTTTGATGGGGATTTTTTTTACAGGAAATGAAGAGAAAGGAAGTGGAAAGATGATTAAGTACTATTGCAGTGAACAGAACCGTATCACCGAAATTGAATCACCAGGGGAGGATTGCTGGATTTCCCTTGTAAATCCAACAGAGGTAGAAGTCGCAGCAATGGTAAATCAGTATGGAATTGATGCAGATGCCATGCGTTCCGCACTGGATACGGACGAGCGCTCGCGTATTGAAACAGATGAGAATTATACTATGGTATTGGTTAATATCCCGAATATTGAAACCCATAATGATAAGGAACTTTATGATACCATTCCACTTTCTATTTTTGTGGTAAAAAAGCAGTCATTACAGTAAGTCTTGAGAAGACTCCAATATTAGAAGCATTTGCCAATGGCACGGTGCGGGATTTTAATCCTGCCATGCGTTCCCGCTTTGTGCTTCAGATTTTGTACCGGACATCCTCTCTTTTCTTACAGTACTTAAGAAGTATTGACCGCCAGAGTGAAATTGTGGAAAACAAGCTGCACAAGTCCACACAGAACCGGGAGTTAATCGAGCTTTTGAAACTGGAAAAGAGTCTGGTTTACTTTACGACAGCACTCCGCTCCAATGAGGTGGTACTGGAAAAATTATTTAAAAATGACAATATTAAAAAATATCAGGAAGATGAAGAACTTCTTGAGGATGTTATTGTTGAAAACAAGCAGGCAATTGAGATGGCAAATATTTATAGCGGCATTTTGAGCGGAATGATGGATGCTTTTGCATCAGTTATTTCCAACAATCTGAATGTGGTAATGAAGGTGCTTGCCATAATAACAGCTGTACTTTCTGTTCCGACTATGATATTCTCAGCGTATGGCATGAATGTGGCTGCAAAGGGAATGCCGTTCGCAGAGAGTCCTTATGGATTTGTTATTATCGTATTAATTGCAGTGATATGCAGTCTTATTGTTGCATTAATCTTTGCTAAGACAAAGATGTTTAAATAAAAGCAGGAAATGGAAGGTAATATGTACGACAATTATGTGTTTGACCTGTATGGAACACTGGTAGATATCCATACAGAGGAAAACGATGCTAAGGTATGGGAAAAACTGAGTCTGTTTTACGGATGTTATGGAGCTTTATATGACCCGCAGGAATTACAGGAATCTTATCTGGCATTGATTCAAAGCAAAGAGACAGATTTAAAGGGAGAGTTGGAAAAGGAGCCACACTATGCCCATGAGGCATTTCCGGAGATTCGTATTGAAGAAGTATTCAAAGAGCTTTATGCGAAGAAGGGGATAAAGGCTGATGATGCGCTGGCAGTTCATACCGGACAGTTCTTCCGGGTACTGACCATGGAGTATGTGCGGATTTATGATGGCGTAAGAGAATTATTAAAAGCATTGAAAAAATGTGGTAAAAAGGTATATCTTTTATCCAATGCCCAGAGAATTTTTACGGAATATGAGATGAATTATTTGGATATTACAAAATATTTTGACGATATTTTAATTTCATCCGATTATGGAACCAAGAAACCGGACATCCGTTTTTTTGAACAACTGATAGAAAAGTATCATCTGGATGTGAAGAAAACACTGATGATAGGAAATGATGTACGCTGTGACATCAACGGGGTACCAAAGAGGCAGGTCTTGACACTTTTTACATTCATTCGAATATTTCTCCAAAAGATGACAAAAAGCCGGACAGTACCTATTACCTGCCTGCAATGGATATGAAAAAAGTAAAAGAACTTATCCTGCAAAACGCTTCCGGTACTCACGGGGTGTAACATAAAAGCGTTTCTTAAACAGCCGGTTGAAGTAAGAGAGGTTGTCAAAGCCTACTTCAGCGGCAATGTCTAATATAGAAGCTTCAGACGAAATAAGCAGCCGGCTGGCCATGGTCAGCCGGTAATCATTTAAATATTCTGTAAAAGTAGTTCCCATGGTATTTTTGAAAAACTTCATAAAATGAGACTGGCTTAAGTCCAGCGCATCTGCCATTTCTTCAATGGAAATTTTACTGGCATAATTTGTCTCAATATATTTAATGATGCGTTTCATCTTTTCCAGGGATTTCTGGTTCTTGCGGGAGGCACTTGTTTCGCAGCAGTTAGAAATCAGAATGGAAAAGAGCAGGAAAAAGCTGTCCTTTAATCACAAGCTGGAAGGCGGGGGATTGGTCCTGCAGACTTCATCCGCAGCATTGATACAGCCGGCAACCTCGTTATAGAATGGCATACCCGGTGTAAAATGTGTGGTAAGCCGCAGTGTGCCGTCTAAAAGCGGTGTAAAGTAGCGGCTGTTACAGATGTCTGTCTGTTTGGCAAGGAGCATTTCCAGTTTAAAAATAATATTAATATATTCCATTTTGTAATCGAGATACTGTTCAATGGAATGAACCTGTCCCGGAAGAATCAGAAGAATACTTCCTTCCTGAACCGGATATTCTTCCAAATCTACGGTAATCAGTCCGCAGCCTTTTTTGATGTAGATAATTTCCGTTTCATCATGCCAGTGGGCAGGCACCCGCTCAAAATCTAAGGGAATTGAACAGGGATAGGTGATATATGGGAAACTTTCTGAACCATGTGATTTCTTTTCCTGGTAATTTTCATATTCGAGAATATTCATGGGAAACGCCTTTCGTCAAAATGTACAAAAAAGTGATTTTTTCTAAAATCACCGAAATATGATAGTATTGTACCACTTTTGACCGGTATATTACAAGAAAATGTAAAAGAAATGTTAGATAATGCATACATAAGAGAACGAACTGAATTCAAATTTTACGGAGGGTCAAAAATGAATTTACAGGAAATCGTAACAAAGAAATATAACAAGGGAATTGCTGATTGCTCTAATGAAGAATTATACTTCGCATTATTAGAGATGACAAAAGCAATGGCTGAGAAGAAAGAAACCACAACGGAAAGAAAAAATTATATTATATTTCCGCAGAGTTCTTAATTGGAAAACTTCTCTCCAACAACCTGATTAATTTAGGCGTATATGATGAAGTGAGAGATGTACTTGCAGCAAATGGCAAAGACATCTGTGCAATTGAAGAGGTTGAGCCGGAACCATCACTTGGTAACGGTGGTCTTGGAAGACTTGCAGCATGCTTCCTTGATTCTATTGCAACATTAGGATTAAACGGTGATGGAGTTGGACTTAACTATCATTACGGATTATTCAAACAGGTATTTGAAAACAACCTTCAGAAAGAAACCAAGAATCCTTGGATTCAGGATGAAAGCTGGCTGACAAAGACAGATAAGAGCTATCAGGTACAGTTTGGTGGATTTAATGTAACTTCAAAATTATATGATATTGATGTTACCGGATATGAAAACACAACCAACAAGCTTCATTTATTCGATATCGAAACAGTAGATGAGAGGATCGTGGAGGATGGAATTGATTTTGACAAAAAAGAGATTGAGAAGAACCTGACGTTGTTCTTATATCCGGATGACAGTGATGACAAGGGACGTCTCCTTCGTGTTTACCAGCAGTACTTCATGGTAAGCAACGCTGCACAGTTAATCTTAGATGAGGCAGTAGAAAGAGGATGTAACTTACATGATCTTGCTGATTATGTAGTGATTCAGATTAATGATACCCATCCATCTATGGTAATCCCGGAGATGATTCGTCTGTTAATGGAAAGAGGAATCGGCATGGACGAGGCTATTGCAATCGTTTCCAAGTGTTGTGCATATACTAATCACACCATCTTAGCAGAAGCATTAGAGAAATGGCCAATCTCTTTCTTAGAGAAAGTTGTTCCACAGTTAATGCCAATCATCTACGAATTAAACAACCGTGTAGTTGCTAAATATGATGACAAGTCTGTATACATCATTGATGATGAAAAACGTGTACACATGGCTCATATGGATATCCACTACGGATTCAGCGTAAATGGTGTTGCATACCTTCATACAGAAATCTTAAAAGATTCTGAGTTAAATAACTTCTACAAGATTTATCCGGAGAAGTTCAATAACAAGACAAACGGAATCACATTCCGTCGTTGGTTATTACACTGTGATAAGGGATTGACATCCTTAATCGAAGAACTGATTGGACCAGGATTCAAGAAAGATGCAATGGAACTGGAAAAATTAGGACAGTTCGTAAATGATGATGCAGTATTAGATAAATTACTTGCAATCAAGACTGAGAACAAAGTTGTTCTTAAGAACTACTTAAAGGCAACACAGAACATCGACTTAGATGAGAACTCAGTATTTGATATCCAGATTAAGAGATTACATGAGTACAAGAGACAGCAGATGAATGCACTCTATGTAATTAACAAATATTTTGAAATCAAAGCAGGAAAGAAACCGGCAAGAAAGATTACTGCAATCTTTGGTGCAAAGGCAGCTCCGGCTTACATTATCGCAAAAGACATTATCCATTTAATTCTCTGCTTACAGCAGTTAATTGCAAATGACCCGGAAGTAAGTCCGTACTTACAGGTTGTTATGGTAGAGAACTACAATGTTACTTTAGCTGAGAAATTAATCCCGGCGGCAGATATCCATGAGCAGATTTCCCTTGCTTCCAAGGAGGCATCCGGAACATCCAACATGAAGTTCATGTTAAACGGTGCGGTAGCGATCGGAACCATGGACGGAGCAAACGTAGAAATGCATCAGTTAGTAGGAGATGATAACATCTACATCTTCGGTGAGTCTTCTGACGAAGTAATTGAGCATTATGCAAAAGCTGATTATGTATCACGCAAGTATTATGATAATGATGCAGATATCAAACGTGCAATCGACTTCATCGTAAGTGATGAAATGAAAGCAATCGGAAATGCAGAGAACTTAGAGAGACTTCTCAATGAGTTAATCAACAAAGACTGGTTCATGACGCTTCCGGATTTCGAATCTTATCGTGCAAAGAAAGATGAAATGCTTGCAGATTATGAAGATAGAAAAGCATGGGCAAAAATGATGCTGACAAACATCAGCAAAGCCGGCTTCTTCTCATCTGACCGTACAATTGAGCAGTACAACAAAGATATTTGGAAATTAGACTAAATTTTGATAAAAGTATTCTCCAACCTTTAAAAACAATGAGGGACAGATAGAAATATCTGTCCCTTGTTGCGTTTTATGAAATACGACTTAGAGCTTCAATCCCTTTAACAGTGCGCCAAGGCTGGTAGAAGCACTTTCATCAGAGGTGTAGGCGGATAAGTCTTCTTTTTCTTCTACAGAAGTATCTACCATTTCTTCTTCCAATGCACGCATGCTTAAGCTGATTTTGCCGTCGTTGGTATTTAAAAGCTTGGCTTTTACATGCTGTCCTTCCTTTAATACTTCGGAAGGCTTGTTGATACGGCGTTCACAAATCTGGGAAATGTGGACAAGTCCCGTAAGTCCGTCCCCAAGGTTGATAAATGCACCATATGGCATCAGACTTTCTACCGTTCCTTCTACGATACTTCCTGGAACAAGCATGGCAATCTTATGATTTCTTTCTTCTGTTTCTTTTTCAAGAGCAACGGATTTACCGGAGAGCACCAGACGGTCATCTTCCTCATCGACAGTAATGACACGGACTTCTAATTCTTTGCCAACATAGCTTTCGGTATCTTCTACATAGGCTGTGGTAATCTGTGAAGCCGGAATAAATCCGCGAATGCCATAAAGGTATGCAACCACACCGGCTTTTACCGCTTCACTGACCTTTACGGTAACAACGGTTTCGTTTTCCAACAGCTCTTTTAACTTATCCCAGGCAAGCACTTCGTTGGCTTCTTTCATGGAAAGTAAAATGTTGCCTTCTCCATCATCCCGGCGGATGACCGTTGCTTCTAAGATATCTCCCGGATGAATGTGTTCGTCAATGACAAAGGATGGGTCGTTGCTGACTTCATCTGCTTTGATGATTCCCGGGGTAATACTTTAAGTCCAATGTGATGGCGTCTTCATCCACAGAGATAACGGTTCCGGTTAAGATGTCTCCTTCGTTGATTTTCCGGAAGGAAGCCTCAAGCTCTGCTTCAAAGTCCTGCATGGTTTCTTTTGCTTCGTTTTCTGACATAGTAAAACCTCTTTTCTTATCTGATTCTGGTTAGGCGATTGCGAAAGGGGACAGGAGCTGCCGGTAAAGAAGTTTTGCGGTATTCCAAGAGACTGTTTTTCGGATGATGAAATACCACCGTTCTAAGTGGTTCGTTTTTCTTTTTACGATAAAAACAGTCTTTTCCATGTTTGAGCAGAATCGGGACACTGTCCGTCAAAGTACGGATGCCTGATAAGGGCTGTTAGGGGCACCCGGAATTTCATCTGGCAGCAGGCAACGCTGGTACAGGGATGTACCAGCGAGGCACAATTGAACATGGATGTGAATTTGTGCCGGTTGCCAGATGAAAGAAAAAGTATGCCGAAATTCCCAGTGCCCCTTGCAGACATTATGTGGCATCCGCCCTTGATGGACAGTGCCCCGATTCTGTCAAAGCAAGTGAAAAGACAGTTTATAATCAAGAAAAATAAACCACTAAGAACGGTTGGCATTTCACATCAAAGAAAATCAGATTCCTTGGAATGCCGCAAAATTTTTTTGCCGGAATCCTTTCTGTTCCGATTCGCAATCGCCTAACTATATGCATGAGAATAACTCATGATTTTTCTTGCAGTGTATCACAGGAAACGAAGAAAAACAAGCCGGGGCGAGGTTGAAAGAAGAGCCTTAATTTGCTATACTAAAGCGGATGAAAGCGAGGCAATTATGAAGAAAATAAAATATATGGCAGTTGTACTTGCCACAGGACTACTGTTGGCGGCTGTGAGGAGGATGAGACACAGAATAATAAAGATGCATATCGGCAGATAGGCATCAACTGTATGCAGGAGGGTGACTATGAAGGCGCCATTGATGCATTTCAGAATGCACTGGACCAGTCGCTGGCAGTTGTGGGAGAAGAAGAAATAGATACCTGTTATTATAAAGCAGCAGCACAGTATGCCGCAGGAAAGAAAGAGGATGCCATTGAGACCTATCAGGCGTTAATCAATTATGACAAGAAAAATGCCCAGGCATATTTCCTGTTAGGAGAACTGTACCGGAAAGAAAATGACATGGATAAAGCAAAAGAAAATTTTAATCTGGCAGCACAGTATGCCGGCAGTGACTATGAAATGTATATTGCTTTGTACCAGGAGTGTTATGCCGCAGGAATGCAGACCGAAGGTCAGGAGTATCTGAAAAAAGGTATTGAAGCAGGTGGTAAATCAGCGGAGGACTATGCCCAGAGAGGCAGAATTTATCTATTACTGGGAGATTATGATAATGCGGAAACAGAGCTTACGACAGCTATTAATAAAAAAGAGCACGGAAGCTTCTTTGTATATGGCACAGCTCTATGAAGTGAAAGGCGAAGATGAGAAGGCAGCCGGATTATATAAAGAATATATCGATGAAAATCAGGATAATCCGACAGCATTGATCTGTCTGGGAGGAATGGAATTAGAAAAAGGTAATTATGACAGTGCAATAAACTATCTTAAGATGGCACTGGATTTAGATGCAGGCTCACAGAAGCAGGAGGCGCAGCGTAATCTGATACTGGCATATGAACAGAGCGGAGATTTCACATCTGCAAAAAGCGAGATGGAGGATTATACAAAGAATTATCCGAATGACGAAGAAGCTGCCCGGGAATACTTGTTTTTGATGACACGTTAAGCAAAAAGGGCAAAATGTATGGGACAGGAAAACGAGGGAAAAAGGCAGAGAGGAACAATACGAAAATGAGCGAAACCTATGAGATTATCGTGCTGGATTTAGATGGCACCTTAACCAATTCAAAGAAAGTCATTACACCAAAGACGAAAGACGCACTGATGCGGACTCAAAAGGAAGGGAAAAAAGTAGTGCTGGCATCCGGCCGTCCTACCGGGGGCATCGTAAAGCTGGCAGACGAACTGGATTTGAAGAGCTATGGCGGATTTGTACTGGCATTTAATGGTGGAAAGATTATTAATTATGAGACCGGAGAGATTGTATACAATAAGACAATACCAGTAGAACTGGTGCCGGCAGTGTATGAGCAGGCATGCAGACTGGGTGTAGGCGTGCTTACTTATAAAGGAAATACCATCATCCATGGAAACGGGTGAATGAATATAGCCGTAACGAGGGAAAAATTAACGGAATGCCGATAAAAGAGGTAGATAATTTCGCAGAATATGTAGATTATCCGGTAAATAAATTCCTGATGACAGGAGAACCGGAAAAGATTGCAAAAGCACAGGATGTGATGCGGCAGACCTTTGGAGAACAATTAAACATTTTTCGCTCAGAACCGTTTTTCTTAGAAATTGTTCCACCATCCATTGATAAGGCATATTCTCTTGGAAAACTGTTAGAATATCTGGGAGAAAAGAAGGAGCAGATGATCTGCTGTGGAGATGGCTTTAATGACAAGTCTATGATTGCATTTGCCGGGCTTGGTGTGGCAATGGCAAACGCACAGCCGGAGGTAAAAGAGGTCGCAGATTATATTACCACTTCCAATGATGAAGACGGAGTGGCGCTTGTAATAGATAGATTCATGTAAGGAAGGCGTATGGCATGCAGAAAATAACAGAACTATTGTCAAAGGGAAAATCACCATATCATGTAACAGAATGGACAGGAAAGCAGTTACAGGAGGCAGGGTATGAAGAATTAAAGCTGCAGGAATCCTGGCAGCTTCATGCAGGCGGTAAATACTATGTAAGACCGTATTCCGGTATGGTAGCAGCATTCTCTGTTCCGGAACAGCTGGACAGAAAGACGGCACTCCGCCTGATGCTGGCCCATACAGATTTTCCATGTTTTAAAATAAAACCGAATCCTGAAGTGAAGACGAAGGATTACAGGCAGTTAAATGTGGAGCCATATGGCGGTATGCTCAAAAATACATGGTTTGACCGTCCACTTGGAATTTATGGGAAAGTGGTATTAGAATCGGAACATCCATTTGCACCGGAAGTAAAGCTTTTCGGAAGTGAGGAACCGGCAGCAGTGATTCCGTCATTAGCACCACACCTGAACCGTGAGGCAGGCGGAAAACAGGAATATGATATGCAAAGAGAACTGCTTCCACTGCTTGGAATAGAGCAGGACGGAGACGTTACAGAGAATTTTTTCACGGATTACTTAAAAGAACAGCTTGGGGCAGAGGCAAATGAGGTTTTAAGCTATGATTTATTCCTTACCAATATGGATGAACCGGAATTAATAGGAAGTGATAAGAAGCTTCTTTCTTCTCCGAGAATCGATAATCTGGCATCGGTAGCAGCAATTGTGGAGACAATGTGTGAAAAAACGACCGGAGATTCACTGGTTGTGGCAGGATTATTTGATAATGAGGAAATCGGCAGCCGCTCCAAGCAGGAGCAGACAGCAGTCTTCTTAAGGATATCATAATGAAGATTGGTGCAGCCTTTGGAATGGCAGAAACAGAGGTAAATGATATGCTCCGGGGAGGCTTTCTCTTGTCTATAGACGGAGCTCATGCCGTACACACCCGAATTACACAAATAAATCAGATATTACGAATGATGTGATATTGGGAAAAGGAATTACCGTAAAGACTTCTGCCAGCCAGCGGTATCTTTCTGACAGTGAGGCAACAGCGGTGGTGATGCAGCTTTGTAAAAAGACAGATATTCCATATCAGGTGCAGGTAAACCGTTCCGGCATGCCGGGTGGACAGACCCTTGGACCGATTGTGGTTTCCTATCTGCCGATGCAGGGAGCGGATATTGGAATTCCGATGCTTGCCATGCATTCTGCAAGAGAACTGGCAGATATGAGAGATTATCAGGCATTGGTAATGTTTTTGAAAATATTTTCTGCATAAAGAAATTGCAAAAAAAGTTGAATTTTTTGGAAAAATATCACAAAATGTCGTTGACAATCGGTAAGATTCAGTACAAAATTAGTAGTATAACGTAATGCACAGAAAGTGCATTGATTGGAGGAAATATATGGCATTGGGAAAGAATAAAAAAATTATAAATCTGGTTCAGTCAATTAGTGAGATGAAAGAAGAGAATTATGCTGCAGGTTCACCGGAACTGCAGAATATGTATGAACGCATGAGCGCTGGCAGACGTCAGCTTGCACAGGTATATGGGGAAGATATGCAGGCAGTTATGACAATGAGTGCCTTAGGCCTGAAAGTTGGACATGATACCGAAAAGATGACAACGACAGCAGAGGATGTCAATACAGCAACAAAGGCAATCCATGATGCAGCAGCAGAAACATCCAGTATTGCAGAGGAAGTAAGAAATGCCCATGAGGGTCTGACCAATACAATTGTTGATGTATCAGAGAAAACTACTGATATTTATAAGAAGATAGAGAATGGTACCAGGAAGAACTGACAGCTATCCGGGATTTATCCAAAGATGCAATCTCAGAATCCACAGAAATGAAGAAGAATATGGATGCATTGATGGATGTTATCAATCATATGAATGAAGTCATTGAAGGTATCAATGCAATTTCCGAACAGACCAACCTGCTGGCATTGAACGCATCAATCGAGGCAGCAAGAGCAGGAGAAGCAGGAAAGGGATTTGCCGTTGTAGCGGAAGAAATCCGTCAGCTGGCAGAGGGAACCAAACAGTTAACTGGAAATATGGGTGAATTCGTAGAAGGAATCCGTGATGCTTCTGAGAAGAGTTCTAAGAGTGTGGATGTTGCAATTACATCTCTTGACAATATTGATCAGAAGATTAATGCTGTATGGAATATTAATGACGAGAACAAGAAAAATGTTGGAACCATCAGCGAATCGATTGGTTCCCTTGCTGGTATCAGTGAAGAAATCAGCAGCTCCATGAATGTGCTGGAAACCCAGGTGTCCTGTATTGAAGACCAGTGCAGTAATCTCAGCAATGATGCAGAATTGCTGACCGTTATAAATGGAAATTTAAAAGGTTCGGTAGAACCATTAACCCAGGTTGAAACGGGTATGGATAATGTGGCGAAGGTTATAGGAGAAATGAGCCGTGATGCATTTTACCGTATGGATAATGCAGTTTTTGATGCTTATGTACAAAAAGCAATGGAAGCACATAGGGCATGGCTTGAGACTTTACATACCATGGTAACTGAGAAGAATGTCCTTACGTTACAATTTGATGATACAAAATGTGGCTTTGGTCATTTTTACTATTCCATGCATCCGGAAAATCCGGCAATTGCACCGGTCTGGAATGCACTGGCAGAGAAACACAGAAGATTCCATGGATATGGAAAAGAAGTGCAGCAGGCACTGTTTGATGAGAACGCGGAAAAAGCAGAAGAAATTTATCTGGAAGCAGAGAAATGCTCAAATGAATTACAGAATGATTTTGCTGCAATTTTAAATATTTCTGCAGGATTATCCCAGAACGGACAGAGTGTGTTTGCATAAACAGAAAGTAAGAAAAGGATATTTTATGCCTGAATTTTTTGAAAACAATGAAATGGAAGAAAGAGTCATCCTGGTTGGCGTAAGCAGCCAGGATGGCGATGATACAGAAGACTCCCTGGATGAATTGGAGGAGCTGGTGAAGACTGCCGGAGCAGTAACGGTGGGCAGGGTAATCCAGAACCGTCAGACAATACATCCGGGGCTTTATATTGGTAGCGGAAAAGTAGAAGAGCTGCTGGATGAAATTGCATGGACCAATGCAACAGGAATTGTCTGCGATGACGAACTAAGCCCGGCACAGCTTCGGAATCTTTCAGATGCCCTGAACGTAAAAGTGATGGACAGAACCTTAATTATCCTTGATATTTTTGCTGCCAGAGCATCTACCAGTGAAGGAAAGATACAGGTGGAACTGGCACAGCTTCGTTACCGCATGAGTCGTCTTTCCGGCATAGGAAAGAGTATGTCAAGGCTGGGAGGAGGAATTGGAACGAGAGGTCCGGGAGAGAAAAAGTTAGAGGTAGACCGTCGTCTGATTGCATCAAGAATCAGCCAGCTCAAACGGGAGTTAGAGGAAGTGAAAAGGCACCGGGAAGTGAATCGTGTGGCAAGACAGCGGAATCATGTTCCGGTGGCAGCGATTGTAGGGTATACCAATGCCGGTAAATCAACCCTTTTAAATGCTCTGACCGGAGCTGGAATTCTTGCAGAGGATAAACTTTTTGCAACCTTAGACCCGACTACCAGAATGTTAGAACTTCTGGGAAGCCAGAAGCTTTTTTTGCTTACGGATACGGTAGGGTTTATCCGAAAACTGCCGCATCATCTGATTGATGCCTTCCGTAGTACTTTAGAGGAAGCTAAGTATGCAGATTTTATCATTCATGTGGTGGATGCATCCAATCCACAGGCTGCCAAGCAGATGCATATTGTATATGAGACATTGCACCAGTTAGAGGTTACAGATAAAAAGATATTGACATTGTTTAATAAGCAGGATGCCATTACAGACTGGGAACCATTGCGGGATGGCAGGGCAGATATTACTTTACGGGTATCTGCAGCAAGAGGTGATGGACTAGAAGAACTGAAAGACTGCCTCGCCCGGATACTGCGGGAGAACAAACACTATCTTGAGACAGTGCTGCCATATGACAAGGGTGGATTGCTGCAGCAGATAAGAGAAACAGGAGAATTAATAGCAGAAGAATATCTGCCGGAGGGAATCCGTATAGAAGCATATGTACCTCCGGAGCTATTTGAGAAAATACATGCATGAGCAGATTGCCCCAGAACTGCTTGTATGCTAAAATAGGAGCAACAGGAGGTATTCCACATGACAATCTTAATAAAAGGTGGCGCATTTTAGACCCGGCTACGAAAACAGATGATGTAATGGACCTTTTCATAGAAGATGGAGTCATTACCAAAAGAGGGAAAAATATCAAGAAAAAGGCAGAGAAGACTATCGATGCCAAAGGACTGTATGTAATGCCGGGACTCGTTGATATGCATGTGCATTTGCGGGATCCAGGATTTACTCATAAGGGTGATGTTGAAACAGAAACCCGTTCCGCAGCAAGAGGCGGATATACCACGGTACTTGCAATGCCAAATACCAAGCCGGTGGTAGATAATGCTGATGTGGTACGTTATGTACATCATAAGGCAGAAAGTGTCGGACTGGTGCATGTATTACAGGTTGGTGCTGTAACAAAAGGACAGCAGGGAGAGGAATTAGCTGACATCAAAGAGATGGTGGAGGCAGGAAGCCCTGCAATCAGTGAAGATGGCAAATCAGTCATGAATTCACTTCTTGCAAGAGATGCCATGCTGGTAGCAAGAGACTGTAACATTCCGGTACTGTCACATTGCGAAGATAAGAATCTGGTTGGCTCCGGCGTGGTCAACGAGGATGAGAATGCAAAACGGTGGGGACTGGCTGGAATTACCAATTCCGTAGAAGATATCATGATTGCAGAAATATCCTGTTATCCAAAGATACCGGTGCACACCTGCATCTTTGCCACTGCTCCACAAAGAACAGTGTAATCATGGTAAAATATGCCAAGTTAGAGCATATTCCGGTATCCGCAGAGGTATGTCCGCATCATTTCACACTGACATCAGATGATATGGTAGAGGGAGATACTAATTATAAGATGAATCCGCCACTTCGCCGTAAAGAGGATGTGGAGGCATTGAAAAAGGGACTTTCCGACGGAACCATGGAAGTCATTTCTACAGACCATGCACCGCATACAGCAGATGAAAAAAATAGCAGCATGGTAAAGGCACCATTCGGAATCGTTGGAATGGAAACTGCAGCAGCACTGACTTATACAGAACTCGTGCTGGGTGGATACTTAACACCGATGCAGATGGTAGAGAAGATGAGCTATAACCCGGCACAGATTCTTCATTTGAAGAAAGGAACTTTGGAAGAGGGAAGAATGGCAGATGTCATGCTTTTTGATCCGGAATGCACTTATGCCATTGATAAGAACAAGTTCTGGTCGAAAGCAAAGAATACACCATTCCACGGCAGAAAAGTAACCGGTAAAGTAATGATGACTATCTGTGACGGCAAAATTGTATATGATGCAGCAGAAGAATAAGAAAAAGAAAGGCTTAAAGATATGATTAACAAATTAATTAAAAAAATCGAGAAAACCCATGCACCAATCGTTGTCGGCTTAGATCCGATGTTAGATTATGTTCCGGAACATATTAAGGCAGCAGCATTTAAGGAGCGTGGTGAGACTTTAGAGGGTGCAGCAGAAGCAATCTGGCAGTTTAACAAAGCAATTGTAGATGCCACTTATGATCTGATTCCGGCTGTAAAACCACAGATTGCCATGTATGAGCAGTTTGGAACAGAGGGTGTGAAAGCATATCAGAAGACAGTAGATTACTGCCACTCCAAAGACCTTGTGGTAATCGGAGATGTAAAACGTGGCGATATCGGTTCTACATCCGCAGCTTATGCAGTGGGACATCTTGGTAAAGTCCAGGTGGGAAGTAAGAAGCTTTCTGCTTTTGATGAAGACTTTGCAACCGTTAATCCATATCTTGGTTCAGACGGAATCAAGCCTTTCCTGGAAGTATGTAAAGAAGAGAAAAAAGGTATCTTCATTTTAGTTAAGACTAGCAATCCATCCAGTGGAGAATTCCAGGACAGATTAATTGATGGCAGACCACTGTATGAATATGTCGGTGAAAAGGTAGCTCAGTGGGGCGAAGAAGTCATGGGAGATAACTACAGCTATGTGGGAGCAGTAGTAGGAGCAACCTATCCGGAGATAGGAAAAGTCCTTCGTAAAGTAATGCCAAAGAGCTTTATCCTGGTTCCGGGATACGGTGCCCAGGGTGGAAAAGGAGCGGACTTAGTACATTACTTCGACGAAAACGGACTGGGTGCAATTGTCAATTCATCCCGTGGAATCATTGCAGCATATAAGCAGGAGGCTTATGCATCTTTTGGAGCAGAGCATTTTGCAGATGCATCCAGAGCAGCAGTAGAGGCAATGATAAAAGATATCGATGGAGCTTTACAGGCAAGATAGGAGAAGAAGATGGCAGAGAAGTTTAAAGAACAGGCGATTATTATTCGCCAGGAAGAAATTGCGGATGACATTTACAGTATGTGGCTGCGTACGGAAGAGATTGCAGCACATGCAAAAGCAGGTCAGTTTGTATCTGTATATTGTAATGAAGGAAGCAGGCTGCTTCAAGACCAATCAGTATCTGTGAAATTGATAAAAAGGATAATGCCATCCGTCTGGTATACCGTAAAGTTGGAAAGGGAACAGAAGAGTTTTCCGGTATGCATACCGGCGGAATTCTTAATATAACAGGACCGCTTGGAAATGGATTTCCGAAGAAAGAAAAGAAAGCGTTCTTAATTGGTGGTGGAATTGGTATTCCACCAATGTTAGAGCTGGCAAAAGAATTGGACTGTGAAAAGCAGATGGTACTTGGTTTCCGGGATGAGCTTTTCCTGATGGATGAATTTCGTGAAGAAGGAGAAGTCTATGTGGCAACTGAGGACGGAAGTGCCGGGACAGAAGGAAATGTATTGGATGCCATCCGTGAAAATGGGCTGACAGCAGATATTATCTATGCCTGCGGACCAAAGCCGATGCTGGCAGCTATTAAGGAATATGCAAAAGAGAAACAGATTGAGTGTTGGATTTCCATGGAAGAACGTATGGCTTGTGGAATCGGAGCCTGTTTAGCCTGCGTGTGCCAGTCTAAGGACAAGGATGAACATTCCAATGTCAATAACAAACGTGTATGTAAAGAAGGACCGGTTTTCCGGGCTGAGGAGGTGGAACTTTAATGAATACAAGAGTAAATCTGGCAGGAGTATTATTGAAGAACCCGATTATGACAGCATCCGGAACCTTTGGCTCCGGTCAGGAATACAGTGAATTTGTAGATTTGAATAAACTGGGTGCAGTAGTGACGAAAGGTGTTGCCAATGTACCATGGCGGGGAATCCGACCCCTCGTGTGGCAGAGGTGTACGGTGGAATGATAAATGCTGTTGGATTACAAAATCCTGGAATTGACGTATTTATAGAGCGTGATATTCCCTTTCTTACCCACTATGACACACGCATTATTGTAAATGTTTGTGGAAAAACAGCCTCCGATTATATAGAAGTTGTGGAAAGACTGGCCGAACAGCCGGTGGATATGCTGGAAATCAATATTTCCTGCCCGAATGTAAAGGAGGGCGGAATTGCTTTTGGTCAGAATGCAGCTTCTGTAGAAGAAATTACAAAAGAAGTTAAAAAATATGCGAAGCAGCCGATTATTATGAAATTGAGCCCGAATGTGACGGATATTACGGAGATGGCAAAAGCAGCAGAAGCAGGGGGCGCAGATGTAATATCTCTGATCAATACACTGACAGGCATGAAGATTGATGTAAACCGCAGAAAATTTGCTTTGGCAAACAGAACTGGTGGGATGTCCGGACCGGCAGTGCATCCAATTGCAGTGCGTATGGTATATCAGGCAGCTCAGGCAGTGAATATTCCGATTATCGGAATGGGAGGTGTACAGAGCACTGAAGATGCATTGGAACTGATACTGGCAGGAGCAACCGCAGTATCTGTGGGAACTGCAAACTTTACTAATCCTACCGCAACGATTGATATTATCAATGGTATACAGGATTATATGGAAAATAATGGAGTTGAAGATATCAATGAACTGATTGGTGCAGTCACTGATTAATGGGACTGTTTTTGGTGCTGCCGGAGAGATAAAATGATGTCCAGGGATAAAATGTAAGTAATGTAATTGACGGAAAGGATAGAAACAGTGGAAAAGATTTGGAATTTCTTTGAAAATCTTAATGAACTTGTATATGTCTCAGATGTTGATACATATGAGCTTGTGTATATGAACCGGAAAACACGGGAAAACTTTGGATTTCAGACCCAGGAGGAAATAAAAGGAAAGAAATGTTATGAGGTGATGCAGCATAATGCCGCCCCTTGTAGTATGTGCAATAATCAGGAACTGGTAGAAGGTGAGTTTAAAGAATGGAAGTATTATAATCCGGTTCTTGGCAAACATCTGTTGTTGAAGGATACTATGCTGGAACAGGATGGTCGACGTTACCGGGTAGAAATTGCACTGGATGGCAGCAACGAAGAAAAACAGGGAAGTCTGATTCAAAACTATGAAAATATGGAGGCTATTATAAATGAGGGCATAAGAATTGCGTTAAATGCCCCTACATCAGAACAGTCACTGGAAATTATTCTGGAATATCTTGGAAAGGCATTGAATGGAGAACGTACCTATATTTTTGAAAAAAACTTATTGGGAAATGACGATAACACCTATGAATGGGTAGCGAATGGTATCAGTAGCCTGAGAAAGATAATTTGCAGAATGTTCCGGCTGAAGTATGCGAGAACTGGTACCGCAATTTTAGGGAAGGCAAAAATATTATCATTGGTAATCTGGAAAATATACGTGAGAGTGATCCACTGCAGTATGAGAATCTGAAACAACAGAATATTTCAACGCTGGTAGTAGTTCCACTGTATGAAGGGCAGAAAATCATCGGTTTTTATGGAGTTGATAATCCTCCCGAAAAAATGTTGGATTATACTTCTAATATGCTTCAGATTATGGGATATTTTATTGTCTCCAGCATCAGAAGGCGTAATCTGGTGCGGGAATTGGAACGGATGAGCTATAGTGACCAGCTTACGAAACTTGGAAACCGGTTCGCCATGGAACAGTATGTTACAGATGCATCAGGGACTTCATGCTTTGGTGTGGTGTATTGCGATATTACAGGACTGAAAAGGGTAAATGATACTTTAGGTCATCAGGCAGGTGACCAGCTCATTCTGCGTGCCGGCGAATTACTCCGTGAGGAATTTTCAGACTATGGACTGTTCCGTATTGGAGGGATGAGCTTCTGGCATTGTGTGCAGGTATCGGAGAAGAGGAACTGAAGCAGCGGATTGAACGTATGAAGGCTGGCATGAAGAAAAAAAAAGATGTAGTAATGGCAGTCGGAACAGTATGGCAGGAAAGCTGGGAGCGTGGATTTGACCTCTTGCTGATGGAAGCTGAACGCAGAATGTATCAGGAAAAAGCAGCTTATTATAATAATGCCGGTATAGACCGGCGCCATTAAGAAAAAATGCATTGAGGTTTTCAGGGAAGTATGGTAGCATAAGAAATTAGGTAAAAGAAAAAAGTGATATTTCACTGTTGACATATTCAGGAGGTTTCATACATGGAAGCATATAAGAAAGAGTTTATTGAATTTATGGTGGAGAGTGAGGTTTTGAAATTTGGTGACTTCACATTAAAGAGTGGAAGAAAGTCTCCATTCTTCATGAATGCAGGTGCATATGTAACCGGTTCACAGTTATCCCGCCTTGGAGAATATTATGCAAAAGCAATTCACGACCACTATGGTACCGATTTTGATGTGCTGTTTGGACCGGCATATAAGGGAATTCCGCTCTCTGTTGCAACAACGATCGCATTCAGCCGTCTTTATGGCAAAGAGATTCGTTACTGTTCAAACCGTAAGGAAGTAAAAGACCATGGAGATACAGGAATCCTGCTTGGAAGCAAAATCAAAGATGGTGACCGCGTTGTTATTATTGAGGATGTAACGACTTCCGGAAAATCCATTGAGGAGACATTCCCAATCATTCAGGCACAGGGAGACGTAACTATCCTTGGACTGATGGTATCCTTAAACCGTATGGAAAAAGGCCTTGAGACAGACAAATGCGCATTGGATGAGATTCGGGAGAAATATGGTTTCCCTGCAAATGCAATTGTCAGCATGGCAGATGTGGTAGAGTGTTTATACAACCGTCCTTGCCAGGGCAGGCTTATCATTGATGATAAGATGAAAGAAGCAATTGATAAATATTATGAGCAGTATGGGGCAAAATAAACAGCAAAAATGAAATGGGGAAAAGGAATTGAGTCAGAAGACGAGAAAACTGCTTCGTATCGGAGCATGGATTTTATTCGTAATATATCTGGGTCTGCTTTGCTATTTCCTGTTCTTCTCAGAAATGCTGGGAAGAACCTATTCCGAAAGAAGCTACCATTATAATCTTATGCCCTTAAAAGAAATCAAGCGGTTTATTATTTACCGGAAGGCATTGGGCACGAAAGCAGTCTGCTTTAACCTTCTGGGAAACATTGTCGCTTTTATTCCTTATGGAATGCTTCTGCCATTACTGGCACATAACCAGAGAAAGTTCTACCGGGTAGTGCTTTTGAGTTTTGACTTCAGTCTGCTGGTGGAACTGGTACAGCTTGTATCCAAGGTAGGAAGCTTTGATGTAGATGATCTGATTTTAAATACCATTGGTGGGGCGATTGGATATGTTGGATTTTTGCTGGCAAATCATATCCGGTGTCACAAATTTGAGCAGAAAGAATAGACTTCGGTACAAAATGTATCGGGAGAAAGAACATGAGAAAAAAAAAAGACGAAGAGGATACAGAAAATATAAATTTACAGAAAAGACACTTTCAAAAAAGAGGAATTACAGCACTTGTTCTGGCACTACTGTCACTGGTCAGTTTTGTGGTGATGGTAGTTCTTGCATTCAGAAGTGCCGGTAATTTAAGCATATACATAGCCTGCTATGGAATCCTAGCCTTTTTTGCAGCATTAGCCGCAGTGATTCTTGCAATCATAAGCCTGAAGGAGGAAAATTCATTTCGCAGCATTCCGTATGCTGCTACATTTTTGTCAATTTTTTCACTGCTTATCTGGATTGCTGTCTATGCAGGCGGTATTCTGTTGTAGGCAAAAATAGAAATATAAAGGATAGAAAGTATGGAATATCAGAATTTAAACGCAGAAGAAAGAGAAGCAATTACAGAACGACTGGATTTGGTAACGGAACGGATACATGAACTTGCGGCAGAACCGGAGGTTTGTGAGCCGTTCCGTGCTTATTTTAAAGGAACGGCAGCATTTATTGTAAAAACGGAAGAAGTATTGCGGCAGGTATTAAATGACAGCTTCTGCAGCCAGAGCAGGGAAACATTACAGAAGATAAATGAAGCATTGTATGAGGACATTTTGCCGGAACATTATAAAGAAAGCTATGCCAACCCGGATTATGCCTGTATAACCCTGGGCGAGGAATACGGCACACTCCTTAGCATGCTCTATGCAGAACTTCGGAGCCTGATTCCTTATGCTTATGAGGGCGATGTGGAAGCCTATACCTGCTTCTGTGAATTGTTTATCCTGGTTTATACCTGTTTTAATGACGAAGAGGGAACAACCCCGAAAGAAGTGCAGCAGGCAATTTACTGGTTCTTCCACGATTACAGTGAATTGTTTACCGAGCGCAGCATCTGTGAAATGGTGGATGCCAGCCGGGATTTCTTTACCCGGATAGTAATGGATTCTGATTTACAGGATTTAAAATACCTTTATTATTATGGAGAGCCAATCGGAGAAAATGAAATCCGTATGGCAGAGTATATGAACCAGCTTCCGCAGGAGAAGATTCAGGCAATGGCGGATACTTATACGGAAGGCTACCGGATTGGCTTTATTACCACCGGAAAAGACTTATCCATAAAATCTACCGTAAATGTGGAATATGCCATCGGAATGGAACGTATGGTGCGGGCAGCAATTGCTAATTTTGAGAAGATGGGATTAAAACCGACGATTTACCGGGATGCGTTTTCTTCCTTCCGTAACCGCGGCAATTCAAGCGGGGCTGCTATGCGACTTCTGTGAACCGTCAGTTTGATTATGACCATAAAGCAGATAAAGCAGTATATTTAGATAAAGCCTTTGTGGAACGCCGATTAGAGACACTCCGGACTGTATATGAAGATAAGAAAGAACTTGCAGCAGGCTACGCAGGTCCGGCTGTAATCGAGGTGTTCGGAGAACCGTTATTTGAGCCGGAAAATAAAAAACTGCCTGCCATTACAGCGACAAGCAGAATGAATTAAATGTCTATTATGCGTCACAGGCTGGGCAGATTACCAATCAGTATATTAAGGGAGAGGAAAGAAGCTTTACGATTATTGCTTATCCGCTCCCGCAGATTGGCAGAAACTTTGAAGAAATCTTTGATAAGACGGTAGAATTAAATACACTGGATTATACCCTGTACCGGGATATGCAGGCGAAAATTATTGAAGTATTAGACCAGGGAGTCAGGGCACATATCAGAGGAAAAGGCGATAATGAAACAGATATGACAGTGGAATTATACCGCCTTAAGAATCCACAGAAAGAGACTATCTTTGAAAATTGCGTGGCAGATGTCAATATTCCGGTAGGGGAAGTGTTTACTTCACCGGTGCTGACCGGAACCCACGGCGTGCTGCATGTATCTTATGTCTATCTTAATGGACTCCGGTATGAGAACCTGAAAATGACGTTTGAAGATGGAAAAGTTGTGGATTACAGCTGCAGTAATTTTGACAGTGAAGAAGAGAACCATAAATATATTTATGATAATGTGCTGATGCACCATGATACGCTGCCGTTAGGGGAGTTTGCTATTGGAACCAACACCACGGCATACCGGATGGCAAAGGATTTTGATATTGCAGATAAATTGCCGATTCTGATTGCAGAGAAGACAGGTCCACATTTTGCAGTGGGAGATACCTGTTATTCCCAGGCGGAGGATACGCCGGTTTATAATCCGGATGGAAAAGAAATTGTGGCAAGGGATAATGAAATCTCAATTCTTCGGAAAGAAGACGAAAGTAAGGCATACTTTAACTGCCATACGGATATTACGATACCGTATGATGAATTAGACTGCATTTATATCGAACGGGCAGATGGCAGTACCGGGGATATTATAAGAGATGGCAGATTTGTAGTGCCGGGCACAGAAAAACTCAATGAGCCGTTGGAAAATAAGACTTCATTTCCGGCGTAAAACAGTGTATACTAAAAGGACAAGTATCTATGAGAAAAGGAAGAAAATGGCAAAAGTAGGAATTGTAATGGGTAGTGATTCAGATATGCCGGTAATGGCAAAGGCTGCCGACATTTTAGAGAAGCTTGGAATTGACTATGAGATGACGATTATCTCGGCACACCGTGAGCCGGATGTATTTTTCGAGTATGCAAAGAGCGCAGAGGCGAAGGGCTTTAAGGTCATTATCGCAGGCGCGGGCATGGCGGCGCATCTTCCGGGAATGTGCGCGGCAATCTTCCCGATGCCGGTGATCGGTATTCCGATGCATACCACATCCTTAGGCGGAAGAGATTCCCTTTATTCTATCGTACAGATGCCAACCGGTATTCCGGTAGCAACCGTGGCAATCAATGGCGGAGCAAATGCAGGAATTCTTGCAGCGAAGATTCTTGCAACATCAGATGAGGCATTATTAGCACGATTAAAAGAATATTCTAAGAATTTAAAAGAGCAGGTAGAAGCAAAGGATAAGAAGCTTCAGGAAGTCGGCTATAAAGAATACATGAAATAGCAGGCGTAAGTGAGTCAACACGCTTTTAGAGCTGGCGAGTGGCGAAATCATTAGGTAAGAACAGTGAAATAGAGGAAAAAAGAAAAGGGGAGAGAGAAAAAAGTTTTAAAATAAGGTTGAGGAGAATACGAATGAAAACTACACTGATTATTATGGCGGCAGGCATTGGCTCCCGTTTTGGCGGCGGAATTAAGCAGCTTGAGAAAATGGGACCAAATGGCGAGATTATTATGGACTATTCCATTTATGACGCGGTGGAAGCAGGTTTTGACAAGGTTGTATTTATCATTCGCAAGGATATTGAGGCGGATTTTAAAGAAATCATTGGAAACAGAATTGGAAAGCAGGTAGAAGTAGATTATGTATTCCAGGATATCAATGACATACCGGAAGGCTTTACAGTGCCGGAAGGCAGAACAAAACCATGGGGAACCGGACAGGCAGTATTATGCTGCAAAGGCGTAGTGAAGGAACCATTTTTAGTCATCAATGCAGATGATTATTACGGAAAAGAAGCATTCGTAAAGATGCATGATTTTCTGTTAAATCATGAAGAGGATAAGAAAAGATTCCGCCTTGGAATGGCTGGATATATCCTGAAGAACACACTGAGTGATAACGGAACCGTTACCCGTGGTGTCTGTGTGGTAGATGAAAAGAGTGGCTATCTTGAAAAAATTTTAGAGACACACAGCATCTATGCCGATGAAAAAGGAAAAGTACATTGTGAAGAAGCTGATGTGGCAGAATGGATTCACCCGGATGTAAATGTATCTATGAACATGTGGGCTGGCTATCCGGATTTTATTGATTATCTGGAAGAGGGCTTCCGTGAGTTCTTGGCACATATTGAAGACAATCCGATGAAGAAAGAGTATCTGCTGCCAAATATTGTGGAATTGCTTTTGAATCAGGATAAGGCAACCGTAAAAGTTTATGAGACAGCAGACCGCTGGTTTGGAGTAACTTATTTAGAGGACAAACCATTTGTTGTGGATTCCATCCGCAGACTGATTAAAGACGGTGTCTATCCGGAAAATCTTTGGGCATAGAATTGGAGGATTGTAACATGAAAAAGAAGAGAATTGTGATTGCATTAGGACATGAAGCATTGGGAACAACACTTCCGGAACAGAAGAAAGCAACCAAGCTTACCGCAAAAGCAATCGGAGATTATATTAAGGATGACTGTCAGGTAGTTCTTTCCCACAGCAATGGACCACAGGTGGGAATGATACATACTGCAATGGCTGAATTCGCAAGAATTTATCCGGAATATACAGCAACTCCGATGTCTGTCTGCTCTGCGATGAGTCAGGGATATATCGGATATGATCTGCAGAATGCCATTCGTACCGAGTTATTAAACCGCGGAATCTATAAGACAGTTTCTACGGTTCTGACACAGGTTGTCGTTGATCCGTATGATGAGGCATTTTATCATCCAACCAAAATTATCGTGCCGTGTCATGACAGAGGAAGAGGCAGAAGCTGAGGAGAAGAAAGGTAACCATACCGTAAAACAGGGTGAAGGATACCGCCGTATCGTAGCTGCTCCAAAGCCAATGGACATCGTAGAAATTGATGCCATTCGTGCACTTTCCGATGCAGACCAGGTAGTAATTGCCTGTGGTGGTGGCGGTATTCCTGTATTAGAGCAGGATAATAATCTAAAAGGTGCCAGCGCAGTTATTGAAAAAGACCTTGCAGCAGGCAGACTTGCAGAGCTTTTAGACGCTGACCAGCTTATTATCTTAACCAGTGTTGAGCATGTGTGTTTAAATTATGGCACAGCCAATGAACAGCCATTGGATGAGATGACAGTAGAAGAAGCAAAACAGTATATGGACGAGGGTCAGTTTGAAGAAGGAACCATGCTTCCGAAGATTCAGGCAGCAATCGATTACATCGGTAATTCTGCAGTCCGTTCCGTACTGATTGCCAACTTGGAGGAAGCATTAGATGGCGTCAGCGGATTAAAGGGAACTTTGATTCATAAGTAAGATGATATAAGGGAAATGTGAGGAAATCTATGAGAACATCAGAAAGAAGCACATTCCATAAGGGCAGCAGGCACTCGGCAGTTACCGTATGCCTGTTGCTTGTTATGTGTCTGGTATTTCTGACCGCTTGCGGGAAGGATAAAAAAGACGATACAGTTGCGAATGTGAATACCGAAGAAACATTAACAAATACAGAGGTACCAACAACAGAAAGTGTAATTGACACCGAAGAAGTTGTAGATACGGAAACAGAAACAGAGACGGAAACAGAGCATGTTCCGGCAGTATTGAATCCGGATACGGTAGTTTATGCAGAAGAGACTGTTTATACGACAACAAGAGTCAATGTGAGAGTAGAACCTTCTACCGATGCAGAGGTTTATAAGAAATTATCTGCGGGAAAAGAACTTACCCGCACTGCAAATGATGGAAGCTGGAGCCAGGTTTCATTGGATGAAGGAACTTATTATATAGCATCCGATTATCTGACCACAGAGAAGCCGCAGGAGCCGGTAGCATTGACTGGAAGTGCAGGAACCGGAATTACATCCGGAAGCGGCGGACATGTCATCTGCATTGACCCGGGACATCAGAGCAGAGGAGACAGTACACCGGAGCCGGTAGCACCGGGATCTTCTGAGACCAAGGCAAGAGTAACCGGAGGAACATCCGGTGTTGCAACCGGACAGACAGAGTATCAGCTTAATTTATCCGTCAGCTTAAAATTGCGGGATGAACTGGTAGCAAGAGGTTATACCGTAGTCATGACAAGAGAAACCAATGATGTGAATCTCAGTAACAGCGAGCGGGCAGCCATTGCAACCAATGCGGGAGCAGAAGCATTTGTCCGTATACATGCCAATGGATCTACCAACAGCGGAGCCAATGGAGCTATGACAATCTGCCAGACGGCGTCCAATCCGTATGTAGGAAGCTTTTACAGCCAGAGCCGTTCTCTTTCCCAGAATATACTGGATAGTCTGTGTGCACAGACCGGTGCAAAGAAGGAATATGTGTGGGAGACTGATACCATGAGTGGAATTAACTGGAGTACCGTACCGGTAACAATTGTAGAAATGGGATATATGACAAATCCCACCGAAGATTCCAATATGGCAACGGACTCTTATCAGACTCAGATTGCACAGGGAATCGCCAATGGGATTGATGCTTATTTTGCCGGTAATTAGGCAAGATAATTAATGACAGCAAAGAGAATGAGATCTTCTTTTGGAGAAGCATTTGCAATGCTGTGGGATTCACCACTTTTGCAGACGCAGGTGTCACCGGCTTCTAAAGCAACGATGGTTCCGTTATCGTCATAGGCTGCATGGCCGGAGAGAATGGTGATGATTTCTTCTTCCCCTTCATGCATATGCTTTCCGAGAGAACAGCCCGGTCTTAAGATGAGTTTTGCAATCATCTTGGCTGGGCTTTCATAGTCTATAGGATTGACGGAATGGATAATCTCAACGGTGCCGGTTCCGCCTTTCATATTTTCGTTAAAAATATGTTTTAATTCAGATGCTCTATGATACATATATTACCTCCTGAATAGTTGTGCTATGCATTACAGTATAGCCAGTGAGCAGTCAAATGTAAATATGTATTGTGATAGAAAATTATTGCCAATAAGAATGAAAAAGAAATACAGGAGACCTTTATGAATTTATTATCAGCAGAGAATATAACCAAGACATTTACCGGAAGAAAGTTATTTTCCAATGCCTCCTTTTATTTGCAGGAAGGAGAGAAAGTCGGAATTGTGGGAATTAACGGAACCGGAAAATCCACTTTACTGAAAATGCTGGCAGGCTTAGAGGAACCGGATGCTGGAGAAATCACCAAGGCAAATCATGCGGTAATCCGCTATCTTCCGCAGATGCCGGAATTTGGAGAAGAAGAGACTGTTTTAGAAAGTGTACTGGTAACGGCACACCGGAAAAATCAGGCAGATGCTTCCGGGGAAGATTATCAGATGTGGAATTTAGAGAGCAAGGCAAAATCCATGCTCACAAGACTTGGCGTATATAATTTTGAGGAAAAGACGAAAAATTTATCCGGTGGGGAAAGAAAACGTCTGGCTCTTGTGGCAGTGCTTTTAACACCCTGCGATATTCTGCTGTTAGACGAGCCTACCAACCACCTGGATGCAGATATGGCAGAGTGGCTGGAAGGATACTTAAAGGGCTTTAAGGGAACACTGATTATGGTAACCCATGACCGGTATTTTCTGGACAGCGTATGTAACCGTATTGCAGAAATTGATAAAGGCTCCATTTACAGTTATCAGGAAAATTATTCCGGTTATCTGAATCTGAAGCAGGAGCGTATGGATATGGCAGTTGCCGGGGAACGGAAGCGGCAGTCCATCCTTCGCAAGGAGATCGCCTGGATGCAGCGGGGCGCAAGGGCAAGGTCTACCAAGCAGAAAGCCCATATCAAACGTTATGAGAATCTTAGAGACCAGTCGGGACCACAGTTTGATAAGCAGGTGGAATTAAGCTCGGTTTCCAGCCGTATGGGAAAGACGACGGTAGAGCTTCATCATATCAGTAAATCCTATGGAGAAAAAAAGCTGATTGAGGATTTTTCCTATATCTTTCTTAAGAATGACAGAGTCGGATTTGTGGGACATAATGGATGCGGTAAGACCACTTTGATGAAGATTATCGATGGCAGGGTAAAGCCGGATGCCGGAGAACTGGTTATCGGACAGACCATAAAGATAGGCTATTATTCCCAGGAGATTGAAAAGGATGCATCGGCGGGAGTTGCCTATATGGATCCGTCTTTAAAGGTTATTGAATATATCCGCAATACTGCAGAATATGTCCGGACAGAGGATGGACTGGTGTCCGCATCAGCCATGTTGGAGCGTTTCTTATTCCCACCGGAAGAACAGTATGGTATTATCGGAAAACTGTCCGGCGGAGAAAAGCGCAGACTGAATCTGCTGCGGGTCCTTATGGAAGCTCCCAATGTACTGATTCTTGACGAACCAACCAACGATCTTGATATTACCACACTGGCAATTTTAGAGGATTATCTTGATAATTATGATGGAATCGTCATTACGGTATCCCATGACCGGTATTTCCTTGACCGTATCGCAAAGCGGATTTTTGCATTTGAACAGGGAAACATAAGACAGTATGAGGGCGGTTATACGGATTATCTTGCCAAGCGGCCGGAGGATGAGACAGCAGTGGGAAATGCAGGCACAGAGACTTCCGGGAAGAAAGCAGACCAGACGGAAAACGCAGATGCCACAGAGAATGCCGAAAAGAAGGATTCCAGGGCGACCTGGAAGAGCGGCAGGAAGTTGAAATTTACCTGGCAGGAGCAGAAGGATTATGAGACCATCGAGGACGATATTGCAGCTTTGGAAGCAAAGTTAGAAGAACTGGATGAGAAGATGGGAAGCTTTGCCAGTGATTTTGTAAAATTAAATGAGCTGACCCAGGAGAAGATAAAAGTGGAAGATGAATTAGAGCATAAGATGGAACGCTGGGAGTATTTAGAAGAACTGAATGCCAGAATAAAGGCTCAGGACAGGTAGGAGATAAGGCTATGGAGAAGGAAAAAAACAGTAAGAATATTATGGATTATGCAACGGTTACACTCTTAGATGCAGAGAATGCCATTGAAATCATCGACCAGACAAAGCTGCCGGGAACGATAGAACTGATCCGGTTAAAAAGTGCACAGGAAATCTGGAATGCCATTTATTTATTGAAAGTCCGTGGCGCACCGGCAATAGGTGTGGCAGCAGGCTTTGGCATTTATCTTCTGGCAAAAGAAATTGAAACAGAGGATTATGAAGTCTTTTATGAAGCTTTTCAGAAACAGAAAGAATATTTGAATTCTTCCCGCCCGACCGCAGTCAATCTCTCCTGGGCATTAAACCGGATGGAGAAAGTCTGTATTGCAAATAAAAATAAGCCGGTTGCAGAGATAAAGGAATTGCTTCGTAAAGAAGCCCTTGAGATTCAGGAAGAAGATATCCGGGTCTGCAAAAGTATCGGAGAACACGGGCTGACACTGGTGAAGCCGGGTGATGGCATTTTGACCCATTGCAATGCCGGACAGCTTGCCACCAGTAAATATGGGACTGCTACAGCACCGATTTATCTGGGGAAGAAAGAGGTTATCATTTTCATGTATTTGCAGATGAGACAAGACCTCTTTTGCAGGGGCGAGACTTACTTCTTTTGAACTGCATGCAGCAGGGGTGGATGTGACCCTGATTTGTGATAATATGTCTGGCACCGTCATGAAACAGGGACTGGTACAGGCAGTATTTGTAGGCTGCGACCGGGTGGCAGCCAATGGAGACACCGCAAATAAAATCGGAACCTCCGTTGTGGCAACGGTAGCAAAGCGGTATCATGTACCTTTTTATGTCTGTGCACCGACCTCTACCATTGACTTAAATACAGCAACCGGAGATGACATCTGTATTGAAGAGCGTCCGGCAGAGGAAGTGACGGAAATGTGGTATCAGGAGCGGATGGCACCGGAAGGCGTCAAAGTATACAATCCGGCATTTGATGTGACAGACCACGATTTAATCAGCGGAATTGTAACAGAGTATGGAATCGCAAGAGAGCCATATACGGAGAGTTTAAAAGAAATCCTTTCGAAGAGAAATGCATAAGGTATCAATTTTTGTGCAAACTGATATCTTGAAAAGTGGCTATCAGTAAGGTATGATAGTAATAATGAGGTTTTAATAAAAATATAGGCGGTGTCGATTACGTACACCGCCTGTTTAGCGAAAAGAGGGAATAGAAATGGCAATAAAGTTTCAGAAAGAGCCAATGAATGCACATTCATCCATAAAGCATGTAATCGGCGTAGTCAGCGGTAAAGGTGGTGTTGGAAAATCTTTTGTCACAGCATCCATGGCAGCCGCTATGCGTAAGAAAGGTTATGAAGTGGGTATTATGGATGCCGACATTACCGGACCATCCATTCCAAAGATGTATGGAATTCACGGAAAAGCAGTCGGAGATGGAAAAGAGATTCTTCCGGCAGTGGCAGAAGATGGAACCAGGATTATGTCTGTAAATTTATTGGTTGATACAGAAGAAACACCGGTTGTATGGCGTGGACCAGTCGTTGCCGGCGTGGTAAAGCAGTTCTGGAGTGACGTGGTATGGGGTGACATTGATTACCTTTTCGTAGATATGCCACCGGGAACCGGAGATGTTCCACTGACTGTATTCCAGTCTCTTCCGGTAGAAGGAATCATTATCGTAACTTCTCCGCAGGAACTGGTTCAGATGATTGTAAAGAAAGCATATAATATGGCAGGGATGATGAATGTTCCTGTCCTTGGAATCGTTGAAAATTACAGCTATTTAAAATGTCCGGATTGTGGAAAAGAGATTTCCTTATTTGGAGAAAGCCATATTGATGAAATCGCAGCAGACCTTGATTTGTCCGTCCTTGGAAAGCTTCCATTGGATCCGGCATATGCAAAAGCTGCCGATGCAGGACAATTTTATACTATGGACAATCCCTATATTGCCAAAGCAATTGAGGCGTTGGAACAAATTTAGATAATAACAGGTAATCTGCCATTTCGGTGGGTTACCTGTTTTATGCGGGAAAATATGTTTCCCGTAGTTAAAGCGGATGCAGCATAGCAACAGAAAAATGCATGAAAAGCACCGCAGACGTGGAAAATAAAATTCCACGGATATCACACATTATATTTTAAGGAGGAGCTTTCGTTATGAACGAACGAAAAGACGCAATTCGCGACGCACGGACACTTGGTGTTCCAAAGATGCTGTTGTTAGGACTTCAGCACATGTTCGCAATGTTTGGCGCAACCATTCTTGTGCCGATTCTGGTGAACAGCTATTTTGAGGGGAGAAGGCCTTTCCGTACAGGTTACTTTAATCTGTGCCGGTCTTGGAACTTTATTCTTCCACCTTTGTACCAAATTAAAAGTACCTGCATTCTTAGGTTCATCTTTTGCATTTTTAGGAGGATTTTCTACAATTGCACAGTTGGATACCGGAATCTTCGCAGACATGACCATGGGAGAAAAGCTGCCTTATGCCTGTGGCGGTATTGTTGTCGCAGGAGCTTTATATCTGATTCTTGCACTTGTTATCAAAGTCGTAGGAGTAAAGAAAGTAATGCGTTTTCTGCCACCTGTTGTAACAGGTCCGATTATCATCTGTATCGGTCTGTCCCTTGCACCGTCTGCAGTAAACAATGCATCCACCAACTGGATTCTTGCACTGATTGCACTGGCAGTTATCATTATCTTTAACATCTGGGGAAAAGGAATGTTCCGCATTATCCCGATTCTTTTAGGTGTTGTCATTTCCTATGCAGCAGCACTGATTATGCAGGCAGCAGGACTGACTAATCCGGATGGAAGTGCTATCTTAAACTTTACCGAAGTAGCATCTGCAAGCTGGGTAGGACTTCCTCCATTCCAGTTATGCAAATTTAACCTGACTGCAATTCTAGTTATGGCACCAATCGCACTGGCAACTATGATGGAGCATATCGGAGATATGTCTGCAATTTCTGCAACTGTTGGTGAGAACTTCATCGAAGATCCGGGACTTCACAGAACCTTAATCGGTGACGGACTTGCAACCGCATTTGCAGGTATGGTTGGTGGTCCTGCAAATACTACATATGGTGAGAATACCGGTGTATTGGAATTAAGCCGTGTACATGACCCTAGAGTGATCCGTATTGCAGCTGTATTCGCAGTAATCTTAAGCTTTATTCCGAAGATGGCTGAAGTAATCGGTTCTATGCCGTCCGCAATCATCGGTGGCGTAAGCTTCATGCTTTATGGTATGATTTCTGCAATCGGTGTCAGAAATGTAGTAGAAAATCACGTTGATTTCACCAAATCCCGTAACTTAATCATTGCAGCAGTAATCTTAGTCAGCGGACTTGGATTTTCCAAGGGACTTACCTTTACCATTGCAGGAACCAGCATTACTTTAACCGGACTTGCAATCGCAGCCTTAGCCGGAATTATCTTAAATGCAATCTTACCGGGTAAAGATTATCATTTCGGAGATGATCCAAAGGCAGATGCCAACCGTGGACTTGATATGAATCCGATTCAGGAAGAAGATATTCAGTAAGAAACAGAAAGCAATTCATTTAGAAAGAAACAGGTCATATCCAGCTTGTGAGGGCTGGGGTGACCTGTTTTTGTGTTGCTTGGGAATGGCTGGCGTTTAGTTTTTTAATATTTCATTAAGTTGTTTCGAAATCAAAGGAAACACGGTATACTATAAGCAGCAGTAAAAGTGATGAAAATGTGGAGAAAGAAGAGGAACATATCATGTTAGAACAGTTATTACATATAGATGGGCAGATTTTATTATGGATACAGGAGTATCTGCGATTCCCGGCACTGACTTCTGTGATGAAGGATATTACGAATCTTGGAAATGCGGGAATCTTATGGATTCTGATCACCATTGTGCTTTTGCTGGACAAGAAGACGAGAAACGTAGGCTATATGTCGGCACTGGCACTAATTGGTTCGTTAATTGTAGACAATATTTTACTTAAAAATCTGGTGGCAAGAACCAGACCCTATGAAGTGGTTGATGGATTGAAACTTTTAATTGAAAAGCAGTCAGATTATTCTTTCCCATCGGGACATACCGGAAGTTCTTTCGCATCAGCAATTGTATTATGGAAAGAGCTTCCTAAAAAATATGGAGTAATGGCATTAATTGTAGCTGTTCTGATTGCATATTCACGGTTATATGTAGGGGTGCATTATCCGTCAGATGTGTTGGCAGGAGTGTTGATTGGAACCGTACTGGCGTTAGTTTCGGTATGGCTGGTAAAAAAGATTCAGGGGCAGAAGAAACTTGTGAAGTAAGAGAAACATTTCTGAACTAGAGGCGAAAAATAGAGAATGATAGGAAACAGAGAAGAGACAGAAAACAGAAAGCAGACTCAAAGCAGGAGGTGAAGGATGGAATTACAGCAGGCGGTGGAATTATCAAAGCGGGTTCAAAATGAAATCAAAAAAAGCGTAAAAGGAAAAGATGATTGTATCAGGAAGGCATTCTGTGCAATTTTAGCAGGAGGACATATTTTAATTGAAGATGTACCGGGAGTGGGAAAGACAACACTGGCGCTGGCTTTTTCGAGGGCATTGTGCCTTGAAAATCACAGGGTACAGTTTACGCCGGATGTACTGCCGGCAGATATTTTAGGATTTTCTATGTATGATAAGGAGCAGGGCGGCTTTTATTATCATCCGGGTGCAGTCATGTGCAACCTGTTTTTGGCAGATGAAATCAACCGTACTTCTCCAAAGACCCAGTCAGCCCTGTTAGAGGTTATGGAAGAGGGAAAAGTGACGGTAGATGGCATCAGTCATCCGGTTCCGAAACCATTTCTTGTAATGGCAACCCAGAATCCGAAGGGAAGTGCCGGGACACAGATGCTGCCGGAATCCCAGTTAGACCGTTTCATGATTTGTATGAGCATGGGATACCCGGATTTGAAAAGTGAGATTGAGATTGCCAAAGGAAAGAGCATCGGACAGAGCTATGAGAGCATAGAAGGTGTGATGACAGGGGCGCAGCTGCAGGCAATGAAAGAAACCGTAGAAAATATTTTTATTCATGACAGAATTTATGAATATATGATGGCGCTGATTCATGCCACCAGAAAAAATCCTTATATTGAGCTGGGCGTCAGTCCGCGTGGAATGGTGGCACTGACGAAAATGGTGCGTGCCAATGCATTTTTAAATGAGAGAGATTATGTGATTCCGGCTGATGTGGAGGATGTTTTTTATGATGTCACAAAGCATAGAATCGTATTAAATACCAAAGCACGGGTCACCGGGGTGTCCGGGGAAGCAGTTCTTGAAAAAATTATGGAAGATACCACAAAACCAACTTCATTTAAGGGAAAAGAGTAGCCTATGGCAACAGGACTGATACTTGTACTTATTGTTGGTGCATTAGGATATCTTGGAACCATTTATACCAGCCCGGCATTGATACTTTTGTCGATTTGCTGCGGAGTAATGCTGTTTTTAGGCTATGGCTATATTTTTTATATGATGCTTCGGGTAAAATGCCGGATTCAGATTCCGATTATTATGGCAGAGCAGGAAGAGGGCGTTATGATCTGTGCGGTGACGGAAAACCGGAGCAGGCTGCCATTGCCGAAGGTAGTATACCGGATGGATTACCGGAATTCTTTTGGCACGAAAAAAGAATATTATCCATACAGGCGGCAGCGGATGCAAAGAGCAGCAGCCGGATGAGCGTGGAGGTAGCAGCAAAAAGCAGTGGAAATTATACATTCCGGCTGGTTCGGGTAAGATTTTATGGCCTGCTTGGAATCAGCTATCTGACCAGGTATGTGCGCTATGAGGAACGGCTTTCCATTATGCCAAAGATAACACCGGTAATGATAGAGGTGGGATTAGCTTCCCGGTATTTTCAGGGAGAAGCGGAAGTATATGATGATAAAACCGGAGGAGATGATGTATCGGAGGTATTTCAGATCCGTTCCTTTCAGCCGGGAGATAAAATCCAGAATATTCACTGGAAGTTATCAGCAAAAGAAGATGAGCTGATGGTTCGGGAAAACAGTCTGCCGATGGGCTGTCCGGTGGTGATTCTGCTTGACATCAGCGGGGGACAGAAAGAGACGGAGAAGCAGAGAAACCACTTTTTTGAAATGGTAATTTCGATTTCTTTTGGACTGGTGGAAAAACAGTGCCCTCATTATATCGCATGGTATGATGAAAAGGAACATGACCTTATCCGGGTAAGGGTAGATACAGAAGAGAAGGTATATTATTTTATTCTGCTTTTGTATGGAGCGGTTCAGAGCCGGGAAAAGATGGATATTGCACTTTTATATCAGGAGAAATACCGGGGTGAGACAGCAGTTACAAAGATAGAAATGAACCTTGCAGGAAAACTTATTGTGGCAGGAACGGAAATAGAAGATTTCGCAAAAGCGGAGATTAGAGTATGAGAAAAAAGAAGAAAACATATGCATCGGTTATGAAAAAGACTGGAAACATACGGTATTCGCAGAAAGGACGGCGGGCAGGAAAAATTGCATTGCCGCCGCAGGTCATGCGTGTGGGAATGCAGAGCCTGCTGGCTGTGCTTTGGGAGATTGCCATGTTCTTTATATTTGGAGACATCTTTCTGACTAACCGGTTTGGAAAGCCTGCATTGATATGGGTTTCTGTTTCTGCGGCAGCATTGACGTTTTCTTTTTCCTATTTTAAGAAGGCGGACAAGTGGCTGCTGCCTGTGGGAGAACTGCTGGTGGGACTGGTGCTTAGCCGGAAAGAGCTTTACCCAGGGCTGGCAGGACTGATCCGGCTGGTAGTGCAGAAAATCAATATGTACTATAATGTGCAGATTGTATCCGGATTTGAACGGTATCTTGATTTAAACCGGTGGTAGAAGTAACAGCATGGCTGTTAGTTATCTTGTCTATTCTGCAGATTTATTTTCTGGTGGTAAGAAAACGGCTGGCTGGAGTGTTGATTCCACCGCTACTTCTTATAATGCTGGATTTTGCGGTGGGCTATGCACCATCAAAGCGGGCATTGATTTGTTTCTCACTGGCTGCGGCAGGAAGCTTTGGTTACCGGGCTGCCGGCCGGGTGGAATTAAAGCAGTTGGAATATCTAAGGCAGAAAGCAGTATGCCTTTTTCTGGTGGTGGCGGTAGTTGTTTCTTCGCTGGTATTTAGAGTGGCAGAACCGAAAGCCAAAGAAATGGTGGCAAGAAGAAGTGAAATTGAAAAAACTGCGCAGGATATGGTAACAGAAATGGCAATGACAGCTGCCAATCTTTTGGCAGAAATTCCTTTTGGTAAAGATATTTTCTCCTTCCATCAGCCGGGACGGGTCAGCAATATGGCACCGGAATTTGAGGACAAGCCGGTTATGGAAGTGACTGCTTATCAGATACCGGATGATACGGTATATTTAAGAGGTTATGTAGGCGATTATTACAAAAATGGAAGCTGGAAGACTTATGATTCCAGTGATTTTGTGACTGCCATGCAGGAAGTGGACAGCAGTCTTAAGGAACAGACCGCGGGACAACAGGTACAGAATATTCTGGCATATACCCAGAGCTATTATGCCTATTACTGGGATACCATTTACCGGGTGCAGTATTTTGATGAGAAAGACCCCTATGCATACCTGCCATACTATACGTTGGCAAGCTATTATCAGGATGAACGGCAGCCCGCCGGAGTTCTTATGGATGGAGACCGTACTGTGCTCCGGAATGGCAATGACGTTCTGGAAGTAGATGGAACCATAAGAAACAGCATGTCACATCTTTATATGAATGCTTTGTTTACAGCAGATTTGGCAGATGGTGCTTATGTGGACCGGAATGAGACACTGAGCGAATCGGAAGTAAATGAAATTATAGAGAATATGAATAGCTGGCGGTATGATTTGGCTGGGTTTAACAGCAAATTACCGGAAGACGAATGGGCATTTATAAAGAAATATAATAAGTATACGGAAAAGTATACGTATGTACCGGAAAATCTCACAAGAATCCGGGAACTGGGAAATCAGTTGGAAGCGGAGTATAAAAGAGATTATTCGGATTTTGTAGATAACCGATTTACTGTGAATGGTACTTATTATGATAATATTTATAACTTTAAGGAAATCTATGCAGTCTATCTGGTGAAACGGGAACTGGCGAAGTGTAACTATAATCTGGATTTGGACAATGTGCCATGGGGACAGGATGTAACAGAACATTTTCTGTTTGATACGAAGGAAGGCTTTTGTCAGCATTTTGCCAGTGCGGGAACACTGCTTCTGCGGCAGATGGGAATTAAGGCACGGTATGTCAGCGGCTATGCTGTAAGTACATCGAAGTTTAAGAAGGACAGTGATGGTAATTATACGGCAGAGGTTCTTGATAATCAGGCACATGCCTGGACGGAAATCTATATAGACAGTGTTGGCTGGGTGCCGGTGGAAATGACGCCGGGAAATAAAACCGGCATTGACCGTCTGGAGATTCAGCAGGAAAGTGACAGCATTACCATCCGGATGAATGATGGCAGAACAGCAGACCTAATTACGCTGGAGCGAAGTGATTATCAGGACAGTTCCAAAGATGACAGTCAGTCGGATTTATCCGGCAGCGGAATGCAAAATACGGAAAATCAGAATACAGAAAGTCAGGATACAGAAAACCCAGATACAGAAAACCCGGATACGGAAAATCGGGGCACGGAAAACCGGAATACAGAAAATTCCATGCAGGATGGCAGCAAGGCAGGAAAACAGAATCAAAAGGGAAGCCGTTTAAAGGTCATTTTGATTGTTGTGGTAATCATCATTCTGCTTCTTGCAGCAGGTATCTGGTATTACTTAAGAGAGATAGAAGGAAAACGGAAGAAGGGAACACATAGTTACAAGCATATCATCCGTTGGAATTCGAACCAGATTTATCGCATTTTACGGCGGAAGGGCATTGTAAATGCAAAAGTACAATCCGACCGGACATTCAGGGAACAGCTTTTAAATTATGGGGGCTGGAGCATGGAAGAAAAGGAGCGTTATCTTCAGATTCTTGAAGTGGCAGCGTATAGCCATAAGAAACTTACCAGAGAGGATGTGCAGTTTGTACAGAAGCTTTGCCGGAAACTGAAAGAATAAAAAGAGAAGCTTTGCAAAAAAACAACAGCCGCGCCAGTGTATACACTGATACGGCTGTTGCGATGGCATTATACGGTTTCCGGTTCGTCGTAATCAACACCAAAGGTTTCTACGGTAACGGTTTTCATTCGCTGGTCTTCCATTGGGCGGTCGCTGTAGTCGGTTGCAACTTCTGCAATCTTATTTACCACATCCATGCCCTCAATGACCTTACCGAAAGCAGCGTAAGCACCATCTAAGTGTGGAGCATCCTTATGCATGATAAAGAACTGGGAGCCGGCAGAGTTTGGCATCATGGAACGAGCCATGGAAAGAACGCCTGCAGAATGCTTTAAGTCATTGGCAAAGCCGTTCTGTGCAAATTCACCCTTGATACCATATCCTGGACCGCCCATTCCGGTTCCTTCCGGGTCACCACCCTGAATCATAAAACCGTTGATGACACGATGGAAGATAAGTCCATCATAAAATCCCTTGTTGACAAGGCTGATAAAGTTATTTACTGTGTTAGGAGCAACCTGCGGATATAATTCCGCTTTCATAATATCTCCGTTTTCCATTTCAAATGTAATAATAGGATTCTGAGCCATTGTAAGATACCTCATTTCTGTTCATTGAATTCATCCTGCATAACAGAATGTAGTTCTACTATAGCGGAAAAAGGCTTTTTGTAAAGAAAGAGAGAAGGAAATATGAGTCACTGGAATACTGTAAACTGGAACTGTATCATACGAAAAGAAACATTAGAAGAAAAACTTTCTGAAGAAGAGAAACATGCATTAAGCCGCCTGCAAAAAAAGAACTGTCAGAGCAGAAAAAGTGGAACTTCTTTTTACAGATGCTGATTTGGAAAAAGATATCACATTTTTCCTGAGCGGACATCATGTAAAGCCGGAGGAATGTATGCTGCTTGCAACAGAACCGGAAGAAGTGGCATGGGCGAAAAAGGAGGCAGATTCTGATTCAGACCAGCTTACCATCATTGGCTATGAAGTACCGGATTTTTCAAAACAGATGCCTTTAAGTAATGTGGATATGCTGCTTCTTGGACTGGAAGAAGTGGACACAGAATTTTTACTTCGGACATTTCAGCGGAAGCATCACCTGCCGTGGCGGATATTAGAGACAAAGCGGTGCTATCTGAGAGAGATTACGTTAGATGACATGAACGATTTATTTGATTTATATAATAAGAAGGGAATCACCGATTATATCGAGCCCCTTTACGAAAGGCAGGAAGAGGAGGAGTACCAGAGAGCATATATTGAAAATATGTATGGCTACTATGGATATGGCATGTGGCTGGCAAAGGAAAAAGGTACCCACCGGCTGATTGGAAGAGCCGGAATCGACTATCGCATGCTGGGAGAAGAAGAAATTATTGAGATGGGTTATGTCATTGCACCGGAATACCAGAGGCAGGGTTATGCATATGAGGTCTGTCAGGCAATCATGGCGTGGGCAAAAAGCAATCTTGATTTTCGAAGAATTGACTGTCTGGTGGAGCCGGGGAATGAAGCATCGTTGGGACTGCTTCATAAACTTGGCTTTCAGGAAACAGAGAAGATAAATCAGAATGGAAAAATATTCCGACATTTTTGGTATTTTTATCCGTGATTGGAAAGTTAAGCGGCAGGAGACATTTTTATACATAATATAAATCTTTTTTTTTCATATATAGTACAAAGCGAAACTGTATCCGGAACATGATATAAAAAATAAGTTACGGATGCAGGCGCAAGGTACGAAGATGGATGGAGGATATATGGGAAAAGAGAAGGTGGCAGGAAAAGGAAATCTTTTTACGACAATGGGCAAAGTGTTGCTGGTCATGTATATTCTGACGGGAATACTGCTTTTTATTCTGGCGGCAGTCTTATATAAAATGGAATTAAGCGAAGCTGCGGTAAATATCAGCATTATCATAAGCTATATTGTAGTGGGATTTGTCGGCGGCTTCATCATTGGAAAGATTAAGAAGAGCCGGAAATATCTGTGGGGAGCCGTGATGGGGCTATTATATTTTGCGGTGCTGCTCATTGTGTCCCTGATATTGAAAAAGGGACTGGATTCCGGAATGCAGCACATCCTTACAACACTGATTTTATGCACTGCTTCGGGAACTGTGGGCGGAATGCTCAGTTAAAAAAAGTGCTTTTCTTATGAAAGACTATGTGTTATACTAACTAGAGGTATTTTTTCGAAAGGAGATAACGAGATGAAACATATTAAGACCCTGAATACAAGAAAGTTACAGAATACAGTAAAGAAGGGCGGATGCGGCGAGTGCCAGACATCTTGTCAGTCTGCATGCAAGACATCCTGTACTGTAGGAAACCAGACTTGCGAGCATTGCAAATAATTACCAGAAGTTCAGATTGAGAACGAACGAAACGACCGTACGCCTGCGCGGACGGTCGTTATAATGTTGTAAGAAAGTGAGGAAATATTGTAGTGGTTCACCAGTATAAGAACAACGGCTATGATATTGTTCTGGATGTAAACAGCGGCGCCATCCATATTGTGGATGACTTAACCTATGATGTCATTGCATTGTGGGAAGAGACAAGCCGTGAAGAAATCATACAGAGACTGAATAAGACCTATGATGAGGCGGAGATAAAAGAAGCAATTGAAGAGATAGAGGAATTGCAGAAGAACGGAGATTTGTTCACACCGGATGATTATGAAGAATACATCGGTGATGTAACAAAGCGTCCTACTGTAGTAAAAGCACTGTGTCTGCATATTGCCCATGATTGTAACCTTGCCTGCAGATACTGTTTTGCAGAAGAGGGAGAATATCACGGCAGACGTGCGTTAATGTCCTATGAAGTAGGAAAAGCTGCATTGGATTTCCTGATTGCCAATTCCGGCAACCGCCGGAACTTAGAGGTGGACTTCTTCGGTGGAGAACCTACCTTAAACTTCCAGGTGGTAAAAGATTTAGTAGCATATGGAAGAGAGCAGGAAAAAATACATAATAAGAATTTCCGGTTTACACTGACCACAAATGGCGTTCTTTTAAATGACGATATTATGGAGTTTGCCAATAAAGAGATGGACAATGTTGTATTAAGTATTGACGGAAGAAAAGAAGTCAATGATTATATGCGTCCGTTCCGTGGTGGTCAGGGAAGCTATGATGTGATTGTTCCGAAATTCCAGAAATTTGCAGACAGCAGAAATCAGGAACGCTACTACGTGCGTGGAACCTATACCCATCATAATTTAGATTTTTCCAAGGATGTACTGCATCTGGCAGACCTTGGGTTTAAGCAGATTTCCGTAGAGCCGGTTGTGGCACAGGAGACAGATGATTATGCCATCCGTGAGGAAGACCTGCCACAGCTTTTTGCAGAATATGATGCACTGGCAAAAGAGATGGTAAAACGGAAAAAAGAAGGAAAAGCATTCAACTTCTTCCATTTTATGATTGATTTGGAGGGTGGTCCTTGTGTTGCCAAGAGACTTTCCGGATGTGGTTCCGGAACCGAGTATCTGGCAGTCACGCCGTGGGGTGATTTCTATCCGTGTCATCAGTTTGTTGGAAATGAAGATTTCCTGATGGGAAATGTTTTTGAAGGCTTAAAACGTACCGATATCCGGGATTCCTTTAAGAGCTGTAATGTTTATTCCAAGGAAAAATGCAGAGAGTGTTTTGCGAGATTCTACTGTAGCGGCGGCTGTCCTGCAAACTCTTATAATTTCCATGGTGATATTCATAATACCTATGACATTGGTTGTGCATTACAGAAGAAACGTGTGGAATGCGCAATTATGATAAAAGCCGCAGAGGCGGAAATTTAAGTCAGGAGAAAGGAAGAAGAAAATGAAGAAAAGTAAGGGCGTAGCCATATTACTTGCAGTTCTCTTGGTTTTAGCAGGACTGTCGTATTATGCGTCTATCATCTTATCTTCAACCGGAAAAGGTGAAGATAAGAACATTAAGCCTGGATTGGACCTGGCAGGTGGTGTCAGCATCACATATCAGGTAGAATCTGAGAATCCGACTTCCGAGCAGATGAAGGATACTATTTACAAGCTGCAGAAGCGTGTAGAGGGCTACAGTACAGAAGCATCTGTATATCAGGAAGGTGATGACCGTATCACCGTTGAAATTCCAGGAGTAAAGGATGCCAACAAGATTCTGGACGAACTTGGAAAACCGGGTTCCTTAGAGTTCCGGGATCCGGACGGAAATGTTTACATGACCGGTAATGATGTAAAGGATGCACAGGCTGCAACACAGCAGGACAACCTTGGCAACAAGCAGTATGTGGTCCAGCTTACACTTACGGATGAAGGCGCACAGAAATTTGCAGATGCAACCACTGCCAATGTTGGAAAGGTCTGCCCAATTGTATATGATGATGAGGCAATCAGTACTCCTCGTGTAAAAGAAGCAATTACCGGCGGAAGCGCAGTAATCGATGGAATGAGTTCCTATGAAGAAGCAGAGACTTTAGCTTCTAACATCCGTATCGGTTCTCTTTCCTTAGAGTTATCTGAGTTACAGTCCCAGATAGTAGCAGCACAGCTTGGTACAGAAGCAATTTCAACGGCATTAAAGGCAGCAGCAATCGGTCTTGCCCTGATTGCGGTATTCATGATTGCTTATTATTGGATTTCCGGTGTGGCAGCAACCATAGCACTTGGAATTTATACTACAATGGTAGTTGCAGTTATTTATCTTTTGAAATTACACTTACCCTTCCGGGTATCGCAGGTATCATCCTTTCCATTGGTATGGCGGTAGATGCAAATGTTATTATCTTCGCCCGTATCAGGGAAGAAATTGCATCCGGCAAGACTGTTTCGACAGCGATTAAGACCGGATTCCAGAAAGCATTATCTGCAATTTTAGACGGGAATATCACCACCCTGATTGCTGCAGCAGTGCTGGCATTTAAGGGAAGCGGTTTCGTAAAAGGATTTGCTTATACACTGGCAATCGGTATCGTTTTATCTATGTTTACCGCATTAGTTGTAACAAGACTGGTATTACATGGACTGTATGTAATTGGTTTCCGTGATGCAAAATTCTATGGAAGACAGAAAGACCGCCGTCCAATGCATTTTATTGCAAAACGCCACGTATTCTTTATTGTTTCAGCAGTAATTATTATTGCCGGATTTGTGGGAATGGGCGTAAACAAAGCCAATGGCAAGGGCGCATTGAACTTAAGCCTTGAATTTGTCGGTGGTACATCTACAACCGTAGATATGGGTAAAGATTATACTCTTGCAGAATTAGATTCTGAAGTAATTCCTCTGATTGAGGATGTGACTGGAGATTCCAGTGTACAGGCTCAGAAGGTAGAAGGAAGTACACAGGTTGTATTTAAGACCAGAAGCCTTGATTTGGACGAAAGGGAGCAGTTAAATACTACATTGGAAGAAAATCTTGGTGTAGATACTTCAACTGTTTCCTCTACCAATATCAGTTCCACTATCAGTGGTGAAATGAAAAAAGATGCCGTATGGGCCGTTGTAATTGCTACGATCTGCATGCTGATTTATATCTGGTTCCGGTTTAAAGACATTCGTTTTGCAACCTCTGCTATTTTAGCACTGATTCATGATGTACTGGTTATTTTAACCTGTTACTCTCTGCTGCGGCTGTCTGTAGGAAGCACATTTATTGCAGTAATGCTGACAATCATCGGATATTCCATCAATGATACCATCGTTATCTTTGACCGAATCCGTGAGAATATGCATCTGGTAAGAAATGTGGATAAGGAAAGCTTAACCGAAATAGCTGACCGCTCCATTTCCCAGACAATTTCACGAAGCTTAAATACTTCAATTACAACCTTTGTAATGGTATTCCTGCTTTATATCCTTGGAGTTGCATCCATTAAAGATTTCTCACTTCCTCTTATGGTAGGTATTGTGAGCGGAACTTATTCTTCTATCTGTATTGCAACAGAGCTGTGGTTTGTATTCAAAACACGCTTTGCAAAGAAGAATGCATAAGTAACAGAAATGATTTCCCCTCTTCTGATTTGGAAGAGGGATTTTTACATTTGGGCGTTGTTTAAAAATTAATATCCGGGGATTGCAAAAGGATAGAAGAGATTTGTTACAATAATATTACGTTGATTCGCAGCAGATTATCTTTCGTTATGAAATACCACAGTTCTAAAATGCGTGTTTTTCTTTTGGTTATGAAAACAGTCTTTCCAATGTTTGCCAGAGTAGCTGCACGGTTCGTCGAAGTGCAGATGCCTGATAAGGGCTGTTAGGGGCACTGGGAATTTCATCTGGCAACAGGCAACGCTGGTACAGGGATGTACCAGCGAGGCACATTTGAACATGGACGTGAATTTGTGCCGGTTGCCAGATGAAAGTATAATTATGCCGAAATTCCCTGTGCCCCTTGCAGGCGTTATGCGGCATCTGTTCTCGACGGACAGTGCAGCTATTCAGTCAAAGCAACCGGAAAGACAGTTTATATGCAAGAAAAACACGCATTCTAAGAACTGCTGGCATTTTATAACGGATAAAGATAATCCGCTGTAAATCTCCGTAATATTTTCCAGCAAAGATTATTTCCGTTTGCAATCACCTGAAATTAATATTTGAAAAAGGAGAAAAGAATGACTACAATTCAGAAAATAGCAATTGCATATGCAATAATTGCAAATATTGTCGGGTTATCCGTCATGGGAATAGACAAGCGCAGAGCCATCTGTCATAAATGGCGTATTCCAGAAAAAACATTATTTCTGGTAAGCATACTGGGAGGAAGCATTGGGACATGGGCAGGTATGTATCTGTTCCGTCATAAGACAAAACATTGGTACTTTGTAATAGGAATGCCATTTATACTGATTGTGCAACTGGTTTTATACTATTATTTTTGGTAAAAATATTTTCAAACCGGGATAGGCGTGATAAAATATATCAAACAGAAATGAGATATGGATAATAGGTGAGCAACAGTATCAGGGAGAAATGCAAATTATGGCAGGAATGATGGAGTTAAATGGCTGCCGGATTATTGTAAAGGAAATTGCCGGCGGGAAGATGGTATTAGATACAAGAATCAAATCTTATGATCCGATCCGTAAAGTAGTAAAGGTTAGTGCAGGAAGCCTTGACAACCGGATGGAGCATGCGGTGACGGTTATCATATTTGGACCGAATGGGAGCCTGGTAGAAGCTACCGGTAATCTTCGGAAGGTTATAATTGCCAATGAAGTAGAAATCGAGCTGGGCAGGAGTAAGAATGGTGAGAAGCGGAAGCATGCCCGTTATCCCTTAAAAGAAAAGGGATATATAGAAGCTGTTATTGTGGATGGAACATTAATTGAATTGCAGAAGCCAATTGAAATGGAAACCTGTAATATCAGTGGAAATGGAATTCTGATTCAGACAATGGCAGGAAGCGGGACAGTTGGAACGGAACTGCGGATTTGTGTGAAACTTGGAGATACAATGTTACAGAAGACATATCGGATTGTCCGGATACAGAATGCAAATCTTAAGACAGAAGAGTATGGCTGCATGATGATTCGTGACAGGAATATATAAGGGCGGAGTGACAGAATGAGACTTAGAAAAATTCCAATTGATTTTTTTTTTTTTTTTATGGGAAGGCCTGGAACTTTCCGGAGATATTTATAATGACAGAGGTTCGGTGCTGCTTTTGAAACGGGGCGAAGTCCTGACACAGAACCGGTTAGATAAACTTTCCAAGTTTGAACGTGGTGGATATATTACAACCAGTGAGGAAACTTATCAGGAAATTCTCAACAGTGGAAAAGCACCAAGAGCTGCATTGCAGAGAGTATACGAAGAAGCAGTCGGCTATACAGCATTAAAAAACGATGTAGACAGTATTTTTTCTGTAACCAGAAATGCTTCCGAAATTAATATGGAAGCAACGGAGACTGTTACAAAGGATATTTTTACTAAGATTAAGGTATTGGATTTTCCTAAAATATTTCAGTGTATTGATGCACCGAGAGAGATGGATGAGAATTTGCAGCGCCATTCCCTGAACGTAGCATTTACCAATGGTGTTATCGGGCAGTGGCTGAAGCTTCCGGAACCGATGATTAAAAAGCTGGTATGCGCCGGATTAGTGCACGATATCGGAAAGACGAAGGTACCGGAAGAAATCTTAAATGCACCGAGAAGACTTACGGAAGAAGAATTTGAAATCATAAAAGCTCATCCCGTTTATTCATATGAGCTGCTTTGGGATAATGTAGATGAAGATATCCGGTTAGCGGCAAGACATCATCATGAGCGGCTGGATGGAAAGGGTTATCCGGATCAGATTGCAGGAGATGAGATTTCTCTGCTGGCAAGGATTACCGCCATTTCCGATGTGTATGATGCCATGATTTCCCAGAGAAGTTATAAGGAATCCATGATTCCTTTTGATGTGTTGGAGAAATTTAAAAAGGGCGAATTTCCGGGACTGGATGAACGCCTGGTAGACTTATTTGTGAAAAATATGGTGGCAAATTACCGGGATGTAAAGGTACAGATGTCCGATGGAAGAATCGGTGTGGTGCGTTACATTCCACCAAATGACCTGAATCATCCGATTATCAACTGTAATCATGATGTCAGTCAGACAGATGATAAATGGTATTGCGTCTGCATTGCAAATCAGACAGGAAAATAGATTTTGCATAAATAAAAACCTCTTTACCAGAAAACTGGTAAGGAGGTTTATTATTTATAGGCTTTGTTTCAGGCAGGTTTTGATATCATCGGGAGCATTGCTGATTGGCTTTATGTGGAAGGTATCGGTAAGATACTGCAGCACATTTGGACTGATGAAGGCAGGAAGCGTTGGACCTAAATAAATATCATGAATGCCAAGGCTTAAAAGGGCAAGCAGGTCAGCAACCGCTTTCTGTTCATACCAGGATATAATCAGTGACAGTGGAAGTCCGTTTACGTCCGTTTCAAAAGCATCTGCAAGTGCAGTAGCAATGCGGGTGGCAGAGTAGACATCATTACATTGTCCCACATCCAAAAGACGTGGCAGTCCGGCTACTTCACCAAAATCTAGTTTATTAAAACGGTATTTTCCGCAGGCAAGCGTTAGAATCATACAGTCAGATGGAACCATTTGGGCAAAGTCAGTGTAGTAATTTCGTCCCGGACGGGCACCGTCACAGCCGCCGATAAGGAAGAAATGACGGATTTGTCCGTTTTTAACAGCTTCCACAAGCTGTGGGGCATAGCTTAAGGCAGCGTGGTGTCCGAAACCTACCAGAATCTCTTTTGCCGGCTGGTCTTCCTGGAAACCGCCAAGTTCAATTGCCTGTTTTATGATTTCACTGAAATCTTTGTCTCCATTTTCTTTCCGACCGACATGTTTCACACCATCCCAGCCTACTACATTCGTGCTGTAAATCCTGTCTTTGTAGGAATCTCTCGGGCGCATCAGGCAGTTGGTGGTCATCAGGATACAGCCTGGAATGTTGTCAAACTGTTTCTGCTGATCCTGCCAGGCTCCACCGAAGTTACCTACAAGATGAGAATATTTTTTCAGTCCATCATAACCGTGGCAGGGCAGCATTTCACCATGGGTATAGATGTTGATGCCGGTGCCTTCCGTCTGCTTCAACAGCATTTCCAAATCATTTAAGTCGTGGCCGGAGACAATGATAAATGGCCCTTTTTTAATAGTAACATTTACCTTATGCGGGGAAGGATTGCCATAAATAGTGGTATTGGCATCGTCCAGTTTTTTCATGACTTCAATAGCCATTTCACCGGTACGCATGGTCAGACGGATCAGGTCTTCGACAGTCAGCCGGTCATCGGTAATGGCTTCTAATGCCAGTATATAAAAGTCATCCACTTCATCACTGAAGTAACCTAATTCTCTTGCCTGATGACCATAGGCACTGATACCTTTTAAACCGTAGAGAATAGTTTGACGGAGGGAGCGGATGTCTGGGTCTAAGGATTTGTCATACATAATGCCCGCCATAGGAGCATCCTTTAACATATCCGTTTTTGAATCCGGCAGATGATAGGTGGCATGGAGTGTGGAATTCGAAATTTCACCTACCAAATTGTGAAGCTCTTCTTTGATTTGCTGTGATTGCCGGAGCAGTGCCACATGTACATCTGCGTCAAAATTCACATTGGTCAGGGTTGTAAAAAGTACATTTTCAATAAAGCTTACAATCGATTTGTCCATATGTTGTCCCTGCTCCACCAGCACTTTTCCGTAACAGCTGATCCCTTTGATTTGAAAGATCAGCAAATCCTGCAGATTGGCGATTTCCGGTGTCTTTCCGCAAACCCCAAGCTTTGTACAGCCTTTGCCACCGGCTGTCTGTTCACACTGATAGCAGAACATTTCATAATTTAAATCCATGTTATTTCCCATACGATAATCTCCTTTTATAGAAAATTTTTTGGACGATTGCGAAAAGATATATTTTTCTTTCAAAATTTTTACGTTCTTTTTCATAATCGCCTAAGAAAAGTTTAGATATCGGCATTAGCATGAGCCGGGAAAAGGAATATTATGCATGAAGAAATAGAGTAGATAAAATAGAAAGTTGACAATGGAATAAAATCTGACTAAAATACTTAGGAACCGAACTAATTAGAAATAGTAATAAGTTTAAAGAGGAACAGATTTGCCATGGAAACAGGAAAGGTAATTAATAAAATATCCAACCGGCTCCGCAGACGTTCTAAGAAAATACAGGAATCTATCGGAATCAGCGGAGCAAAGGGTAACATTTTAAATTATATTCTGGTGGAATCAGAAAACCATCCGGTATACCAGAAAGAGATTGAGGAAGAATTTGGCTTGCGTCCGTCTACTGCAACAGAGACTTTAAAGAATCTTGAGCAGGCAGAACTAATCTGCCGGGTGCCGGAATCAGAGGATGGAAGATATAAGAAGATTGTTTTTACAGAACAGGCGCGGAAGATTGAACATATTCTGCGAAAGGAAATTACGGAATCGGAAGAACTTTTATTACAGGGAATTACGGAAGAAGAAAGAAAAGAATTTTTAAGAATTGCAGAGAAGATGCTTCGGAATCTGGAATGAGAAATTTAAAGTTACAAGAGGTCGATGAGTGGCTTTGGAAAGCAGATTTTACCGGCAGAAAGGAAGGGTTACAATGGACGAAAATGAATTGATGGGCAGCATGAAGGTGTCGAAGGCAGTAGCAAAGATGGCAATTCCAAGTGTCATCAGCAGTCTGGTTACTGTCGTTTATAATATGGCGGATACGTTTTTCGTAGGGCAGACAGGGGATCCGTTGCAGGTGGCTGCGGTCAGTCAGACGAATCCGATTTTTATATTATTTATGGCATTTGCCAATATGTTTGGTATGGGCGGAAGCGCAGCGGCATCTATGGCATTGGGCGAAAAGAAGGAAAAAAAGAGTAAAGCAGGTTTCTTCTTTTATTACCTATGCATCACTTATCGTGGGAATTGTTTTTGCTGTAATTTTACTGGTTGGAATGCAGCCGGTTTTACAATTGTTTGGAGCAGATGCAGATACTTATGAACTGGCGAAAGGATACACAACATACATTTCTTATGGTGCACCGTTTATTATCTGGTCTGCGGCAGCAAGCTTTGTTGTGCGTGCGGACGGAGCCAGCCGGGAAGCTATGACAGGAAGTATGATAGGAACCGTGTGCCAATATTATTTTAGACCCGATATTTATCAGTGGATTTGGTATGGGTGCAGCAGGCGCAGCCATTGCAACGACTATTGGAAATATAATGGCGAGTGTATATTATCTTTGGTATTTCTGTAGAAAGAGCAGGAACATGTCTATGGCATTCCGGTATTTTAAATGTGGGGACAGAATTCTGTCCCAGGTATGCTCGGCAGGACTTCCAACAGCTATTTTTTCTGCATTGATGAGCATTTCTACGATTATTTTAAACCAGATTCTGGTGGCATATGGAAATGCACCGGTAGCGGCTATTGGAATTGTATTTAAGGCAAATATGTTTATCACATTTTTACAGATGGGACTGGCAAATGGAGTACAACCGTTATTAGGCTATAGTTACGGTGCAGGGAACAGGGAGCGTTTTATTGCAGTGGAACGTTATACGAAGAAATGCTGTCTGATTGTAGGTGTATTGGCGACAGCACTGTTTTTCTTTTTCCGGGAGCCGATTATCCGCCTGTTTATTTCTGATACAGAGGTCATAAATTATGGTGTGGAAATGCTGATTGCTTATATGATTTCCGGTCCGGTCATTGGCATTTTATTTATGAATATGAACTGTATGCAGTCTACCGGAAATGCACTTCCGGCAACGATTCTTTCTATATTGAGACAGGGCGTACTTTTGATTCCGGTGCTTTACGGCTTGAATGCATTGCTCGGTCTGCACGGTGTTATCTACGGACAGGCACTGACGGATTATGTGGCAGTTCTCCTTTCTATTGTAATCTGGCGGTGGAAACGCAGGAAAACTTTATAGGAGAAAGCGGTCAGGTTGCCTTTTTCACAGGTTGGTGCTATGCTGACGATAGTAGATTGGCAGAGTAAGTGGAGGAGAAGGCATGGAGCAGAATGTTCAGAAAGCAGAACAGATGAAATACCGGCTGGCAGATGCCATGAAGCAGTGTATGGCGAAGATGCCGATAGAACGGATTACAGTGCGGCAGCTTGTGGAACTGAGCGGAACGACAAGACAGACCTTTTACCGGAATTTTCAGGATAAATACGATTTGATCAACTGGTATTTTGACAAAATTTTAGCAGAATCCTTTGAACATATGGGAGAGGGAAAGACGGTATATGAGGGGCTGGTAAAGAAATTTGAATATATTGAGCAGGAAAAATTATTTTTCCGGGCTGCATTTAAATCAGACAGCCAGAACTGCTTAAGAGACCATGATTTTGAACTGATTACCCGGTTTTATACGGATAAGATAGAAAAGAAATCAGGACAGAAATTATCGGAGCATCTTTATTTCCTTCTGGAAATGTATTGCCAGGGTTCAGTTTATATGACAATTCAGTGGGTGCTTGGAAGAAAGAAGGCTACACCGAAGGAACTGGCAAAGGCACTGACGGAAGCGGTGCCGGCGGAACTGAAAGCGGTATTTGAAAAATTGCAGATGATATAGTGGTGACGGATGATGATTGAGAGTGGAATTTGCCCATGACAGATATTGAAAAATCAAGTGACAGAGTTGCCTTTTTGTAACTTTTTATTTGTCTTTTTCATTGGTAAAATAGAGGTATCAATAAAGGACAAAGGAGAAGATAAAATGGCAAACAGAATTATGTTAAATGAGACTTCCTACCAGTGCAGGAGCAATTAAAGAAATCGCAAATGAAGCAAAGGCAAGAGCATTCAAAAAAGCATTTGTATGCTCTGATCCGGATCTGATTAAGTTTGGCGTAACATCTAAAGTAACCGATGTGTTGGATGAAGCAGGACTTGCTTATGAAATCTACTCTGATATCAAAGCAAATCCTACCATTGAGAATGTACAGCATGGTGTGGAAGCATTTAAAGCATCAAAAGCAGATTATATTATTGCAATCGGTGGAGGATCTTCTATGGATACTTCCAAAGCAATCGGTATCATCATCGCAAACCCGGAATTTGAAGATGTAAGAAGCCTGGAAGGTGTAGCTCCGACAAAGAAACCTTGCGTTCCGATCATTGCCGTTCCGACAACAGCCGGTACTGCAGCAGAAGTTACCATTAACTATGTAATTACAGATGTAGAGCGTAAGAGAAAATTTGTATGTGTAGATCCACATGACATGCCTGTCATCGCAGTTGTTGATCCGGAAATGATGTCTTCTATGCCAAAGGGACTGACAGCATCTACAGGTATGGATGCCCTTACTCACGCAATCGAAGGATATACAACAAAGGCAGCCTGGGAGATGACAGATATGTTCCATTTGAAAGCAATCGAGATTATTTCCAGGTCTTTAAGAAGTGCTGTTGCCAATGAAAAAGAAGGTCGTGAGGGAATGGCTCTTGGACAGTACATCGCAGGAATGGGATTCTCCAATGTAGGACTTGGAATCGCACATTCCATGGCACATACACTTGGTGCGGTCTATGATACACCACATGGTGTCGCTTGTGCGATGATGCTTCCAATCGTTATGGAATACAATGCCGACTGCACCGGTGAAAAATACCGTGAGATCGCAAGAGCAATGGGTGTCAAAGGTGTAGATGAAATGTCTGTGGACGAATACCGAAAGGCAGCCATTGATGCGGTACAGCAGTTATCTGTAGATGTTGGAATTCCAACAAAATTAGAGGCATTAAAGGAAGAAGACTTAGAATTCCTTGCAGAATCCGCTTTTGCTGATGCCTGTGCACCGGGCAATCCAAAGGATACAAATGTAGAGGATTTGAAAGCTTTATTCCGTAAACTGATGTAATCAGAAACTTGGAAAATATATGATAGAAGAAAAGATAGCAGACTCCCGGAGTATCGAAAAAACGATGTTCCGGGAGTTCTTTATGAAAAATTTATTTGCGCCTGATAGGAGGAAAACGTATAATGAAATTGGATTGATATTCCATAGAGCATACTTTGTGAAGGCTTTGAGAGAGGAATCGGAAACAAAGGAGGCTATTAATCTGAACAGCGAAATTACAAATGCAGTAAAAGCTGCAAGAAATCGGGCACAATATGATGAATGTGCCAAAAGACTCTTAGGACAAAAAAGTATTCTGGCGCATATTTTGGTGAATACTGTGGATGAATTTAAAGGTATGAATCCCAAGGATGTGATACCGTATATTGAAGGAGAACCACAGGTTGGTGTTGTGCCCATAGAACCGGGACTTACAAATGCAAGCGATATGGCAGGACATATTGGCGGATTTAATTCAGAAAATGCAGAAATAAATGAAGGAACGGTCAGGTTTGACATTGTTTTTTATGTGCGCATGAGAGATGGAATTTCTCAAATTATAGTAAATATTGAAGCTCAGAAGAACAAACCTGTTACATATAAAATATTGAACCGGGCGATATTCTATGTAAGCAGGCTTATTTCATCCCAAAAGGAACGTGATTTTTGGCATTCGGATTATGATGACATAAAACGGGTATTTAGTATCTGGATTTGCATGAATATGGATATGAATTCGATGAGTTATATTCATCTGATGAAAGAAGATATCGTAAATGAATATGACTGGGAAGGAAATATAGACCTTTTGAATATTGTATTGCTTGGTGTAACAAATGAAGTTCCCAAAAGAGAGGAACGCTATGAGCTGCATCGGCTGATAAGCACACTTTTGTCAAATGAAATAGAAGCAGAAGAAAAATTAAATATGATAGAACTGGAATATCAGATTCCGGTAAGTGAAGAATTGAGAGAGGAAGTGAACCTGATGTGTAATCTGAGTGAAGGAATAGAAGAAAGAGCAGCAGAAAAGGCTGCAGAAAAGACATTAAGAGAAACAAATAAAAAAGTAATTACCAATATGCACAGGAAGGGCTATACCTTAGAACAGATAGCAGAGATTGTGGAAATCAAACCGGAGGAAGTAGGAAAAATCATAGAAGAAGAATCTATGTCAGTATAGAATAGAGAGAGGAAAAGAAAAATGGCAGCACAGTTAGCTTTTGCAAGTGATTATATGGAAGGAGCCCATCCGGCGATTCTAAAAAAGTTAGCGGAGACAAATCTGATAAAAAGTGCCGGATACGGACTGGATGAATATTCGGAAACTGCAAGGGAAAAGATTCGGAAAGCCTGCAATGCACCGGAGGCAGAGGTGCATTTTCTGGTGGGAGGAACACAGACCAATGCCACGGTAATTGATGCCCTGTTAGCATCCTATCAGGGAGTGATTGCGGCAGAGACCGGACATGTCAGTTCCCATGAGGCAGGAGCTATTGAAGCGGGTGGACATAAAGTGTTGACGATTCCGCAGACAGACGGAAAAATCAGCGCAGAAAAGGTGGAAGAAGTCTTAAATACATTTAAAGAGGATGGCAACCGTGATCATATGGTGATGCCGGGAATGGTATACATTTCCCAGCCGACAGAATATGGAACCTTATATAACCGGCAGGAATTAGAAGCATTAAGTAAAGTATGCCGCAGCAATGGTATTCCACTTTATTTAGATGGAGCAAGACTGGCTTATGCACTGGCATGTTCGGCGAATGATGTGACATTAGAAGATATTGCAGCATGCTGCGATGCCTTTTATATCGGAGGAACAAAATGCGGTGCATTGTTTGGAGAGGCGGTGGTATTTCCAAAGCCGGGGCTTATTCCGCATTTCTTCACCATTGTAAAACAGCATGGAGCACTGCTTGCCAAGGGACGGATACTTGGCATCCAGTTTGATGTGTTATTTGAAAATGATTTATATGAGCATATCGGAGAGCCGGCAATTGCAGCGGCAGATAAGATTCGGGAAGGCTTAAAGGAAAATGGAATCGAACTTTATCTGGATGCTCCCACCAATCAGGTATTTTGTGTGGTAGACAATGCATTTATGGAAAAGCTTGCGCAAAAAGTTGAATTCAGCTTCTGGGAGAAAAAGGATGAGACGCATACGGTAATTCGTTTTGCAACCAGTTGGGCAACGACAATGGAAGACGTAGATGAACTGATAAGATGGATTGAACAGAAGAAAAATAGAAATTAACAAAAATTGTCTGAAAATTTTAGCACTCACCTCTTGACAGTGCTAATAATGCGTGCTATATTTATGCTTGGAAACAGAAATAACAGGAATTCGTTCATAGCACAGTGGGAAATGAGGTGAAAGATATGAACATCCAGAAATTTACCCAAAAATCAGTAGAAGCCATTAACGATTGCGAGAAGCTTGCCTATGAATACGGAAATCAGGAGATCGAGCAGGAGCATCTTTTAGTGGCATTACTGCAGCAGGAGGATGGACTGATTCCAAAGCTGATTGAGAAGATGGAGATTCAGAAGGAGCATTTTGTAGACAATGCAATCCGCCATCTGGAAGCAAGAACCAAGGTGTCCGGCAGGCCAGGTTTATGTCGCCAGGCATTGAATAAGGTATTGATTAGTGCAGAGGATGAGGCAAAGCAGATGGGAGATGATTATGTCTCCGTAGAGCATCTGTTTTTATCCTTGTTAAAATATCCGAACCCTGCATTAAAGGAAATTTTTAAGGAATATGGTATTACAAGAGACCGTTTCCTGCAGGCACTGTCTACGGTGCGTGGCAACCAGCGTGTGACCTCCGATAATCCGGAAGCTACTTATGATACCTTAAATAAATATGGTTATGACATGGTAGAGCGGGCGAGAGACCAGAAGCTGGATCCGGTCATCGGACGTGATGATGAGATCCGGAATGTCGTGCGGATTCTGTCCCGTAAGACGAAAAACAATCCGGTGCTGATCGGTGAGCCCGGTGTAGGTAAAACCGCAGCCGTAGAGGGACTGGCACAACGGATTGTACGTGGTGATGTGCCGGAAGGATTGAAAGATAAAAAATTGTTTGCACTGGATATGGGTGCATTAGTAGCAGGTGCAAAATACCGTGGTGAATTTGAGGAACGTCTGAAAGCAGTATTGGATGAAGTAAAGAAATCCGAAGGACAGATTATCCTGTTTATTGATGAGCTGCATACCATTGTCGGTGCAGGAAAAACCGATGGAGCCATGGATGCCGGACAGCTGTTAAAGCCGATGCTTGCGCGTGGTGAACTGCATTGTATCGGTGCGACGACCCTGGATGAGTACCGCGAATACATTGAAAAAGATGCCGCATTGGAACGAAGATTCCAGCCGGTTATGGTAGACGAACCAACGGTAGAAGATACTATTTCTATCCTGCGTGGATTAAAGGAGAGGTATGAAGTATTCCATGGAGTCAAGATTACCGACAGTGCACTGGTTTCCGCAGCAGTGCTTTCGAACCGTTATATCTCAGACCGGTTCTTACCGGATAAAGCAATCGATCTGGTGGATGAAGCCTGTGCACTGATTAAGACAGAGCTTGATTCCATGCCGACCGAGTTAGACGAACTGAACCGTCGTGTCATGCAGTTAGAGATTGAAGAGACTGCATTGAAAAAAGAGGATGACCGTCTGAGCCAGGAGCGTCTGGCAGACTTACAGAAAGAGTTAGCAGAGCTTCGGAGTGAGTTCCAGAATAAGAAGGCACAGTGGGACAACGAGAAAAAGACCGTAGAAAAAGTACAGAAGCTGCGTGAGGATTTGGAAAGCCTGAAAAATGAAATCCAGCAGGCAGAGCAGAGCTATGATTTAAATAAAGCGGCAGAATTAAAATATGGTAAGCTGCCGCAGTTACAGCAGCAGTTGGAAATTGAAGAAGAAAAAGTCAAAGGTGAAGATTTTTCACTGGTGCACGAAAGTGTCAGCGAAGAAGAAATCGCAAGGATCATCTCCCGCTGGACAGGAATTCCGGTAGCAAAACTGACCGAGAGTGAACGAAACAAAACACTGCACTTAGATGAGGAACTGCATAAACGTGTCATCGGCCAGGATGAGGGTGTCACAAAAGTGACGGAAGCCATCATCCGTTCCAAAGCAGGTATCAAAGACCCGAGTAAGCCGATCGGATCGTTCTTATTCTTAGGACCGACCGGTGTAGGTAAGACAGAGCTTGCCAAAGCATTAGCAAGCTGCCTTTTCGATGATGAATCCAATATGGTCCGTCTCGATATGAGTGAGTATATGGAGAAATATTCCGTCTCCCGTCTGATCGGAGCGCCTCCCGGATATGTAGGATATGATGAAGGTGGTCAGCTGACGGAGGCAGTCCGCCGGAAACCGTATTCCGTAGTCCTCTTTGATGAGGTGGAAAAAGCACATCCGGATGTATTCAATGTACTGTTACAGGTACTGGATGACGGCCGTATCACGGATTCTCAGGGTCGTACCGTAGACTTTAAGAATACCATTATTATCATGACTTCTAACTTAGGCTCCATGCATCTGTTGGAGGGCATTGACGAAAATGGTGAGATTCGTCCGGAAGCAGAAGAAGCTGTCATGGAAGAACTGAAGGGTAACTTCCGGTACCGGAATTTTTAAACCGTCTGGATGAAATAATTATGTTCAAGCCGCTGACCAAAGACAACATCGGCAACATTATCAAGTTACTGATGGAAGATCTGAATAAACGTCTTGCAGACCGTGAACTGAAAGTGGAACTGACCAAGGCTGCCGAGGATTATATTACCGAGAAAGGTTATGACCCGGTATATGGTGCAAGACCGCTGAAACGTTTCTTACAGAAACATGTAGAGACATTGTCTGCAAAGCTGATCCTTGCAGATGAAGTGAGAGAGGGAGATACCATTCTGATCGACCTTACCGATGGAGAACTGACTGCCAGCGCAAAACCGGCGACCGCCTGAAATGGTTCAAGCCTGACATAATAAGAAATGCAGTTGCTGCATATATTGTCAGGAGAGCAGAAAAGTAACGGTGTAAAATGAGTCGAATCCGAAAAGCATTGATATGGATGAATCTGGCACTGGCGGTATTGGTAATTGCCGCCGGAGCCTGTCGGATCCGTGTCAATCATCTGGTAAATGCAGAGAGCATGAATATAAAGAAAACAAGTGGAATAAAAGAGGTTGCATTGACATTTGACGATGGACCAAGCCCGGAATGTACGAAAGATTTACTGGAAGGGCTGAAGGAGCGCAATGTCAAAGCAACCTTTTTGTAATCGGAGAGAAAGCAGAGGCATATCCGGATTTGATAAAGAAAATTCAGGATGATGGGCATATCATAGGAAACCATTCCTATACCCATGTGAACCTTGGCATCTTATCGAAGAGATGCCTGTGAGCAGATTCGAAAGACCAATGATGTCATTTATCAGATTACCGGGGAATACCCGCAGTTTTTGCGTTCTCCTTTCGGAAGCACCCAGAAGAATCTGGACTGTCAGATGAATATGATAGAGGTGCTCTGGGATGTAGACCCAAGGGACTGGGAGGTGCAGAATAAGGAAAAAGTCGTCAATAAAGTAATGACGGATGTCAAAGATGGTGATATTATTTTATTACATGACGGTTATGACAGCAGTATGCTGGCAGCCTTTGAGATTATTGACCGGCTGCAGGCACAGGGTTATGAATTTGTAACGGTAGATAAGCTGATATTTGAGTTACCTTGAGAAAAAAGAATGTTTCAATGGATTTTTGTGTGTTTTCACTGGAAAATCGAGAAAAAATACCAGAATAGACTTGTCAAAAGACAAAAATTAAGGTATGGTATCTTAGGATGAAATGAATTATTTTAAAGCTCAAATGTCATTTTGAAACCAAAAAGTATAAAAATGAAGAAAAATAAGAGTAAAAATGCAAGATTCGTTTTGAAATTATGCAAGGAGCAAAAATGGATTTATTTGATTACATGCGGGAACAGAATATGGAAAAAGAGTCTCCCCTTGCGGCAAGACTTCGTCCCACGACCTTAGACGAAGTAGTCGGGCAGAAACATATTATCGGAAAGGACAAGCTGCTTTACCGTGCGATCAAGGCTGACAAGTTGAGTTCCATTATTTTATATGGACCGCCGGGAACCGGTAAGACGACGCTGGCAAAAGTGATTGCCAATACCACAAGCGCTGAATTCCTTCAGATGAATGCTACATCTGCGGGAAAGAAGGACATGGAGGAAGTGATCGCGCAGGCGAAGAACAACCAGGGAATGTATGGAAAGAAAACGATTCTTTTCATCGACGAGATTCATCGTTTTAATAAAGGACAGCAGGACTACCTTCTGCCTTTTGTAGAAGACGGAACGATTATCCTGATTGGTGCCACAACGGAAAATCCATATTTTGAAGTCAATGGAGCTTTACTATCCCGTTCCATTATTTTTGAACTGCATGCACTGGAAAAAGAAGATATTAAGAAGCTTTTGGTGCGGGCAGTTACTGATAAGGAAAAAGGAATGGGTGCATATCAGGCAGTCATCGATGAGGATGCACTGGAATTCATGGCAGATGTAGCCAATGGAGATGCAAGGGCAGCCCTTACCGCCATTGAACTTGGAATCTTAACCACACCACGAAGCGAAGACGGACTTATCCATATTACAATCGATGTGGCACAGGAATGTATCCAGAAGCGTGTAGTGAAATATGATAAGGCAGGCGATAATCATTATGATACGATTTCTGCATTTATCAAAAGTATCCGTGGAACAGACCCGGATGCGGCCCTTTATTACCTTGCAAGAATGTTATATGCAGGAGAAGATATCCGTTTCATCGCAAGAAGAATCATGATCAGCGCGGCAGAGGATGTTGGTACAGCAGACCCGATGGCATTGAATGTAGCGGTTTCTGCAGCACAGGCAGTAGAACGCATCGGTATGCCGGAGGCACAGATTATTCTTGCAGAAGCAGTTGCCTATGTGGCAAGTGCCCCAAAAGTAATGCATCCTATATGGGACTGAATCGCGCGATGGATGTGGTAGAACATATCAAAACGGCACCGATACCAAATCACTTAAAGGATGCACATTACAAATCCGCCGGAAAATTAGGACATGGTCTGGGTTATTTATATGCACATAATTACCCGAACCACTATGTCAGACAGCAGTATCTTCCGGATGGGCTGACGGATTCGGTATTTTACGAGCCGACCGACAATGGAAAAGAAAAGAAATCGCCCAGTGGCTTCACTGGTTAAAAGAAAATGATGAATGATACAGGAGGAAGGAATAAGATGCAGTCTTATCAGGAAATGTCAAAAGAAGAATTGTATAAGGTAAAGGAAGGTCTTGAAAAGAGTATGCAAAATACAAGGGAATGGGTCTTTCTTTAAATATGGCAAGAGGAAAGCCGGCAGCAACCCAGCTCGACCTTGTCATGCCGATGCTGGATGTATTAAACAGCAGCAGTGAATTAATTGCAGAAGATGGTACAGATTGTAGAAATTATGGAGAATTAAAAGGAATTCCGGAAGCAAGAAAATTAATTGCAGATATGGTAGGAAGCACACCGGACCATGTTTTTGTATACGGTAATTCCAGTTTAAATGTTATGTACGATACCGTATCCCGTTCCTTTACCCACGGTGTTATGGGAAGTACACCATGGTGCAAACTGGATAAAGTAAAATTCCTTTGTCCGGTACCGGGATATGACCGTCATTTCGGAGTAACAGAATTTTTCGGTGTAGAAATGGTAAATGTACCGATGACTTCCGAAGGACCGGATATGGATATGGTAGAGCGTCTGGTAAGCAGCGATGATTCCATTAAAGGAATCTGGTGTGTACCAAAATATTCCAATCCTCAGGGAATCACTTATTCCGATGAAACTGTCTGCCGTATGGCAGCATTAAAGCCGGCAGCAGAAGACTTCCGTATTTACTGGGACAATGCCTATGTAGTACATCATCTCTATGAAGATGAGCAGGATGACCTTTTAGATATCATCAGCGAATGTGAGAAAGCCGGCAACCCGGATATGGTATATGAATTCTGCTCTACATCAAAGGTAAGCTTCCCGGGAAGCGGTATTGCAGCAATCGTAACTTCCAAGGCAAACCTTGACTTCATTGAAAAACAGTTTACGATGCAGACCATCGGACATGATAAGATTAATCAGCTTCGTCATGTACGTTATTTCAAAAATATTGACGGAATCAATGCACATATGATGAAACAGGCAGCAATTATGCGTCCGAAGTTTGAAATGGTAGAAAGAACATTGCAGGATGAATTAGGCGAGCTTGGAATCGGTTCCTGGATTAGCCCGAAGGGTGGATACTTCATCTGCTTTAATACTTTACCGGGATGTGCAAAGAGTGTTGTTGCCAAAGCAAAAGAAGCAGGCGTTGTTTTGACACCGGCAGGAGCACCGTTCCCGTACGGCAAGGACCCGAAGGATTCCGTCATCCGTATTGCACCAAGCTTCCCGACTATGGAAGAACTTGAGACAGCAACTAAAATTTTTGTACTTTTGCGTGAAACTTGGAAGCGTGGAAAAACTGCTTGCAGAATAGAAAGAATCATATGAAACAGGAAAAAAGACAGGGAATTTTATTTATTATAGGAGCAGGCTTCTTCTTTGCACTGATGACATTTTTTGTCCGGCTGTCAGGAGACCTGCCTACGATGGAAAAGGTTTTTTTTTCCGAAATGCAGTAGCTGCCGTTGTGGCAGCTTTTCTGCTCATCCGGGCAAAAGAGCCATTCTATGCACCAAAGAAAAGCTGGGGCGGACTCTTCATGCGAAGCTTCTGCGGAACGGTAGGATTAATCTGTAATTTCTATGCCATTGACCGGCTGAATATTGCAGATGCCAATATGTTAAATAAGTTATCGCCTTTCTTTGCAATTATTATGTCAACCTTTATCTTAAAGGAAAAGGCAAATAAAGTAGAATGGGGAGCAGTCGTGCTGGCATTTACCGGAGCACTGCTTGTCATTAAGCCATCCTTTGATATACAGTTTGTTTACGGACTGATTGGAGCACTGGGCGGACTGGGTGCAGGAATTGCTTATACCTATGTGCGTAAATTAGGGAAAATGGGAGTGAAGGGACCGGTTATCGTCCTTTGTTTTTCACTCTTTTCCTGTGTTGTCACATTGCCGTTTTTTATCATCGGATATAAGCCTATGAGCATGACACAGTTTGTCTGCCTTATGCTGGCTGGCGTATGTGCAGCAGGCGGACAGATCTGCATTACCACAGCATATACGAAAGCACCGGCAAAAGCGATATCTGTTTTTGATTACACCCAGATTGTCTTTGCGGCACTTCTTGGCATTCTGTTCCTGAATCAGATACCGGATGTCCTCAGTATTGCAGGCTATATTGTAATCATTGGAACTGCCATATTTAAGTGGCAGTATAATATGAAATACGACACCTAGAAAAGGGAACTGGAAAAGATATTTGAAAATGCACTTTTTACGGTAATGCGTAAAAATATTGTTGCGTTGAATCAGGCTATCACTTATAATGATACTCAAAGAAAATCACATAGAGAAGGAGAAGAAACATGTACACATTAGAAGATATTCAGGCAGTGGACATGGAAGTTGCAGATGCCATTACCAAAGAATTTGACCGTCAGAACAGTCATATCGAGCTGATCGCATCGGAGAACTGGGTAAGCCCGGCGGTGATGTCTGCGATGGGAAGCGTTTTGACTAATAAATATGCGGAAGGCTATCCGGGGAAGCGCTATTACGGCGGATGTGACTGCGTTGATATTGTAGAGAACCTGGCAATTGAGAGAGCAAAAGAGCTGTTTGGCTGTGACTATGTAAATGTACAGCCACATTCCGGAGCACAGGCAAACATGGCTGTACAGTTTGCTATTTTAAAACCGGGTGATACCGTAATGGGAATGAACTTAGACCATGGCGGTCACCTGACACACGGAAGTCCGGTGAATTTTTCCGGAACATATTTCCATATTGTGCCTTATGGTGTAAATGATGAAGGCTTCATTGACTATGACAATGTTATGCAGATTGCAATGGAATGTAAGCCAAAGATGATTATTGCAGGTGCATCCGCATACGCAAGAACCATTGATTTTAAGAAATTCCGTGAGATCGCAGATGCCTGTGGTGCAGTGCTCATGGTAGATATGGCACATATCGCAGGTCTGGTCGCAGCAGGACTTCATCCAAGCCCAATCCCATATGCAGATGTTGTAACAACAACAACCCATAAGACCTTAAGAGGACCAAGAGGCGGAATGATTCTCTGCAATCAGGAAGCAGCAGATAAATATAACTTTAATAAGGCAGTATTTCCGGGAATCCAGGGTGGACCTTTAATGCATGTCATTGCAGCAAAGGCAGTCTGCTTAAAAGAAGCATTACAGCCGGAGTTCAAGGCATATCAGCAGGGTATTATTGATAATGCCCAGGCACTGTGCAAGGGATTATTAAGCCGTGATATCAAGATCGTTTCCGGAGGAACAGACAACCATCTGATGTTAGTAGACCTTACTAATTATGATTTGACAGGTAAGGCAGTAGAAAAATTATTAGATGCTGTAAACATCACATGTAATAAGAATACCATTCCGAATGATCCGAAGTCTCCATTCGTAACCAGCGGCGTTCGTCTTGGTACAGCAGCAGTTACTTCACGAGGCATGAAACCGGAAGATATGGACAAGATTGCAGAAGCAATTGCTATGATGATTAAAGAGGGCGAGGCAGCTTCTGAGAAAGCAAGAGCAATTGTAGCAGAATTAACTGCAAAATATCCTCTGAAATAAATCGTAAAAATTTTTGTCGGGAAATTAATGATTTCTTAAGAAATCTTAGGAATTATCCACGCTGTATTTCAAATAAGAAAATGATAAAATAGTCGTAAAGTATGAAAGCTTTACGGCTATTTTTTTCGAAGTCAGGCACCCATAAAAAGCTGCCAACGGCAGTTTCTACAGGTAAAAGGCAGGAAAAAGGAATTATTCAGGAGGAGACAGATGAGCAAAAAGAAGGTAGGCATTATTATTGAGTTATTGCAGCGGCAGTAGTTGCAGCCGGAGTAGGATTCTATTTCCTAAAGGGAAGAAGCAGCGGTGGAAATTCTGCAGACAAGGTATATGTAGAAAAAGTATCTGCAATTATGAACCAGTCAGCAGGAATCAATAATCGTTACAGTGGTGTGGTAGAACCACAGGAGACCTTAGAGATAAATAAGGATTCCGAACGTAAGGTAAAGGAAGTATACGTTTCTGTTGGTGATGAAGTAGAAGAGGGAACCGTATTATTTTCTTATGATACAGAAGATTTGCAGATGCAGATAGACCAGGCAAAGCTTGAGATGGAAGGCATTGCAAATGACATTTCCAATTCAAATGCACAGATTGCAGAATTGCAGAAAGAAAAAGCAAGCGCACCGGAAGACCAGCAGTTTGAATATACCACACAGATTCAGACACTGCAGACTTCCATTAAGCAGTCAGAATACAACAAGAAAAGCAAACAGGCAGAGATTGACAAATACCAGAAATCCATCGACAACTCAGAAGTAACCAGTAAGATGGCTGGTGTTGTAAAAGAAATCAATGAAAACGGGGTGGATCCCAATGGAAATACTGCAGCATATACGAAAATATTAGCGACAGGCGAGTACCGTGTAAAAGGAACGATTGATGAGACTTCTGTAGGAACAATTTCAGAGGGAACACCGGTTATTTTACGTTCCAGATTAGATGAGACGCAGACCTGGACAGGAAGTATTTCCAAGATTGATACTGAAAGCACTCAGACGGACAGTAATTCTTCTTATATGTATGATGGAGGCAGTTCTGGAGATTCTGCGTCTAAGTATTCATTCTATGTTACTTTGGACAGTACAGACGGACTGATGTTAGGACAGCATTTATATATAGAGCCGGATTACGGACAGGGCGAGGTTGAAGAAAAGGAAGGAGTCTGGCTGTACGGCTATTATATTGTGCAGGATGATGGAGACCCATATGTATGGGCAGCAGACAAGAAGAACAGACTGGAAAAACGCAAGGTAGAATTAGGCGAGTATGATGAGAATTTCGATGAATATGAGATTAAATCCGGACTTTCTGAAGAGGACCTGATTGCATTCCCGATGCAGGGACTGTATGAGGGTGTAACAGCAGTTACCAATATGGAAGAAGTAGATTATTCTTCTCCGTTATATAATCAGGAATCTACAGATGATTCTGGTATGGACGAAGGAATGTATGATGAATACGGAACTGAATCTATGGATGAAGGCATGTATAATACTGACGGAACCGAATACATGGACGAAGGAATGTATGATGAAGCCGGAACTGAATTTACAGATAGCGGCGAGTCAGGTGCGACAGATTCGGAGGTGGTTGAATGATTCTGAATCTGCAGCATATCTATAAAGATTACAATCAGGATAAACTGGTAGTTCCGGTATTGAAGGATGTATCTTTACAGGTAGAAGAAGGAGAATATGTTGCTATCATGGGACCGTCCGGTTCCGGGAAGACAACATTGATGAATATTATCGGGTGTCTGGACAGACCGACTTCCGGAACCTATGAACTGGCGGGAAAGGATGTCTTAAACTTAAAAGACCGCGAGATGTCTGCTGTCCGACTGAACAGTATTGGATTTGTATTTCAGAGTTTTCAGCTGATGCCAAGGGAAAGTGCACTGGATAACGTATCACTTCCACTGAGCTATGCCGGTGTAAAGAAGAAAGAACGGAAAGAAAGAGCACAGAAGGCATTGGAGCGTGTAGGATTAGGAGACCGTTCCGGGTTCCGTCCGACACAGCTTTCTGGTGGACAGAAGCAGAGAGTAGCAATTGCCCGTGCCATGGTAAATAATCCGAAGATTTTACTGGCAGACGAGCCGACCGGAGCATTGGACCAGAAATCCGGTAAACAGATTATGGAATTGTTCCAGAGCCTGAATGATGAGGGCGTTACCATTGTCATGATTACCCACGATATTAACATTGCAAAACAGGCAAAGAGAATCCTCCATATAGTAGACGGAGAAATATTTACAGACGATGAGGAGGGCAAGGCATGAAAAAGAAAGTTGTAATTGCAATTCTAATCGTAGTTTTAGCCGGAGGTGGAATCACCGGAGGAGTAGTAGGATACCGAGCATACCAGAATAGTAAGCTGGTAGCAGAGGTACAGTCAGTATCCATGTTAAATACTGGTTCCTGGGATGACAGCATGGAAAGTGACGGAACCGTGACCAATGGACAGCAGCAGGATGTTTATGTCAGCACAGAGCAGACCATTCAGAAAGTGTTTGTAACAGAAGGACGGGAAGTATCCGAAGGTGACCCGCTGTTACAATATGATATGACCAATATTGACCTGGCAATTGAGATGAAGAAATTAGACATCCAGACAATCGAAAATAATAGTGCTGTAGCACAGAAGGAATTGGAAAAGCTTAAAAATACCAAGCCAATCAGCAATGCCACAACAAGTACACCGTCTGTAGACAGTGTGACGCCATCAGCACCGGAAACACCATCTACGGATACTTCTGTAACCACACCGGATACGGTAGAAGAGAAGAACGGAGATGCCTATAATTATATTTCAACAACGGCGCAGCCATATACCGGAGATGGAAGCCAGGAGAATCCATACCGCTTCTTATGTACAAAGGAAGCATATGTCTATGGAAGCTATCTGAATACATTGAAAAGTGAGGGGAAGGTTGCGGTATTTGAAATTCATGACGGAAATACCGTAGCCGGAACCTTAATCAGTGCATGGACAAAAGTCGGTGCAGCTTTAGAGGAAGCAGACCCTGATGCAAAATGGTATGTTATTGATGGAAGTAAAGTAATTAATGAGCCGGATGTCCCGGATACCCCGGTCGAACCGGTTGTACCGGATACACCATCTGTACCGGATGATAACCAGCAGAGCGGATATACAGCAGATGAACTGGCAAAAGAGATTGCGGATAAAGAAAAAGAACTGACTAAGCTTGATCTGGATAAAAGAAAAGCGGAGCTTGCGTTGAAACAGATGGAAAGCCAGTCAGAAGATGGAATGGTTTATGCTGAGTTTAATGGTACCGTAAAGAAAGCAGGAGATCCGGATAATCTTCCAAATGATGGAAGTGCATTTTTGACACTTTCCGGTTCAGATGGTCTATATGTAAAGGGAACTCTAAATGAGCTTGCATTGGAACAGGTGAAAGTCGGACAGAGTGTTACAGCAACCTCCTGGAGCACCGGAATGGTATTTGATGCAACAATAACAGAGATTAATGATTACCCGGAGGATTCCAATGGCTATTATTATGGCAATGGCAATCCGAATGCATCCTATTATGGCTATACCGCATATATTGAAGACAGCACTGGACTTAGCAATGGAGACAACTTAAGTCTTTCCATTAATCTTGGTGGAGATGAAGATTCTTCCGATAAGATTTATCTGGATAAAGCATATGTGCGTAAGGAAGATGGTAAGAGCTATGTCATGAAGGATGATGGAACTGGTCATCTTGTAAAGCAGTATGTGAAGACAGGAAAGACCATATACGGATATGCAGTAGAAATTAAATCCGGAGTTACAATGGATGATTATCTTGCTTTTCCATATGGTAAGACAGCAAAAGAAGGAGTCAAAACCAATAAGGATGAAGATTCCGGAACTGTAATGTATTAGTAGGAGGGACGAACATGTTAGAAAATTTAAGATTATCTTTTCAGGGTATCTGGTCACACAAGATGCGTTCCTTCTTAACTATGCTGGGTATTATTATTGGTATTGCAGCGATTATTGCAATTGTATCTACGATTAAAGGAACGAATGAACAGATTGAGCAGAACCTGATTGGCGCAGGTGATAACAATGTTACAGTGCAGTTGTATCAGGGAGATTATTCCATGGATTTTTCCTATGGAAGTGTACCGGGTGGAATTCCGGTAATTACAAATGAAGCACTGGAGCAGATTAAAGATCTGGATGAAGTAGAGGATGCATCTTTATTCCTTTCCAGACAGGATTATGATGGGGCATACTATAAAAATACTTCTCTTTCCGGTGGTTATATTATGGGAGTAGACAATGGCTACTTTAATACTGCGGTAATGATTATGAAGAGCGGACGCTGCTTTACCGAAGAGGACTACAGTGATTTTTCAAAGGTCGCAATCTTAGATGAAGATTCTGCAGAAGCATTATTTCAGGGAGAAAATCCAATTGGAAAGACCATTGAGATTAAGCAGCAGCCATATATTGTTGTAGGAATTGCAACCAAGAGCGAGCAGTTCGAGCCGGTTATCAATTCCATTGATGATTATTATACTTATTCCCAGGACAGCAGTGGTAAGATTTATGTACCATCTGTAACCTGGCCGATTATCTATCGTTATGACGAACCACAGCAGGTTCTCATTAAAGCAAAGAGCACCAGCGATATGACCAATGCAGGAAAGAAGAGTGCCGATATTTTAAATGGCTATCTTGCAACATCGGATGATACCATTAAGTACAAATCCGAAGACTTACTGGAGCAGGCAAAACAAATTCAGCAGTTGAGCCAGTCCACCAATACCATGTTAATCTGGATTGCCGGAATTTCCCTTTTGGTTGGCGGTATCGGCGTAATGAATATCATGCTGGTATCCGTAACGGAGCGTACCAGTGAGATTGGTCTGAAGAAAGCAATCGGAGCAAGAAAGTCTGTTATCTTAGGGCAGTTCTTAACCGAGGCAGCAGTACTTACCAGTTTAGGCGGATTGATTGGAGTTCTGGTGGGAATCATATTAGCTGAGATTATCTCGAAACTTAGTACCACACCGGTTGCCATCAGTGCACCGGCAGCCGTAGGCGGCGTGGTATTCTCCATGATTATCGGAATTATTTTCGGTACCTTCTGCCATCCTATAAGGCAGCAAACTTAGACCCAATCGAGGCATTGCGTCACGAGTAAAAAATAGGAAAATAAAAAAAGAGGAGAATTCAGATTTCATTGAATTTTCCTCTTTTTAGGTTTTACTGTCATGGCGTAAATGAGCTGTTTTTATATCAGAAAGACCAAGAAAATAATCAGAAGAAACTTGATAGTAATGGCAAAGCTTCAGAAGATGGCGGATAGGAAGCTCGTTAGCACCACGTTCGTAACGGGCATACATGGTCTGGGAAGTTCCGAGAACGTCGGCAATTTCCTGCTGGGTTTTGTCATGATCTTCGCGTAAATCGCGCATTCGCTGTATGTAATCCATATAATCTCCAAATCTGAAAATAAATCCGGAATTTTTTGAAAACAAATTTCTATAATTCTAAAAAATCCAGAGTATATCCTAAAAATAATAGGTCTTGCAGAGGACTTTTAATTTATCATAATAAAGATGTTTACTATTGATTTTAGTAAATATATGTACTAAAATAGAGAGCAGTTCAAATGATAAAAGGAAGATAAACAGGAAAGGCGGACATTTATGAAAAACAGAAAGATTTCAACAGCAATAGCGGAAAAAGTTATGACAGGAGTATTAACGATACTTATGGCAATATCAGTTACAGCCTGCGGTAGCACGAAGGAGCAGGAAAATTCAGCTGCCACAGAAGTGACCGAAGCAGTTGTCACAACTGAGACAGAGAGCGAGACAGCAACGGAGGCAAAGGCAGAAAATGAGGACGTGACAGAGACCGAGGCTGTGACGGAGACGGCAACGGAGGAGCCGGTGCTGTTTCGGGTGAAGGTTACGAATTCAAATGGAGCATATTTAACAGACCAGCCAAGCAGTGAAGTATATAGTGAATACTTTTTAGTGGAAAATGGAACAGAGTTTGATGTATTAGAAGTTTTTGAAAATGATACAGAGGCGGCTACCTTTTATGGGGTTGATTGGAATGGACATAGAGAGTTTTTGTGGGATAGAGATGCAACAGTTATCGACTAACCATACATTCATCACATTTTTCAGCAACACAGTATTTTAGATATAAAGAACTGCAAAAATTTTGTTAAAAGAAAAATCGCTTAGATCGTGAATGTGCCAAGGCACATTCTTTTTCCAGAAATGAACATGGATATAGTAAAAAGTAACAAAAATCCCTTCCGAATTTTGTTATGGGTTTTATGGTTTTACGATGGTTTACGATGGGTTTTACGAATGGAAAACTTGATAACATAGTCAAATTATGATATGATGTGACTATAATATAGGCGGAGGTGTTTTTTATGCATGCATTACAGGAAACAATAAGACCATCTGCAGATTTAAGAAATCATTATAGTGAGATTTCAAAACAATGCAGAGAAGAAAATGAAGCGGTTATAATCACAGTAAACGGTCGTGGTGATACAGTCTCTCTTTCGTATGAGGAATATAAAAGAATGAAGTCAAGAATAGAACTTTTGGAAATTCTTACAGAAGCGGAAGATGATGTAAAGAATGGTAGAGTTGCACCGGTTCGTGAAACATTTGATGATTTAAGACAAATGCTTGGGGAGGAATAGAATTATTGAAATATGAAGTTGTTCGTACAGAAACGGCAGATGCGCAGATTAGAAAAATCGTATTGTATATAGCCGAAAATTTTGGTAATAAGGTTGCACTGGAAAAATTAGAAGAACTGGAACAGAATATTCTTGATTTGGCAGTTCATCCGTTAAAGGGGGAGAAACGCATTATCTGGTATTGAAAAGACAAGGGTATCGGGTGTTGATATTGGAAAAAAATCTGGTTTTCTATAAGATAAATGAAGAAAATAAAAGAGTTATAATCTATGCTGTTGTTGACCAACGCCAGGATTACTTAAATATAATCAGAGGATTGTAGAATCCCTTGCGTAAATCCACTCCCCGCGCTATAATAGGAAACAGAGTAAAAACAGCGTTTGACGAAAGCTAAGATTGACGGAATAATTCAGAGAGCCGGCGGCTGGTGTGAGCCGGTATTAGGAAGCAATTGGTCCACTTTCGGAGGCTGGTGGTGAAAGCCACGGGTTCGTACCCTTATGATACGCAATGAAGTGGTCGCAGGCAAAGAAGAGAAGACGTAAAAAGAGATGCGGCAAAATGGGTGGCAACGCGGAACGGTAGATAAGCCTTTCGTCCCATGTATGAAAATGCATGGGATGGAAGGCATTTTTACGCGAGTAGCGAGAAAAACCGCATGCTTACGAATCAATCCTATAAAATTTTCAAAAAAAAAAAAGCACATGATATCAAAGAAGGAGAACAAAGATGATTGATTTAAAATTCTTACGGGAAAATCCGGACATCGTAAAAGAGAACATTAAGAAGAAATTCCAGGATCACAAATTGCCACTGGTAGACGAGGTAATTGAGTTAGATGAGCAGGCAAGAAGTGCACAGCAGGAAGAGATGCATTACGTGCAAACCGTAACAGTATTTCCAAGCAGATTGGTGCATTGATGGGACAGGGCAAGAAAGACGAAGCCATGGCATTAAAAGAGCAGGTAAGCAAAGATGCAGCCCGCCTTGCAGAGTTAGAAGAGCAGGAAAAAGAATTACAGGGAAAGATTACAAAGATCATGATGACGATTCCAAACATCATTGATCCATCCGTACCGATTGGAAAGGATGATTCCTGTAACGTAGAAATCGAAAAATTTGGTGAGCCGGTCGTACCGGATTTTGAAATCCCATATCATACAGAGATCATGGAGCGTTTTGACGGCATTGACTTAGATGCAGCAGGAAAAGTAGCGGGCAACGGTTTTTACTATCTGATGGGTGACATTGCAAGAGTACATTCTGCAGTTATTTCTTATGCAAGAGATTTCATGATTGACCGTGGATTCACATACTGTGTTCCACCTTTTATGATTCGGAGCAATGTTGTAACCGGTGTTATGAGCTTTGCTGAAATGGATGCCATGATGTATAAGATAGAAGGTGAAGATCTTTACCTGATTGGTACTTCTGAGCATTCCATGATTGGTAAATTCATTGATACCATCAATGATGAAGAAAAACTTCCATATACCCTGACCAGCTACTCTCCATGCTTCCGTAAAGAGAAAGGTGCACATGGTATCGAAGAACGTGGTGTATATCGTATCCACCAGTTTGAGAAGCAGGAAATGATCGTTGTCTGCAAGCCAGAGGATAGCAAGATGTGGTTCGACAAGCTGTGGAAAAATACAGTTGATCTGTTCCGTTCTATGGATATTCCAGTTCGTACAATCGAGTGCTGTTCTGGTGATCTGGCAGACTTAAAGGTAAAATCTTACGACGTTGAAGCATGGTCTCCACGTCAGAAAAAATATTTCGAGGTAGGTAGCTGTTCAAACCTTGGTGATGCACAGGCACGTCGTCTTGGCATCAAGGTAAAGGGCAAGGATGGAAAATATTTTGCTCATACATTGAACAATACCAGGGATGATAACCAGATTAACTGTTATGATACCGGTACAGCACCATGTAAGACAGCATGTCCGGCACACGTTCCGGTACAGGGCTATGTCAAGATGGCCGCACAGGGAAGATACATGGATGCATTGAAGCTGATTAAGACGGAGAATCCGTTCCCGGCAGTCTGTGGTTCCATCTGTAACCGCCGCTGTGAGGATGCATGTACCAGAGGAACGATCGATCAGGCGGTAGCTATCGATGAAATCAAGAAATTCATTGCCGAACAAGAACTTCATGCAGAGAAGCGTTATATTCCACCAATGTTGAATTATTCCGGAAAGCCTTTTGAGGAGAAGGTAGCAGTAATCGGAGCAGGACCGGCAGGGATGTCAGCCGCATTCTATTTAAAGAAAATGGGTTATCCGGTTACTGTGTTTGAAAAAGAAAAAAGACCGGGTGGTATGCTGATGAACGGTATTCCATCTTTCCGTCTGGAAAAAGATGTGATCAATGCAGAAATCGGTGCTGCGCGAGATGGGGGTAGAATTCAAGTGCGGCGTAGAAGTTGGCGAGGACATCACCATAGCACAGCTGCGTGAACAAGGATATAAAGCATTTTACATAGCAATTGGTGCACAGGGCGGACGTATGACCGGAGTACCGGGAGAAGATGCAGTAGGCGTAGAAACCGGAGTAGACTTCTTGCGTCGTGTCAATTTAAATGAAGAAGGCGTGAAATTATCCGGCAAGACCGTAGTAATCGGTGGAGGAAATGTAGCAGTAGACGTTGCAAGAACCGCACTTCGTACCGGATCTTCCGATGTATCCATGTTCTGTCTGGAATCAAGAGATATTATGCCGGCAGCCGATGATGAGGTGGCAGAGGCAGAAGAAGAGGGCATTGTGGTAAATAATTCCTGGGGACCAAAGGAAATCCTTACCGAGAATGGCAAAGTAACCGCAGTGGTATTCAAAAAATGTATCTCTGTACTGGATGAGAATAAACGGTTTTCACCAAAATATGACGAAGAAGAATTATTAACCGTTCCTTGTGACCAGGTATTATTATCCATTGGACAGTCCATTAAGTGGGGGCTTTATTAGAAGGAACCAGAGTGGAATTTAATCCGAACGGAACCTTAAAGGCAGACCCGGTAACATACCAGACTGCAGAGCCGGATATTTTTACCGGAGGAGATAACTATACCGGACCAAGATTTGCTATTGATGCTATTGCAGCAGGAAAAGAAGGCTGTGTATCTATTCACCGTTTTGTCCATGAAGGACAGAGTCTTACTTTGGGACGTAACAGAAGACAGTTCATTGAGCTGGATAAAGACAATATTAAAGTTGAGACCTTTGACAATGCAAAACGTCAGGTGCCGGGACATAAGGCTGGAGATGCAAAGCATACCTTCCGTGATTTACGAAGCACCTTTACCGAGGAGCAGGTACAGAAAGAAGCAAACCGCTGCTTAGGCTGTGGTGCTACCGTAGTAGACCCGAATAAGTGTATCGGCTGCGGAATCTGTACAACGAAGTGCGAATTTGATGCCATCCACTTAAGCCGTGACCTGCCGGATGCAAGCCGCATGGTAAAATCAGAAGACAAGTTAAAGGCAATCTTCCCATATATGTTAAAGCGTGAGATTAAGATTAAATTCAAAGGCAGGAAGAAATAAAAAGCAGGATGTGAGTGTATGCATGAACTGGGAATTATCATTCATATTTCCAAAACATTAAAGGAAGTAGCAGAAGAAAATGAAGTGACGAAGATAGGTTCTGTTACTTTGGAAATTGGAGAAGTCAGCGGAATTGTCCCGGAATACCTTTTAGACTGCTGGGACTATTACCGGAAGAAATCGGATCTGTTATCGGAATCGGAATTGCGTATCGAGACGCTTCCGGCGGTAACCATGTGCGAGAATTGCAAAAAAACTTATCCGACTGTAAAATTCGGCAGACAATGTCCGTACTGTAAGAGTGATGACACCTATCTGCTGACGGGAAATGAATGCAGTATCAAAGAAATGGAGGCCTGCTGAGGCAGGCTTTCGGATAAAATATTTATCAAAGAAAGAAGGGGTTAAAATGTTGTTTCATGTTTATGGAGGAAATGGAATTTATCAGTGGATTGCCATGCTGGCAGTCTTAGCCGGACTTATTTTATTAAATGAGTTTGCAAGAAGAACCAAGTTTGGTGGACTTATGATGTTTGGAATTATTCCGCTGGCACTTACCGTTTACTTTATTGTAATTGCAGTATGCGCAGGACAGGGCGTAGAATGGGCAGTAAATAACCAGACACATCTTTATATGAATGGATGGTTCCATTATGCAAAACTGTATGCAGCACTTGCCGGATGTATCGGCTTTATGATGATTAAGTATGAATGGGGTATTGGAAAGAAACAGTGGTTCCGCGCATTCCCATTTGTAATCGTAGCAATTAATATTTTGATTGCAGTAGCCAGCGATTTCGAATCCGCAATCAACGGCTGGTATTCCTGGTGGTTATCTTCCGAAGATGTATGGCTTTATGGTGGCTGGCACAACGTAATGAACGGAATCGCAGGAATCTTAAATATCCTTTGCATGACAGGCTGGTGGAAAGTATATTCCTCCAAAGACAAGAAGGATATGATCTGGCCGGATATGATCTGGGTTTACATTGTAGTATATGATATTTGGAACTTCGCTTATACCTACAATTGTCTGCCAACCCACTCCTGGTTCTGTGGTGTAGCACTGCTTTTAGCACCTACTATTGCAGCATTAATCTGGAACAAGGGTGGCTGGATTATGAACCGTGCAAATACACTGGCAATCTGGTGTATGTTTGCCCAGATTTTTCCACTGTTTCAGGAGACTACTGCCGATGGAACAACCTATTATCCATGGGCAACCGTTTCCAGACAGTATGCAGACGGAACGGTAAATGGCGTTGTAGCAGGAACTTCGAACAACGCAGATCCGACCGCAATGACCATCGTCAGCGCACTGGCACTGATTGTAAATGCCATTGCATTAGGATACATCATTTACAAATCGGTAAAGAACAAGAAGAATCCGTATACCAACGAAGTATTTACAGACTTCAAGTATTATAAAGATGCACTGGCAAGAGCAGATGTAAAATAAGATATAATTGAGGAACTGGAAATGAAGGTAATTGAAGTAAAAAGAAGTATATTTGAAAATAATGATAAGGATGCTGCCAGCTTAAGAGAACAGTTAAAAGGAGAGAAAACATTTCTCTTAAATCTGATGTCTTCACCGGGAAGTGGCAAGACTTCTACCCTGGTGCCAACGGTCAATGAGCTGTTAAAGGACTACCGGGTAGGAGTCATGGAAGCGGATATTGATTCCGATGTAGATGCATGGACGATTGCTGATAAGACAAAGGCAAAGGTTGTGCAGCTTCATACCGGCGGTATGTGCCATCTGGATGCAGACATGACCAGACAGGGCTTGAAGGAGCTTGGCACGGAGGATGTAGATATTGCTATCCTTGAAAATGTAGGAAACCTTGTCTGCCCGGCAGAGTTTGATACCGGAGCAGTGAAGAATGCAATGATTTTGTCCGTACCGGAAGGACACGACAAGCCATTGAAATATCCATTAATCTTTACTGTATGCGATGCACTTATTATCAATAAAATTGATGTGCTGCCATATTTTGACTTTGATATGGATAAGGTAAAGGAGTATGCATGGAAACGGAATCCGAATCTTAAGATATTCCCAATCTCCGCAAAGACCGGAGAGGGAATGGAAGCATGGTACTCCTGGCTGAAAGAAGAAGCTGATAAATGGATGAAATAAAGCATCCTTTTGGGTGAGAAAACAGCCGGAAACATCACAAAAAAGCTAGCAAAAGAACAAAAATAATTAATAGATTTAAAATGCCCTTGCAATAGGGATAAAAAAGTGCTATAGTCCTAGCTGTAGACGAAGATGTCAAAAACACGGAAACGTGTTTTTGACATCTTTTTTTTACTTTACAGGAAATTGCTTTCCTGTAAAGCAAAAACGCTCCGCGAGGATGCGCACTGCGGCGTATAAGGTAGATATCGCAAGCGACCGCCGCAGGTGCGAGAATGTGCCAAGGCACATGCTTTGTTCCGTGCGCTACTCGCATAAAGAGTTTCTCAAGTGAAAAGAAGGAGGATTAGATATGAATACTGGAGATACAGCCTTTATGCTGATTGCAACAGCACTTGTGTTTTTTATGACACCGGGACTTGCATTTTTCTATGGAGGTCTTGTACGAAGAAAGAATGTATGTAACACGATGATGGCATGTGTGGCAATCATGGGATTGTCGGTAGTGCTTTGGACACTGTTTGGTTATTCCCTTGCATTTGGTGGCAACCACGGAGGTATCATCGGAGATTTCCGTTGGATAGCTTTGAATGGTGTAGGCTGGGAGGCAGGACCTTATGCAGATAGTATTCCACATTTGGTATTTTGTGCTTTTCAGATGATGTTTGCAATGATTACGCCAGCACTTATTACTGGTTCCCTGGTAGGACGTATGAAGTTTAAGGCACTGTTTCTCTTTGTAACACTATGGTCCTTTGTTGTATATTATCCACTGGCACATATGGTCTGGGGGAGAAGGCGGACTTTTAGCAGCGATTGGCTCTGTTGACTTCGCAGGAGGAAATGTGGTACATATCAGTTCCGGAATCAGTGCACTGGTTCTGGCAATCATACTTGGAAGAAGACGTGGCTATGAGCAGGTAACTTATCGTATTCATAATATCCCGTTTGTTGTATTGGGAGCATCCCTTTTATGGTTTGGATGGTTTGGATTTAACGCAGGAAGTGCATTGGCAGCAAACGGACTGGCAGCACATGCATTTATGACTACAGCCATTTCTGCGGCAGCAGCATTGTTATCCTGGATGTTTATTGATGTTGTAAAAGAAGGAAAGCCAACCCTGGTAGGCGCATCCACCGGACTTGTAGTAGGACTTGTGGCAATTACACCGGGTGCAGGATTTGTTCCAATCTGGTCAGCATTTATTATCGGAGCTTTAGTCAGCCCGATTTGTTACTTCGGAGTTGCATTTATTAAGAAAAAACTGAAAATTGATGATGCGTTGGATGCATTTGGCTGTCATGGTATCGGCGGTATCTGGGGTGGTATTGCCACAGGTATTTTTACACAGAAATCAATTAACAGTACTGCAAAATGGGATGGTCTGGTGTTTGGAGATTACCGTCTTTTCCTGGCACAGCTGGAAGGAATTTTAATTACCATTGTAATTGCAGTGGTTGGTACCCTGCTTTGTGTAGCAGTGGTAAGAATCTTTACTCCGCTTCGTGTGAGCTTAAAAGAAGAACAGCTTGGACTGGATGTAACACAGCATGGAGAAAATGCTTACCCAAGCTTCAACGGATTAGACCAGTAGGATAGAAAAGGAGATAATCAGATATGATGATTAAAATAGATGCAATTGTGCGAGAAGAAAAATTCGAAGATGTAAAAGCAGCATTAAATGCCATCGGAGTCAACGGTATTACGGTATCGCAGGTTATGGGCTGTGGTGTGCAGAGAGGATATAAGGAAATCGTCCGGGGCATGGAAGTGGCCGTGCAGATGCTTCCGAAAATCAAATTTGAAATCGTAGTATCTTCCGAAGAATGGGAACAAAAGACCATCGAAGCCATTCAGAAGGCAGCCTTTACCGGAGAAGTCGGCGATGGCAAAATTTTCAGCTATGAGATTCGCTCCGCCCAGAAAATCCGTACCGGAGAGACCGGCTATGACGCATTACAGAGCAACGATTAAAGGAAGGATAGATTAAAAAAGTAATACAAAATTGATTAAATTTAGACCTTGACATTAAATTTAAAAGGGAGTAAAAACAATAATTAAATAATTCATATGAGGAGGAATTTGAAAATGAATGGTTTAGTTATTGTATTAATAGCCATCGTATTGTTGGCTGCCGGCTATTTACTTTATGGACGCTGGCTGGCTAAGAAATGGGGAATCGACCCAAAAGCTGAAACCCCTGCAGTAAAATATGAAGACGGAGAGGACTTTGTTCCATCATCCAAATTTACCGTATTCTCACATCAGTTCTCATCTATTGCTGGTGCAGGCCTGTAACGGGACCAATCCTGGCCAGTGTGTTTGGATGGGTACCTGTATTCTTATGGATAGTAGTTGGTGGATTGTTCTTCGGAGCAGTACAGGACTTCGGTGCTCTGTACGCATCCGTTAAGAACGAAGGAAAATCCATGGGTATGATTATTGAAAAGTACATCGGTAAGATGGGAAGAAAACTTTTCATGTTATTCTGCTGGTTATTTACCCTTTTGGTAATCGCAGCATTTACAGATATGGTTGCCGGTACCTTCAATGCATATCCGGCAGGTGATGGTAATGCTGTATATGCCAACGGTGCAGCGGCAACCGTTTCCATGTTATTTATTGGTGTTGCAGTTATCCTTGGTATTATCTTAAAGAAAGCACCAAAGATGAACGAAATCGTAAAAGGTATCGTTGCAATTGCATTAATCGTAGTAATGTTTGCAGTAGGTATGAAACTTCCAATCTATACCAATAAGACCATGTGGATCTACATTATCATGATTTACTTATTCTTAGCATCGGTACTTCCAATGTGGCTTTTGATGCAGCCAAGAGATTACATGACAACATTCATGCTTCTTGGTATGATTATCGGCGCAGTTGTTGGTGTAGTAGTTGCACATCCTGCAATGCAGTTAAATGCATTTAACGGATTCGTTTTAACCGGAGCAGACGGAAGCAAATCTTATCTGTTCCCGACCTTATTTGTAACCATTGCCTGCGGTGCTGTTTCCGGATTCCACAGTCTGGTATCTTCTGAGACATCATCTAAGACCATCCGCAATGAAAAAGATATGCCTATGGTTGGTTATGGTGCAATGGTAGTAGAGTCATTACTTGGAATTATCGTATTGGTCGTTGTTGGTGCAGTAGCTGTAAATGGTACAAAACCAGATGGAACACCATTTGCAATCTTCTCATCCGGTGTTGCCGGTTTCCTTGAAATGTTAGGTGTACCAAATGATGTGGCAACTGTATTTATGACCATGTGTGTATCTGCATTAGCACTTACTTCTCTGGATTCTGTAGCACGTATCGGAAGAATGTCCTTCCAGGAATTATTCTATGAGGATACAACAGACCCTGCAAAAATGGGTGGTGTCCGCAAAGTATTAACCAATAAATATTTTGCAACAATCGTAACCTTATTCTTTGGATACTTATTAACACTGGGCGGATACAACAATGTATGCCGCTGTTTGGTTCCGCAAACCAGTTGCTTGCAGCACTTGTTCTGATTGCACTGGCTGTATTCTTAAAGACTACCGGACGTACCGGCTGGACGCTGTATGTACCAATGGTAAGCATGCTGGCAGTAACCTTTACTGCACTGGTTCAGAAATTCATTGCACTGGTAAGCAATGTAATGAATGGAACTGCAGTATTCTTAGTAGATGGTTTGCAGCTCATTGTTGCAGTTCTTCTGATGGTATTAGGTGTTATGGTAGCAGCAAGCTGCTTTACCAAACTATTAAAGACCAAAAAACAGGAAGAAGCATAAATTGAATAGAAATTAAATTGAAATTTTTAAATGGAAATTACATTTACTTCTTTTCAAATGGGGAAAAATAAGATACAATCTTGAGTTATGAGATAGTAAAGGAGCAAATGACGATGATTAAGGTAGTTAAATTTGGTGGAAGTTCACTTGCAAGTGCAACGCAGTTTGCAAAAGTAGGCAGGATTATCACATCAGACCCGGAACGCCGCTATGTTGTACCAAGTGCACCGGGAAAACGAAATTCCAAAGATACCAAGGTAACAGATATGTTATATGCATGTTATGCTCTGGCGGAAAATGATGAGGATTTCGATAAGGAATTAAAAAAGATTGCAGAACGTTATGATTCCATTATTAACGGATTGAACTTAAAGCTTTCTCTGAAAGATGAGTTTGAAGTAATTGAGAAGAACTTTGCAGCTAAGGCAGGTTCTGATTACGCAGCTTCCAGAGGCGAATATTTAAATGGTATTGTAATGGCGAACTATTTAGGCTATGAATTTGTGGATGCGGCAGAAGTAATTTTCTTTGATAAAGATGGTAACTTTGATGCAGACAAGACAGATAAAGTGTTGAGCAAACGTCTTTCCAAGGTTGAACGTGCTGTAGTTCCTGGATTTTATGGTTCCATGCCGGACGGAAGTGTTAAGACCTTCTCCAGAGGCGGCTCTGACATTACAGGATCTATTGTTGCAAAGGCTGTTCATGCTACAGCATATGAGAACTGGACTGATGTTTCCGGTTTCCTGATTGCAGACCCAAGAATTATTGACAATCCGGAACCAATTAAAGTAATTACATACCGTGAGTTAAGAGAGCTTTCCTACATGGGAGCAAGCGTATTACATGAAGATGCAGTATTCCCGGTCCGTAAAGCCGGTATTCCAATCAACATCCGTAATACCAATGCACCGGAAGATGAGGGAACATGGATTGTGGAAACAACCTGTCACCAGTCCAAATATACCATTACCGGTATTGCCGGAAAGAAAGGCTTCGTATCTGTAAATATTGATAAAGATATGATGAATTCAGAAGTTGGTTTTGGACGTAAAGTGCTTTCTGCATTTGAAGAAAACGGTATTAACTTTGAACATATGCCATCTGGTATTGATACCATGACCGTATTTGTACATCAGCCGGAATTTGAAGGCAAGGAACAGGCAGTTGTATCTGCAATTCACCGTCTTGCAAAGCCGGACAGCGTAGAATTAGAGTCTAACATCGCCCTGATTGCAGTTGTAGGACGCGGTATGCGTTCCACCAGAGGAACATCCGGAAGAATCTTTTCAGCACTGGCCCATGCGAACATCAATGTCAAGATGATTGACCAGGGGTCATCTGAGTTAAATATTATCATTGGAGTAAGTAATTCTGATTTTGAAAATGCCATCAAGGCAATTTACGATATTTTCGTAACAACGCAGTTATAAGAAAACTGAAGAAAGTATATAAAGAAGATGTAGAAAAAAGAGACCTGTTATTTTGCAGGTCTTTTTTTTACTTTACAGGAAATTGCTTTTCTGTAAAGTAAAAAACGCTCCGTGAGGATGCACACTGCGGCGTATAAAAATGTCTGGTAAATAAATTTAAGGAGTTTAATAAAAAGCAGGTGGAAAGTTGGAATATTTGTGGTAAAATAAAAGAAATATGCTGGAGGGAACATAATGGAAGAACTGGGTAATATTGCAGTCTTTTTAGCTGGATGGAATAGTGAATATCAGACCAGATTAATCAATGGTATTATTCGTAAGGCAAAGGAAGCAAACTATGCAATCTCTATTTTTTCCTGTCAGGCAGGGAGTGAGATTTCGGACAAGCATGTGCTTGGAGAAAATAAAATATATTCGCTGGCTAATCTTTCGCGTTTTGATGGCGTAATTCTTGCAACCAATACAATTTGGGAGAAACCAACAAAAGAGGAAATTATTCGAAGAATACATCACGCTGGCATTCCTGCAGTAAGCTTTGAGGAAAAGGTAGAAGGCTTAAGCCTGATTGGAATAGATAATTATAAGGCAATGCAGGAGATGATAGAGCATGTTGACAGTCATGGCTATCATCCAATTCATTTTGTAGCTGCAAATGCAACAAATGAAGAGAGTAATATCCGCCAGAAGGCATTTGAAGATTTTGTGGAAGAAAAGAACTATTCAACAGAAGATTATGCGGTATGGCATGGGGATTTTTCCTTTGACAGTGGCGTACAGGTAGTGGATGCCATGGAAGAGGCTGGAAAGATACCACGGGCACTTTGCTGTGCCAATGATGAGATGGCATTAGGTGCCTGCAACCGTTTGAAACAGTTGGGATATCAGGTGCCACAGGACATAGCAGTAACAGGATTTGATGGCTCTTATGATACCCAGCGCTATATTCCGGGAATTACTACGGTAGCCAGACCAAAGGAGACACTGGGCTATACCGCTATGCAGTTACTTTTGCAGGAAATTGAGACAGGGAAGAAACAGGAGCTGATTTTATCTTCCCGTGTTGCAGTGCATGAAAGCTGTGGCTGTGTTTTAGAGGATAAAAAGCGCGTGGTATCTGCGATAGAAACGTTATACTTTGAAAAAAAAGAAAATGAAAAATAGACTTATCAGATACGCAATATGGAAGATGAGATGATGGAGTGCGAATCATTGGAAGAATTAATCTTCTGTATCCGCCAGAATATTGGGAAGTTTACGACAGAGGATGTATATCTGTGCCTGAATAAGAGTATTTATTATGAGATGACCTGGCCGTGGTAACAGCATTTTACGCAACCGCACAATTACCCGGGATTATGAAAACAAGATATACATAACCAAATTAAATAATGAGGACGGCATGCCGGAATTTTATTCTTTTACCAGTGAGCAGATGTTCCCGGCAATGTGGAATGGCAGAGGTTCAGGGGAATATCTCTATATGCCGGTTCATTTCAGGGATAATTGCCTGGGATATATGATACTGACCGGTACATTGGATACAAAACATATTCCGAATTATTATGTCTGGATTCGTAATATCAGTAATGCATTGGAAAAGTTAAAGAATGTATCAGAACTTCGGAATGCTGCCCGTAACATTGATAATATGGCAGTCCGCGACAGCCTGACAGGAGTTTATAACCGGATGGGAATCAACCGTTTTGTGGTAGATATGGTAAAACAGGCAAATACCAGCAGACGTCGATTGTTATTTATCTTTGCTGATATGGACGGGTTAAAGAAAATCAATGATGAGTTTGGTCATGAAGCGGGTGACCAGGCAATCTGCTTTGCAGCAGAGGCATTACAGGAGGCGTTCTGTGAAAAGGAACTGATTATCCGTTATGGAGGGGACGAATTCTTAGTGGTTTCTGATGCTTTATGCTGGGAACAGGCTGAAGAAAAGAAAGCTCAGATAACAGCCTTGTTAAAGCAGTGGCAGAGGGATGAGAAGCTGCCGTACCGTCTGTCTATGAGTATTGGTTATTACCAGAAGGAGCCGGATACCGAGGCATCCATGGAACAGTATATTAACTGGGCAGATGAGCGAATGTATGAGATGAAATGTAAGAACCGTGAGCAGCGAAAATAAATAATAAGTATAAAAAGCATGAAAGGCATTGGAGCAGAAAAATTTCCTGTTCCGATGCCTTTTTGACAGTTGCAATGCATCTGCAGGTTAAGCCATTTGATTTGCAGTTTTATAACGGTAAATCATTTCTGCATGCTGCTGTTCTTCCGTCTGGATATGGTTTAAAATCTGACGGACTTTTGGAGAAGCAAAGCTGAATAAATCGTTGTTGTATGCGGAAGATACATACTTTTCACTGGAAATGGAATCACTGCACAATAATGCATCATGCTTCTTGTCGGCATTTTCACTGGATGCATGGTAAGCGGCTTTTGGCTGATAGTTCTTCGGGGCAGCTATACCAACATCAGGCGTATCACCGGAAAGCAGACTGCTGATGGTGTCATAGTGTTCTGCTTCTTCTTTCTGAATGACCTCAAATAACTGTTTTAATTCAGGGTCTTTTGCTTCGCTGCTGTAAAAGGCATATTTGTCGCGGCAAAGTTCTTCCTGCTGTTTTAAATCATTTAACAGCAAAGTCTCTTGTTCGGTTAAAATCATTTTGTCATCACCTCATCCGTAATATAACCCTAAAGGAGCATTTTTATACAAATTATGCAAAAAAAAAGATAGAATTATTGATTGCACTTGATAACTGTGCTATGCTAAAGTGTATTTAACCATTTAAATTGGAATCAAAAGAGAATAGGAGCGAACAAAAATGTTAGACCAGATTAACAACATTCTTGGTAAAATTGATAATTTTGTCTGGGGTGTACCACTTATTGTATTGATCCTTCTGGTGGGAATTTTTCTTACCATCCGCCTGAAGGGACTTCAGATTAGGAAATTACCATTAGCAGTAAAATATTTGTTTGAAAATGAAAAGAGTGGCGAATCCGGCGAAGTATCCAGTTTTGCAGCACTTTGCACTGCATTATCAGCAACCATAGGAACCGGAAATATTGTCGGAGTAGCAACTGCATTGGTAGAAGGTGGACCGGGTGCGTTATTCTGGATGTGGATAGCAGCACTGGTAGGAACTGCCACAAAATATAGTGAGTGTCTTCTGGCAATCAAGTACCGTGTGGTGGCAGAAGATGGTCATATCATCGGCGGCCCATTTTATTATATTGAAAAAGGAATGGGACCAAAGTGGAAATGGCTTGGAAAATTATTTGCCTTCTTTGGTGTAGGTGTAGGCTTATTTGGAATCGGAACCTTTACACAGATTAATGGTATTACCAGTGCAGTAAAGGGTTTCTTTGACCCGGATACCATCTGGACAGTTGACCTCTTTGGAAGAACTTATTCCTGGACTGTAATTATTGCAGGTATTATTCTTACCATCTGTGTGGCGCTTGTTATCATCGGTGGAATTAAGAGAATCTCTACAGTATCACAGGTCATTGTACCATTTATGGCACTGACTTATGTGGTTGTTGTTTTAATTATTATTGTGATGCATATTACAGAGGTTCCAGCAGCATTTGCAACCATTATAAAGAGCGCCTTTGGATTTAAGGCGGTAGCCGGTGGTGCAATGGGAAGTATTATTGTAGCAATGCAGAAAGGTATTGCCCGTGGTATTTTCTCAAATGAAGCAGGACTTGGTAGTGCACCAATTGCGGCTGCAGCAGTCCAGACCGATTATCCGGTAAAACAGGGACTGGTTTCCATGCTTGGAACTGTAATTGATACACTGATTATCTGTACCATGACAGGTCTTGCAATCGTACTTACAGGTACATGGGACATGGGCTTGGAAGGTGTTGCCGTTACAACCAAGGCATTCCAGCTCGGACTTCCGTTCCCAAATCAGGTAGCATCCTTTATCCTGATGGTATGCCTGGTATTCTTTGCATTTACCACGATCCTCGGTTGGGATTACTACAGTGAGCGCTGTCTGGAGTATCTGACCGGACATAAGAAGGCTGTTGTAAAGGCATACCGCTGGTTATACATCTTAGCGGTATTTATCGGACCGTTCATGACAGTAGAGGCAGTTTGGACTATCGCAGATATTTTCAACGGTCTTATGGCTCTGCCGAACCTGATTGCAGTTACTGCATTGAGCGGTGTGGTTGTGGCTGAAACCAAAGTTTATATGGATGGATTAAAAAAAGATAAGATTCAACCATAGAAAGATAGGAAAAAGGGAATATTAGGTGATCACTAATTAGGAGCAGGTACAGTGAGAAAGTTATTGCGTTTTTTAAAGGATTATAAAAAAGAGAGCATTTTAAGTCCATTATTTAAATTATTAGAGGCATCCTTTGAATTGTTTGTGCCTTTGGTTATGGCAGCAATCATTGATACCGGTATTGGCAATAAAGATGGCGGATTCATCTTGAAAATGTGTGGAATCTTGATTTTGCTGGCATTAGTGGGATTGACATGTTCTATTACCGCACAGTATTTTGCGGCAAAAGCGGCAGTAGGTTTTGCAACTAAGGTACGTCATGCATTATTTGACCATATTCAGAAATTGTCCTATACAGAGATGGATACCGCAGGAACGGATACCATGATTACCAGAATGACCAGTGATATCAATCAGGCACAGTCAGGTGTGAATCTGGTACTGCGTCTGTTTCTCCGGTCTCCTTTTATTGTATTTGGTGCAATGATTATGGCATTTACGATTGACGTAAAGGCAGCGCTTATCTTTGTGGTAACGATTCCTGTTTTATCCGTTGTGGTATTTGGAATTATGATAATTACAATTCCGTTGTTCCGCCGGGTGCAGGCATCTTTAGATAAAGTCCTTGGAGTAACAAGGGAGAATCTGACCGGAAGTCGTGTTATCCGTGCCTTTAATAAAGAGCAGGAAGAAATTGCAGATTTTGATGAGAGTAATGAGAGGCTGACGGATGTACAGCTCTTCGTAGGAAAAATTTCAGCATTGATGAATCCGCTTACCTATATTATCATCAACGTGGCACTGGTTATTCTTATCTGGACAGGTGCAATTCAGGTAAATATCGGAAAGATTTCACAGGGTGAAGTAGTAGCACTGGTAAACTATATGTCCCAGATTCTGGTGGAATTAGTAAAGCTTGCAAACCTGATTATTACGGTAACCAAGGCAATTGCCTGTGGAAACCGCGTGCAGAGTATTTTTGAGATGGAGACTTCCATGGTGGATGGAAATGGAAGCAAAAAGGAAGATACCGGATATACCGTAGAATTCCGCAATGTTTCCATGCGTTATAAAGGTGCCGGAGCAGATACTTTAACCGGCATTGATTTTAAAAGCAAAGCCAGGAGATACCATTGGTATTATCGGTGGAACCGGTTCCGGGAAGTCCTCTGTGGTCAATCTGATTCCTCGTTTCTATGATGTCACGGAGGGACAGGTTATGGTAGATGGCATGGATGTCCGGGAATATAAGATTACGGATTTAAGAGATAAGATTGGTATTGTGCCGCAGAAAGCAGTGCTGTTTGCGGGAACCGTCCGAAGTAATCTTGCCTGGGGCAAAGAGGATGCGACGGAAGAAGAGATGCAGCAGGCACTTTCCGTTGCACAGGCAGCAGAAGTTGTAGATAAGAAAGACGGTAAGCTGGATGCGGAAGTAGAACAGGGTGGAAAGAATTTCTCCGGTGGACAAAAGCAGCGTCTTACAATTGCCAGAGCACTGGTAAAACAGCCGGAAATCCTTATCATGGACGACAGCTCATCTGCACTGGATTATGCTACCGATGCTAAACTGCGTCAGGCAATTCATAATATGCCAAACCGTCCGACCGTATTTATCGTATCACAGCGTGCCGCATCCATTATGTATGCCGATAAGATTATCGTATTAGATGATGGAACTGTTGCAGGAACCGGCACCCATGAAGAGCTGTTAAAGGATTGCAGCGTATATCAGGAAATCTATTATTCGCAGTTTAAGAGGACGGAAGGAGGACACTGATATGAAAAAGGAATCAAGACAGAAGGAAAGCCTTGGAAGAATCCTTAAGTATATGAAAAAGTACTGGTTATTCTTAGGTTTGTCCATTGCATTAGCGGTGATCAGTGTAATTTTAACCTTATACATTCCGATTCTTACCGGAGATGCCATTGATTATATCGTAGACAAAGAAAAAGTAGATTTTACTTATATTACACCAATCCTTAAGAAAATGGTGGTAGTCATTCTGATTACGGCAGTTGCCCAGTGGATTATGAATGTCTGCAACAATAAGATGACTTATAATATTGTCCGGGATATCCGTAAGGATGCTATCCGTAAAATAGAAATTCTTCCACTGAAATATTTAGATGCTCATTCCTATGGTGAAATAGTCAGCCGTGTAATTGCAGATGTAGACCAGTTCGCAGATGGACTTCTGATGGGTTTTACCCAGTTGTTTACCGGTGTGGTAACAATTATCGGAACTTTAGGTTTTATGTTGAGCGTCAATGTAAAGATTACGGCAGTGGTCGTATTTTTAACACCGTTGTCTTTTTTGTGGTAGCAGGATTTATTGCAAAGAAAACATTCTCCATGTTTAAACTGCAGTCAGAGACAAGAGGAGAACAGACTGCTTTAATCGATGAAATGATTGGAAACCAGAAAATTGTCCAGGCATTTTCCCATGAAGATGAGGCGTTGGAAAGTTTTGATGAAATTAATGAAAGACTGGAAAAATATTCCCTTCGTGCCTTATTCTTTTCCAGCATTACCAATCCGAGTACCCGTTTTATCAATGCGTTAGTTTATGCAGGTGTTGGCGTGTTTGGCGCAGTTTCGGCTATCCATGGTGGAATCAGTGTTGGGCAGTTATCCTGTTTCTTAAGTTATGCAAATCAGTATACGAAGCCCTTTAATGAGATTTCCGGTGTCGTAACTGAGTTACAGAATGCACTGGCATGTGCAGCAAGAGTATTTGAGCTGATTGATGAAGAGGCACAAGTACCGGATGCAGAAGATGCAGTGGTATTAGAGGAAGTAAAGGGAGATGTGGATTTAGAGCATGTTTACTTCTCTTATGAGCCGGGGCAGAAGCTGATTGAGGATTTTAATCTCCATGTCAATCCGGGTGAGCGTGTGGCAATTGTCGGACCGACCGGATGCGGTAAGACAACATTGATTAATCTTCTGATGCGGTTCTATGATGTCAACAGCGGAACCATCCGTGTCAGCGGCGTGCCGGTGAAAGATATGACAAGAAGCAGCCTGCGCAGCAGCTATGGTATGGTATTGCAGGAGACATGGTTAAAGGAGGGAACCATTCGTGAGAACATCTGTATGGGAAAACCGGATGCTACCGATGAAGAAATCATGGAGGCAGCAAAAGCTTCCCATGCCCATAATTTTATCAAACGTCTGCCCAAGGGCTATGATACGGTAATAGCAGAGGACGGTGGCAATCTTTCCCAGGGACAGAAACAGCTTCTTTGCATTGCCAGAGTTATGCTTTGCCTGCCGCCAATGCTGATTTTGGATGAAGCAACTTCATCGATTGACACACGAACTGAGATGAAGATTCAGGAAGCTTTTGGCCGGATGATGAAGGGAAGAACCAGTTTTATCGTTGCCCATCGTCTGTCTACCATTGAAGAGGCAGACATTATTCTGGTTATGAAAGACGGACATATTATCGAACAGGGCAATCATGAAGAACTGCTTCAGAAGAATGGCTTCTATGCAGCCCTTTATAACAGCCAGTTCGCACAGTCATAGAATTGATTTATAGTGTTACATGTTGTAACAGCATTTCGTACGTTACCCCAAGTTCCGGATTAAAATTCCATGGAACGAGAGCTGCCTGGCAGCCGGGGTAACGTTTTTTGATGTCTAAAATGCATTCCATGGCGCCGATTACGGGAGAATCATTAAGGGAAGAAGTCCGTTCATTTCCAAAGAAAGCGTCTTTCCCGGTAGAAAGCAAAATGGTATCATTAACCCGTTTTACAATCTCATCGGTCTGGGAGGCAATATATTCCGTTACCCGTTCGTCCTGCCAGTGACAGGCTTCTGCAATGGTATCCCAGATCCACGCAGCCATATTATTAAGCTGGCTGTGAAGACCAAAAGCTACAGAATAATCAAAAGCATGGCTGCCATAGCGTATGACATGCTTTTTGGCTTTCTCATAAGTCTGATGCAGAAATGCCAGTGCCGTACTGACCGGAAGCTCCGTATCGATGGAAGCACCAAAAAGCTTTTTCTGCTCAAAGAGTGTATCACAGAAATTCTCGTAGTCACTGCCGTATAAACCGGTAAGATTGCATTCGTCAAGGTGAATGGTAGGATAAGTTTCCAGTTGATAGCGTTTAAGAGCCTGTTTCATGGCAGGAAGATTATTATCAATTAAAGTAATCGATGAAAAGTGTCCGGCAAGGAGTGACAAGTCCCAGTCGTTACAGCAGCCAGCACCAAAGATAGCAAGAGTACTGTCAGCAGCAGTAGATGCAATCAGATAGTTGCTGATGGCATTGCGATACTCTGCCCAGTCTTCATAGGCGTGGGGCAGAAATTGTTTTTGCAAGAGGTCTTCGTAAAGTGACATGGGATACTCCTTTCGTTATGTGTATCAGAACGGTTGGTATAAATGTGGTTATTTTTGATGCTGAGAGGGAAAGAACATTTTCCAATTAGCTGTAGCAGATATGGCTTTTCAACCACCACAAAAGACCACATTTATACAAACTGGTTTGCTTCCTCATCATATTCGTAGTCGATGGCAGAAAGCTTGCTGCAGAGCTCATCTTTCGAAAGATTTAATGCAGAACAGAGTTCATTTAAGGTAGGGTAGAAGTCCCGAAGCTGCGTGTTGATGTAACTTAATAACATGACTGGGTCATTTGGTATATTCATGGTGTAATATCTCCTTTTATCATTGATTGCATAGGTGCTTGCGAAAGGGGAGAGGATTTCCTGCAATAATATTACGCCGATTCACAGGAAATTTCTCTTTCGATACAAAATACCACAATTCTAAAATGCATCTTTTGCTTGTTATTATTAAAACCGTCTTTCCAATGTTTGTCAGAATAGCAGCACGGTTCGTCGAAGTACAGATGCCTGATAAAGGCTGTTAGGGGCACTTGGAATTTCGTCTGGCAACAGGCAACGCTGGTACAGGGATGTACCAGCGAGGCACATTTGAACATGGATGTGAATTTGTGCCGGTTGCCAGACGAAAACAGCATTATACCGAAATTCCTAGTGCCCCTTGCAGGCATTATGTGGCATCTGCCCTCGACGGACAGTACTGCTATTCAGCCAAAGCAACCGGAAAGACAGTTTACAAACAAGCAAAAGACGCATTCTAAGAACTGTTGGCATTTTGTATCGGATAAAGAGAAATTTTCCTGTGAATCGCATAATATTTTTCGCAAAAACTTTCCCCATTCGCAAGCACCTATGGATTATTCAGGTATATGCCCAATTTTAGTCTAAAATTTATCGGCTGACAACCTGAAATTAATATAGAAAATGATTTACATTACTGATTTATCATGGTAGTATACTAAAGTGATAGAAAAAGAACTTAATAAAAAGATATTACAAAAAGAGGAGGAACTCTATTATGAAGAAGAAAATGTTGACTGTTTTACTGGCAGCTGCAATGACCGTGTCACTGGCTGGCTGTGGAAGTAAGGATGCAGATAAGAAAGACAATGCATCTGTCCAGAATACTGAAAATGCAAAGAGCGACAATGGTTCAGACCGAACCCAGTTTGTTGTAGGATTTGACGCAGAATTTCCACCATATGGTTATATGGATGAAGATGGAGATTATACCGGATTTGACCTTGAACTGGCACAGGAAGTATGCGACCGTAACGGATGGGAACTGGTAAAGAAACCAATTAACTGGGATTCAAAAGATATGGAATTAGAGTCAGGTTCCATTGACTGTATCTGGAACGGATTTACCATGAACGGAAGAGAAGATGATTATACATTCTCTGATCCATATGTAGACAACAGTATCGTTGTAGTTGTTGCAAAAGATTCGGATATTAATAAATTATCAGATCTGGCAGGAAAAGTAGTAGACGTCCAGGCTGATTCTTCAGGACTTGCAGCATTACAGGGAGATGATGCAACCGATGAAAATAAAGAGCTGACTGCATCTTTTGCTGAACTTCAGCAGGTAGCTGATTACAATACTGCATTTATGAACTTGGAGTCCGGTGCTGTAGATGCAGTAGTATTGGATATCGGAGTAGCAAAATACCAGATGTCATCCAGAGGAGATGCTTTCCGTATGTTGGATGAACAGGTATCCAGCGAGCAGTATGCAATCGGATTTAAAAAAGGTAATACAGAGTTAAAAGACCAGGTTCAGAAGACCTTGGATGAGATGGTAAAAGATGGAACATTTACTACTATCGTAAATAACTACACAGATTATAATTTACCAGAAATGGTTTGCTTAGGAGAATAGATATGTCATTTATTGCTGTAGCACAGCAGCTGGGTTCCGGTATGCTGGCATCACTTTCTATATTTGTATTAACATTGGTATTTTCACTGCCGTTAGGACTTTTAGTGGCATTTGGAAGAAAGTCACGGATTAAGCCGGTGCAGTGGCTTGTAAAATTATACATATCCATTATGCGTGGAACTCCGCTGATGCTTCAGCTTCTGGTGGTGTATTTTGGACCATATTACTTATTTGGAATCCGAATCTCCAAAGAGTATAGCTTTTATGCAACAATCATTGGTTTCTCCATTAATTATGCGGCATATTTCGCAGAGATTTACCGTGCAGGAATCGAAGGAATCCCGGTAGGGCAGTATGAAGCAGCCAAAGTATTGGGCTACTCTAAGGCACAGACCTTCTGTAAAATCATTTTCCCACAGATGGTAAAACGTGTGGTGCCGCCGGTAACCAATGAAGTTATTACACTGGTAAAAGATACTTCCATGGCATTTGTACTGGCTTATGCAGAAATGTTTACCATTGCAAAACAGATTGCGGCCCGTGTCAGCAGCATCATGCCATTGTTTGTAGCAGGACTTTTCTACTACATATTTAACTTTGTAGTGGCATTTATCATGGAACGAATTGAAAAGAAACTGAGTTATTATAAGTAAGGAGAGGAAAAGAATGAAGCTGTTAGAGATAAAGAATGTAAAGAAAAGCTTTGGGGCTGTAGATGTACTTCATGATATTTCACTCTCCGTGGAACAGGGTGAGGTTGTAGCAATTATCGGTCCTTCCGGTTCCGGTAAATCAACACTGCTGCGTTGTGCCACACTTCTTGAGACTATGGATGAAGGAGAACTGGTTTATCTGGGTGAGCATGCAGTGTCAACCGGTGCAGATGGCAAATCCCGGTATGCAGGAAATGCAGAATTAAAAAAGATTCAGGGATATTTTGGACTGGTATTTCAGAACTTTAATCTGTTTCCGCATTATTCTGTGTTAAAGAATCTGATGGATGCACCGGTACATGTGCAGAAGCGGAATAAAGAAGAAGTAAAAAAAGAAGCAATGGAGCTTCTTGAAAAAATGGGGTTATCCGATAAGGCAGACTGCTATCCATGCCAGCTTTCAGGTGGACAGCAGCAGAGAGTTGCCATTGCAAGAGCGTTAGCACTTCATCCACAGATTTTATTCTTTGATGAGCCAACCTCCGCATTAGATCCGGAGCTTACCGGAGAAATCTTAAAAGTAATCCGTCAGCTGGCAAGTGAGCATATGACCATGGTAATTGTAACTCATGATATGGCATTTGCCAGAGATGTGGCTGACCGTGTCATTTTTATGGATGGCGGTTATATTATTGAACAGGGTGACCCGAAGGAAGTAATCGAGCATCCGAAAGAAGAGAGAACAAAGCAGTTCCTGGCAAGATTTGCCCAGAATTAGGATTGGGTAAAACCGGGATTGCATTATTTATAAAGTCTGCTATAATTCGTCATAGGTATTTGCTTCAACGACCAATCAATATGTATGAGAACAAGCATAGGAGAAGCTATGAAGATAATTATAGTGGGCTGTGGTAATGTAGGTGCAACACTTGCAGAACAGCTTAGTAAAGAAAAAACATGATATTACAGTAATTGATTGCAGACAGCAGGCTGTTGAGGCAGTGACCAATGTCTGTGATGTAATGGGAATTATTGGAAATGGTGCAAGTTTTAATGCACAGACAGATGCAGGGATTGCAGATGCAGACCTTATGATTGCAGTGACAGGTTCAGATGAACTGAATCTTTTATGCTGTCTGATCGCAAAAAAAGCAGGAGGCTGCCATACGATTGCAAGAGTCAGCAATCCTGTATACAGTAGAGAAATAGGTTTTATTAAAGAGGAATTAGGGTTGTCCATGATTATCAATCCACAGCTTGCAGCAGCACGCGAAATGGCGAGACTGCTGAAATTCCCTTCCGCGCTCAAAGTGGATTCATTTGCCAAGAGCCGGGTGGAATTAGTCAACTACCGGATTGAGGAGGACAACCCTCTTTGTAATATGCAGCTTAAGGATATGGGAAGCAGACTGCATTGTGACGTACTGATAGCAGTGGTTGAGCGTGGAGATGAAGTATATATTCCGGATGGTAATTTTGAGTTGAAAGCCAGGGATGAGATTTCTATTGTAGGAACACCGGCTAAAACCATTGAATTCTTTAAGAAATTGGGTGTGCCTACTTCTTCTGCGAGAGATGCACTGATTGTTGGTGGCGGAAGAACTTCTGTTTATCTTGCAAAGCAGCTTTTGGAAATGGGTATCCGTGTCAAAATTGTAGAGCGTGACGAAGAACGCTGCGAAGAATTAAATGAAATGGTTCCAAAGGCGATGATTATCTGTGGTGATGCAACAGATAAAGACCTTTTAATCGAAGAGGGATTGTTAGAGACAGAAGCCTTTGTGGCAACCACTAATTTTGATGAAGAGAATATCATGCTGGCATTGTTTGCAAAGAGTTTATCTTCTGCAAAACTGATTACTAAAGTTCATCGTATTTCTTATGATGATATTATTGACCAGTTAGATGTAGGAAGTATTATTTATCCGAAATTTATTACTTCCGAGAGTATTATCAAGTATGTACGTGCTATGAAAAACTCCATGGGAAGCAATATTGAGACATTGTACCGGCTGAATGATAACCGGGTAGAAGCACTGGAATTTTTAATTAAAGAGGGTTCTCCGGTGGTTGGAATTCCATTGCAGGATCTTCGCTTGAAACCTAAGATGCTGATTGGATGTATCACCCATAAAGGAAAAGTGACCATTCCAAAAGGACAGAGTGTAATTGAAGTGGGAGATACGGTAATTCTTGTTACCACGACGACAGGGTTACATGATATCCGGGATGCATTAAGGTAGGAGGCTTGTCATGAATTATTCCATGATTCGATACATATTAAGCAGTGTTATATGCTTCGTGGGAATCTTTCTTCTGCTTCCGGCAGCAACAGCAGGTATTTATCAGGAAAAGGAAGGCTTTTTATATCTGATTACCGGACTTGCCTGTATGCTGATTGGTTTTTGGGCAGAAGAAGAAAACCGAAGAGCAGTGTATTTTATTCAAAAGAAGGATTTGCAGCAGTTGCATTAAGCTGGATAATCCTCAGTCTGATTGGCGCATTGCCCATGTATTTAACCGGAGAATTTCCATCTTATATTGATGCGTTATTTGAGACAATTTCCGGCTTTACGACAACAGGTTCAAGTATCTTAAGTGATGTAGAGACACTTTCCCGTGGAACAGCTTTCTGGCGTTGCTTTACCCACTGGATCGGTGGTATGGGTGTGCTGGTATTTATTATGGCAGTCATGCCCCTTTCCGACAGCTCCAGCATGCATCTGATGCGTGCAGAAAGCCCGGGACCAGCTGTTGGAAAACTGGTTCCAAAGGTAAAGACTACTGCAATGATTCTCTATGGAATCTATGTAGTCTTTACGGTGATTGAGATTATTGCGCTGTTAATAGCAGGAATGCCACTCTTTGATTCCATGACATTGACCTTTGGTACCGTGGGAACCGGTGGATTTGGACTATTGAACAGTAGTATAGCATCTTATAGTACAGCGGTGCAGATTATCATTACGGTATTTATGATTATCTGTTCCATTAATTTTACTGTATATTATATGTTTTTGATTAAGCGGCCGAAGGAAGCACTGATGTGTGAGGAAATGCGTTACTATCTTTTGATAGTATTCGGTTCGGCACTGCTTATTGCATTTAATATCAGAGCCAGCTTTGCTTCTTTTGGAAAAGCATTCCAGCAGGCAATCTTTCAGGTGGCATCTGTTATCAGTACTACAGGATTTGCCACGGCAGATTTTAATCTCTGGCCGGAATTTTCAAGAATGATTCTGGTGCTTTTAATGTTTGTCGGAGCCTGTGCCGGAAGTACCGGCGGTGGATTTAAGGTTTCTCGTCTCATTATTATGGTAAAATCTGTCCGCAATGAAATTATGTCTGTGACCCATCCGAGAAGTGTGCAGAAGGTACATATGGACGGAAGACGAATACCGGATAATGTGGTAAAGACTGTGTTATGCTATCTGGCAGGCTATGTTGTTATTCTTATCGTATCAGTGTTGTTAATCAGTCTTGATAATTTTGATATGACAACGAACTTTACAGCAGTTATGGCAACCTTTAATAATGTCGGACCGGGACTTAACAGGGTAGGACCGACCGGTAACTTTGTGGGTTCAGTGTTTTATCCAAGCTGGTATTGATGTTTGACATGCTGGTTGGTCGATTGGAATTATACCCGATGTTAGTGATTTTTGCACCGGGTTTATGGCGGATTCATCCTCACCGCCATGTTGGCAAAGTTCAGTAAATCTTAATAAATAATAAAGGAATCCCTCCTTTGTCTGTATGCTATAATGTGTTTGGAATAGCAGACAGGCAGGAGGGATTTTTATGAAAAAACCGTATTCTTGTGGTGGATGATGAGAAGGAGATTGCAGACTTAGTAGAGATATATCTGGTAAGTGAGAAGTTTGACGTAATCAAGTGTTACGATGGAGATACAGCAATAGATGCAATAGAGCATGAGAAAATTGACCTTGCAATTTTGGATATTATGCTGCCGGGGATTAGTGGACTGGAGCTGTGCCGCCGGATTCGAAAAAAAGAGAATTATCCGGTTATTATGTTAACTGCAAAAGATTCCGAAGTGGATAAAGTAACCGGACTTACCATAGGAGCTGATGATTATGTGACAAAACCGTTTCTTCCGCTGGAACTGGTTGCAAGAGTGAAGGCAGAGTTACGCCGTTATGAGCGCTATGGAGCAAGGACGGACCAGCCGGCAGAGAATATGTCTTTCGACGGTAATATAATAGAAAATACATCTGCAAATGGTTCATATGATGCGGCAGATGGAACTTATGCATCAAATCATGCAGGAACGGAATCGGATGATACTATTATATGCCGTGGAATTTTGTTAAAGAAATGTGCACATGAATGCTATCTGGATGGAGATGAGATTTCACTTACACCGACAGAATTTACGATTTTGCAGGCGTTGTGTGAAGCAAAAGGCAGGGTACTCAGTGCGGAAGAGCTGTTTCATATTATCTGGAAAGACGAATATTATAGCAAAAGCAACAATACCATAACCGTTCACATCCGGCATCTGCGGGAGAAACTTAAGGATACCGGTGAACGTCCAAAATACATTAAGACAGTATGGGGAGTGGGATATAAAATTGAAGGATGACAATAATAATAAAAAACTGGATTTTGCACCGGTAAGACGAAAAATATTTTCCCGGATTGTATTACTGATGGCAGGAGCTTTCTTTGGCATCTGGTTTCTCTACCAGTATGTGCTGCAGGGCAGATTTGCGGATGGAATTGTAAGGTTTCTTTATGATTTTACCAGCATGACTTATGAAGATGCGAGAGATTTCTATTGGCATAATATCGGAAATCACTTCGAACTGATTTTCTTTGGGGCAATTGCACTGGTATTCTGTCTGATGTTTTATTTCTTTTTAAATTCATTTACAAAATATTTTCAGGAAATCGATGACGGAATCAATGCATTGGTGCATCATGATGGCAGACAGATCCGCATGTCGAAGGAAATGGCTGCCATGGAAGAAAAGTTAAACAGCGTGAATGCAACTTTAAACCGGCAGCTTTATGATATTCAGATGGCAGAGAAGAAGAAGGATGAGCTGGTATTGTATCTTGCCCACGATATCCGGACACCGCTTACCTCTGTGATTGGGTATCTGAAATTATTAGAGGAGATGCCGGATATTTCAAAAGAGCAACAGGATAAATTTATCCATGTCACCCTGGACAAAGCACTGAGACTGGAAGTTCTGGTGAATGAATTTTTTGACATTACCCGTTTTAACCGGCAGGATATTGAACTGGCAACGACAGAGATAGACCTTTATTATATGCTGATGCAGCTGTCGGATGAAGTCTACCCGCTTCTTGCACCGGAACATAAGAAAGTGGAAATACGGGCTGATGAAAACTGCAAAGTATATGGGGATGCAGATAAGCTGGCGCGGATTTTTAATAACATATTAAAAATGCCATTGCCTACAGCAACCCGGACAGTACCATTGTTATTTCCGCATGGGAGGAGCCACCGGGAACCGTTATCCTGTTCAGTAATCAGGGGCAGACCATATCACCGGAAGAACAGCAGCGTATTTTTGACAAGTTCTATCGGCGGGATGAAGCGAGACAGACCAACAGCGGGGGAGCGGGTCTGGGACTTGCCATCGCAAAAGAACTGGTGGATCTGCATGGAGGAACCATTCGTGTAATGAGTGAAAACGGCCGGACAACATTTAAGGTCTGCCTGCCGAGACGAAAAATGCCGACAGCTTAGAAACGCCGGTTGTATTTTTATGCGTATTATTTTATAATATTCGTTATGAGTAAAGAAGAAAAAAAGCTAAGACAACAAAATAAAGAGAAGATAAAGCAGGAGAAAGCCGCTGCCAAAGCAGAAAGCAAGCAGGAGAAGCAGGCGGTCAAAGAGCAGAGCCGGCACGAAAAAGCCGCTTCAAAGGAACTAGAAAAGCAGGAGAAGCAGCAGCGGAAAGCAGAAGATAATAAGCGTCGTCATACCGATATCAAATGGGACCGGCTGGATAATACGGCACATCTTTTTCCGGTCATTGCAGGAGAAGCAATGAGCAATGTGTACCGGATTGCAGTTACCTTAAAGGAAGAGGTGCAGCCGGAGTATCTGCAGCAGGCACTGGATATCGTACTTCCAAAATTTCCGGGCTTTAACTTAAGACTGCGTCAGGGGATTTTCTGGTATTATTTTGAAGAAAATGGCAAGAGAGCTCCAAGAGTACAGGAAGAAAGACATTTTCCATGCCGTTTTATCAGACAGAATAAGAACCACAGCTATCTTTTCCGGGTAACTTATTATAAATGCCGGATTAACCTTGAGGTTTTTCATGTACTGACAGATGGCATGGGCGGAATCAATTTCTTAAAGGAGCTGACCTATCAGTATTTAAGACTGGTGCATCCGGAACTGAAGGAGAAGCTGGGAGATAAGTTAAGCAGCGACACATCCATGAACCGTGAGGACAGCTTCCTTAAAAATTACAAGCACAGCTATGCCAAGGGATATAAGACAAAGAAAGCATATCTTATCAAAGGGGAAAAATTACGAACCGATGAATTTGGAGTGATTCATGGATTTGTAAAGATTCCGGCATTGAAAGAGGTATGTCATAAATATGGTGTCAGCATCAATGAGTATCTGGTTGCGGCATTTGCTTACAGCGTATACCGGGAATATCTGCATGGCATGCCGGACAAACGTCCGATTCGTGTGGCGGTTCCGGTGAATTTAAGACCATATTTTAATTCCATTACCACCAAGAACTTTTTACGGTAGTATCTGCAGAGTTTGAACCGGTGGAGGATTCCTATACGTTTGAAGAAGTATTGAAGATTACTACAGAGAGTCTTCATCAACAGATTAATAAAGAGCATTTAGAGGAACTGTTTTCCTATAATGTTTCCAATGAAAAATTATTGGTTGCAAGAGCAGTACCGCTGTTTTTGAAAAATATTGCCATGCGTTATGTGTATACATCGGCAGCACTGGCAAATACATCAACCGTAACCAACATTGGAAATGTGAAAGTGGAAGAGGATTACCAGCCATATATCAAGATGTTTTATGCATTCCTTGCCATGTCAAAGGGACAGAATATCAAGGGAACGATTTGTTCCTATCAGGATATGCTGGCATTTACCTTTAGTTCTGTTTTAAAAGATACATCCCTGCAGCGTGGATTTTTCCGGAAACTGTCAGAGGATGGTCTGAATGTGGAAATAGAAAGTAATGGAGTGTATTATGAGTAAATGTAAGAACTGTAATGTGGAAATCTTAGATGACAGCCAGATCTGTCCGCTGTGCCACAGTGTGTTAGAAGAGGGAGAAGAAGGACACAATACCTATCCGGATGCATGGATTCCCACCAGAAGATTAAAATTTGTGACAAATATTATATTCTTTCTGGTGTTATTAGGCAGTGTGGCAGCAGGCTATCTCAATTATATCTGGTATCAGGGAAAACTCTGGAGCCTGATTGCAATTGCAGGACTTTGGTATCTGTTCCTGATTTTCCGGCTGGATATTTTAAGCAATAATGGATATCGGACGAAAATCATAGCAACCACATTATCCGGAATTTTATATGTGATTCTGATTGACTGGATAGTGGGATTCCATGGCTGGTCGGTTAATTATGTGCTTCCGGCAGGCATTATGCTGTTAGATGCAGGTATTGTTCTGCTCATGATTATCAATTCCAGAAACTGGCAGAGTTATCTGATGTTCCAGTTGTTTGGAATTGTATGCAGCCTGATACCGCTGCTTTTGATAGCACTTCACATCGTGACCCATCCGGGCTTAAGTGAACTGGCATTTGGAATATCGGTATTTTTATTCCTCGGAACGCTGATTATCGGTGACCGCAGAGCCAGACTAGAGTTAAAGAGAAGATTTCATGTAAGGTGATTATGGAAGAAAGTAAGACGAGTGTACAGGGCAGAGTCATCCGTGACCTAATTGCCCATTTTGCAAGTGATAACTTGATAGGAAGAAAATTAAAGACCGGAGAGCTTCGTAAGAAAATGGTGGAACCGGCGTGGAAATGCCCGGACTGTTTTCTGATGCAGAAAATTAAGATGCCACAGTTTGAAATGGAACTTTTAACCTCCATGCAGAATCCGAGGGAAGATAAAGTAGTTCTGCAGCTGCATGGTGGCGGGTATATTGGAAAAATGCGAAATGCCTACCGCACCTTTGCCGGACTTTACAGCGAGGTGGGAAGAGGAATCAGTGTGCTGACCATCGATTACCGCGTGGCACCGGAGCATCCTTTCCCGGCAGCATTGGAAGATACGGTGGAAGCCTATGAATGGCTGCTAAGCTGTGGATTTAAGCCGGAACAGATTATTGTGGCAGGTGATTCTGCCGGAGGTGGACTGGCATTGGCACTTTGCATGTACTTAAAGGATCATGGGAAAGCACTTCCCTGCGGACTGATTGCTATGTCTCCCTGGACAGATCTGACTGCCAGTGGTGAATCCTATGATACGAATTATGAGCGGGACCCTTTATTTGGAAATACAAGAGACAGTCTCATTTATAATAAGGATTATGTAGGAGACGCAGACGAAACGAATCCTTATATTTCACCGTTGTTTGGTGACTTCACAGGATTTCCGCCAATGCTGATTCAGGTAGGTTCTTATGAGATGCTTTTAAGTGATTCCACATCCGTAGCAGAAAAGGCAAAGAAGCAGGGCGTAAAAGTCCGCTTAAGCATTTACGAAGGAATGTTTCATGTATTCCAGATGGCAATGCTTATGATGCCGGAATCCAAGCGGGCATGGGCTGAAGTCGGCAAATTCATTGAATGATTTCGGAATAAAAATCCGCTGTATCGGAAAAGACTGATTAAAATGTCTCAACCGGGACAGCGGATTTTGTATATGCAGGTAACTAACGTTTGTTAGTCAGGTGTGACACGTTCATATAATTTGGCAGTCCATTTTCATAGGAAATGGAAGTCTCGCCCTGAATCAGTGGGAGAAGATATGCTACCATTTCTTCGGTAACGTCATTTCCACGCTCGTTAATCCATGATCTTGGAACGGATTTTGCTTCGTTCGCAATATTTTTGATTTCTGCATAACCGTATTCGATGGTATATGGTGCATTGGAAGTACGGTTCATGGTTACCATGGAAGCGGTAATGCCCTGTTTTGCAAACGCAACAGCATGTTCACCGGAAGCAACAGCTTCATTTAAATCGGTGGCAGAAGAAAGGTGGGCAGCGCAGCGCTGTAATACATTTACTTCTACAGAACGGACTTTTACGTTGATATTGTCTTTAATCAGATATTCCAACGCTTTACCGGCACCGCTTAACTGGCTGTGACCGAAGGTATCTTCCATGCTTTCTCCGGCACAGATATAATTGCCTTCTGCATCATGAATTCCTTCAGATACCGCAATGATAATATTGTTGTGTTCCTCTAAGAGCGCACGCACATCCGTTAAGAACTCATCTTTATCAAAATTGCATTCCGGAAGATAAATAAGATGCGGTGCATCGCTGTATTCGTTTCTGGCAAGGGCGGAAGCGGCGGTCAGCCAGCCGGCATCGCGTCCCATAATTTCTACGATTGTTACACTCTTTACGGCATAGATAAATGTATCATGTGCAATTTCAAGTAAAGAAGACGCAATATATTTGGCGGCGGAGCCAAATCCCGGAGTGTGGTCTGTTACCATCAGGTCATTATCGATGGTCTTTGGAATACCAATAATGCGGACATTGCTTCCGATACGCTCGGCATATTCGGAAAGCTTTAATACGGTATCCATGGAATCGTTTCCGCCGATATAGAAGAATGCACCGATATTCAGCTTTTCAAACTGCTTGAAAATATAGTTATAAGAAGAATCATCATCCATAAAATCCGGCAGCTTAAAACGGCAGGAACCAAGGTACATTGCCGGTGTGTGAATCAGACGTTCTAATGCATTATCGTCTGCTTCCATAATTTCGGAAAGGTTAAGATAATGTTCATTTAAAATACCTAAGATTCCATTTACGGAACCGTAAACAGTGCCATAGCAGCCGGCAGCACCTTTAATGACACCGGCAAGGCTTGCATTTATTGCAACGGTTGGTCCGCCGGACTGGGCAACCATGCAGTTTTGAATCGATGTATTCATAGTCAGACTCCTTTGTGATTTCAAAGATTTGTGTTAGGATATATAAAAAGTTATAGTTACGATAAGAAAATATCCTACAAGAATAACTATATATGATAGAATCGGAAAAGGCAAGACTAATCCGGCGGGAGTGGGAAGAACCGCAAGAAAAAATAGAGGAAAGGCAAAAGAGATGGAAAATTGTATGCTCTGCCCAAGAGAATGTGGCGTAAATCGTAAAAAGGTGAAATGGGAGTCTGTGGTCAGACAGCAGCTATAAAGGCTGCAAGAGCGGCACTTCATATGTGGGAAGAACCGTGCATTTCCGGGCAGAATGGCTCCGGAACGGTATTTTTCAGCGGCTGTAATTTAGGCTGTATCTTCTGCCAGAATCACAATATTGCCACAGGAAAAGCTGGAATTGAAATAAGTATAGAACGGCTGGCAGAAATTTTCCTGGAATTGCAGGAAAAGGGTGCAAATAATATCAATCTGGTAACGGCAGGACATTTTGTACCACAGGTGGTTGAAGCACTGAAGCTGGCAAAGCAGCAGGGACTTTATCTTCCGATTGTTTATAATACCAGCTCCTATGAAAAGGTGGAAACACTTCGCCTGTTAGAGGGTTATGTGGATATTTATCTTCCTGATTTAAAATATGTTGACAGCGCAATCAGCAGCAGGTATTCCCATGCCGCGGACTATTTTACTTGTGCCAGTGCAGCGATTGCAGAAATGGTGCGGCAGGTAGGCGAGCCATAGCATCCCACCGACCAAAGTGAATGCTATTTCTAAAATCTGTATTTACTGAGGGCAAATCGGATATTACATCCGATTACCTTTCTAAGTATGAATCAGTATACGCCGCTGCCACAGTGCAGGGAGTATCCAAAACGGAAGCGGAATAGATGCGGTGGTGGATTTCGAAAATATTGAAAATTTTCACTGAGGGCAAAGGAGAGCTTTATCCGATTAGTTTTCTAAGTAGATTACGGAAAGATGAAGATAGATAATTAAAAACAAACTTATTGAACATATGTTCTTCCATTCATTAATGTATAAGAAAAAACTGCCGGTGGCAGGTCCTGTAGGATGCAAGTGGCGAGAAAAATCGCATAGTCAATATGTGTGATGCTTAGAAATTCCAGAAGTTTATTATTAGTTTGATCAAGCAAATAGTCTATTGATACATTATAATAGTCCGCAAGTTTTATAAGAATATCGGTTGGAATATCACGTTTCCCCAATTCGTAATAAGAATACGCTACTTGGCTACAGCTAAGAACCTGAGCCATCTGCTCTTGCGTTATATCTGAATCTTCACGTAAATCACGTATATGCTTGTAACGATGAATTGTAGTTGTCATTTAGTTACCTCTCTTGAATTTAATATACATAAAACAATTTGTTATATTGATTTTTAAAACAAAATGTTTTAAAATATAAATGATTAAGAAAAAGTGATGAATAGATTTGGAGAGAGGAAGAGAAAATGAAAAGAGAAATAGTTAAAAAACTATGATGTTACTGGCAATATCAGGGATGATTTTTTCGGGCTGCGGAAAAGAAGAAAAAACATATGTGCCACAAAAGAAAACTGAAACCGAAATAAGCAAATCAGAAAATGACAGTGAGTTAGAAACGGAAACAGAGGGTATATCAGAAGGGAAAAATTATAAAATAACAACGGAATATGATTTGGAAGATTATGCATCAGGATATGTTATTGTTTCTAAAAATGATGGATTATTATACGGAGTAATTGACAAAGATGGCAATGAAGTTATTCCGGTTGAATATGACAACATCCAGCTTGTCAGGGGAGAAGAGGAGGAAAGTGATAAGGATGAAGTATATTTTGTGTGTGAATATGAAGGGGAAGAGGAAGTTTTAGATAGCAATGGACAGAAGATTCTGGATGGAAAAGTAGAGAGAGTTACACCTCATTTAGGAGAGATTAGTGCCGATTCGCCTTTTTTCTATGAACTGAATTATACATATTCTACAGATTATATGAATCAGGATATTTCGCTTAGATATTATGATATAAAAGGGGATATGCTATGTGATATTAATCTTCTTGAGATAGAGGATATTGACCGTGCAATGTATGATACAGTAGATTTAACGGTATTAAATACAGAGCTTATTTCTAATGACAGGATATTGGTTTGTATAGGTGGTGCATTGAAACCAAAAGATGAGTCAAGCGGCTTAGAAGCATATTACAATGTATCATTATACAATTTGAAGGGAGAAAGATTACAGGAATGGAATGAGCTGGCTACTCCAAGTGGCATGACAGTAGAAGATGACAATAGTTTTATCTTTGTAACAGTTGATTATTGGGCAGAAGGTTATCAGTATGAATTATATTCGATAGATGAAAATGGCAATTTGACAGATTTAGGGGATTTGGAGTCCCAGAATAAGTATAGTTTATCAAGTGCAGGACAAATTCAGGTGAATGAAGAAAGCTCAAGTAGTGAGAATTCTAGTGACTATACATTGGGGAAAAATGGAGAGTATAGATTATATCAAACAAATGATACATGGAAATTGGAAGATTCCAATGGGAATCCATTATATGACAAGCGTTATTTTGAGTGCTGGCATAAAGAAGACTGCTTTTTCCTGCTGAATGAAGATAATCAGATTTGTTTGATAAATAAAAATGGGCAGATGCTTGTAGATTATGGAACAATTACATGGAATGGAGAATATGGAATGTTTGGAGATTCTGAGATAACGGATGATAGCATTCGGTCAGATGGAAATAGTGTATGTTTTGAATTGCAGGGGATGACGAAAATATTTTGTACATCATCTTTTTTCCCCGAGGAAGAAAAGTAGAAATTTTAGAATAATATTATATTACAAGATGATATCATCTTTAGGAGGTTAATATGGGAATTGGTGATACAAGCGTATTTTAGGTATATTTGGAAGGAGCATTCGGGAAACTGGATGCTCCTTTTTTTTCGTCGGGCAAATTCACCCTAAATTCGCCCTAAATGATAAAAATCTTGACATCTCCCGCAAAAGTTCTATAATACATTCTCGGTAATGAGAGGATGTCGAAAGATGAATAAAGAGAGAGATTATTTTTTGATAATTTGAAAGCGGTATTGATATTCTTAGTCGTGCTGGGACATTTCCTGCTCCCAATCCGTGGAGACAATCCACTGGTGGTAGTGAAACGGCTCATCTATGTATTTCATATGCCGCTTTTTGTATTTGTGTCAGGTTATTTTGCAAAGAAAATATATAAAAACGGGCAATATAATTTTAAAAAAATATTGTATCTGCTGAAAGCATATGTTGTGTTCGTTGTGGCAATTCAGATAGTATATGCCATTGCGGGATTTGAAAAATTTACGGAGATAGATTTCTTTTCACAAAGTGGTGCACCGTGGTATTTATTTGCAATGATTGTATGGTATCTGACGATACCACTTGTCCGTAAATGTAAAGCGGTGCCGGTTCTTTTGTTTACGGTAGTGCTGGCATTAACAGCTGGCTATTTTAAAAATGTGGGGGACTTTTTATGTCTGTCACGAATTCTGGTATTTGGACCGTTTTTTTATCTGGGCTATTTTCTGGAGCAGAAGACACTGGAAAAAGCATTGCAGCCAAAGCTTCAGAGACTGGTGGTTCCATGTGCGGAGGCAATCTGTATCTTTATTCTGGCATATGGAGCAAGGTTGAAAGATTCCCTGGGAATGGTATATGAAAATATATCCTATTATGAACTGGAAGAAGTGTGGAAGGGACCGATGGTCCGCCTTTCCCTGATGATTGCAGCATTTCTTATTTCCTGGGCAATTATGTTTTTCATTCCGAGAGGAAAGACAAGGTTGTCAGTAATCGGACAGAATACCATGCCGGTATATATGCTGCACCGGATTTTACGGGATATTCTGATGTTTGCGGGAATCTATGATTATCTCGGAGACTGGGGCTGGATAGCATTTTTTATCCTGTTGGGATTAAGTGCTGGAATCGTATATGTGTTAAATAATTCACATGTTGTTAATCAGGTCAACCGGATACTGGCATTACATACGCCACAGTTGATCAGAAACTTAAAAAGGCAACGGGCACGTTAGTCTGGATGGAAGAGATTGATACCATTGGAATGATAAAGAGAGGTGGTCGTATGTCAGAAAATAGAAAAATTCGTGTTTTTTATCAGTTTAACGGATATGTCCAGGGTGTGGGATTCCGCTATCGAATGTCGCATCTGGCGGGGCATTTTGGTGTGACTGGCTGGGTGCGCAATGAATATGACGGCTCGGTACAGGCAGAATTGCAGGGACTGCCGGAAGAAATTGATATGATAATTCAAAGACTCTGCCAGGACCGTTACATCGAAATCCGCAGCATGGACAGAAAAGAACTTCCACTGGATGAGACGGAACGGGGCTTCCATGTAAAATATTAAAATGCAAAAAGCAGCTTCTGGCATACTTTGTCAGGAGCGTTTTTACTTTACAGGAAATTGCTTCCCTGTAAAGTAAAAACGCTCTGCGAGGATGCGCACTGCGGCGTATAAGGTAGATGTCGCAAGCGACCGCCGCAGGCGCGAGAATGTGCCAAGACACATTCTTTGTTCAGAAAAGTTGCAAAAAATAGCAAGAAATAGTAAACTGTGGGATATGCGAGTATACTACTATGAAAATGAATTAGAGGATGAATTCAATGCATTTGACAGCTTTGCCATCCAGCTTGCCTTCGAACAGGCTAAATTGAAAAAGAAAAAGATGTACCGTGTAATCCGGGAAGGCAATTATACCGGATTTCCGGGATTTTACGGAGTGTTAATGCACCATTGCAACACACTGCCGTTAAGCTCTAATTTTAAGACCATGGAGAAATTCATTGCTGCCGTAGACAGGGTATTAGAGAAAAATCAGTTTGTACTTGTCTATCCGGAGCAGGGAATGTGGTGGAATTACCGGAAACCAAGACCGCTGCAGAAGGGCGCATTTACCTTCGCTGCCAGAAATAATAAGCCGGTACTTCCCGTATTTATTACCATGGAAGACAGTGATGTTTTAGATGATGACGGATTCTATGTGCAGGAATATACGGCGCATTTCTGTGAACCGATTTATCCGGATCCGAATAAAAAGCGTGCACAGAATTCCTGTGAGATGTGGGATAAGAATTATGAAGCGTGGAAAGCTGTTTACGAGCAGACCTATGGAGAGAAACTGACCTATAGTTGTGATGAGGAACAGCCGATTAAAGAGAAGAAAGCACTCTAATAAAAGTTGCAGGAAATGTAATATGTATTGAGAAAGGGTAAAGGGATAAATTATGAATAATCAGTGGAACCAGATGCCACCAAACATGCCGCCACAGCAGATACCGTCGATGCCACCGAATATGCCGCCGCAGCAAGGTGGACCAATGCCGCCGAATATGCAGATGCAGCAGGGCAGACCGATGCCACCAAACATGCAGATGCAGCAGAGACCGCCGATGCCACCGAATATGCCGCCACGACAGGGAAAAATGCCACGGCCGGAGCTTTCTCCGGAAGATAAGAAACAGGCAGACAAATTATGTATTATTTCCATGATTTTGATGTTTGCACCGATGGTAGTAATTTTTCTAAAGAATATTATTCTGGGACTGTTGTTTGATGCAGGAAAAGAAGAATTTTATTATAATATCGCAAGCAGCTATGTATTAGGTTCAATTCTGACTTTTCTTATGGCTGGCTGTGGAATTGCAGCACTGGTACTTATGATTTTGGTCCGTGTAAAATATCCGCAGAGTGTATTTGGTAAAGTGCTGATGTGGCTTTATATTGCACTTGCCATTCTTGTAGTAGTATTTATAGCAGTAACAATTATTGCCTGTGGGCTGGCATTCATAAGCTGTGTCCGAAACTGTCCGGGCTGATGAGGCAGGAAAATAAATGATAGATATTACGATTTTGCACTGGAGAATTTCGCCGTATTTTATCTGTTTTCTCTTAAGCTTTGTACTGGCATATCTTTATGTCACATGGTATTTGAAAAAAGCAGGAGTAAAGGGCAGTCATATCTTTTATTCAGAGCTTTTGAATACAGTTCTGGCATTATATTTTGGAGCATTTTATACCTTTATTGTGCAGCTGGCAGAACAGGGTAAAGTAGAAACATTTGGTTTTTCCAGTCTTGGCGGTATGGCGGGCATCCTGCTCGGTGTGTGGATTTTTGCAAAAATCAGTAAGGAACATAAGATAGAGCTATGGACTGCATATGTGCTGGCATTGGGACTGATGTATGCGGTTTCAAAGCTCGGCTGCTTTTTGCAGGCTGTTGTGTTGGCATGAGATATCAGGGACCTGGCAGTATCCGCTATCTTGATAATGGAGCAGCGGGGGAATACCTTTTTCCGGTCCAGCTGGCAGAGACGATCTTATTTCTGCTGGCGTTTTTGTTGCTTCACAGGATGGCAGAACGAAAAAGGAATGGTATAATTCCAAAGAGTCTGTTGCTGTATGCGATATTAAAATTCGTACTGGATTATCTGAGGTATTATGAAGACAGAAAGATTTTCAGTGCGAACCAGTGGGGATGTCTGCTGGTAGCTGTAAGCGTATTGCTCTATGAGGCAGTACGGCAAATTAAACAAAGAGCGAATAATAAAGTAATATAACGGATATGAGAAAAGAGTTTTGTGGGTGTTGTGCCGGCAGAACTCTTTTGCATTGTTATGCATCCAAAGAAGCTGCAGGACAGGTTATGGTGGTTATCAAGCGTTATATTTATTGTAAAAGGTTGGATTCGGAACAAAGTATTTAGAAAAAATCGAAAAATAAGTTTACATAATATATGTACAAAATATGGGACACATTCTGTTGTAACATAATCTTATCAGAGAGCAAAGCCACTGAAAAATACCAGAAAAGTGGCAGAAAAGCGAAGGAAAAGATAAGAAAAAAGACACAGGGAGGTCACAATTATGCGTGATAATACAGTACATGTAAGAAGAGGAAAGAAACATCCGTCAAGAATGGAAATGATAGTGCTTGCAGCTCTTGCAGCCCTTATGGTAAGCGGCGGAACATTATTACTGCTGGCAGCTTTGCTGGGACAGGATATTACAGACTGGAACCACAGGGCAGCAATTACAGCAGGACTTTCTCTTGCCGGAGTTGTGTGGGGATGGTTAATCAGGGCAAACCGTTAGACATATCCGTGGGATAAGTACGACATGGTTTTTCGAATTGAGGTTGACGCATTCCCGATAGTTTTCTATAATGAAACTGATTATATTGTACAGGAAAATCAAAAGAAGATTTTCTGTTGTTTTGGAAAAAAAGGGAATTGAAGGAGACGGAAAATGAAGAAAACAATTCGTAAGATAGAGATACTTTTCATGGCATTGATTTGCATTTTTGCCATGTCAGGAATGCCGATGCAGGTATATGCAGGTCCTGCGGATAATTCGCTGGAGACACTGACAGTAGCCGAGGGTTCATTATCACCTGCATTTGAAGGAAGCCGTATGTACTATACGGTACAGGTAGCACAGGATGTAAGCAGCGTGACGGTAAGTGCAAAAACGGTAAATCCGGCAGCAACGATTCAGTCCGGGGTGGGAACCACTACCTTAAAAACAGATGGAGATACAAAGATTGACGTAGTAGTGCAGGCAGAGAATGGAAATCTTGCAACTTATCATCTGACCATAACCAAGTCTGCAACAGGTGCTGCAACAGATACTACAACAAGCACAGACACAGGCAATACTCCGGCGGACAATAATACCGGAGCAGATAATGGCACAGATACAGCCACGCCGGACGATACTGTATCTGCCTATACCGTGTCAGAAGATTTCACAGCAGAACAGATTCCGGCAGATTTTACAGAAGCACAGGTACCTTATCAGGGAGCTGAATACCGTGGTGCTGCTTTTAACAATGGTAATTTATCTCTTTTATATATGACAGATGCAGCAGGAAATGCAGGCTTTTATGTGGTAAATGGCACCGATGGCAGTGTGTGCCCATATATTCGTATCGATAATGGGGATAATTATCTGATTTTAATGACACCTTCGGCAGTGACTTCCTTTGTACCGGGCGAAGCAACCACGCCTATTCAGGTTGGGGACAGTACATTTGAAGATGCATACGCAACAGATACAGAAAATATTTATACCGTATATGGAATGACAAATGATGGACAGGAAGGCTGGTATAATTACAATACCAGTGATGGAACCTTCAGCGAATACCAGTACAGTGACAGCACGGAGGAGGATACCGATACCACCTATCTTCAGAATGCATTAAATGACTTAAATGACAAATATACCGCTAGAAAAGACCGGGATTTAAAAATTATTGCCGGATTAATTGTAGTAATCGTAATTCTTATTTTTATCATTATTAATCTGTTGCTTCGTGGAAGAAGAGGTTATGAAGAAGAGGACGATGATGAAATCGAAGAAGCAGTAGATATCTTTGAAGAAGAAAAACGCAGAAAGGCAAAGAAGAAACAGAAATTCGTAGAAGATGCCGGTAAAGTCGAAGAAGAACCGGTCGAAGAAAAAGAGACCAGTGCAGTGAAGGATTTACCGGAGAAAGCAGAGTCAGAAGAAAAAGAAGAAGCGGATTCCGCCGCTCAGTTACCGGAAGAAGTGGCAGAACGGTTAGGCGAAACTGACTTTATGGAAGAATTTGAAGAAGAACCGGAATTTATGTCCGGCAGAAAGAAACGTGAAAAGGAAAAGAGAGAAAAAAAGAGAAGAAACGGCGGAGCAAAGATATTTTTGATGACGATGATGAAGATAATGGAATTTTTGCAAGCCATGATGACTTTATTGAAAAAGAATCATCAGATGATGATATTGAAGTAATGGATTTAAATGATTTATAAGAGAATTGGCGCGTAGTGACAGGAGGATTTTATGCATAAACCATATACAAAACAAGCGCAAAAAGTAATAGAACTGACGACAAAAGCAGCCAGAAGCATGCATCATAATTATATTGGAACAGAGCACCTTTTACTGGGATTGCTAAAAGAAGGCAGTGGAGTAGCTGCCTGTGTTCTGATGGATGCGGGAGTAGAAGAACCCCGTCTGGTAGAACTGATAGAAGATTTAATCGCTCCATCTTCGGATGTGGCAGTATTAGACCGGAAAGGTTATTCTCCAAGGATTCAGCATATCATTGAGACCGCTGACCAGGAGGCAGAGCGTTTTGACAATGAGAATATCGGAACAGAACACCTTTTAATTGCATTATTGAAAGAGGCAGACTGTGCCGGTGTACGTCTGTTGAATACACTGGGTGTGAATATCCAGAAGATTTATATCGAGACTCTGGTAGCCATGGGAGAAGACGTAAACCGCTATAAAGAGGAGATTGCGGCAAGCAAATCCGGAAAAAAGAAAGCAGTAGAAGTAACGCCAACCTTAGATCAGTATTCCAGGGATTTAACTGCTATGGCAGCCTATGGTGAGATAGACCCGGTGATTGGCAGAGAGGCAGAGATTGCCCGCGTGATTCAGATTTTAAGCCGCAGGACGAAAAATAATCCATGCCTGATTGGAGAGCCGGGAGTTGGAAAGACAGCTATTGCAGAAGGACTTGCCCAGCGTATTGCATCCGGACTGGTTCCGGATACAGTCCGGGAAAACGAGTGGTAACACTGGATTTATCCGGAATGGTAGCAGGATCTAAATACCGTGGAGAATTTGAAGAGCGGATTAAGAAAGTCATTCGTGAAGTGACAGAAGCAGGAAATGTACTTCTTTTCATAGATGAACTTCATACCATTATCGGAGCAGGTGGAGCGGAAGGTGCTATTGATGCATCCAATATTTTAAAACCATCCCTTGCCCGTGGAGAAATACAATTAATCGGAGCAACCACATTAGAAGAATACCGTAAATATATTGAAAAAGATGCAGCCCTGGAACGTCGTTTCCAGCCGGTAACGGTGGAAGAACCGACGGAAGAGCAGGCAATAGAAATATTAAAGGGATTAAGAGAACGCTATGAGAAGCATCATCATGTACAGATTACAGATGCCGGAATTGAAGCCGCAGTGAAGCTGTCTATCCGTTATATTGCAGACCGTTATCTGCCGGATAAGGCCATTGATTTGATGGATGAGGCTTCCTCGAAGGTTCGTCTTGGCGGATTTAAAATGCCGGAGAAGATTGGTGAACTGGAACGTAAGGCTGCTCAGTTAGAGGACGATATGGAGACGGCATTGATGGAACAGCGGTTTGAAGATGCCGGGGCAATCCGCAAGGAGAAGGAAGCTGCCCGGAAGAAATACGAAAAGCAGGTGGAAAAATACCATCGGGATGCAGACAAGAAGAAACTGGTTGTCGGAGAAAATGAAATTGCAGAAATTGTATCTGACTGGACAAAGATACCGGTGAAGAGACTGGCAGAGGGCGAGGCTGCACGTCTCAACCGTCTGGAAAAGACACTGCATAAGCGTGTAGTAGGACAGGAAGAAGCAGTCAGTGCAGTGGCAAGAGCAGTCAGAAGAGGACGGGTAGGATTAAAAGATCCGCATCGTCCGATTGGTTCCTTCCTTTTCTTAGGACCGACCGGAGTTGGTAAAACAGAGATAACAAAGGCACTGGCAGAGGCTGTCTTTGGCGATGAGCAGGCAATGATTCGTGTTGATATGTCAGAGTACATGGAGAAGCACAGTGTTTCTAAAATGATTGGTTCACCGCCAGGTTATGTAGGTTATGAAGAAGGCGGTACCAGCTCAGCGAAAAGGGCAGAAGAAAACCATATTCTGTTATTCTTTTTTGATGAAATTGAAAAGGCACACCCGGATGTATTTAATGTATTGCTTCAGGTACTGGATGATGGACAGATTACAGATGCCCAGGGCAGACGGGTAGATTTTAAGAATACGATTATCATTATGACTTCCAATGCCGGAGCACAGCGAATCATTGCACCGAAGAAGCTTGGATTTGCTGCAGGCGAAGATGAAAAGAAGAATTATGAATACATGAAAAATGGTGTAATGGAAGAAGTCCAGAGAATCTTTAAGCCGGAGTTCTTAAACCGTATTGACGAGACCATTGTATTCAGGGCACTGAATAAGGACGACATGAAGAAGATTGTCACCATTTTAAGCAAATCTTTAATTGACCGGTGTGAAAAACAGATGGGTATCCATCTGACCATAACCGGCAGCGTAAAAGGATACATTGCTGAGAAGGCATACAATCCGAAATATGGAGCAAGACCATTGCGGCGTATGATACAGACACAGATAGAAGATATGCTGGCAGAAGAGATTTTATCCGGTAAAATCAAGCCGGGAGATGATGTGGAAATCCGCATGGTAAAAAAGGAAATAAAAACCGTTGTGAATTCATCAAAATAACTGGAAAAATGTGTCGAGATAAGCTATAATATTTTCATAAAATTTACGAAAAAAGCCATCGTGGGATAGTGGCTTATAGGAGGATAAAAAATGGCTGTAGTTGCAGAATTAATTCGTTCAGAAGCAAACGGAACAATCAGTTTTGGAGATTATACACTGGGAGCAAAATCCAAACTGGACAATTTTGAACATGCAGGAGATTTGTACAAAGTTAAGACATTTCGTGAGATTACCAAATTAGAGAGAAATGGAATGTTTGTATATGAATCTGTTCCAGGAACTGCAGTTACAAATATGGCAGCATCCGAAAACGGTGTGGAATTTGAAGTAGAAGGACCGGAAGATGCAGAGATTACACTTGGCTTAATGGAAGAGACAGAGTATGATGTATTTGTAGCAGGAAAATCAATTGGTCAGATGAAGACCAATTTAGGTGGTAAATTAACACTTAGCGTTGAATTAGACTCGGAAACTCCGGTTGCAGTAAAAGTATCCAGAGTATAAATGGATATATCAATAAGATGATAAGAAAGAGAATCCAATTCCAGCGGATTGGGTTCTCTTTTTACTAATTTACGCGAGTAGTAGTAAAAAAATCCGGGAGAAAAGAAGAAACTAAGCTCGTAAAGGGTGTTTCTCGCAGTTGCCGGTAGGTAAGAAAGATAGTTATTGCAAGAATAAGGGGGAAAGTAGATGGCAAAGGGAAAAGCAACCGTATTTTTCTGCCAGGACTGTGGCTATGAATCATCCAAATGGATGGGACAGTGCCCGGGATGCGGCGGGTGGAATACTTTTGTAGAAGAAGTGATAGATAAATCAGCACCTGCAAAAGTGCGGAAGGAAGCAGCAAAAGCAGAAGTTGATAAAAATTGCAGATATTAAAACAGGACGGGAAGAGCGGCTGACTACAGGACTAAAAAGAGTTAGACCGGGTTTTGGGAGGTGGAATCGTAAAAGGTTCCCTTGTTTTAGTTGGTGGAGATCCGGGAATCGGAAAATCCACGCTGCTTTTACAGGTGTGCCGGAATCTTTCCCTGCAGAAGACCGATGTATTATATATTTCCGGAGAGGAATCCCTGCAGCAGATAAAAATTCGTGCAGAGCGTATCGGAGAATTTGGCGATACTTTATCACTGCTTTGTGAGACCAATCTGGATACTATCAAAGAAGTGATTAGCAGAACAAAACCGGAAATCGTGGTCATTGACTCAATTCAGACCATGTATAATGAAAATATTACATCGGCGCCTGGCAGTGTTTCCCAGGTCCGGGAAGCAACCGGAGTTCTGATGCAGATTGCAAAGGGGCTTGGTATTTCTATTTTTATTGTCGGTACCATGTGACCAAAGAGGGTGTTGTGGCAGGTCCCCGTGTGTTAGAACATATGGTAGATACGGTTCTGTATTTTGAAGGTGACCGGCATGCGGCATATCGTATATTGCGTGGCGTGAAGAACCGTTTTGGTTCGACGAATGAGATTGGTGTATTTGAAATGTGTAACGAAGGGTTAAGGGAAGTGGAAAATCCTTCAGAATATATGTTAAGTGGAAAGCCGGAAGGAGCATCCGGTTCTGTTGTGGCATGTTCTATGGAAGGAACACGTCCGATCTTGCTGGAAATCCAGGCGCTGGTATGCGAAAGCAATTTTGGAATGCCAAGAAGAACAGCAGCAGGAACGGATTATAACAGGGTCAATCTTCTGATGGCTGTATTAGAAAAGAGACTGGGACTGTCTTTAAGTTCCTGCGATGCATATGTAAATATTGCCGGGGGTATCCGTATGAATGAACCCGCAATTGATTTGGGTATTGTGCTTGCGATTGTATCCAGCTATAAAGATGTTCCAATTGATGAGAAGACCATCTGTTTTGGGGAAGTAGGACTAAGTGGTGAAGTACGCGCAGTCAGTATGACAGCACAGCGTGTGCAGGAAGCTGAGAAGCTTGGCTTTACCACCTGCATTCTACCT